>Ga0172382_10001264_pt1 | contig 45643 bp, 38 predicted proteins | sample Leawel138RmetaG_FD_122245 | JGI IMG/M metagenome (GOLD analysis project Ga0172382, IMG submission 122245) | Leachate microbial communities from a municipal landfill in Southern Ontario, Canada - Leachate well 138R metaG | ecosystem: Engineered > Solid waste > Landfill > Unclassified | place...
CTGGTTCCCGGGGAAAGCTTGTCCAAAACCTTTTTCCTGCAGCACGGCACGGGCGCGGGTACGGGGAAGGGTTTCCGGAGCATGGTCCGGCTGGCCTATGACGCCCTCAAACCGGAAGCGGTTTCCCGGCACAGCCTGGCCGAGATGGTTGCCTTCAAAAAAAACGTGCTCGATCACCGCTTCCACGAAAACGCCCGTTCGGTCGGCTATATCTGCTATGGGGCCTCGAACAGCTTCGGCGACGTGTCGGGCCGGCCGGAATATTACCTCTATGCCTGGACCGGCCAGGCGCTCAAGCTGGCCTGGTGCGACTGCGTGCTGGGTCTCGGCACGGCCGAGACGTTCCGCTTGGTCCGGGGCATCGACGCAGCAGATTTCTATGTGCGTTACAGCGGGACGGCGACGCCCGGCCTGCGCCGCGCCTATTACTACCACCAGAGCGACAGCTGGGGCATTCCCGGCGACGGGCGCGGTTATGGCGCCCACGGCAGCCGGCAAATCGACGGTAAAACGGTCGAGATCATCTCATCCCGCATGCTGGGCGAAGCCCTGGCGGACCTGGTCGACATCATGCTGCTGCTGCGGGAACATGGCAAGGCGGTCCCCGCGCACTGGAACGAGGCGGTTCGGGCCAGCTGTGCGTTCCTGATGGACCATCAATGCCAGACCGCCGACGGCATTTACCCGCTCTACTGGCATCCAGACGGCAGCGTTGGCGAACAGCTGGTCAGCGCGGCGGGCATATCCTGCGTTACAGCCCTGGTCAAGGCATGGTCATATTTCCGGGATGAAACGTTTCTTTCCTTTGCGGCACAGATCTGTTCGACTTACGCCGATCTGCACATCCGGACCATGGACCGTCCTTTTGCCCGGGCGACCCTGGATGCCCGCTGTGAAGACAAAGAAGCCGGCATCGCCTTTTTTCTGGCCGCGTTTGAATTGTTCAAGGCAACCGGCGACGAAATGTACCGGACGTGGGCCGGACTCGCCGCGGACTGGATCCTGACCTTTGTCTATTTCTGGGATACTGGTTTCAAGCCGGGCTCGATCTGTGCGCGCAAGCAGTTCCGGACGACCGGCTGGCCTGGTGTCAGCGTGCAGAACCACCATCTGGATGTCTTTTTCCCCGTCTACGAACTGTATGAATTCGGCCGGTTGTGCCGGGACGACCTGTACAGCCAGATGGCGCAAAAGATCCGCAACGCCCTCACCCAGGGTGTCTGCACCTACCGCGGCGAGTGGGGGTTTTCCGTGATCGGCGAGCAAGGCGAGCAGATTTACCAGACCAACTATGGCCAGGTGGGGAAGGCCGGCAGCCAGCAACTGTTCTGGCGCGGCGGCATGCATGTCTGGAACCCGTCCTGGATCACGGCCCAGGTCCTGCAGCACACGCTGCGGTTTCAGGCCGAGAAATTGTTAAAAAATTAAAATCGTTGCAGAAGACAACCGAAACGTCCTATGTAGGGGGAAACCGAGCTAAATGGAAAGTGCAATAACAAGTTATACGTCGTGATATAAAACGGATAAGGTGAACAAAAACATGGAAATGTACATAATAATCAATAAGATTTTGTTGACAATTGATAGATAACCGGTTAAAGTAGAACAGTGTGACGAAATATAAAACTAAAATAGGTAAATAAATTAACTAAATTATTTACGGACATCAATGGCGCAGACATGGGACCAAACGGCTGGCGACTGACCTGATTGACCCAAACAGCCATAGGCTGTAAAACGCCAAATCAGGCAATAGCAAATTTTGAAAGGGATGATCGTGTTGTCGCTTGCGAATATGACCACCGCGGGCAGTAAAAAGAGAATCAGCTTCAACAAGAAAAGCCTGGTGAAGCGGATCGTCGACTACCGCTACATCTACCTGTTGGGTCTGCCCGGCCTCATCGTGCTGTTCCTGTTCCAGTATATGCCGCTCTCCGGAATCCTGATGGCGTTCCAAAACTACAACCCGCACCTGGGGATCACCGGCAGCGAGTGGGTCGGCCTTAAGCATTTCAAGGTTTTGTTTGCCGATCCCAAGTTCTATTCCATGCTCCGGAACACGCTGACGATCAGCGGCCTCAACCTGCTGACATTTCCGGCGCCGATCATCCTGGCGCTGATGCTGAACGAAGTCCGGCGCGCCCAGTTCAAGAAATTTATCCAAACCAGCGTCTATTTGCCGCACTTCCTGTCCTGGGCGATCGTGGCCAGCCTGACATTCTTCCTGCTTTCCCGGGAGCAGGGCCTGGTCAACAAGCTCGCCATCTCTATGGGCAACCAGCCGATGGCGTACTTGTTCAGCCCCAAGTGGATCTACCCGATCATCATCTTCCAGCAAGTCTGGCGCGGTATCGGCTGGGGGTCCATCGTCTACCTGGCGGCCATCGCCGGCATCGAGCCGAGCCTTTACGAGGCTGCCACGATCGACGGGGCCAACAAGCTGCAAACCATCCTTCGGATCACTCTGCCGAGCATCATGCCGACGATCGCGGTCATGCTGATCCTCAAGATGGGCTCGATCATATCGGTCGACTTCGAGCAGGTGTTCCTGATGTCCAACGCGCTGGTCAAGTCCAAGCTGGAAGTCTTCGAGATCTACATTTACAACAACGGCATCGCCTCGGGCAGCACGCAGTATTCCTACACGACGGCCATCGGGCTGTTCAAATCGGTGGTCAGCACGACCCTTGTTTTGACCACGAACTACATCACGACGCGCAAGGGCTTCGAAGGAATCGTCTGACGCGGTCGCGAGAGAGGAGAAGCGAACATGAACACCCCTTTGGATATGGCAAGCCGTCCCCCATACAACACCAGGCTTTCGCGCAGGAAGCTGGGCATGAAGGCCCAGCAGGCTGTCGGCCAGTTCATCCTGAGCGTCATCTTGCTGCTGCTGGCCGGCACGATGATCTTGCCCTTCATCTACATCCTGGTCGTTTCCTTCACGGACTCGTCGGTCTACGTCAGCGGCCAGTTTATCCTTTGGCCGAAGACGTGGTCGTTTGAGGCCTATAACCTGATCCTGTCCGGCCGGGGCTTTCTCAATTCCCTGACGGCGTCGCTTTACATCACGGGCTTCGGCACGCCGCTCAATGTCATGCTCAACGCCGGTCTGGCCTACATGCTGAGCAAACCCATCCCGGGGAAATCGTTCTTCAAAAAATACGTCATGTTCACGATGCTGTTCGGCGCCGGCATGATCCCCAGCTTCATCAACATCCGCAACCTGGGCCTGATCAACAGCTGGTGGGCCAGCATCCTGCCGGCCGCCTGCGGCGCCTGGACCGTCATGGTCATGATGTCCTTTTTCCAAAGCCTGTCCCCGGACCTGGAGGAAGCGGCAAAAATCGACGGCTGCGGCCAGCTGCGCATCTTCGGCGTCATCGTCCTGCCCCTGTCCAAGGCCATGCTGGCGACCTTCACGCTGTTTGCCATGGTCTCGTACTGGAACACATACTTTTCGGCGATCATGTACCTGACATCGACAGACAAGCTGCCGCTGCAGGTCTATGTCCAGAAAATCGTCCTTTCGACCAACATTTCCGAAGTGGTCGACCTGCAAAACGACCTGATCAACACCGTGCCGCAGGAAGTCATGCGCATGGCGGCGGTTATCGTGGTCGTCCTGCCGATCATCATCATCTACCCCTTCCTGCAGAAGTACTTCGCCAAGGGCGTCATGGTCGGCGCCGTCAAGGGCTGAGCGATCTTTCAGGAAGCATCGATTCGAATTATCCCCAGCATCGCAAGTGCGGTGATGGGATAAGAAATAATCCTATAGGAGGCATATCATGAGAAAGGTAAAACATTTGGCAGCTATCCTGCTGATCGCTGTCATGGCCGTATCGGTCTTTGCCGGCTGCGGTACGACAAGTACCACGACGACAGGCGCCACCACAGCGGCACCGACGACCAAGGCGACCACAGGTGCGACCACGACAGCCGCCCCGACCGAGACAACCAAGGGCGAACGCCTGACGATCTCCGTCATCGGCATCGACTGGGGCTACGGGCCCAGCGCGGACAGCACCATGGAGCAGTGGTGGGAAGATCTGTTCGACGTCAATTTTGAGATCGAGTGGGTCAACTACAACGACTACCATCAGAAGATCAACACCATGATCGCCGCGGACTCCGTGCCCGACGTGGCCCAGATCTACAAGATGGCCGGCGCCTATTACTACCCGATCTTCACGGAGGCGATCGACGCCGGAAAATTCCTCGACATGACCGACCATATTTTTGGTGCTGACGGGTTGGCCACGACCAACGCCACGATGAGCAAATGGTCGCAGTCGATGTGGGACCAGGCCACCTACAACAGCGGCATCTACATCCTGCCCCGCAGCAAGTCGGAAATCGCGATCCAGTCCGGCCTCAATGTCCGCAAGGACCTGATGGTCAAGTACGGTTTTGAAGAAGAGCCCAAGACGATGGACGAGCTGCAGACCTGGCTGATCGGCCTGGCCGACGCCGCCACCGCCGGCGAAGGCTCCAAGATCTATGCCCTCGACTTCTACGGCGACTTCATGTCCGACCGCGCCAAAGCCTTTGCCGTGGCCTACACGGGCCAGATGGACTGGGGCATCAACGCCGCCGGCGACTACGAATACATGCAGTTCAACGACAAGTACATCGATTTCCTGGATTGGATGAAGGGCCTCTTTGACGCCAACGTAATCGATCCGGAGTTCGCTCTGGGCAACGCCGACACCTCCAAGTGGAAGGGCGGCAAGTCCGTCGGGTTCCTGACCGCCTGGTACAACTGGAACCAGTCCGCGGACCGGACCAGCAACAAGATTTTCGACGAGAGCACCCCGGAGAGCTATGAGGCCTGGTGCCTGATGCCTTTTGAGGGCCCGGCCACCTACGCCGTTTCCGCCAACTCAAGCGACATCGACGCCGCCATCGCGGTCAACGCCAAGGTTTCCGCCGAAAAGGCCGCCAAGATCATGCAGGCATTCAACGGCACTGAAGAAGCGTACCCCGGCTATAACGACGTCATGGCCAACGGCGTCGAAGGCCTCCACTATGAGCTGAAGGCCGACGGCACCAAAGATTCCTCCAAGTTCGGCGAAGCCAGGACGGCCGGTTATGTCGGCGCCTGGAACCAGATCTTCCTGAAGATCGACGCCGACCAGGTTACCGCCAAGTTCATGCGCGAAGGCGCCCGCAAGGCGTCCGACGCCTCGATCGCCCGTGCCCAGGAAATCAGAGCCTTCCTGGCCGACTACCTCGAAGACACCGGGCTCAGATACGCCAACATGAACCTGGTCTCCAAGACCTACAACAGCAACTGGAGCACCCTGATCAGCGATGTCGACGACTGGTGCACCCAGTATGTCATGGGTGTCATGACTCGTGACGAGTACCTGGCCAACATCAACAACATCAAGAACTCCGACATCTACAAGGCCATCCAGGCCGAGTACAAGGCGGCGGCCGGCAACTGATCCTGGTTCAGCCAGCAGCCGTGCCATGCGCACACCGGGGCTGCCTCAAAGTCATCTTTGAGGCGGCCCCGTTTCCATAAGGAGAACAGGCTATGACATGTGAGCCGAACACCCCCCTGTTGGATATCGTCGCCCGTCACCAGGCGGTCTTTACCGCACCGCCGGTCATGGTGCCGGACGGCAACGTCGATGTCTCCGGCGACGGTCGCTGGCGGATCTGGGCGTATGCCGGCACCAAGATCGACGCGCCGCTGCTGGGCAACGGCGACATGCTGGCCGCTCTGGCAGGTCCGCCCCAGTACCCGCAGTTCTGGGTGACGACCAACGATTTCTGGCAGATGGAGAGCAACGTCAACTACACTTTCTTCCAGGACAACGAAACGGCGATGCACGATCCGCCGGTCGGGCTGGGCAGCCCGCGCCCGGTCGGCCGACTCGTGTTCGATATCCCGGGGATGGCCGGCGCGTCCTACCGGGCGGTCCAGGATTTCGCGACGGCGGTCACCACCGCGACGTTCACCCAGCCTGACGGAACGCAGCTGGCGATCCGTGCCTGGGTCAGCGCCACGGACAACCTGCTGGTCGCGACCCTGACATCCAACCGACGCCTCCAGGTATCCGCGTCGTTTCGATTTCCCGACGAGACGGGCATGGGCTGCGAGACGGGTGTCGATTTCACCGGATGCGACGAGAAGCCAGAATCATTGCGCGGCACATTCGTCGGCCTGATCGGCGGCCAGCCGCTGCAGGTCAAGAAGACCGGCCGCCAAGGCCTGATCAGCGGCTACCGTGCTTTCCTCGACCGGGTCGACGTCCCGACCAAGGTGGGCTTCGCCGGCCGCTTTCTCGACCGTACCGGTCCAAAGACCTGGCTCGAGCCGGATCAGCCGGCCTGCTTCGTATGGGCGATGCGCTCCTGGGCCAAGCAGGCGCGTCCCTATGAAATGGCCTGTTCGCGGGCCGAATGGATTACTGGAGAGGACCTCGACGCGCTCTGGGAACAGCACGCGCGCTGGTGGGCCGGCTTCTGGTCGGTGTCGGGCGTCGAACTCGACGATCCGCTCCTGGAGCAGCGCTATTATTTGTCGCAGTATGTTCTCGCCAGCCTCAGCCGCGATCCGGACTACCCGCCCAACATCCTGGGCATCTCGACGTTTGACCGGATGGCCTGGAATGGCAATTACAAGATCAACTACAACCACCAGTCGCCCTATCTCGGCCTTTTGGTCTCCGGCCATTTCGAGCAGGCGGACACGCACGACGCGCCCTATCTGGCCATGCTGGACATCGGTCAGGAGATGTCGCGCCGCCTGCTTGGCCACGACGGTGTCTACCTGCCCTTGGGACTTGGACCGGCCGGCATGGTCAGCGAACCGCTGCTTTTGCACATGAAGTCGCAGGCGGTTCACGGGGCGGTCAACATGCTGCTGCGCTACTTTTTGACGCGCGACCTGGCGTATGCCCGCAAGGTCTATCCCTTTTTGCGCGCCGTCGCCGTCTTTTGGGAGCACGACCTGGTCTGGGCCGACGGCCATTACCGCGTCGTGGCGGACGGCATGCACGAGCGAACGACCCGGGAGGTCGCCGAGTCCGGCATGCCGGAGAACGCGGTCAACACGCTCGGCTACCTGAAGCTGTTCTTTAGCCGCATGCCGTCGCTCAGCGCCGATCTGGGTCTGGACGAGGCGCACCGGGCCCGCTGGGACGAAATCGCCCAGAATCTGAGCCCGTTCCCGTCAGGCCGCGTCGCCGATCTCGATTCCAGCTACAACCGCAGGCGCAAGCTGACTGTCGATGTCCGTGACCTGCTGCCGGCTGACATGCTGGAGAAGCGCGTCTTTTTCAACGAAGAGAAGGGGAATCGCTGGTCACTTGGCTTCCCGGGCAACATCATGCACATCTACCCGGCTGGCGCCATCGGGCTTGATTCGCCGCCGGAGCTGCTGGAGACCGCACGCAACACGATCGCGGTGCGATCCGAGCAGGAGAAGCGCCTGGCCGAGCATTGGCTGCGCCAGAACCCTCCGGACGCAGGAACCCGGCATGTCCGGACCGGGGCCTGGAACGACGGCAACATCAGCTGCCTGTTTTTCCCAGCCGCGGTCCGCGTCGGCTTTGACCCCGACGTGATTTTTGACGAACTGGTAATGCGCGTAGCGACCCTCGGGCTGCCGAACGGTTTTTTCGACCGCAACCCGCACGGCATCGAGAACCTCAGCCTGGTGCCCAACACGATCCAGGAGATGATGCTGCAAAGCCATGAGGGCATCATCCGGATATTCCCGGTCTGGCCGCGCCGAACCCATCCTGACGCGCGCTTTGCCGGCCTGTGGGCCAACGGCGCCTTTCAGGTCAGCGCGTCGCTTCGCGCCGGCACGGTCTGTTCGGTCAGCATCCGCGCCAACCGGGATGGCGAATTGGTCCTGCAAAACCCGTGGCCGGGTCACGTCGTGTCTGTCGCCAGCCACCCGGTCAGCGGCGACCGGCTCACCATTCCAGTGAAGGCCGGAGATGTTTTGGCGATAAGGCCGGCCAACTGAAGGGGGCGATTCGATGAACCTGGAAAGCGCCAGGGAAGAAGGCAACTATCGCCGCTTGCTCGAGCATGCCCGGACCTTGCTGCCGGCAGGAACCGATGAGCAGACTGTCCGCCAGGCGGCCTGGCTGTACATCCAGTATGGCTGCAACAACTACACCGACGGGCCAGGCTACCCGTTTCGCCCGGAGGATGTGCAAGACGCCGTCCGGCTCAGCCGCCAGGAAGGCATTGAGCTGGCCGCGCGATTGGTTCGCCTCGGCGTCCTTGCTTTGAACCAGGACGGACGGTGTATCTTCACATCGCGTTGGAGGTGACCATGGATCCCAAGACCTTGACCTTATACGTTTCCCCGCGCGGTTCCGACCAGGCGAGCGGGCTGGCCGGCCAGCCGCTGTCCAGCCTGACCGCAGCCCTGAAGCGGCTGCGCGCCCTGCGCCTGGCCGGTCTGTCTGACATCGAAAACATCGTGGTCCTGGTCGAGGCCGGGGTCTATGCCTGTCCCGAACCGGTCCGCTTCGAATGGGAGGATCTCGGCAGCCCGGATTGCGACATCCGCATCTGCCGGAGCGGACCCGGCGAGGCCGTCCTGGTCGGCGGCATCCGCCTGGACGGGATCGAACCGCACGATGGAGCGGTTCTCAAAGTCGACCTGGGCCGGCAGAACTGGCCGCACGGACCGGTGACCGACTTGTACTGCAACGGCGAGCGGTTGCGCAAGGCCCGCTACCCCAAAGCTGACGCACGCAATCCCTACGGCGCCGGATGGCTGTTTGTGCCCGGCGAACAAGTCAACATCTACCAGCCCGGCTTTGGCAGCCCGACGGAATTCATGTGCGCGGATCCGCGCCCGGGCAGCTGGCGGCAGATCGACGAAACGGAAATCTTCGTTTTCCCGCGCTTCAACTGGTCCAGCGATACGGTTCCGGTCCAATCCTACGACGCCGCGACCGGCCGTGTGACCCTGGCGCGCCCATGCAGCCAGGCGATCTACCCGACGGACCGCTTTTACTTCCAGAATGTGCGCGAGGAACTGACCGATCCCGGCGAATGGTATTACGATAAGGGCGAGCAGATTCTCTATTTCATACCGCCGGAGCGGGCGGATGAACGCGTGCTGACCGTACCGACCGCCGAGCATGTCCTGGTCATCGAGGGGGAGGCGCTGCCGCCAGAAAACCTGTTCGGCGGCCGGATCGATGAAGTCGACGCCGGCGGGCCTCTGGCCCTCGGGATGAACTGGAACACCAAGCCGCTCGGCTTTGTCCGCCTCGAGCACCTGACGCTCGCCTGCTCGGTCAGCGCCGCGGTCCTGATCCGTCATGCCCATGGCTGCCAGATCACCGGCTGTACGGTGCGCAACACGGGCGGCCACGGCATCGTCTGCCTCAAGGGGCGCGACAACCGCATCGCCGGCTGCGATATCTATGACACGGGCGGCATGGGGATCTACCTGTCCGGCGGCTACCGTTCGCCGCATGCGGGGTTCTACCGCGGCAGCGGCCACGTGATCGAGAACAACTACATCCACCATGTCGGCCGCAAGGCCCGTGCGTCCAGCGCCATTTCGGCCAACGGGGTCGGGATCCGCATCGCCCATAACCTGATCCACGATTCATCACGTACCGGCATCCATACCCGCGGCAACCGCAACCAGATCGAGTACAACCATATCCGCCATGTCAACATCGAGACGTCCGATGCCGCCGCGATCAACCTGTGCGACCGCGACCTCACCCAGCACGACACCAAGATCCGCTACAACTGGATCCACGATGTTTTAGGGCTGCACCTGGTCGGGGACAGGTGGGAAACCTGCCATTTCACGTTCGGCATCTACCTGGACGATTTCACCTCCGGAGTCGACATCCACGGCAACCTGATCGTGCGCACGCCGCGCGGCGGCGTCTTCACCCACGCCACCCAGGATGTACGGGTAACCAACAACGTGATCGTCGATTCCAGCCGCGACCTGCTGTTTGTCCGCCGCTGGGGCCGGGGGCTCGAGTACGAGCGGCTGGGCACGCACGGTATCGCGCTGACCCGCAATGCCTATACCGGCAACATTCTGGCATCGGCAAGGCCGGACAGCGTGGTCTACGCCGTGGAGAACTGCATGGACGAAGACTGGACAATCGACATGAAGGACAACGTGTTCGGCCGCAACCTGTTCTGGCTGGCAGGACGCCCGCTGCGCGTCCACGTGTCGCAGGATGTCGGCTACGATGTCTACGACCGCTGGTACGAGCCGTTCTCGGCCTGGCAGACCTTGGGCCACGATACGGACAGTCTCGAAGCGGATCCGGGCTTTATCGATCCTGAGCGGGACGACTACCGCCTGCGCCCGGACAGCCCGGCCTACACCCTTGGTTTCGAAGACCTGCCTATCGACCGGATGGGACCCTATCGCAGCGAGGAACGGGCCAGCTGGCCAATCGTCGAAGCCTCGGGCGCCCGGGAGACACCGGTCGTGATCGAGCATTTCCGACCGGCAACAACGATCTGAAAGGGGATAAACCGTGACTTGCTATCCTTACCTGGAGGGGCCATATCTGCCCCGCTTCGACTCACTGGGGCGCTTTACCTGCCCGGACTGGTTCCGCGACGCCAAGTTCGGCATCTGGTCGCACTGGGGCGCCCAGTCCGTGCCGATGTACGGCGACTGGTACGCCCGCAACATGTATATCCAGGGCCATCCCCAGAACCTGTACCATGTCCGCCATTACGGGCACCCGTCCGTGTTCGGCTACAAGGATCTGGTCCAGCTCTGGAAAGCTGAATCCTTCGATCCGGATGCCCTGATGGACCTCTACGTGCGGGCCGGCGCGCGCTACTTTGTCGCTCAGACGGTGCACCACGACAACTTCTTCAATTACGATTCGCAGCGCCAACCGTTCAACAGCGCGCGGATGGGGCCGCATAAGGACATCGTGGCGCTTTGGCAGGCCGCGGCCCGAAAGCACACGCTTCGCTTCGGCTTATCCGAACACCTGGGTGCCAGCTTCGAGTGGCTGAACACCAACAAAGGCTGCGACGCGACCGGCCCGTTTGCCGGTGTCCCCTACGACGGCTGCGACAAGCGCTACGAACAGCTCTACCTCGACAACGCCGAGTACCTTGATCTCAGTAAGCCGCGCATGCACTACACGCTCGATCCGCGCTGGCCGCCGGTCTGGTACCGCGCGGTTCAGGAGATGGTCGACACGTTCCAGCCGGACTTGCTCTACTCGGACGGGGCTGTTCCGTTTTACCGCCGCAACGCCACGACGGACGATCCGACCTACGAACCTGGTTTGAAGCTGGTCGCCCATCTCTACAACGGCAGCGTCCAAAAACACGGCAGCAACCAGGCCATCTACCTGCAGAAAGACTCGCGGCGCGATTTCTATTCGATCGGGGTCCTGGACATCGAGCGCAGCCTGGCGGACGAGATCCGCGACGAGCCCTGGCAGACAGACACCTGCCTGGGCAACTGGTTCTACGACGTGCGCAGCGAATACAAGACCTTCGACCAGGTGATTGCGCTTCTGGTCGATATCGTCGCCAAGAACGGCAATTTGCTGCTGAACATCCCCCAGAAGCCGGACGGGACGATCGACTTCGAGAGCCGGTACCTGCTGGAGCGTTTAGCCGAATGGTTTGCCGTCTGCGGCGAGGGCATCTACGGGACACGCCCCTTCCTGGTCTCCGGCGAAGGGCCGACCCGGCTACGCACCGACGAACGCGCAGAAGGCAAAGGAACCGTCTGGACCGATTACGACTACCGATTCACGCGCAAGGGCGACACCGTGTACGCCTTTATCCTGGGCGACCCGAAGACCGCGGTGCTGCACGCCTTGCCGAAGGCCATGCGTGTCGCCTCGGTGCGCCTGTTGGGAGCAGGTCCGGTGCCGTTCACCCGATCGTCGGGTATCCTGGCCGCCGCACTGCCGGAACGGCGCCCTCTGGCTCGCTTTAATGCCCTGGCGATCCAACTGGAACGCTGAAGATCCCAGGTGTATGATCGGGGCAGGAGGTGGCCGCCATGCAGATACGCCGCTACACGCCCCCGGACGAACCTGCGCTGTTCCGGCTGCTGGCCGAAGCGGGGCCGGACTGGTCAGCTTACACCCTCGAACCCGGCCGGACCTGCTACGCCCGGGCGCTAAGCCGGTCCGTTACCTATCTGGCTCTCGAAGGGCCTGACGCGATCGGCTACGTCCGCTGCCGCGAAGACGACGGATTCGGCGTCTACGTCTACGACCTGCTCGTGACGACAGCTCACCGCGGCCGCCAGATCGGCCGCCTCCTGATGGAGCAGGCCTGCGCCGACTACCCGGACCAGACCGTCTACGTGATGAGCGATGCCGACGGCTATTACGAGAAGCTGGGCTATGCGCGGGCAGGATCGATCTTCATCGTCCGGCCAAGACAACAAGAATTCTAAAGCAGCTTGTCAAGAAATCAGTTGCAGACAGCCGAGGTCTGCATGAAGATGAAGATGACGGGCTTTCGGCCGGCTGACCAGGCGAGGCCGGCGTTCCGCTCAACCGGCAGCTGCGCCTGGTCTTTGATGGCACGGGAGGATTCCGGATGCGACAGATGGTGAAAAAACCCTTGCTGGCCCACAGCCACCTGCCCCTCTTTTTGCTGGCCGGCACCATGATCGGGTATGCTCTGGCAACGTTTTTCCTGAACCGCATTTTGAGCGATCGCGTGATGCGCGGCCTGATCAGCGTTTCGGCCTACCAGAATCAGCTGAGCCGCCTGGTCTCGGCGGCTGGCCTGGCTGCCTCGGTCCTGCTTTTCGGGCTGGCTGTCTGGTGTGTTGTCCAGTCGCGGGGGATCAGCCGCGCGGCCTTTATCCTCACGGCGCTGGCGTCAGGCGGCCCCCTGATGGTCGCCCAGGCGTCCCGGCTGCTCTTCCAGGTCCTGGGCTTGCCGACGATGGCGGCCGGCAGCGTCCTGGCGGCGACCTTCGCGGCTCTGGTCTTCACATTGCCGATGACGATCGCCTTCATCTTGCTGGCCTCGAGCCGTTCCAATCCGCGCCCTGGCCGCTGGATTGCCCTGGTTTCGGCACTGGTGACGCTGGCCGCCCTGGTCTATCCGATCTACATCACCGTCCTGGCGTTGCTGATCACGCCGGGCGCGCCCGGCCTGGGACCGAAAATGACCGCCAGCGGCTACCTGCTCTACCTGCGTTTCGCCCTGCCTGGCCTTGGCCTGCTGCTTCTGGCCCTGGTCAGTGTCAGGCAGAAACGGACGACACGCGCCGAAACCCCCTAAGCAAGGCTGCCAGATCGCGTTCGTCCTGAAAGGCCAGGCCGGTCTTCATGCCTTGGCGCTCGCTGTGCTAAACTGAGACAGGATACTGCCTGAAGCAGCAGGGGGGACCGGGCTATGAAGCACATCATCCACATCTATGGGGCGTCGGGTTCGGGCACGTCGACGCTTGGCAGCGCCCTCTGCGCGGCTCTGGGCTTCACGTTCATGGACACGGACGATTATTATTGGCTGCCGACAGAACCCCTGTATACGCAAAAGCGGGACCGGGCAGAGCGAATCACCCGGATGCGGCAGGATATCGCCCGGGCGGATCATGCCGTGGTCGCGGGGTCGCTCGTCGATTGGGGCGATGAACTGATCGATCTCTTCACCCTGGCCATCCGCCTGGAGACGGCTACCGCTATCCGCATCGACCGGCTGCGCCGGCGCGAGCGGGTCAAGTTCGGCAGCCGAATCGACCCGTTCGGCGACCTGTACCAGGAGCACGAGGCGTTCATCCGCTGGGCAGCCGCCTACGACCAGGGCGGCCTGGAGATGCGCAGCAAGGCCAAGCACGATGCCTGGCAGCATCTGCTGGGCTGCGAGCAGCTGGCGCTGAACGGCGCCGACAATCTGCAGGCGAACATCGAACGCGTCATCGAAGCAGTCAGACGGCTCGACCCGGCACGAAGTGCCGGGAAAAAGAGGGCTTGAGCCATGGCGAAGACGCGGCTTAGACAATCCATCTTCGGCATCCTGCTCACCGTCTTCCTGCTGGTTGTGCTGCCCATCTACCTGGCCGGGTTTCTGGTCTATGACTGGGGCATCCGTCAGGTCAAGAGCGAGATCAGCCGCTCGATCGAGGCCAAGAACCGCTCGGTCATCGAAGCGATGGACAGCAGTTTCCGCGCGACACGCAACCACCTGTCGAGCTTGCTCAATAACCGGGATGTGCGGCTATTGGCCGTCTCCGGCGGGGGGATGCCGGAAATCGAGCGGGTTTTCCTGATCCGCCAGATACAGGACCACTTGCGGCTGTTCCTCGTCAGCAATCCGAATGTCGCCAGCATCACGCTCCATGTGCCGGAAATCGGGCGCTCAATCGCTGTCCTGGGCGGTGTCACAGTCTTGTCGGAACAGCGGTACCGCTCACTCGACCAGGCGGCAACGGCGGCGGAAGGCCAGGTCTGCCTGGCAGACAGCCAGATCGCCCTTTACCTGGCTTATCCCCAGCAAGTTCTGGCGCGCAGCCGTCCGTCCACCTACATGCTGGAGATCACCTTCGCCCGTGAGGTGATGGCACGCAGCCTGGCCATCATGGCGGATGACAGCGATCTGGCCTTGTTCAGCCAGGCATCCGGTATCCTTCTGGCCGCGACGGACCCGGATGAACAACCCGCCCGCTTTTTCCGCGCAAACCACCTGGCGCTGCCCGAAGCAAAGCGCCCGGTTCACGATTCCGGCCAAACGGCGTTTGGCGGTGAAACCTACCTGGTGACAATCGATTGCCAGGCGGCCACGGACCTGATGCTGGTCGGTTATACACCGCTCGGCCGCATCTACCAGCCGTTGCAGCGCTACCAGCCGCTGTTCTGGGTGTTCACCGCCGCTGTCGTCTTGCTGGCCGTCTTGTTTTTTGTTCTGCTTTTCCGCTTGCTGCACCAGCCGCTGCGCCAGTTTGCCGCCGCGTTCCGCCATGTCGAGCAAGGCCGTTTCGACTTGCAGCTGACGCATCAGCATCGCGACGAGTTTCACGACTTGTATACCGGTTTCAACGCCATGGTGGCCAAACTTCACTTGCTGGTCGACCAGGTTTACCGGCAGACGATCTATGCCCAGCAGGCCGAACTGAAACAGCTGCAGTCCCAGATCAGCCCCCATTTCCTCTACAACAGTTTTTTCGTCCTCCAGAACATGGCCGACAACGGCGAAACCGAAGAGCTGTCGACGTATGCCAGCCTGATGGGGCGGTATTTCCAGTACATCACCCGCAACGACAAGCCGGATGCGAGCCTGGCTGAGGAAGCCGCCCACGCCCGCATCTACGCGACCCTGCAGGCGCGCCGATTCCGTAACCGACTGACGCTCCGCTTCGATCCGCTGCCCGATGAACTGGCGGCCTGCCCGGTCCCGCGCCTCGTGCTGCAGCCCATTTTGGAAAACGCCTTTGAGCACGGGCTGAAGAACAAAGTCGAGGACGGCCAGCTGTCGGTATGCTTTGCCCGGCAGGACAACGTCCTTAAGATCACCGTCGCCGATAACGGCGACGGGCTGGAACCGGAGGCGATCGCGGAACTTGACGGGCTGCTGAAACAAAAAACAGAGTCTTGCGCTGTTACAGGGCTGGTCAACGTGCACCGCCGGCTGCAGCTGCGTTTCGGCCCGGAGTACGGCCTGGACGTGGCCGCAACGCCCGGCGGCGGCCTGACTGTAACGATCTGCCTGCCCTGCCCGCAAGAAAGCAGGTGACGCGATGTACCGGATGCTGATTGTCGATGACGAGCCGGATGTGCTGGAGGCCCTGCAAGCCGTTTTCACCGCCCGGGAGGACCTGGAACTGGACATCCTGACCGCCTCATCCGCTCCTGAGGCATTGGCGGTCCTGGATCGGGAGAGGCTGGACATCCTGCTCAGCGACATCTGCATGCCCGGCATGGACGGGCTGGAGCTGCAGCGCCGGGTGCGCGCCAACTGGCCGGGCTGCCGGACCATCTTCCTGAGCGGTTACACGGAATTTTCCTACATCTACCAGGCTGAGCAGCTCGAGGCGGTCAGTTACCTGCTCAAGACCGAGAGCCGGCAGCGGATCGTCGACACGGTCCGCAGGACCATCGCGCAGCTCGACGAAGCCAACCGGGTCTCGCGCCTGGAACAGCTGGCTGACCGTGCCCAGGTCGACCGGCCCTACATTCTGCGGTCGTTGATGGAAGCGCTGATCCAGGACGGCCGGCCGGAAGCGCTGGCCCGGCTGATCCGAAAACTGCAGCCGGATTTCGATCCCGACCGGCCGCTGCAGCTGGCCCTGGGCAGGATCAACGGCAGCGAAAAGCCGGATCACGAGCAGAAAGCCCGCTTCTTCCTGCTCCTGGAAGAGCTGGCCAAGCATCACCTCGGAAGCCATTTCAAGCTGCTGGTCGGCGAGGCGGAGCGCTGGATTATCCTGTTCCTGCTGCAAAGCGGCATAGAAGAGCCCGACAAAAACCGGCAAACGCGCCTGATGCGCGGCTCGTTCGAGGCCGTCCAGAATATTTTGCTCGAACAGGCCGGCTGCTGTATGGCCGTCGCCATCGATGCCGCGGAACATGAGCTGAAAGCGGTCAGACCGGCATACGAGCAGCTTAGGAGCCTGCTTGACACGGAACTCGGCTATGGCGCCGGCATCCGGCTGATCGGATCGGGTGAGCCAAGCGCCGGTATCCTGGCCGACGAAGGCCAGGCCGTTGCCATGGTCCGCTCGATCATCGAGCAGCAGTACGACCGGCCCTTGTCCCTGACGGGGCTGGCCGAAAAGGTCTACCTCAATCCGTCCTATTTGTCGCGGCTGTTTCGGCGTGAGACAGGTACGACCCTGATCCAGTACCTTAACCAGATCCGCATGACGCACGCCTGCGCGCTGCTGGTATCGAGCAACATGAAAATATCGGACATCGCCGCACAGACCGGCTACGAGTCGCCGTCGTACTTCAACCAGGCGTTCAGGAAGCATACCGGGATGTCGCCGATGGCATACCGCCAGCAAAAGTTGGAGACAACCGGTGACTGGCCGCTTGATAACGGCGAAAAAACCGTCAAATAACATAAACGGATGTCAAAAAATCGGCATTGTTGCCCGGCCTTTAACATTCAATAATAAAACTGTCGAGAGATGCTCTGTCGCGATACGCTGCCGGAAAAATGGAGGGACATGCCATGAAACGCGCACCCCGAATAGCCATGTGCCTGGCCGTCTGCCTGGCGCTGATGACACTCCTTGCTGCCTGCAATCCGTCTGGCGGGTCTTCCGCCCCGTCAGCGCAGCCGTCAGAGAGCGGGCGTGACGCGTTCGACCAGCTCAACCTGGTTTTGCCCGCGCCGTACGACCCGCCGATCACACTCAAATCCGTCATCGCCGTGGACGCAACCGTCAAGTTTCATGAAGGCGAGACGATCTACGACAATGTCTGGACCCGGGCTTATGCCGATCTTTTAGGCATCCAGGTCGACTACACCTGGGTTGTCGACGCCTCGCAGTACGAACAAAAGCTGAACGCAACGATCATGTCGGGCGAAACGCCGGACTTATTCCATGTCAACGGGCAGATGCTTAAGCTCCTGCACGACTCGGACTTGATCGCCCCTCTGGACGAGGTGTATGCGGCAGAGGCTTCCGAAGCGACCCGGGACATCCTGGCGCAGGATCCGATCGCGCTCAAGGCTGCCTCGATCGGCGGCCGCCTGATGGGCATCCCGATCACCGACGCCTCGATCGCGTCCGCGCCGCTGCTCTGGATCCGCCAGGACTGGCTGGACAAAATGGACATCGCGCCGCCGGCCAGCATGGCCGACGTGCTGGATATCGCGCAGCGGTTCACCGCTGAGGATCCGAACGGATCAGGCGTTGCCGACACGGTCGGCCTGGCGGTGACCAAGGACCTCTGGGGCGCGATTGCAGGTCTCCAGGGCTTTTTCAACGGCTACCACGCCTACCCCGGAATCTGGTTCGAAAAAGACGGCCAGCTGCAGTACGGTTCGGTTCAGCCGGAAATGCGCGACGCGCTGCTGGCGCTGCAAAGCATGTATGCCAGCGGCCAGATCGACCGCGAGTTTGGTGTCAAGGACATCAACAAGATCAGCGAGACCATCGCGACCGGCAAGTGCGGCATGGAGTATGGTGTCTGGTGGAATCCGTACCAACCGCTCCAGCTGAGCCAGCAAAACAACCCGGACGCTTTCTGGACCGCGTTTCCGCTTCCGTCAGCCGACAGCCGGCCGGCCAGAAGCCAGTACCATACCGCTGTCGGCTCTTTCCTCGTCGTCAGCGAGTCATTCACCCACCCGGAGGCTTTGGTCCGCATGGTCAACTTCTGGACCGAGAACATCGTCCGCAGTGAAGACCAGGCGATCCGCGATACGTTCCTGGGCACGATCGACGCCCCGGACATCGTGCTATACAAGTACATCATGACCCAGATCTGGGAGCCGAACGCGATGCTGCGCGGCGGGCGGGTTCTGCGCGACGCCCTGGCCCGGCGCGACCCCAGTCGTCTGAACCTGGACGAACACTGGCGCTACCAGATCATCCTGGCCTATTTCGACCAGGGCATCAAGGAAGCCTGGGTCGAGGTCGCGACCAACGGGGAGGGCGGGGCTGTTTCGATTCTGGAATGGATCGCCGACGGCAATGGAATCATGAACCAGTTTTACGGGGCGCCGACCCCGGTCATGGGCGAGAAGATGGCGACCTTGCGCACCTTGGAGGACGAGATGGTCACCAAGGTGATCATGGGCGACCCGATCGAACGTTTCGACCAGTTTGTCGCGGACTGGCGCCGTCTGGGCGGCGATGAGATCACTGCCGAAGTCAACGCCTGGAAACAGGCCAACCCCTGACGAGGCGAATAAGCCGTGCTGAAAAACAAGAAACTCAGACGTGAACTGCCGCTCTACGCCATGCTGGCGCCGGCCGTCGTGGTTGTTTTGGTCTATGCCTACGGGCCGATGATCGGGATTGTGATCGCCTTCCAGCGTTTTTTGCCGGGCAAGGGCCTGTTCGGCTCACCTTGGATCGGGCTGGACAATTTCCGTTTCATGTTCCAGATGCCTACGATCTGGCAAGTGGTCGGCAATACGATCCTGATCGCGGGCATGAAAATCATCGCCGGCATCTTCGTGCCGGTGACCGTCGCCCTGATGCTCAACGATGTGAGCAGCCGGCCGTTCAAGCGGTCGGTGCAGACGATCATCTATCTGCCCCATTTCCTCTCCTGGGTGATCCTGTCCGGCATCCTGATCGATATCCTTTCGCCGTCCGAGGGCATCGTCAATCAGCTGCTCGAGCTGCTCGGTCTCGAGACAATCTTTTTTCTCGGCGACGACCGCGTTTTTCCCTTCACGCTGGTCGTGACGGATGTCTGGAAGTCTTTCGGATTCGGCACCATCGTCTACCTGGCGGCATTGACGGGGATCGATCCGGCCCTCTACGAAGCGGCCCTGGTCGACGGGGCCAGCCGCTGGCAGCAGACCCGCCACATCACGCTGCCGGGCATCTCCAGCACGATCATCCTGCTGACCACGCTCAGCCTGGGCAACATCCTCAACGCCGGCTTCGACCAGGTTTTCAACTTGTACAGCCCGGTCGTATACCGCACCGGCGACATCATCGACACGCTGGTCTACCGGACCGGCCTGGTCAACAACCAGTATGGCGTTGCGACGGCGGTCGGCCTGCTCAAGTCCCTGGTCGCCCTGCTGCTGATCGGCACATCCTACAAGCTGGCCCAAAAAGCGGCCAACTATACGATTTTTTAGGGGGCGAAGCGGCTTATGGCAAGAAACATGCTGCGTCCGGCGCCATTTTTCAACATCCTGAACCAGATCCTGCTGGCGATCCTTGCGATCGTCTGTGCCTTTCCCATCGTGCATGTGCTGGCTTTGTCGTTTTCCACCAGCACGGCAGCCGCCAGCGGCCATGTCACCCTCTGGCCGGTCGAATTCACTTTGTCATCCTACCGGTTTGTCACAGACACGCCGGCTTTCGGCCGCGCCTTCGGCGTCTCCCTGCAGCGTGTCCTGCTGGGTATGCCAATCAACATGCTGCTCACCATCCTGGTGGCCTACCCCCTGGCCAAGGAACGCCGCCAGTTTCGCGCCCGCACATTTTTCGTCTGGTTTTTCCTGGTGACGATCTTGTTTTCCGGCGGCCTGATCCCCTGGTACATGGTGATCCGCCTGACCGGCCTGATCGACTCCATCTGGGCCTTGATCCTGCCCGGCGCCGTGCCCATCTTCAACGTGATCCTGATGATCAATTTCTTCCGCAACATCCCGCCCGCGCTGGAAGAGGCGGCCTACATGGACGGAGCCGGTCACGGGACGCTGCTGTGGCGCATCTATTTGCCGCTGTCGGTGCCGGTCATCGCCACCGTGTCGCTGTTTGTCATTGTCGGCCACTGGAACGCCTGGTTTGACGGCCTGATCCTGATGAACAGCCCCAGCCGCTACCCTCTGCAGAGCTACCTGCAGACGATCATCATCAACCCGGATCCCAAGATGCTGACCGAGCGCGACCTGGAAATCCTCAAGGTCATCAACAACCGCACCACCCGTGCGGCCCAAATCTTTATCGCCATGCTGCCGATCCTGGTCGCGTACCCGTTTTTGCAGCGCTACTTTACAACCGGCATTACGCTCGGATCGGTGAAAGGATAGGAAGGATGGACATTTTACTGCGAACGACCCGTCAGAACGACGTGCCTCTGCTGGAACTGTGGCGTCAGGACCTGCCGGAACGATGTCCGCTGGTGATCATGCAGCACGGCTACCTGGGCCGCAAGGAGTTCATCCTGCCCCAGGCCTACCTGCTGGCCGCCAGCGGCTTTTTTGTCGTCGCGCCGGATGCCTGCCGTCACGGCGACCGCAGCGACAAGACGACGCCTGCCTTGTTCCAGTCGGTCCGGGAGACCGCCCTGGGACTGAATGGCCTGCTTCAGGCCTACCGGGACGACCCGCGCGTTGCGGCCGGCCAAGCCGGCTATGTCGGCTACTCGATGGGCGGCCTGATCGGTTTCTATTACCTGACACAGCCCCTTGTCCTGTTCAAGGCCGTCTGCCCGGTCATCGCCACACCGGATTTCACGGCGGTCGCAGACGCGCCGCAGACCCGCCTGATGTTCCAGGAGGCGGGCCTGGGCAGCAAGCAGGCCTATGAGGCGCAGCGGGCCGAAGCCCGGCGCGACAATCCGGCACAGCGCCAGATCCGGCCCTTGCCGCTGCTGATCCAGGCAGGGGAGGCCGATCCCCTGATTCCTGCCGACAGCATTCGCCGTTTCGCGGAGAACATGAAACCCCAATACCGGAATCCGGAAGACTTGTCCGTCTGGATCTATCCCGGTCAGGGTCATGCGGACACAATCGAGATGAACCAGAGAATCGTGAATTTTCTGCGCCACCACCTGCGGGGGGAGGGATGAGCATGGAGCTGTTTTCCTTGCCCGAAAAGAGCAAGACGCGCTGGGCCAGCCCGGAAAACCCGCGCGGCCTGCCCGGAAAAGGCGGCCGGACGGCGTTCGGGCGCAAGGGCATGCCCTACTTTTTTGTGCGGCCCAACCGGCCCCTGACCCTGGCTGAGGTCTCCGGCCACAGCGGCATCATCCGGCGCATCTGGCTGACTTTTCATGACCTGTCGCCCCTGATGCTGCGTCAGCTGCGGCTGCAATTCTTCTGGGATCACGCCCCGAAGGCGGCCGTCGACGTGCCGCTCGGCGATTTTTTCGGTATGAGCCTGGGCCGCATGGTCCCGTTTTCCGGCGCATTGTTTTCCAGCCCCGAGGGCCGCAGCCTGCTTTGCACCGTGCCGATGCCCTTTCGCCGGGCGATGCGTGTGGTGCTGCACAACGACGGCGTCAGCACAGCCGGCATGTTCTATTATGACATCGACTACACCATCGACGACGATCTGCCGGACGCGATCGGTTATTTCCACGCGTTCTACAACCAGGAAATGCCAACTCGGCTGGGACACGACTACACGGTCCTGCCCCAGATCACAGGCCGCGGCCGTTTCCTGGGCGCCTCCTTCGGGGTGCGCATGGATCGGGAGCGGTACGCCGATTCCTGGGGCGGCGAGGGCGAAATCAAGATCTACCTGGACGGCGACACGAATCACCCGACGCTCTGCGGCACCGGCACCGAGGACTACTTTGGCACCGGCTGGTGCCAGGGCCGCTTCGACCAGCCTACTTGCGGCTGCCCGATCGCCGACACCGAGGCGATGCTGCTTGGCTTTTACCGCTACCACGTGCCGGATCCGGTTTTCTTCCACCAGGCGATCCGCGTCACCATCCAGCAGATCGGCAGCTGGAATCCGGATCTGCTGCGCTTCTTCCACGAGCGTCAGTCAACCGTGTACCGGGCCGGACTAGGGGCGCGCAACCCTCCCGAGCCGATCGACCCCGCCGATCCGGGGATGCCTGCCTTCGACCTGTTCGAACGCGCTGATTTTTGGAACAGCTGCTGCTATTTCTACCTCGACCGGCCATCGAACACCCTGCCTCCGCCGCCCGACCTGCGGACAAGGGCCCTGGCCCTGCCCGGCTTTGATGAGAAGGAGTTGAATTCGGTGCAAAACGATTTTCCCCAGGTGCGCGTCGTGCGCCGCTACATCCCCGCGCTTGACGAGCTCGACCTGGCCCAATTGCGGGAGCTGGTCACGGCCCTAAACGAAGTCGTGGGATTTATGAGCCTGCAGGAACAAGCGCTCGCCGAAGCGCCGGAGGCGTCCGCCGGGGACGACACCTCCGGATGAGCGCGCTGCTGCCCCTCGTGTCTTACCGCCCGGTCTGCAAGTTAACCGTCGACCGCCATCTTGTCACCCGGCCGCGCTTCCCCGTGATCGAAACCCACGGCCATTTTGCCGACCTGGTTCTGCCTCTCTATGCCGAAGGCCGAAACTGGGCCCCGCTGCGGGCAGAACAGGTGGCGGAACAGCTCACCGGACAGGGGATCCGCCACGTCGTCAACCTGGATGGGTTCTGGGACGGCTTCATGGGCCTGGACATGGCGCAGGTGTTTTCCAGCACGCGCCATGTCGACCCATTTTTCATCCACTTTGTCTCGATCGACACGACCCGGATTGACCAGCCCGGCTTTGCCGACCATGTCCGGCGCCATCTCGAGCGGGCCCATCGGCTGGGGGCGCGCGGGATCAAGCTTTTCAAGCATCTGAGCCTGATGGTCGAAAGTGCCCCCTATGTCTACCGGCCCGGCCGCGGCGTTCGCATCGACGATCCGCGCCTGGCGGTGATCTGGCAGACGGCAGCTGAACTCAACTGGCCGGTTCTGGCCCACATCGGCGATCCGGAGGCCTTCTTCGACCCGGTCGACGAACACAACGAACGCTACCTGGAACTCAAGCAGCACCCGGACTGGGCGTACCACGGCAGCGGCACCTATACCTTCACCGAGCTGATGCAAGCCCAGGTCAACCTGCTGGAAGCGAACCCGAAAACAACCTTCATCATCCCGCATGTCGGTTCCAACGCGGAGAACCTCGGTTTTGTCAGTGACTGCCTGCGCCGTTTCCCCAACCTTTATGTCGATCTGGCCGCCCGCATCGACGAACTCGGCCGCCAGTACCACGCCGCACGACGATTTTTTCTGGAATTTTCCGACCGGATCCTGTTCGGCACCGATGTCTATTCGTCGACTGCCGCCTGGGTTTACCCGCCGTATTTCACGTTTCTCGAGACTTGCGACGACGCGATTCCCGCCAGCCGCTGGACGATGACCGGCCAGGATCTGCCCGCTGAGATCCTCAGGAAGATATACTGGGACAACGCGGCGTCGATTTTCGGTCTGCCGCCATGCTGAGCTATACGCCGGAACACCGTGAAACGGCTTTCCTGCTGGGCGGGATCGGCACCGGCTCCGTCTCGCTGGGCGCACGCGGCGAGCTGCGCGATTGGGAGCTGTTCAACCGGCCGGGCAAGGGCATTTCGCTGCCCTGCACATTTTTTTGCCTGCGAGTGGCCGGGCCGCGGCAAAAACCGCTTGTCCGTCTGCTTGAAGCGCGTATCCGGCCGCCCTACAGCGGTCCCAACGGCTGGCGGACCGGCATCAACGAATTCCCGGGCGAAATGGGCGGCGTCCCGCGCTTTGCGGATGCCCGCCTGACCGTCAACTGGCCGTTTGCCGAACTGGACTTGCTGGATGACGCGCTGCCTGTCGCGGTCAGCCTCGAGGCTTTCAGCCCGTTTGTGCCGCTGGACAGCCAGCTGTCGGCCACGCCCTGCGCCATTTTCAGCTACACGGTGTGCAACAGGAGCGATAGGCCGCTTCAGGTCAGCCTGGCCGCGACGCTTCTGAACAGCGTTGGCTTTGACGGCGCGGCGGTATCCGCCGCCGCGTTTGCCGGTAACCGGTCTGTCATGCGTGAAGAGCAGGGCCTGAGCGGCCTTTTTTTCGACAAACCGGGCCAATCCGACCAGACGCTGACCTATGGCAGCCTGGCCCTCATGACCGATCAGCCCGCGACCTGCAAGCCGGAATGGGTCAAGGGCGCTTGGTGGGACGGCGTCCAGGAATTCTGGGACGATTTTATCGCCGACGGCAAGCTGCAGGCCGCGCGTAGCCGGGGCGTCGGCAGCAGCCTGCAGGCGCCGGATCTGACGATCGGATCGCTGGCGCTTAGCCGCGATCTCGAGCCCGGCCAGGCGCACACCTTTCGGATCGCGCTGGCCTGGTACTTTCCCAACCGCCTGCGCGGCTGGTGGGCGACAGGCGATGACCTGCCGGTCGTGCGCAACGAGTATGCCAACCGTTTTCAATCGGCGTGGGACGCCGGCCGTTCGGTTCTGGCGGAATACACGGCGATCTGGAAGCGCTGCGATCAGGTGCGCCGGGCGTTCCGCTGCCTGACCATGCCGCCCGATCTGCTCCATGCCGCTTTGCGCAACCTGACCGTGCTGCGCAGCCAGACCTGCTTTCGCCTGGTCGACGGGACTTTCATGGGCTGGGAAGGCTGCCTGGATCACCAGGGCAGCTGCCACGGCACCTGCACCCATGTCTACAATTACGCCCAGTCGGCAGCTTTCCTTTTCCCTGACCTGGAGCGGTCGTGCCGCAACGTGGAGTTCGGCCAGGAAACGGATACGAACGGGGCCATGGCCTTTCGCAGCCAGACGCCCTTCGGCTGGCCGCGCAGCGAGGCTGAGCCGGCGATTGACGGACAGTTCGGCACCCTGGTCCGCCTGGCACGCGACTGGCGGCTGGGCGGCGGTGACGATTGGCTGCGCAGGATCTGGCCGCAGGCCCGCAAGGCACTGGATTTCGGCCTTGAGCACTGGGACCCGGACGGCGACGGGCTGGCGGAAGCGCGCCAGCACAATACGTTTGACATCGAGTTCTACGGGGCCAACCCGCTGGGGACCTCGATGCTGCTGGCCGCCCTGACCGCCGGTATCGCGATGGCCCGCCGCCTTGGCGATCACGCTGCTGCCGTACGCTGGCAGGAACGTCTGGACAAGGGGAAACTTCAGATGGAACAGGCGCTGTTCAACGGCCGCTATTACATCCAGATGTCCGCCGACCGGGCGGACTACCGCTACCAGCCTGGCCGGGGCTGCTTGTCGGACCAGCTCACCGGTCAGTTCCTGGCGGATTGTGCCGGTTTGGGCGATCTGCTTGATCCGGCGCAGCTGCAAGATGCCCTGACATCGATCGTCCGATTTAATTTTCGCCACAACATGGCCGACGAGATCGCCCTGCACCGCACCTATGCCCTCAACGACGAACCGGCCCTGCTGCTTTGCACCTGGCCCGACGGCGACCGGCCGGAGATGCCCATGCCCTATGCGGACGAGTCCTGGACGGGAGTAACCTATGCAGTCGCCGCCCAGCTGCTGCGCCGCGGACACGTTACATTGGCCCGGACACTGGTCTCTTCTGTCAATGGCCAGCATGACGGCATTTGCCGCAATCCGTTCAACGAGGCGGAGTGCGGCCACCACTATGCCCGCTCGATGGCCAGCTGGGCCCTGGTGCCAGCCTGGACCGGCGCCGAAGTCGACCTGCCCAATCGCCGCGTCGCGTTTCATCCCGTTTTCCAGCATGACGGACGGGCCTTTTTCAGCTGCGGCCTGGCCTGGGGCCTGCTCTGCCGCGACCAGGGCCGCTGGACGCTGCACCTGCTGGAGGGCCGCCTTGACAACATCCAGGTGAGCTGTGATGGCCAGCCGGTCGAGGTCGTGCACGGGTGGCCCCCGGGCATTTCGACCTGAAAAAGAAGTTTCTTTTCCCGCACATGTAAACATATGCCGGTTTGTTTCGTATTATAGACAGAGGATGGTAAAACACCATGAACAAACCGGACAACCCAGATGATGCCTTGCAGCGCCTGGTCGGCGACTATGCCGACATGCTGTTTCGCATTGCCCTGGTTCATCTGAAGAACTGGCACGACGCCGAAGATGTCGTCCAGCGCGTCTTTATCGAGCTGTACGAGACCTGGCCTGAATTTTCGTCTGACGAACACCGCAAGGCCTGGCTGATCCGCGTGACGATCCACCGCTGCAAGGACTGCCTGAAATCTGCCTGGAAGCAGCGCGTCGTGCCGCTCAACGAAGATGTCCTGGGGATCGACTTTGAGCTATCGGATATCACCCGGGCGGTCCTGAAGCTGCCGGTAAATGACCGGCTGGTCATCTTGCTGCATGCGTATATGGGCTACACCATCCGGGAAATCGCCGACATAACCGGGCATAAGCCACCGGCTGTCGCGACCCGGCTGCACCGGGCCCGCAAGAAGCTCAAGCTGGATATCGGTTGATCCGTGACGGGAGGCAAGCAAGATGGAACGTGACATGCTGAAATGCGATCTAGAGCGCGTCCGCCTCGGTGACGAGGCCAAACGCCGCATCGTCGAAACGGTTTTAGGTCGGGAGGAGGTCCGCGAAGCCAAACGGCCGCGTTACATCCTGCGGCCGGCCGCGGCAGCCGGCTTGCTGGCCATCCTGCTGGTCGGGGTCGTCCTGCTGTTTCTGCTGCCCGGCCTGCGGGACCGGTCTGAACGGGCAGGCGGGACGGATGATTTTTTTGCCGGCCGCTATTTTGCCCTGATCGAGCTTGACGGGTCGGCATATGTTTATCGGGGGGACGGGACCTTGCACCGCTTCGACGGCACCGGAGCGCTGCGGGAGATCGGGCGGCTCAAAACCGGACAGCTGTTAAGCGATGGACTGGATCTCTTTTTCGCGCAAGGCCGCGAGGCTTACCAGATCGCACCCGACCTGACGGGAAAGACGCGCCTGCTGCGCGAGACGGATGCGATCGAGCTCGATTACGTCACGGACGAGTTTATTCTCTACCACTTCGGCAACCACGACCGCTACACCTTGTTTGCGCGCAAGACCGGCGCAAAAAAAACGCTTTTTACTGAAACGGAAGCGAAGAATTATATGTTCCAGGATGGCGCCGGCGATGTTGCCGTCTTTGTGCACGCCGCTGCGGGCGGCGAAGAGCGGCTGGTCGCGGTCAGGCTGTCTGACGGGCAGGAGACGGCGCTTGCCGCAGGTTCCATTCGCGGCCGTGCGGTGATTTCAGACGGGAAGGCTTTTTTTACCCGGACCGGCGAACCGGTGGATCGGACCTATGACCGGGCCCGCGAGCTTTGGTCCGTTGGACTCGACGGCGAGGGCTTGCGTCAAGTTGACGTGTCGGCCATCCCGTATGACTCGATCCGGGCGATCGCCGCAACCGGGACTGAGCTGGTCATCGCGGCGGAGGAAAATGTGCTGAGCCACCAGGGGAGAATAGTCCGATTCGATCCCGAGGACGGATCCTTTACCCTTTTGCAGGAGCGGGTTGGCCTGATCGATCGCCTGTTCGCCACCGAGCACTATTACAGCTATTATGACCTGGGCATCGGCGACGTGGCCGGCAAGGCGTTTGTCAGGCCGGTTCGCGACTGACGCGTTACGGGTCGGCTTGGCTTGCCAGGCTGTTCAGGTGTATGCTTAAGGCGCTGGCCAAACGGCTGCAGGAGGTTCCCGATGACGACGAAAAAGCCACACATCATCATCTTCAACCCGGACCAGTTCCGCGGCGATGCACTGGCTCACCTGGGCTGCGCGGCGGCTGTCACGCCCAACCTGGACCGGACCTGCCAGACCGACGGTGTGTCGTTCGCCCAGGCGTACTGCCAGAACCCGGTCTGCACGCCGAGCCGCTGCTCGTTCATGTCCGGCTGGTATCCGCATGTCCAGGGGCACCGCACCATGTACCACATGATGCAGGAGCACGAGCCGGTTCTGCTGCGCATCCTGAAAGAGCAGGGATACTTTGTCTGGTGGGGCGGGAAGAATGACCTGCTGCCCGGCGAGGACGGCTACGCGTCCGCCTGCGACGTCTACAACCGGACGCGCCGCCGTCTGACCGGTTTTAACCTGCATGCCGAGACCGCCTGGCGCGGCGCGCCTGACGGGGACAACTATTACTCGTTTTACGCCGGCCGGCTGGAACCTAAAGAGCCGGGGCCGTATATCGACGACGACTGGGCCCAGGTGCTCGACGCTGCCGACCTGATCCGCACTTACGACGGCGAGAAACCGCTGTGCATCTACCTGCCGCTGCTTTATCCCCATCCGCCGTATGGCGTCGAGGAACCCTATTACAGCCAAATTGACCGCGCCAGGATCAAGCCGCCGGTTAAGCCCTACGCGAACTGGCAGGACAAGCCGTCGCTGCTGCTGGGGCTCTGGGAGAGTCAGCGCCTGCAGAACTGGTCAGAAGACCGCTTCATCGAGCTGAAAGCCACCTATCTGGGCATGTGCGCCCGTATCGACGCCCAGTACGGCTTCCTGCTCGAGGCCCTGCGCGACAGCGGCCGTTACGATGACAGCGCTGTTTTCTTTTTCAGCGATCACGGCGATTTCACCGGCGACTACGGACTGGTCGAAAAAACGCAAAATACCTTTCAGGACTGCCTGACCCATGTTCCGCTGGTCATCAAGCCGCCCAGCTGGCTGCAGGCGCAAGCCGGTATTTCCCGTGCGCTGGTCGAACTGGTGGATTTTCCGGCGACGGTCGCCGAACTTGCCGGTATTCACCTTCGCTACAGCCAGTTTGGCCGTTCGCTGGTTCCGCTTCTGACCGGAACGGAACAGGAACACCGCGACGCAGTCTTCTGCGAAGGCGGACGCCTGGTGGAGGAAAAACACTGCTCGGAGAGCCGTTCGCTCGAGATCGTCGGTCCGGACAGCCTGTACATGCCCCGGCTCCGCCAGCAGATCAAGCAGGGTCCGGAACACGGCAAGGCGATCATGCTGCGCACGAAGACACACAAGTACGTGTACCGCCTTTACGAGCAGGATGAGTTCTACGACCTGGTCAGCGACCCGGATGAAACGGTCAACCGGATCGGCGACCCTGACCATCAGGACTTGATCCGGGAGCTGCGCGACCGCCTGCTCCGGTTCTTCATGGAGACTGCCGACGTGGTGCCCTGGCAGCCGAATGAACGGAATTTCCCCAGGGAGCCATAGCGGTCAGATGCAGGAAAAGGCGCCGTCGATGACCAGGTTGCTGCCAGTCGTGAAGGTCGAGGCGTCGCTGGCAAAATACAGGACCGCGCCCTGCAATTCCTCGGGGTCCCCCATGCGTTTCAGCGGTGTGCGCGAGATCCAATAATCAAGCAGTGCCTGGTCCAGCCGGTAATTCAACTCGGTGCCCATGTACCCCGGGCTGATGCAATTCACCCGGATCTTGTGGGGTGCCCATTCGACCGCCAGGGACTTGGTCAAGTGGACGACCGCCGCTTTCGAGGCGTTGTACGATGCCTGTTTTTGCGGCTCGTTGACAATGGAGGCGGACATTGAGGCCGTGTTGATGATCGAGCCGCCCTGGCCCTGGGCGATCATGATCCGGCCGGCCTGCCGGGCCACCAGGAAGACGCCGTTCAGGTTGACGTTCATCACCTGCAGCCAGGATTCGTACGGGACGTTTTCCGCGGCCTCAAGGTTGCAGATGCCGGCGTTGTTGAAAACGACATGGATCCTGCCAAACGTTGACTGGGCCTGGACAAAGAGATTTTGCACGCTGTCCGGCTGCGTGACGTCCGTTACAACCGCCAGAACCTGGGCGCCGCGCTCGGCCAGCTCGCCGCGGGCCCGCTCCAGGTTCTTTGCGTGAATGTCTGCCAGCACCAGGTTGGCGCCAGCTTCGAACAGTCCATGCGCCACGCTAAGGCCGATCCCGCGGGCACCGCCGGTGATCACGGCTGTCTTGCCAGCCAGGCTGAGTCGATCCAGGATAGCCATCTTGATCTCCTTTTCTGCTGCTGCGTCCGATCTTGCCGGTTTCATTTTAGCACAGCTAGCCGGCAAACAAAAAAGCACCGGGTTGCGGTGCTTCTTCGGTCTGGCTGAAAACCGCTTAGGGCTGCATAGCGCCAAACAGAACCAGCCAGGCCAGGATGGACTTGGCGACCAGGCTCAGCACGATGTAGGTCCGTTCCCCATACAGGTAGTCTTTCCATTTGCCGACTTTCTTGTACTGCAGAACCATGTTGACCGGGAACGTGTTGAAGGCCACAAAGTACGTGATCACGATCGCCCAGACAAACCAGGGAACCTGGTCGTAGTTTCCGGTGCCCGTCATGTAGAGGATGATCGCCGCCCAGGGGGCCAGGCCTGCGATCGAGCCCCAGATGAACGGACCCCAGTCAAGTTTTCCGTCGGTCCGCTTGGCGTTGAGCTGCTCCATGACCAGACCAAACAGGTTCATCGCGGCGTTGACGACAAAGATCAACAGCAGCGAAGCGATGTCGTAGATGCCGAACAGTGTGGCGATCAGGACGATCATCACGGATGAGCTGAGCGCGTACTCAAACCAGCGGAACTTGTTGATGCCCTGCTGCAGATCCCGGTTGTAGATGGCGTTCAGCCGGGGCGGCAGCGAAATAAGGGCATGCGCGGCAGCTGAAATCAGCAAAAACAACGCGACGAAGATGCCGAAAGGCAGCTTGAACAGGTCGCGGGCGACTGTTTCCAGCGATTGGGTGGTCACATTATATGTAATGTAAAATTGCCTGATCTGAGGTGAGAACTCCGAGATTTTCTGAATGACCGTGGTTGCGAGGATCAGCATCAGGACGCCTTGGACGAGATGCAGGGCGCCCATAATCAGATTGAACTTTCTTAGTTTTAATAGCTTTGTTTCCATTGATCATCCCTCCCTTAAAATCATCATGACAGGAGTCAGGCCCCTTGTTTGTGACAGTGTCACCGCTGTTGGCGGAAAGGCATAAGGCGGGCGGGACACAAAAAAGCCCTGCTCCGGTTAATCGGAACAGGGCTTTGGGGCTTGATTTCCTAATTGTTTCAGCCCTGGTACTGGCCGGGCTTAATCAGGTCGCCATAGCGGGCGCGGGCGGCCTTGATCCGCTCGATCGTGGCATCCCAGTAGGCGAAGATGTCTTTGGGCGTGCCGGGATCCATCTTGGCGTAGAAAGCCTTGGTCCGCTCCAGTTTCTCGATCCACTTGGTGCAGCGGAAGGTGAACAGGTAGGTGTAGTCCGCTTCGGTGAAATCCTCGTCCAGGTACTTTTTGAACAGCGCGGCCAGATCCTGGTACTTGGGAATTTTGCCTGTGGGGGTCTCGTAGGCGTCGTATTCGCCATGGATGCGGCCTTCCGCCCAGTGCAGCCAGACGCGTTTGGCCAGCTTGCTGGTCATGAATTTACCGTCCTCGCTCAGCATGAAGTAGTTGGTGCTGAACACTTTGGGCGCTGTCGTGACGTTCTCGCCGAACGAAATGTTATTAGACGTATATTCGCCGAGCGGATAGGAGACGAAGTCGAGGTTGGCCATCGGGCTGGGCTTGCGCACGCCCTCTGCTCCCAGCGTCGCGCTGGTTGTCTCGGATTCGAGTGTGGCGGCCTTGAGCAGGATGCCGTCTTTCCAGTTTGGCGATTCCTCGATCGGGACTGTGATGTCGCTGTCGCGGCCGCCATACAGGATGCCTTCGACCTTGACGCCTTCTTTGGCCTCAAACCCTGCCTTGTCGATGTTGGCGAGGTAGTCCAGGCGCATCGTGTAACGGGCGTTGCCATGGGCCAGATCGACCTCTTTGCCTTTTTTGTCCTTGACGCCTTCGTGCCAGGCGCCAAAGTGGTTGCGGCCTTCCTTTGGGGCTTCCTCGCCCATGCCCAGCCAGTAGGGCTGGCGGTCGGGTCCCATCAGGACATTGTAGAAAATGACTTCCTGGTTCTTTTTCAGGTTTTCGAAAATGACAGGGTCGTCCTTGGCGTTGACATCCTTGATGATCCCGAACATGCCGAACTCGACGTTAACCGCCCTGAACTCGCCGTCGATGTTGCGGAAATACGCGATGTCGTCACCGACAATCTGCTCGCCGGGGATCATGGCCGTCGAAGTCTTGCCGCAAGCCGACGGATAAGCGCCACAGAAATAGGTTTTACGCTTTTTGTCTGCGTCGACGGCGGCCATGACGAACATGTGCTCGCACAGCCAGCCTTCATAACGCGCCTTGTTGATCGCCAGGCGCATGGCATGCTTTTTCAGGCCGATCGAGTTGCCGGCATATTGGTTGTTCATCGAATAGACAATGTTGTTTTGCGTGTCCATGTAAATCCGGCGCTTGTCCAGATTGACCGTGTTGCCCTTTTCGTCCAATTGGCCTGCCGAATGGATGAAGCGGAAGAAATCGTCCTTATGGGCGTCTTGCATCTTCATGAAATGGCTGTAGGCTGTCCGGTACAGGATGGTTTCGGAATGGGCGACATACCAGCTGTCGGTAAACTGAACGCAGGGGATCGTGAACGGGCTTTCGGTCGGCCCTTCAGAGAAGAACAGGACAACGGCTTCCTTGCCTTTCATGATGCCCTTGGCGATGCCGAGAATCTCCTGGTAGCCGGCCTCGTATTCGACCGAATTGAGCGTTTTCATGCTTTCGAGGTTCTCTTTGTATACCAAAAAGCGCGTCGATTCCTTGTCGCGGGCCTGGTCCCCGTAGCCGTCCCAGTGGATCGTCTGCTTGCTGTTGGCCAGCGTCAGTTCTTCGCCCAGTTTAAGCGCCTGGTCCCGGACATACTGGATGTCTTGTTCGCTGTCACCGCAGACAAAGACGGATTTCGGGTCGCAATGGTCAACAAAAAAGCCGACAAAATCAAGAAGCTTCTCGTTCTTAAGTGCTGTCAGCTTAGCATAACTTTCGCGGCTCATGCGTTCTTTCAATAAGGTTTCATACGTCGTTTTCATATTGTCTCCTTTGCTCTTGCCAAGAATACGGTTCCATGCTGCGCAGCATAGTATAAGTAAGTCTCAGTGATGTAAAAATATAAGCGCAAACAGCATTATTTTACGCCCCTCATTTTAGCGTGTCAACACCAACACGCTGTGCGGGCGATTTTGCGATCTTAAATGTTCTATATTGATGAACAAAAACCAATTGGATGGGTCATCGGGAACGAGCTGGCTTGTGAAATAAATCGGACGCAAAAGACTTTCCCGGTCAGATCCCTGTTGATGCAGGTTTTTTTGCTTTTTGCCGGAAAGCTTTCCGGGCGCTGCACGGTCGTCCGGCTGATGAGCGAGGGACACGCGTTGCCTTGACAAACGGGCAGTTGCTATGCAAAGGTGAGGACAGAATGCGGACCTAATATAACGGGGGAATCGCATGACACAGGAAGCTATTATTCCGTTGACCCGTGGAGACATCGAGCAGGGGTTGCGCCGACTGGGCCTGTCCGCCGGCCGATGTGTCGAGGTGCACAGTTCGCTGAGCCGTTTCGGGTTTGTTCAAGGCGGCGCGGACACCGTTATCGATGCGCTCATGCATGTCATCGGCCCAGAAGGGACGATCGTGATGTCGGCGTACACCGTATCGAAGATTATGGATCTGACAGACGAAGACCGGGCCAACGGTCTGACATGCAAAGTGCAAGTCTATCCGGATGGTTCGGACTTGCCCAGCGGCATGGGCGTCATCGCCGATACCTTCCGGAGACGGGCGGATGTGGTGACAGGTTCCGGCACCTTGCGTGTCGCGGCCTGGGGACGGGACGCCGACCGCTACGCCGAATCGGCGTATTCCCTGGTGTATGAGAACCATGGGACAGCGCTGCTGCTCGGCGTCGATATCAACCGGATGTCCAGCATGCATCTTGCTGAGACGGACATGCCGGCCTGGCTGTGGGCGCGATTTAGGCCGTCGCCGTCCGTTTGCCGACTGTATCCGGACGACCAGTGGTATGTCGAGACCGGGATAACCCGCGAACCCGGCTGGAACAAGATTCAGGCCACGGCAATCAGCATGGGACTGGTCAGGGAACAGCGGATTGGCCGCGCCAAGTGCATGGCCATGCCGGTCCGCGAAGTTGTCGACCTCTACCGAGACGCCTTGCGGCGCAGCCCCGGCGCGTTGTTCGGGTTGGACGCGTAATCCCCGCTCATGGCGCAATGGCGGCGGACTGCCGTGACGAACATCCCCCGGTCATGTTATGATGCTCCTATCGACGTTAACGTTGACTGAGGAGCCGGGTATGCAGCAGAAAAAAACCCTTACGCAGGAACAGAAAACACTGCGCAGGAAACGCCTGTCGGCGCTGATCCTTCTATTCGGCCTGATCTTGGCCAGTCTGCTGCTCTATTATATCTGGGGTCGGCCCCTGATCCGGTCGATCGCCGACCCGGACCAGGCCCAGGCATTCGCCCTGCAAAATCCCGTCGGCAGCCGGATTGCCTACGTCCTTCTGATGACGGTCCAGGTCATTGTGGCTATTATTCCCGGCGAGCCGCTCGAGATCGGGGCTGGCTATGCGTTCGGCGCGTACCAGGGCGCCCTTATCTGCCTGGTTGGCATCACCCTGGGCGCCCTGCTGGTTTTCCTGGCCGTCAAACAGTTTGGCCGTTCCCTTGTCGAACTCTTTTATCCCGCCGAGAAGATCGATTCGATCCGCATCTTCAACGACCCCAAAAAACTGAACACGCTTGCCTTCATTGTTTTCCTGATCCCCGGAACGCCCAAGGACCTCCTGACCTACGTCGCCGGCCTGACCCCGATGAAGCTGGGAACCTGGATGTTCATCACATCGGTCGCGCGTTTGCCCTCGGTGATCACCTCGACCATAGCCGGCGCCGCGATCAACGAAAAGCAGTATGGAACGGTTATCCTGGTCTTTGCCCTGGCTGCCGTCCTGGCCCTGGCCGGATACGGGGTGTGGTACAAGCTCAACCAGAAGAAGGCAGCCGGGAAAGATAGACCAAAGGATCAAGACTCGTCATAGGGAGGAGGATGCGCATGTGCGCGCGAAAACGCGTTTTGGATGCTTTGAACCATCGCCAGCCGGATCGGGTGCCGCTGGATATTGGCGCGACGATGTGCTCCGGCATGCATGTCAGCTGCGTGGCAGCCCTGCGCGATTTCTACGGTTTGGAAAAGCGGCCGGTCAAGGTTCACGAGCCGTTCCAGATGCTGGGACTGATCGAGGAGGACCTCGAAGAGGCCATCGGCGTCGACATCGAAGGGGTCAACGGGCGCAATACGCTGTTCGGATTTCCCTGCGCGGACTGGAAACCCTGGCGGCTCGACAGCGGGCTGGAGGTGCTTGTGCCCGGCCGGTTCAACACCACCAGGGATGAAAAGGGCAACACCTACCTCTATCCAGAGGGGGATACCGGCGTGCCGCCCAGCGGGAAGATGCCCAAAGGCGGCTTTTACTTTGACGCGATCATCCGCCAGGAGGCGTTCGACGAGGATCGCCTGGATCCCGAAGACAACCTGGAGGAATTCACACTGATCACGGACGAGGACCTGGACCACTTCAAGACGGCGATCCGCCGGGCGGCCGGGACCGGCCGGGCGGTGCTGGCCAGCTTCGGTGGCATGGGCCTTGGGGACGTGGCGCTGGTCCCGGGGCCGTTCCTAAAACACCCCAAGGGTATTCGCGATGTCGCGGAATGGTACATTTCGACCGCGATCCGTCAGGATTACATCCACCAGGTGTTCGCCAGGCAAACGGACATCGCCCTGGAAAACCTGCGCGTCCTGAACGAAGCTGTTGGCAAGGATGTCGCTGTGGCCTTTATCTGCGGCACGGATTTCGGAACGCAGACGAGCACGTTCTGCTCGCCGGAGACTTTTCAGGCCCTGTATGTTCCGTACTATAAAAAAATCAACGGCTGGATTCACGCGCATACCAGTTGGAAAACGTTCAAGCATTGCTGCGGCGCGATCGAACCCTTCCTGAAACTGTTTATCGAGGCCGGCTTCGATGTCATCAACCCCGTGCAATGTTCGGCTGCCGGCATGGAACCTGAACATCTCAAGAACACCTACGGTGACCATCTGACCTTCTGGGGCGGCGGCGTCGACACCCAGCATGTGCTGCCTTTCGGGACGCCGCGTCAGGTTCGGGAGCAGGTCCTGGCGCGCTGCGATATCTTCTCCCGCAACGGCGGTTTTGTCTTTGCTGCCATCCACAACATCCAGGCCGGTACGCCTGTCGCCAACATTGCCGCCATGATCGAAGCCGTGCATGCATTCAACGGCACGCGCTGACAGGAGGTAACGATGCCGAAGAAACGCTTTAAGGTCATCGCCTGCGAGATTCTGTTCCGCGAGGTGTGCCTGTGCGCTGCCCTGAGCCGACAGATTGTCGACCTCCAGTTCATGCCCAAGGGTCTGCACGACATCGGCGAACAGAAGATGGCGGACCGGCTGCAAAGCGAAATTGATCGCACCGATCCGGCGCGCTATGACGCGATCTTGCTGGTGTATGGCTTGTGCAATAACGGGATCAGGGGCCTAAGTGCCTCGATTCCCCTGGTGATTCCCAGGGCGCATGACTGCATCACGCTGCTGCTCGGCTCCCGGGAAACCTACCGGTCGTATTTCGACGCCAAGCCGGGCACGTATTTCAAGTCGCCGGGTTGGATCGAACGCGACGCAAAGGGAGACGGGGAGAATGTATCGATCGCGACCCAACTGGGAATCGACCGGACCTACGCCGAATATGTCGCTCAGTACGGCGAGGAGAACGCCGCCTACCTGGTCGAGCAGCTGGGAAACTGGCTGCGCAACTACCGGCGGCTGGCCTATATCGACACAGGCACCGGCGACCCGGAGGGCGACCGGCTGGCGACGGCCGAACAGGCCCGGGAAAAGGCCTGGGATTTTGATGCGCTCCAGGGAGACCTGGCCCTGATTCGCCGGCTTATCGACGGGGACTGGGACGCGCGGGACTTCCTGGTTGTCCCGCCGAAAAAAAAGATCGCCCCGTCGTTTGATGAATGCGTCGTGACCTGGGTAGACGAAACCGCCTGATCATGACCTGTTGCAGCCAAAACGAGAAACAGGAGGAGAGCCGATGAAAGCGCTTGTTAAATTTGATCACGGCCCGGGCAACCTGGAGATCAGGAATGTGCCCGTGCCTGTGCCCGGCGCAGGCGAGGTGCTGGTCGCGGTCAAGGCCGCCGGCATCTGCGGGTCGGACCTGCACATCTACCACAGCGATATCGCCATCCCGGTGCGGCCGCCGGTTGTCATCGGCCACGAGTTTTCCGGGGTTGTCTGCGATGTCGGGGATGGTGTGACAGAATACGCACCAGGTGAGCGGATCGTCAGCGAGACCGCCTATTCCTTTTGCGGGCGCTGCAGCCAGTGCGCCAGCGGCTTCTACAACCTGTGTCCGGAGCGGCGCACGCTGGGCTACTGGTACAACGGCGTCTTCACCTCGTACACGGTCGTGCCGGCCGCTCGGATCCATCGGCTGCCGGATGAGGTCGATGATGTGTCCGGGGCTATGATCGAACCGCTGGCCTGCGTCACCCACGCAATCTACGATTTAAGCGTAATCCGGGCCGGGGATGTCGTCCTGGTGAGCGGCCCCGGCGCGATCGGCCTGATGGCGGCGCAAGTCGCCAAAGCACAGGGCGCGGTCGTTGTCCTGGCCGGAACGGCTGTCGACACAGCCCGGTTGGACCTTGCCCGCACGCTGGGGATCCTTGAGACGGTGAATATCCAGGAAGAGAGCCTGGTCGACCGGATCAATCAGCTGACCGGCTCGGAGGGCGCCGATTGCGTCATCGAGTGCTCAGGCAACGCCGCCGCAACCAACGCCGGCCTGACGCTGTGTAAAAAACGCGGCTATTTTGTTCAGATCGGGCTGGGCGGCAAGCCGGTCATGTTTGACCTGGACACGGTCTGCTACCGGGAACTTAAATTTTCCGGATCGCTCGGTTCGACGAAATGGAGCTGGAACAAGGCGATCGACCTGGTCCATTCCGGACGGGTCAACCTGTCCGCCCTGGCGTCGCACACGCTGCCGATCACACGATGGCGCGAAGCCTTTGAGCTGTTTGAGAACAAGAGGGGCTGCAAGCTGATCTTGACGCCCGTCGCCGATTAAGGGGGAATGAACCGAATGCCGTTGTCTGATCAACGTGTAGCCGAATTGAACGCATTGTGCCGCACCTTCCGTCGTTCCGTCATCACCCAGCTGCATCGCATCCAGACGGGGCATCCCGGCGGATCGCTGTCGGTCTGCGAAATCCTGACGGTGCTCTATTTCGAAAAGGCCCGGGTTGACGCTACCAACCCGTGCGATCCGCTGCGCGACCGCATCCTCCTCAGCAAAGGCCACGCGGCGCCGATGCTCTACCGGATCCTGGCCGAAAAAAGCTTCTTCCCACTGGGCGATCTGGAGCGTCTGCGCCAGTTTGGCTGCCACCTGCAGGGTCATCCGTGCACGGAAGGCACGCCAGGTGTCGAACTGCCCTCCGGCCCGCTGGGCATCGGGCTTTCGGCCGGGTTGGGCAAGGCTATAGCCCTGCGCCTGGATCACAATCCGGCTCGTGTCTACGTGGTGCTGGGGGACGGCGAGCTGAATGAGGGGACCGTCTGGGAGGCGGCCATGAGCGGGGCCAAGTTCAGGCTTGACCACGTAACGGCCATCGTTGACCGCAACCGGGTTCAATTGGACGGCACAAGCGACGAGATCATGCCTCTGGACGACCTGGCCGCCAAATGGGCCGCTTTCGGCTGGCAGGTCATCTGCTGCGATGGCCACGACGTGCGCGCGCTGGACGCGGCAATCGACGCGGCGCATGCGGTACAGGGCCGGCCGGCGGTGATCCTGGCGGACACCGTCAAGGGCAAGGGGGTTTCGTTCATGGAAGGCAAGAGCCTCTGGCACGGCAATCCGATCAGCGACAGCCAGTACCAGACGGCCATGGCAGAGCTGGGAGGTGATGGCCGATGACCCCGACGATTCGCGATGTTTACGGCGCCTCGCTGGCGCGTTACGGCCTGCTGGACGAGCGCGTCGTCGTGCTCGACGCCGATGTGTCGGCCTCGACACGGACCGGCGCCTTTGCCCAGGCGTGCCCCGATCGATTTTTCAACGTCGGCATCGCCGAAGCCAACATGGCGGCGATGGCGGCCGGCCTGGCATCCGAAGGGAAAATCCCTTTTATCAACACCTTTGCGGTCTTCATGACAACGCTCGGTGCGCTTTCGGCCCGCACGTTTGCCGGCTATGGCCGGCTGAACATCAAGTTCATGGGCGCTTACGGCGGCATCTCCGATGCTTACGACGGCGCGACACACCACTCGGTGGAGGACCTGGCGATCATGCGCGCGATCCCCGGCATCCAGGTGCTGGTGGCATCGGACGCGGTTCTGACCGACTGGCTGGTCCGAAACGCGATCGCGGTCAATGCGCCGATGTACATCCGCCTGTCCCGGGACGCGATGCCCCCGCTGTATCCGGAGGGCGAAAGCTTCACCCTAGGTCAGGGCAAGGTGCTCCGGCAAGGCACCGATGTGACCGTGATGACCTGCGGCATCCTGGGCAGCATTGCCCTGCAGGTGGCGGACATTCTGGCTCTGGATGGCTTTTCCGTCCGTGTTGTGGATCACTTTACGATCAAACCCATCGACAAGGATCTGGTCCGGCGCTGCGCCCGGGAAACCCAGGCGATCGTCACCGCTGAAGAGCATAGTGTTGTCGGCGGTCTGGGTTCGGCGGTCGCCGAGGTGCTGGTCCGGGATGGTCTGAACGTACCGCTGGAGATGGCGGGCATCCCAGATTGCTACACCCAGTCCGGCAGCTATGCCGCCCTGATGGCCGCCTACGGCTTGGACGCTGCAGCCCTGGCCGTGCGGATCCGGTCTGTTCTGGCCAGGGCCAGGTAAACGACGGCGGCCTGGATCAGGGCCGGTTCGCGTCGATGACCAGCCGGGCGTTCCGGCCTGCCCGGGCGATGCAGAACGCGTGCAAACCGAACTGGCGCAGTTTGGCGGTTAGTTCAGGTCCCGGCGCTGCGGTAGCCGCGGCCAGCAGGTCACGGGATTCGGCCGCGTCGCATTCGAGCGTCTTGATGTCCTTTTCCGGCAGCGGCGGATTTTGCGGGCAGCAGGCCTGACAGCGTAAACAGCCGATCAGGGCGTGGTGGACAGCCGGCGGCAGCCAGTCCGGCAGAGGCTGGTCGTTTTCATTGTACAAAGTCAAACACCGGCCGGCGTCGATCGCAGTCTTCGCGCCGATCGCTCCGGTCGGGCAATTCTGCCGGCAAAGGTCGCAGGCTTGACAGGCGTCCATGAAGCGGATCGGATATGACACGTCCGCACAAGGAATGTCTGAGTAAAAGGCCTTGAGATTGACGTAGCTGCCCCAGCTGCCGACATAGCAGATGTTGTTGCGGCCAAAGCGGCCAAGACCGCTCAAGACGGCCAGCAGTTTTTGCGATACCCCCCGACATGGCGCTGTCTGGAAACCCTGCGCCGCCTGTTCCAGACGTTCACGCAGGCGCTGGCGCTCCGGTGTGTCGTCAAGGTAGGTCGGCGGAATTGGGATAGCCAGGCGCCTGCCTTCGGCCGTAACGACGATCTGGGCGCAAGAAGCCGGGTAGGCGACGACCAGGAACGACTTTGGCTCAAAGGGAAGGTCCGGCGGCTGGTGGCTGTGGAAAAAGGCGACAGCGTTCTGGATGTTCGGAATGTCCGGATTCAGGCGGGCAAGGTCTTCATAAGCTGAACAATCTGCGCCAGGTTCCGGTAGGGCAGAAACGCGCTGCGAAATCCGTCGGCAGCGAGCGCACCGCTGACCGCTGCATGGATATGCTGCATAGTGCCGGTCCTCCTGCAAGCGAGATAGCGGAGCTTTGTTCAAGGCGCTCGTTCGCCTACAGCTCCTGTTTTTGTGCCTGGTATTCGTAGGCGCGGTATGGGTTCTGGACTTTCATCATGCCGCCGTCGACACCGATGATCTCGCCGGTGATGTAGCCGGCTTCGTCCGAGCAGAGGAACCGGATCAGGGCGGCGACATCGTCGGGTTTTCCGAACGAGCCCGCCGGAATCTGCCGTACCTGGATCTCACCGCGCTCGCGGATCATGGCGTCGGTCATGTCGGTGTGGATGATACCAGGGGCGTAGGCGTTGACGGTGATGCCGCAGGGTGCCAGTTCGCCGGACGTGACCTTGGTCAGCAAGTTGACGCCGGCTTTGGAACAGGCGTAGGCGACCAGGCCGACATCGGCCAGCGAGCCGGATATGGAGGTCGCGTTGATGATGCGGCCAAAGTGGTTCTTTTTCATCCAGGGCGTGACAGCTTGCATCATGAAGATCATGCTCTTCAGGTTGGTGCGCATGATTTCGTCAAAAAACGCTTCAGTCATGTCTTCCAGGAAACAGAACTCGAAGATGCCGGCGTTGTTGATCAGCACATCGATCCGTCCCCAGAGACGAATAGCTTCGGCGGCCGCCTGCCTGGCTTGTTCCTGGATGCCGACATCAGCTTGATAAGCCTCGACCGACAAGCCCTGACCGTTCAGTTCGCGGACGGAGCTTTCGGCCTGGACTTTGTTTGACCGGTAAATGGCCAGGACATGCATGCCTGAGCGGGCTAAGGCGGCGGTGATGGCCAGGCCGATACCCCGGGTACCGCCTGTGACCAGGGCGACCCGCGACGGGTTAAGGGGTCCGTTTGGCTGATTCATCTGCTTGTCCTCCTGTTGTTTCCTCGCTGTATGCTTATCGGCATCGCGCGGACTGGAAAAATTGGTTTTAGGGTCTGAAGAAAAAAACAAACGATGCGATCATCGCCAGGATAACCAGGATAGCGATCAGGCCGAAGATGATTTGCTGCCTGGATTTTTGCCGGCTGGACCTGTTCTTGTTCTGAGATTTGCGGACATGGTCCTTTGCCTGATCAAAAGAATCGAATTTGCCCTGTTCATTCCAGTTAAAAAAGCCTGCCATGGGAACACCTCTTACGCTGCAAACAACACGAACCTGGCCTGTTTGCCATTATCATAACACAAACAGGCCAGGCTGGGCGACATATAAGCACCGTAGCCACTTGCCGCATGACGATGGCTGCAGCGGTGTCTTTTCATGTTCGCTGGCCTGTGAAATAATAGACTCAATCGTACAGGGCGACACGAAAAGGTATTTCGCGCATAGCAAGGAGGAATATCCATGATTCAGACCGTGACAGGACGTGTCCATGATTTGGATTTCGGCAAGGCCGCGGCCCATGAGCATGTCCTGGTCGATTTTCATGCTCCGTCTGAACCGCCGCGCGCGTATGACCGTACGGAGGTCGTCGCTATAATGCGTCCTTATCTGGACCAATTGCGTGGGACGGGCTGCCGGGGCTTTGTCGACTGCACACCCATCTGGCTGGGCCGCGATCCGGAGCTGCTCGAGCAGCTATCTCGGCTGACGGGCCTTCACATCGTCACCAACACCGGCTGGTACCAGGCGCCGATGCTGCCGCCCGAAGCCGATCGACTGAACGAGGAGGAGATCGCGGCGGTTTGGATTGATGAGGCTGAAAACGGCATCGAGTCAACCGGTATCAAGCCGGGGTTTATTAAGATCGCTCTGAACAGCGGCAAACTGAGCGACAGCGCGCGAAAAATCCTTGGCGCGGCGATCCGGGCCGCCCAAGCCACAAATCTGGTTATCGTCAGCCATACGGTCGGCAGCGCGGCTATGCTTGAAGCCCATGATATCATGCAGGCGCGGGGGTTTGACTTATCTCGGTTCGTTTGGGCGCATGCCGATGCCGCTGACGGGCGGGATATCCAGCGCCAGATGGCTGCTGAAGGGATCTGGATCAGCCTGGATGGCATCGGGAGCCGGCATGAACAGCATGCGGCCATGCTGAAAGACCTGATCGCTGCCGGTTTGGCCGACCGGATCCTGATATCGCAAGACAGCGGCTGGTACCGGGTCGGGGAGCCCAAGGGCGGTAAGGTGCGGCCATACCACACGCTGTTTACGGAGTTCTGGCCGTTCGCCGTAAAGTCCGGGATCGAGGAAAAAATCCTGGAGCAGATCACCACGACCAATGTGGCCCGTGCCATGCGGGTCAGGTCGCGGGATTAAGCGGTCTCGTAACCGGTGAGTTTTTTTACTACCATTGTTTAGGGGTTAAAGGCAGGCTGTCAGTCTGACCGGAAGGAGCCGCACATGGACGATGGAACCAGCCGTTGCTGCCACTTTCTTGACAGGAATGGACGAGCGCTCGAGGAGATCGTCGACCATCAGGGTTATTTCCGACTCGTCCAGAATCATGGTAGATCATGATATGGCAGCCGCCGTGGCGGTAGGTCTTGCTGGCGACAGGTCGGCCGCGGAAACTGAAGACATGTTCATAGCCACCGGTGCCAGCGGGACAGCTTGGGGTTCATGTGTGCTCCTCTTGAACAGAATAATGGCTTCCAGTCCTGATTCAACGGTTCCAGCTCGTAATGTTTATCAGATTATCTGTCGCATCTGGGCTATGTTCAGGAGACTGCGTTGATAATACCGGCGCTGATCGTTAGCCTGGTTTCCCTTTTTTCAAGATAAACCCGATCGCAATGCCTGCGCCGCAAGCTGCGATAATCACGATGACAAGCAATATGATCTGCTGTGCTGAGGGCACGCCATCTGTTCTGCCGTCGATCTCCTCCGCGATGGGTTCTGTCTGTGCCGTACCACTGGTTGCCGGATCGGATGATAGCTGTTGCTGGCTGGTCTGAGACGAAGCGCCAGTAATCACCTCAGATGGATCCGCCGTACTGGCAGACGTTGCCTGCTGGCTGGTCTGGGATGACGTGCCTCGCGTCGTCTCAGTAGGATTTGCCGTACTGGCAGACGTCGCCTGCTGACTGGTCTGGGACGAAGTCGGATTGCTGGTCACGGTTGGCCCAATAGTAGGTTCAGGAGAAGGCGAAGGCGTCCAGCAAGAATGTACCTCGCCATAAAATGCACGGCCGTCTGTTCCGACAACGTAGGCCCGGTAATAGTACTTTGTTCCCAGCTCCAGCCCGGTCACCAGCTTGCTGAAAGAATACGCTGCATCCGAAACTCCTAATGCCAGGTCGACCTTGCCCAGGGATATTTTGTTCGTCTGACTGTTTAGCGACGGCGTCGCGAAGGTCGACCAGACAAAGCCCAGATCAAAATGCGTCTGATCAGCCGCCTGATATTTCGTATAATTAAAAATCCCGTTGAACGTATAATTGACGGTTTTCCAGACCGGATCCGTCTGACCTATGCAATCGCCGGTTAACACGCTGAAGGTTTTTATCTCAAACGTGTCGGTTTGAACCACTTTCGAAGTAATGACGCCCCCGGTCATATACGAAAGGCCTGCCCGATAATAGATGATCTGGCCTGGATTCAGATCTGGTACCTGTGCGATAAAGACATGATCAGATTGTTGTATTCCATTCAACGGAACCCAATCTGAACGGGTGTCGCTCAGTTTATATTCAAACCAACTGCTGTAAATCGAGCTGTTGTTCGGGTCGATCTCCATCGTCAATTCAGCCTGATCAAATCCAAGTCTGCTGTTTTCCAGCATGATGGTTGGGAGGGCGTTTGTCTGCACGTCAGCTTCAGGCGTCTCAATCGTACGAACACCCTGATGGGTTAAATAATTGATGACGCCCACGTAACGAATCACATCCTCAGGCATAAGACCGTTTATACTAGCCACATACAGGTCAAGATACTTTTTACATTCAACGGTAACCCAATCAGAAGCATCTGAGAGTCGATACCTTAAGGACACAGCGCTGATCGTATTTCCGTTCGGCTGAACGTCAATGTTGATGGTTAAACCTTCGCAAAAAACAAGACTTGGCTGCGCGTGAGCCACCGGCAGCGCATTGGTTCGGGTAACCGATTCTTCTGTGGTGATCGACCCGTCGGAGTAATCCAGCACAGCCCAGTAATGAATGTCGGTGTCCGGCGGCAACTCGCTGATCACAACATGATATTCCGTTTGATAGGTTCCGCCCGGCGGTTTGAGTGTGTAAGTCTTTTTCTCCAAAACGACCGTGCTGGTTCCAATCCGGTATTGGATCCGAAAATTATTGAGCGTAAAGTTGTGCGATTGAATCTCAACGAGAAATTTGATGCTTTCGCAATCTGTCGATTCAGCGCTGATGGCAATCGTCGGAGGGGTCGGCGGCATCGTCGGATCGGTAGCAAAAACCATTACCGGGAATATCGCGAAATAAGTCAGCACAACAGAAAAAATAATGACGAGAAAAATCGGTGCACGAGTCATGATACCTAAAATCCCACTGAGAATTTATAACAACACACGATCTTGTAGCGAAATCGCGTCAACGCCTTGATCTGGCGCTGTTTATAGCATTTGGAACTAGCATAATCACTTGACATGAGCCTCAAA
>Ga0172382_10001265_pt1 | contig 45630 bp, 43 predicted proteins | sample Leawel138RmetaG_FD_122245 | JGI IMG/M metagenome (GOLD analysis project Ga0172382, IMG submission 122245) | Leachate microbial communities from a municipal landfill in Southern Ontario, Canada - Leachate well 138R metaG | ecosystem: Engineered > Solid waste > Landfill > Unclassified | place...
AGGCGGGTTATACCCACAGCGGCCCGCATCGCGCCAATCTGGCATTCCGGATACGCGGCAAACCGGCACCGGATATTCTTTCGCGGGGGCAGTTGCGGGTGTTGGGTCTGGCCTATCGTCTGGCGCAGGTGAAAATCCTGAAGCAGGCCGGGCTGCCCCTGCCGACCATACTGATTGACGATTTCGCGGCGGAGCTAGACGCTTCGGCACGGGATTGGTGGGTCAATGAACTCGATCTGCTGGGTGTGCAGATCTTTGCTGCTGTCACCAGCGCCCGACAGATTCCGGCGACGGTGGGCGGTAGTCATTTTTGTCTGGCAGCAGGCCAGCTTGAGAAGGAAACGGCATCATGATGGAAACATACGATTCTTCCAGTATCCAGGTGTTGAAAGGTCTGGAAGCGGTACGCAAACGCCCCGGCATGTATATCGGCGATACCGATGACGGCAGCGGACTGCACCACATGGTCTTCGAAGTAGTGGATAACGCCATCGATGAGGCGCTCGGCGGGTATTGCGACACTATCATCGTGACCATCCACGAGGATGAATCTGTCAGCGTCAGCGATAACGGTCGTGGTATACCGGTGGACATGCATGCCGGGGAGGGCCGCTCCGCTGCCGAAGTCATCATGACCGTGCTGCATGCGGGTGGTAAGTTCGATGACAACGCCTACAAGGTTTCCGGCGGCCTGCACGGGGTTGGTATCTCGGTGGTCAACGCCCTTTCGGAAATGCTGCAATTGCGTATCTTCCGCGACGGTTATGTCTGGACCCAGGAGTATCGCGATGGCGAACCCCAGGCACCCATCGCCCGCGGCGATGCATCACGCAAACATGGCAGTACCATCCGCTTCAAACCCTCGCCCAAGGTTTTTGCCGATACCCATTTTCACTTCGAGATCATCGCGAAGCGCTTGCGCGAACTGGCCTTTCTCAATTCCGGCGTGCATATCACCCTGCTGGATGAGCGGGCCAGCCGGGAAGAAATCTTTCATTATGAAGGCGGTATCCGCGCTTTCGTGGAGCATCTCAACCGCAGCAAAACCGCCATTCATCCCAGTGTGATCACGCTCACCGGCGAGCGCGACGGCATTGTCGTCGAAGCGGCCCTGCAATGGAACGAAGGCTATAACGAGACGGTGCTCTGCTTCACCAACAATATTCCCCAGGCCGATGGCGGCACCCATTTGGCGGGCTTTCGCGGTGCCCTGACCCGTACCTTGAACCAGTATATGGAACGGGAAGGCATCATCGCCAAGGCCAAGGTTGCGGTGAGTGGCGAAGATGCGCGTGAAGGACTGACAGCAGTGCTTTCCGTCAAGGTACCGGACCCCAAATTTTCTTCGCAGACCAAGGAAAAACTGGTCTCCAGCGAGGTCAAACCGATAGTCGAGTCCTCCATGTCCGAGGCGCTGACCATATTTCTGGATGAGCATCCCAAGGAGGCGCAGGCCATCGCCGCCAAAATCGTCGAAGCGGCGCGGGCGCGGGAAGCCGCCCGGCGGGCACGGGAACTAACCCGCCGCAAGGGCGCGCTGGACATTGCCAACCTTCCCGGCAAGCTGGCCGACTGTCAGGAAAAAGACCCGGCCCAGTGTGAAATCTATCTGGTGGAGGGCGATTCCGCAGGCGGCTCCGCCAAACAGGGCCGGGATCGCCGGCATCAGGCCATCCTCCCCCTGAAAGGCAAAATCCTCAATGTGGAACGGGCGCGTTTCGACCGGATGCTTTCGTCCGACGAAATTGGCACCCTGATTACCGCGCTGGGTACCGGTATCGGTGCCGGGGATTTTGATGTGGCCAAGCTGCGTTATCACCGGGTCATCATCATGACGGACGCGGACGTAGACGGTAGCCACATCCGTACCCTGTTGCTGACCTTTTTCTACCGGCAGATGCCCGATCTGGTGGCGCGCGGCCATATTTACATCGCCCAGCCGCCCCTCTACAAGGTCAAGAAGGGCAAGGAGGAACGCTACCTCAAGGATGACGTCGAACTGGCCGCGTATCTGCGTGAAATTGCCATGCAGGGCGCGCAATTCCGTCCCGCGGCGGATGCCGAGCCAATAACGGACGAGCAACTGGGCGGCATGATGCGTCAATACCAGAATATCGAGGCACTGGTGCAGCGTCTGGAACGGCGCTATCCCGGTACTCTGCTCTGGGCCTTGGCCACGTTGCCACCCATCGTTGCGGAGTCGGCGGATGGCGCCACCTGGGACGATTTCGCGCGGCAGCTCCGCGCGGCATTGGAAGTGAATGCCCTGCCCGCCGAACATTACACGGTGGAGCGGGTGGGTGAAGCGGAGGCCTTGCGCCTGGTGGTGCGCCGCGAACATCACGGCAGCCTGGAACTGCGTTTCTTCGATCAGGATTTTTTTGCCGGTGGCGAATATCGGCATCTGGCGGACTATGCGCGGCAGATCGAGGGCAAAATCGGCGTGGGTGCGCGTATGGAAAGGGGCGAACGAGGGCTTGCCGTCAGCCGTTTCCGTACCGCCATGGACTGGCTTCTGGCGGATGCCCGCCGTGGCGTCGAGATTCAGCGCTACAAGGGGCTCGGTGAAATGAATCCGGAACAGCTCTGGGAAACCACCATGAATGCCGAAAACCGCCGTCTGGTGCGGGTAGATGTGGAAGACACCATCGCCGCTGACGAAGTCTTTTCCATGCTCATGGGCGACGCGGTGGAGCCGCGCCGGCGCTTTATCGAGGAGAATGCGCGTTTTGTATCCCGACTCGATATCTGATCAGATGTAGGGCTGAATTGCAGGCGAGGCGTTGACAATAAGGGCTACCTTGGCAATGAACGTTAGTGCTCTGGATTGCAGGGACAATCGATTTTGAAAGTCACCCTAAAAATTCCTGCATTTCTCACCCGTCCCATCACCATGCCTCCCCATCGGGGGGCCATGCGTCTGGTTTTTTTGGGGATGCTCATTGGGGTATTGGTCTTTTCCGGCTGGTACGCCTGGTTTTCCTGGCATAGTTATGAACGGGACAGCCAGAGTCAGTTGATGATGGAATCCGACATGGTCGCGCAGACCACACAGCGTCTGCTGGACGGTCATGCTTCGGGACTCCGGTTTTTGGGGATGCAATTACAGCGGGCGGATGCGCTGCATCACCCCCGCCGCGCCCGGATACTCCTGTTGGACTACCAGAAGGCGACTTCGGGGGTCGCCAGCGCAAACCTTATAGCGTTGAGTGGACAAGTCATCGCCTCCACAGCCGCACCGGCGGGGGAACCGCTACCGGCCTTTCGTAACGATCCGGCCATCTGGCCTGGTTTTCAGAAAGCCTTACAGACACATGGCATGCGGGTCTACCACCCGCTCCGGGGGCCATTGCGAGGTCACTGGTTCATCCGTCTGAGTCATACGGTGTTTTCCCCGGCTGGAAAACCCTTGTTCGTCGTGGCCACCCCATTGCGCCTTGGCGACATCGAAGACTTCCTGCGCCTGTCGCCTCTGCGATCCGGGACCGCCGTCGGCCTGATCCGGAATGACTTTTATATCGAGGGGCGCTGGCCCGTACCCTTGGGTAATCTCGCCGGGATGCTATCCCACCTGTCTCCCACGGGAGCTCTGCGGCACGCCCTGGAGAGTAACCCCCAGGCACGGCAGGGACATTATGCAGGCTTCGTTACGGTGGGACAGACCTATCGGGTTGGGGCCTTTACACGTTTAAGTCATTATCCTTTGACTGCTTTCATTTCTATCCCCAGGAGCTGGTGGCTGGCCGTCTGGTGGCGGCGGTATGTCGAATTTCCTCTGCTCTTTCTGATCATCATGTTGGGGGCAGGCCTGGCCGCTTATAGACGAATCGTCTTCCTGGATCGCCGATGGAGCGAGCAACGGGAGGCGTTCGAGCAAACCCTGACCACCCAGGCCACCCACGATATTCTGACCGGTCTGCCCAATCGCGAAGCCCTGAGGCTGGTATTTGATCAGGCTTTAGCCCGTGCTGACCGCCAGGAGCAGCTCCTGGCGGTGGGTTTTCTCGATCTGGATGCCTTCAAGCTGATCAATGACCGGTATGGCCATGCCGCCGGAGACGACCTGCTGAAAGAAATGGCCCGCCGCCTGCAAGGCGCGGTGCGGCGGACGGATACCGTGGCGCGCCTGGGCGGCGATGAGTTTGTGCTATTACTGGAAGGCCTGCGCGGTGTGGATCAACTGGATCAGGTCCTGGCCCGTCTTCAGACTGCGATGGCGCAACCTTTTCTGATCCAGGGGAAAGAGATCAGCCTCCAGGCGAGCCTGGGACTGACTATCTATCCTTTTGACGAGGCGGCGGACGCCGACCTGCTCTTGCGGCACGCCGATCAGGCCATGTATGCGGCCAAGGCGCGCCCTGAGCGGGGGCGCGAAGGGTGGGTGCAGCTCTATCACCCGGATTTCGGCACCATCACCATGGGCGATGAAGTGTTGCGCCAGGATTTTCTGCAGGCTTTGGTCGCCGGAGAGGTGACGCTACGCTATCAACCCCTGGTGGCCATGACGACAGGCCGGGTGGCGGGCCTCGAGGCCCTGACCCGCTGGCGCCGGAACGACCGGGAGGTCTCCCCCGATCAATTCCTCCCCTCCCTCAGCATGCGGGAGCGTCAGGCGCTGGGGCACTTCGTATTGCAGACGGGACTGCGGCAACTCGCGCAATGGCGGAAAATAGGACTGGACCTCTTTCTCAGCGTCAACGTCACCCCGGAAGAGCTCGACAGTCCAGGATTTGCCGATACGGTCTTCGACATCCTGGCTGCCCAGCCGTATGTATTCCCGGAGTCCCTGGTACTGGAGGTGCTGGAGATCGGGGAAATCCTCGAACAGGAGGTCGTACTGGGACATCTGCAACGCCTGCGCAGTGCGGGCGTGAAGATCGCGCTGGATGATGTGGGGAGTGCGTATGCCTCGCTCCTGCGGCTCAAAAACCTGCCCATTGACGAGATCAAAATCGATCAGGGTTTCGTCCGCGAGCTGTTGAACAAACCCCAGGACCTGATCTTCGTCGAGAGTCTCATCAACCTGGGTATGAGCATGAACGTCGTCATCACGGTGGAAGGGGTGGAAACCGAAGAGCACATCGCCCTGATGCGCGAGATGGAGGTCGACTATCTCCAGGGGTATGCCATTGCCAGGCCGCTGGAGGCGGAGGTGGTCGCTGATTTTGTGCATGCCTTTGTCCTTGGCTCCGGGGATGCGGATACGCCGCTGCTGGCTCTGCACCAGCATCTGGGATGGGTGCATGTGGCAGAAGAGTCTGCGATGAATCATGGGGGTTACGAGCATGCGGATCTGGCTGCCTGTCCGATCACCGCCTGGCTGCACGCCCATGCGCTGGAGCTGCCCGGGGTAGAGGCCCTGCTGGCCGAGCATGAAGCGGTGCATGCCCTGGGGCAGGAAATCTTTCAGGTACGGCAAAGCGGAACGCGCGAGGAACTGCATCGGCTACTCGGGCAACTGCATGAGTATAGCCACCGATTTCAGGAGGAGCTGGGGCAGGCGGTGAGGGCCATGCGGGACAACGCGGCGGCCTCCTGATCAAAGCGCAGGGGCACGGGCCAGTGGATGATATTTCCTCCCGCCGTCCTGAAAAGATGACAGAATCCCATATTGCCAGCAGAATATGACAGTTTCATGAATGCTGTCGCAGCGCAGTCGCTCGTATGACTCGGGAGATCACAGTGCTTAATTTGCTAAACTTTGAATATAAAGAACTTTTTACTTCTGAAGGGCTCGCGCGGCTGGATGGGGAATTTCTTCGTGTCCTGGCGGAAAAAGATCAGACCCTGGTGGAAGGTCTGCAGATATATCGTGCCGCCGGAGCGCGGCCTGCGGATAAAGCCCAGAGCGAGTTTTTGCTGCGGCTTGCGCCGCACCTGGAACAATTTGTCGCGCAACTCTTCCACCTGGGGTCGGAAGTGGCGGCGTTGCAGGCCCGGACCCGCAGCCATGACGTAGTCATGGCGTTCAAAAAGCATTTCGTGTTGCGCCGCGCGCGCCGTTACCGGGGTGAATTCCCCGAATCCTTTGCCGATCTGGATCAGTGGCTGGACAGCGAAATCCGGCAGCGCGGTTGGCCGCTGGAAGATCGCGAATGGGCCATTGCCCGGCTGGGTGAAGCATGGCTCGAGGAGGAAGCGGCTCATGCCGCGGCCATCGACCGCCTGACCCGGTGGTGTGCCCGTATCCTGAGTGATCCGCAGGCCGCCCTGGCGGTGCAGGGCTGGTCCAGTTTCCGCCTGCCCCAACGGGTGGACCACGAGGCACTGGTACCCTTGAAACGTCGGGAGGATCTCCCCGGTGCGCCCTTCGTGGCGCCGGACGGCACCCTGCGGCGCCGCGACAGCTTTCATCTGACCGACCTGCGCATGGACGCCCGCAGCGTCCAGAGCGAAGTTCATTATTGTTTGTACTGCCATGATCACGAAGGGGATTTTTGTTCCAGGGGCTTTCCGGAGAAAAAGGGCGTGCCGGAACTGGGTCTCAAGGTAGACCCCCTGGGCGTCACCCTGACGGGCTGTCCCCTGGAAGAAAAAATCTCGGAGATGCAGGTACTGAAGCGGGACGGATTCCATATCGCCGCCCTGGCCATGGCGATGGTGGACAACCCCATGGTTCCCGCCACCGGACATCGCATCTGCAACGACTGTATGAAGGCCTGCGTCTACCAGAAGCAGGATCCGGTGAACATCCCCCAGGTTGAAACGCGGATCCTCACGGATGTGCTGAATCTCCCCTGGGGCGTGGAGCTCTACGATCTGCTGACCCGCTGGAACCCGTTGCGCGCCGTGCAATATCTGGCGCAGCCCTACAACGGGCGCAAGGTACTGGTGGCGGGCATGGGCCCGGCAGGCTTCACCATGGCCCATCATCTCCTGCAGGAAGGTTGTGCGGTGGTCGGTATCGATGGCCTGAAAGTCGAACCCCTGCCCCGGCAATGGCTGGAGCAGCCCATCCGCGACTGGAGCAGTCTCCAGGAGGACCTCGACGAACGCATTCTGCTCGGGTTTGGCGGTGTGGCCGAATATGGCATTACCGTGCGCTGGGACAAGAATTTTCTCAAGCTGATCTACCTGACCCTGGCACGGCGCTCGAATTTCCAGATTTTCGGCGGCGTGCGGCTGGGCGGTACCATCACCCTCGAAAACGCCTGGGAACTGGGCTTCGATCATGTCTGCATCGCTACCGGCGCGGGTCTGCCGCGTGTGGTGCCCATGGGCGAGAGTCTGGCGCGCGGGATGCGTCAGGCCAGCGACTTCCTCATGGCGCTGCAGCTCACCGGAGCGGGTAAGCGGTCCAGTCTCGCCAATCTGCAAGTACGCCTGCCGGCGGTGGTGATCGGCGGTGGCCTCACGGCGGTGGATACCGCCACCGAGGTACAGGCGTATTATGTGCGGCAGGTAGAGAAGGTGCTGGCGCGCTACGAAGCGATGGTAATGCATTCCGGAGAAGAAAAACTCCGCGCCGGACTCTCCGCCGAGGATGCCGGGATTCTCGACGAGTTCCTGACGCACGGCCGCGCCGTGCGTGCCGAGCGCGAGCGCGCCGCAGCAGAGAACGAATCGCCCAATTTCGTGCCGCTGATCCAGTCCTGGGGCGGCGTTACCCTGGCATACCGAAAGGGGATGCAGCAGTCACCCGCCTATACCCGCAACCATGAAGAACTCATCAAGGCCATGGAAGAAGGGATCTATTATGGCGAGGGTCTCGATCCTCTCCGGGCAGAATTAGATAGCTATGGGCATATCGCGCACATGGTCTTCCGCCGGATGCGCGAGGTGGAAGGGCGCTGGCTGGCCAGCGATCAGGATGTGCGGCTTCCCGCGCGAGCCGTCTTCATTGCCGCCGGCACCGTCCCCAACACCATCTATGAAAGGGAATATCCGGGGACTTTCCAACTGGATGGGGACCACTTCCTGACCCATGTGGCCCACGACAACGGGCCGTTGCAAGCGGTGCAGGTGGCCGAGCACTGCAAGGCCCCCGAGGCCGGTCCCTTTACTTCCTACAGTGATGCGCAAGGACATCGGATCAGCTTTATCGGGGACACGCATCCGGTGTTTCATGGCAGCGTGGTCAAGGCCATCGCCTCGGCCAAGGCGACGTATCCGCAGGTCATGCAGAGCCTGGGGGCGCTGGATACCGCCGTGGATCCGGACATGCAAGGCTTTCAGCAACGCTTGCGGCATCTGCTGAGCATGCGGGTACTCCGCATGGATCGCAGCAACCCCGCCGTCACCGAGATGTGGGTGGAGGCCCCGCTGGCGGCCCGCAATTTCCAGCCGGGACAGTTTTTCCGCCTGCAGACCTTCGAGAGTCACAGCCCGATCGTGGATGGTACCCGTTTACAGATACCGGTGCTGACGGTCAGCGGTGCGGGGGTGGAAGGCGACGCGGTGCGCCTCCTGATCCTGCAGTGGGGCACCGGACCGCGTCTGGTGGGACGCCTGCAGCCGGGCGACCCTCTGATACTCATGGGGCCGACCGGCGCACCCACCGACATCCCCACGGGTAAAACGATTCTGGTGGTCGCGGGACGCTGGGGTGCGGCAGTGATGCTGGACATCGGCCCGGCCTTGCGGGCGGCGGGCAACCGGGTGCTCTATGTGGCGGCCCTGGGCAAAGCCGGCGAACTGGATAACCAGGCCGAGCTGGAAGAAGCCGCGGATCAGATCATCTGGTGTACGGGCAGCGGCCCGTTGATCGAGACCCACCGCCCGCAGGACCTCAGTGTCGAAGCCAGTGACATGGTGGCGTTGCTGCGCGCCTATGGGGCTGGTGCGCTGTCCGGACAGACCGCGCCGGGCGATGCGGGGATAACGCTGACCAGTGTGGATCGCCTGATGGTCATGGGCTCCACCGGCCTGCTCAAGGCCTTTCAGCAGGCCCTCAAGGGGGAGTTGCAGCCCTATTTCCGGGCCGATCTGGAGGCCACCGCCACCGTGGGCAGTCCCATGCAGTGCATGCTCAAAGGCGTCTGCGCCCAGTGTCTGCAATGGCAGATCGATCCGGAAACGGGACAGCGCACCAAGGCGGTATTTTCTTGCGCCCAGCAGGATCAGCCCCTGGCCTGGGTGGATCTGGACAACCTTACCGCCCGCCAGAGTCAGAATCGCTTGCTGGAAAGGGTCTCCAGCCAGTGGCTGGATCACGTAATGCGCGGGGGAAACGAAGGTTCATAGAATGCGTTCGACTTAAACGGTCGCAGCTCTCCTTCCTGCCTGCGGGTACGGCCGTTGCGCAAATGGCAACGACGACGTCCGTTTTGATGAAGGCCGATCCATCATGTGGCCAAAAAGGTCTTTGGAGGACAATCCGACTATGGCATCTCGGTTACAAAAAATTCGTCTGGGTGATCTTCTGGTTCAGAACGGCATCATCACCGCCGCGCAACTGGATATGGCACTCACCCAGCAGCGAGGAAGCGGGCGCAAGCTCGGACAGGAACTCATTGCCCAACACTTGGTGACCGAAGAAGATCTGTTGAACTTTCTCGCCAGACAACTGCATCTGGAGCGCATCGATTTATCCAGGCAGGCATTGGATCCGCAGTTGGTGTCGCGACTTCCCGAATCTTTGGCGCGGCGTTATCGGGCCATACCACTGCGGGACCAGGGTGAGCGCTACGTGGTAGGTATGGCCGACCCCACCGATTTGCCGGCTTTGGACGCCATTTCCCGTGCCATGGGCAAACCCGTGAAGCTGGCGCTGATTTCCGAAACGGAGTTGCTGCGCGTTCTACCTCAGTTGTACGGCGCGGTCAGCAAAAGCGCTGAACTGCGGGACGCGCTGGGCGACACGGTAAACACTCCAGTCTCACCGCCCTTGCTGGAAAGCAGCGCGGAAGATGCGCCCGTGGTACGCCTCCTCAATGCCATCTTTACGGATGCCGCCCGTCTGCAAGCCTCTGATATTCATTTTGAGCCGGAAGAATCTGGCTTGCGGGTGCGCCTTCGCGTGGATGGTGTCCTGCGTGAGCACTTGCGTCTGGACAGTCGCTTAACGCCGCTGATTGCCTCCAAACTCAAAGTCATGGCTAATCTGGATATCGCCGAACGTCGCCTTCCTCAGGATGGACGCACGCATCTCGCGCTGGAGGGCAAGGCCTATGACGTACGCATGGCCACCATGCCCGTCCAGGACGGTGAAAGCGTGGTCTTGCGCCTGCTGGATCAGCAAACGGCACTGCTGCATTTTAATGAGCTCGGGATGCCCGGCAACGTTGAGGCCAGCCTGCAGAACATCATGCACCGTCCACATGGGTTGTTTTTGGTAACCGGACCCACCGGGTCGGGTAAGTCGACGACGCTATACGCGGCACTGAATGAGATCAATACCGTAGAGCGCAAGATTTTCACCGTGGAAGATCCCGTGGAATATCGTCTTCAGGGCATCAGCCAGGTACAGGTGCATCCCCGTATCGGGCTTGATTTTGCGCGGGTGCTGCGCACCATCCTGCGCCAGGATCCTGATGTCATCATGGTGGGCGAGATCCGCGACCACGAAACCGCAGAAATCGCCGCGCGCGCCGCCCTGACCGGCCATCTGGTACTGGCTACGCTCCATACCAATGACGCCGTGGGTGCCTTTCCACGACTACAGGAACTCGAGGTGGAACCCTTTCTGATCGGGTCGGCGGTGCTCGGGGTCATGGCGCAACGCCTAGTGCGTCGTATCTGCCCATCCTGTAAGACCGAGGACAAGGAGGTCAGCCCCGCAGAACGTGCGGCTTTTGCCGCCCGGCTCGGCGTGCCTCCCGACTTTGTCACCTTCTTTTGCGGCAAAGGCTGCAATACCTGCAACTTCACCGGATATCGCGGTCGGCAACCGGTTTTCGAGCTGATCCGCATGGATCCACTGCTCCGCGCGGCCATTCTCGGCAATAGTCGCGCAGCGCTTCTTGAGGCCGCCAGCCAGCAACAACAGTTCACTTTATTACGTGAAGAGGCCATGCGCCTAGTTTGGGAGGGTATTACCACCCTGGCAGAAATGGTGCGGGTGACCAGCGACGCGGAGGAGTACTGATGGCGCGTTTCCGCTATCGTGCCCGCGATGACCACGGACAGCTCCGCGAGGGCATCATGGATGCTGGAGAAGGCGCGATGGTCGCACAGACCTTGCGCAGTAACCAGCTCATCCCCATCACCGTGGAAGAGTTGCGCGAAGGCGTTCGTATCGAACAGTTGTGGAGCCGACTCAACAGGCGACCCATCAGTCGCGCCGATCTCGCCCTTTTTTCCCGCCAGCTTTATGCCCTGTTGCACGCGGGCATTCCGGTACTCAATGCCATAGAAGGCCTGATCAGCAGCCATGGTCCACAGACCCGCCTCGGTGAAATACTTCTCCAGGTACGGCGTACGCTCGGCGACGGCCAGCCGCTCTCCGTCGCCCTGGCCGCTTACCCCAAGGTCTTCCAGCCCCTGTATCTTCGTCTGGTAGAAGTCGGTGAGACCACCGGCAATCTCGACAAGGTATTGCTGCAACTGTCCGGTTATCTTGAACGGGAGGACATCACCCTTGCCCGTATTCGCCAGGCCTTTCGTTACCCGCTTTTCGTGGCCATCGCATTGAGTGTCGCCATGGTCATCCTCAACATCATGGTCATTCCCGCGTTTGCCAAGCTGTTCGCCAACGCCCATATCACCCTGCCCATTTTTACCCGTATGCTCATCGCCTTCAGCAACTTCACGGTCGCCTGGTGGTGGCTGATCGTCATGGTCGCCGTCGCCGCCACTTATGGTTTTCGCCTCTTCCTCCGCCAACCACACGGTCGCTGGCTCTGGGATCGTTTCCTTTTACGCACCCCTATTTTTGGCCCGCTGATCCTCGAAGACGCCATGGCCCGTTTCGGCCGGACCCTTCAGCTTGTTGCCGGGGCCGGCGTGCCGATTCTGAAGGGCATGGAACTGGTCGTCGGCGCCGTTCACAACCGCTTCATGGAGGATCGCCTGGATGCGCTCCCCAGAGCCATTCTGCGTGGCGAAAGCCTGCACAGCAGCGCGACCGCCACCGGGCTTTTCCCGCCCCTGGTCCTGCAAATGCTGAAGGTCGGCGAGGAAACAGGTGGGCTGGACGAGATGATGGGTGAGGTGGCGGATTATTATGAGCGTGAGGTGGAAAAAAAGGTGGACAGTCTTGCCGCACGTATCGAACCGATCATGGTGGTGATCATGGGTGGCCTGGTGTTCATTCTCGCCGCCGGTATTTACCTGCCGATGTGGGATATGGTGAAAATGGTCAAGCAGTAGCCGGATCGTTAAAAATGTCCAATTAAAACGGGTCATGGCATATGGACGCCCTTTTCGAGGAGTGGTACCATGAGACCCTGTTATAGGGTGTTACCAAAAATGTTACGTCGCAGACTCCAAGGGAGGTGTCATGCACAAGAATTCCAGTGAACAGGGTTTCACCCTGATCGAACTCATCGTGGTTATCGTCATTCTCGGCATTCTCGCCGCTTTTGCCATTCCGCGTTTTGTCAATCTGCAGAACGACGCGCGGCGCAGCGTGTTGCAGGGCGTTTCCGGTTCGCTGCAAGCCGCATCGGCGCTGGCCTACAGCAAGGCGCTGGTCAGCACGCCTGCCCAGACGGGGATCACCGGCACCATTACCGTCCCCGGAGCTGGCGCTAACGGCACGGTGGCCCTGGCATATGGCTATCCCACAGTTGCCAGCATCTCCACCATGCTCCAGGACACCACCAATATCGGTGTGAGTGCTAGCACGGCGTCAGCGATATTCTGGCCCACCTCGGCCGGCAACTCTGCCAACTGCAACGTGGTGTATACGGCGGCCACCAGTTCCATTCTTCCGCCCACTATCGTCACGACCTCCTCCGACTGCTCCTGATCGTTCACCGGCGGAAGAGGGTAGCAAGCCAGGGAGCCTCCGTTCCCTGGCTTGTCCGTTGTTAGGGCACAGGGAAGGGCACATGGCTGACCGTGGCTTTACTCTCATTGAAGTCATAGCCGTCCTGATCATAGCCGGTATCCTGGCGGCGCTGATTTTGCCGCGCTTCATGGGGATAGGGGGCTACAGTGCCAATGCTGCCCAGGGAGATGTCATTGCCGCGGCACAATATGCGCGGCAGTCGGCCTTAATGGGCAGTGGCAACATTATCCTGCGTGTTCAGGGGAGTAGTGTGACGGTGCAAAACAGTGCTGGGCAAAACCTGCCGGTCCCTGGCGGCAAGGGCTACCCCATCACCATCCCGGCCAGCGCCCAGGCCAGCGCTACCCTCACCTTCACCAGTGCTACCGGCAGCGTGGCCAGTGCCACCCAAACCAGTCCCATTACCCTCACCGACGGTGGCGGCGAAAGCCGCGTGGTGTGCGTCTCTCCCACCGGATTGGCCTATGCCGGACCGTGCGCATGAGTACGGCGGCGTTGGTGGCGAAGGGGGAAGACCATGGCGTTACCCTCATCGAGTTGGTGATAGCCATGGTCTTGCTGGGCTTTCTGGCTGCGCTCCTCATCCCCGTGGTCTGGTACGGCCGCTTCGGCACCAATCCGGTGCCGACGGCGCAGGCCACGGCCATCGCCCAAAGTACGCTGGAGACCGCCATGACCGCCTCGTACGCACAGCCTTTCCCTAACTGCAATTGCACTAACTCGTGCAATACCGCTTATAGCCAAAATGATTATGGTGTCGCCGTCGCCTGCGCTGCCTCTGCATTAAGCGGGGCCACGGCGGAATTCCTGACCGTCCAGGTGAACGGACCCAGCGGGGCGGATATCACCCTGGGGGCGTGGCGCACGAAATATCATTTTGGTAGTGCCACTGCCCCCGGTAACGGTAATGGTAATGGCAACCAGGCGGGAGGTTAGCCCATGGGTAGTGATAAAATGCCGCAATCCGCAGGCCCCGTTATTGCCGTTGCGTTTGCCCAAGGCGGCCTCACCCTCATCGAGCTGATCGTGGCCATCGTCATTCTCGGCATCCTGTCCGTGGGCGCGACGGCCCTCATCGTGCGCTCGGTGCAGAACTACCAGACCAACCGCGCGGCGGGCGAACTGGCCAGCCAGGGGGAGATGGCACTGACGATCCTGTCGCGAGGGCTGCATAATGCCCAGCCGGGGACATTAAACATCCCTAATGGCGGGGCGAGCCTCTCGTTCACACGCTGCGCTGCGCCAGTCAGTGCCAGCGCTGCCAGCGCCTGTTCCAGCGGCTATGGCTTTGCCTTTAGCAACGGGCAATTGACCCAGAGCACACCCCACTGGCCGTCGGCGCAGGTACTGGCGGTCAATGCCAGCGGCGCTTTCAGCGCGCTTCCGGGAGGATCGAGCGCGAGCACCGCCAGCGGCGTGTCGGTGACGCTGACCCTCCGCGATCCCGCGGCCGATGTCCACCTCAGTCTGAGCCGGGCCATCGCCGTCCTCAGTTCCGCCTATTCCGTGGTCAATAACCAATGATAGCCAAAGGGGATAATCGCCCCACCATACCGTCTGCGGAAAAGGGCTCGGCCCTGGTGATGGTGATATTCATCATCGTAGTGCTGGCCCTGCTGCTGGCGGCCCTGGCCTATATCACCGCCCAGAGCAATCAGAACAGCGCCTACCAGATTGCCTCCACCCGCGCCTACTGGGCGGCCCAGAGCGGCGCGGAGTGGGGGACATACCAAATCGTGCCCGCCACCGGCAGCGCCGCCAGCCAATGTTTCAGCCCTAATCCGGCGCGTCCGGGCATTGGCAGCATTCCGGGGCTGGGGGGCTGTTCGGCTTCTGTGCAATGCACTTTTGCACCCGCTTCTGCCACAACGTCATCGGCTTTCCGCATCAGTAGCGCAGGTACCTGTGCGGCTGGTAATTTGGAGGTGGCATATGGCGCAACGAGCGCCATCAGGAGTGTCGTGGTGGGGATTAGTACGGGCGGAGGCGGGAATGTTAACCCAACTGTTTGTGGTAACTGCATACAGCATAACTGTGGTTTTTTGGACTATTTGTTTTATATATTGTTTGGAACTCTCAGCTCTTGTGCTCAGAATAATTGTGCTACGCAGTGCATTGGCGGTGGAAACGCCACAGCCACCCTCAACTACTGGCTGGAAAACCCATGACCACCTGGCATTCTTTGCCGTTTTCGGCTAATACTTCCGCCATGGGCGTAACAACATGAAACTCTGGGATGCCGACCTGCGGGACGTTCTGTGGCGCTGGCGGGAACGCCCTCCGGTGGTGCTGGAGTTGCGCCGGGACGGCTATTGCCTCGTGCGGGTGCACCAGGGCGAAGCCGAACTGATCATGGCTCAGGACATCGACCCGTTATCGAGCCGCTACCGGGAACTGCTGCTGGAGTCCTTACGCCACAGCGTGCAGAGCCAGGGGCTGGCTGGCAGTCCGGCGGCTACGTACTTGTTCCGGGAGGACTATAACCTGCAGGTCGTGGATGCGCCCAAGGTGCCGGCGGGGGAGATGCTGGCCGCCCTGCGCTGGCAGCTCGCGGATTTGCTGGATTTCCCCGTGTCGGAGGCGGTGCTCGCCGCCATACCCGTACCCGACACCGAAGGCCAACAGATTTTCGCTGTCGCCGCGCGCGAAAGCGTGGTCCAGGAGCGGGTAGACCTCTTGCGCGGCGCCGGCCTGCAGCCCTTTTATGTGGGCATTATCGACCTCGCTTTGCGCGATTTATGTTGGCTCCTGCCCGAAGTAGCGGGGGGCGTCGGACTGTTGTTGGTGGAAACCCGCAGTTGCCATCTGACCCTGGTGCAGGGCGGCAGCTACCGTTTTGGGCGGCCACTGCCGCTGGGCTCCGCACACTTTCCCGGCGATGATGATCCGGCGGGTTTCCGCTCTGCCAGCGAAGACCTGGCTCTGGAGATGCAGCGCACCATGGATTTCTACGAAAATCGTTTCCGCCGCCCGCCGCCCGCCGCCCTCTATCTCTGCGGCGCGCCGAAGTGGCTGCCGGAGATGTTGGGCGAGTTGCTTGGGCGGCACTGCGCGCATGTCGAGGAATTACTTTCCCCGGCGGACAGTCGCTGTCTTCTGGCCCAGGCCTTTGCCGCGGAGTTGCCTGCCCCATGAGCCTGCGACTGCCGCCAGCGGCGGATCCGGCCCGCGTCAATCTCTATAGTGATCGCTTCGTAACGCGACAAGTACCCTTCTCCGCGCGCTTCAGCCTGATTTTCCTCGGTGTCCTGCTTCTTGCCCTCAGCGGACTGGCCCTGTACTGGCAGCAAGCCAATCAGGAACAGGCACAACTGCTGGCGAATCAGGAGCAACGGCTGAGCGCGCTGCAAAGCCAGCGGGACCAACTCATCGCGCGCTATGGTCCGGGCGCCCAGTCTGCGTGGGAAACCCGGCACCAGGCGCTGCAGGCGGAAATCGACGAGCGGCGTTTTCTCTTGCAACTGCTTTCTCTGCATGTGGCCAGCCAGAATCCCTCGGAGGTACTTAATGCCCTTGGTCGTGGCATCGTTCCCGGCATCTGGCTGACGCGCATGAGTGGCGACACCAGCGGATTGGTGTTGGAAGGACGCACCCTGCGGGCGGCGACCATACCGCGCTACGTGGAACGGCTTCATGCCCAGCCGGTACTGGCCGGTCTGACATTGGCCGGAATCACCGCCAGCAGTGGCGTCACGGCCCCCGACAGCAGCACCCCATCCGCTGCGCTGCTGGATTTTCGCATCAGCGCTACCGCCCGTTCGCCGGAGTGGCCATGAACGCCCTCCGGCACTGGTTCACCCGTTTCGACGCGCTCAGCCTGCGCGAACGCGTGCTGGTACTGGCCGCCGCGCTCGTGGTGCTGCTGATCGGGTTTTATCAGTTGTGGCTGGCACCCCTGGAAAATCGTCTGCAGGCCAAAAAACAGCAATGGCAGACGGAGCAAAGTCATGCGACCGCCGTGGAAAGCGAAATTCAGGCGTTGTTACACAATGCGCCCCTGCAGACGCAGTCGCGCCTGGATGCCCAGCAGCGGATCATCGCCACCCTGGATGAGCAGTTGCGCCAAGCCGGTCAGCGCTACCCCCGGCAGGATGAACTGGATGGTTGGCTGCGCACGTTACTAACGGAGCGTCCAGGGGTACAGTGTGTACGCTTCCACACCCTGTCGCCCTCCCAGGTATATCCTTTACCGTCGGATAAGAGCGACAAAGCCGGCCCGCGTCTATACCAAAGCGGGGTTTCCCTTACCCTGCAGGGTGATTTCCACAGCCTGCTTGCCTACCTGCAAAGTGTGCAGCGAGGACCCTGGCGTTTACAATGGGGCCAGTGGACTTACACCGTGATACAGTATCCAAAGGCCGAGTTGCGGATTGATGTACGTACCTACGCTATCGCCTGGAGCGGCCGGGAGGCTCCCGGGCCGGGGGCCGTGCTGACCGCCGGTCAAATCCAGAGCGCCCTTGGGACGCTGCGTGGTCCGCCCAAGGCTGCGGAGGGTGGTTCATGAGTGCGCTCTTCGGGCTACTACTGGCCGCCCAACTGCAGATAACCCCCAATCCGACCCGTCCCGATGACTATCGGGCCGGGGCTGGTGGCGCGCCCCTCGCGTCCCTGGTCCTGGACAGTACCCTGACCGGTGGGCGGGTGCCCGTGGCCATTCTCAACGGTCACCTGTACCCCTTGGGAAGCCAGATCGGGCCCTATCGCCTGATCGCCGTGGGTGCCGGTTGGGTAATACTGGGAGAGGGGTCCAAAAGGCTGCGGCTGGTCATCGGCAGTTCTACCAACCCGAATGAAGAGAAATGATTATGCGCAAACAGTGGGCAATACTGATGGGTTGCATCTGGCTGGCGGGTTGCCAAACCGTGCCCGATAATCCCGCGAGCGCCATGCTGCCAAAACCGGCCAAAGCGGCGATAAGTCCGCCGCCCGCCGCCGTACAACAGGCACTATTGCCGCCGGTGGGCAGCCTGATCCCGCGTCGACCCTCCCCCCTGCAGAAACGCTTCGATCTGGTGGTTCAGAATGCGCCCGCCCGGGAGGTATTCATGGGGCTGGGGATGAGCTCGGGCCAGAATGTCATTCTTTCTCCCAAAGTCGCTGGTAGCCTCACCCTTAATCTGCATCATGTCACCTTGGGAAACGCCCTGCGGGCGATTCGCGCGGCATACGGCTATCAGTACGAGGTGCAAGGCCGACAGATCGTGATTTTCCCTCCCGAACCGGAAACCCGCATCTATCAGGTCAATTATCTGGATATCGCCCGCAGTGCCAAATCGCAACTGACGGTTGCGGGTACGGAACTGAGCGGGAACAGCGGCAATGGTGGCGTGGTCGGGCAAGGCCAGGCCTTCGGCCAGACCAAACCTTCGGCCGAGGTAAAAACCGATAGCAGTTCCGACTTCTGGAAATCCCTAGGACCCTCTCTGGAGATGATTGTCGGCAAGAACGGCCGGATCATCGTCAATCCCTTATCCGGGGTTATTGCGGTGCGCGCCATGCCTGACCGCCAACGGGAGGTGCGCGCATTTTTGCATCGCCTCACCAACGGTCTGGAACGGCAGGTGATCCTGGAGGCAAAGATCCTGGAGGTGCAGCTCTCCAAGGGCTTTCAGGCGGGAATCAACTGGAGCGCCGTGACCGGCAATGCCCAGATCAACCAGCTCGCGCCCAGCAGTTCTAACGGCAATTTCAATCCCAATGGTTATGCCCCCACCCAGGGTACGGTTACCAGTAGCGGGACAGCGGCCAACATCGGCCAATTGGCGCCGGGTCTGTTGCCCATCATGAACACGGTGCAGCCCTTCGGTGGTGTTTTCAATGCCGTCATTAGTGGCGGCAAAGGCTTCAACGCCATCCTGGAGGCCCTCGGCACCCAGGGCAAGGTCAAGGTGCTGTCCAGCCCGCGGGTAGCTACGCTCAACAACCAGACGGCGGTTATTAAGGTGGGCACGGACAATATTTATGTAACCAATGTTCAGACCAATTCCGGAACGAGCTCCGGGGCTATCGGCAGCACCATCATCAATCAGGCAACCCCTGTGCTTTCTCCACTGTTTTCCGGTGTCGCCCTGGATGTCACCCCCTCCATCAGCGGGGACGGTATGGTGACGCTTTACGTGCACCCTTCGGTGACCAGTGTGACTACTCAGGCGCAGGCGTTTACGGTCGGGAGTCAAAGTTACAATCTGCCTCTGGCCAGTTCCTCCGTGCGTGAAGTCGATACCGTGGTACGTGCCACAAGCGGGCAGGTCATCGTCATCGGCGGTCTGATGAAAACCGACGAACACGATACTCATTCGGGCATTCCGCTGCTGGAGGACATCCCTTATGTGGGCTATCTTTTCAAGAGCACGCAACAAACTTCCATCAAAAGCGAACTGGTGGTGCTCATCAAGCCTATCGTGGTGGATAAGCGTGGTGTTTGGCAGCAGCAACTCCACCAAGCTCGCGCCGATCTGTCGAAAAACGATCTGGATTTCAATACGGCGGTGTTGCCTGAGCGATCAAAAGGTTCAGGTCGCTAATGTATCTGGCATTCTTCGGCTTGCGCGAATATCCGTTCAGTCTGACACCGGACACGGAGTTCTTTTTCGCCGATGAGAATCGTCGGGCGGCTCTTTCCTTGCTGCACTTCGCTCTGGACAACGGCGAAGGTTTCGTCAAAATCATGGGCGAGGTCGGAACGGGTAAAACCACCTTGTGCCGCACCCTTCTCCATCGCATGGATGCGCGTTTCCGCACCGCTTACGTGCTCAATCCCCAACAACCACCGACGATACTGCTTCGTGCCATTGCCGCTGATCTCAGCGGTCAGGAATTGGACGTCTCCCAGGAGCCGCTGGAGGCCATCCACCGCAGCTTGTTGCAGGCGGCGGGCGATGGGCATCGGGTGGTGCTGCTGGTGGACGAGGCGCAGACCTTGTCGTACGCTGCATTGGAAAGTATTCGGTTGCTTTCCAACCTCGAAACCGAAAAACGCAAATTGATACAAATCATTTTATTTGGCCAGCCAGAGCTGGATATTCGTCTGCAGCAGCCACAAATGCGGCAGTTGCGTCAGCGGATTGGCTTTCATCATCAGCTCCTTCCCCTCAGCCGTGAAGAAACTGGGGCCTATCTGGAGCATCGGCTGCGCCACGCGGGCTATACCGGCGGACCGTTGTTTCAGAATAACGCCCTGCGCCTGCTCCAGCGCAGCAGTGGTGGCACACCGCGCCTGCTTAACCTGCTGGCTCATAAAGCATTGCTGGCAACCTACGGGTCTGGCCGCCGTCGTGTAGGGCGACGAGAGATGCTGCGGGCCATCGCAGATACGCCACAGGCGCGACGCGCATGGTGGCCTATATGAGCTTGATTCACGATGTGCTTAGCGACCTCGACCGTCGGCAAACCCGAAAAAGCGCCGGACCCGAGATGCCGGTGGCCCTCCTGCCTCGCCGCTCCGGAAACCGGCCACGCCTGGGAGCGCTCATCTTGTTGGGGGGCGGTTTTCTGGTGGTCAGCGCGGTTTTCTGGTGGTGTTATTTACCCACCTCCTCTGAAACCGCCGCGCGGAAAGCTCCGGTCAGGGCCATGCCCGCGCCTGTGGTGCCGACGGCCGCTGCTCCCCGCGAGCAGACAATGGCGCCAACCCGGAGCAGCGCTCTGCCGCTGGGCGCTCTATTGCATGCCCCATCCCGCACGGAGTATAAACACCCCATCCAGCGCGAGGCATTGTCTCCAGCGTCAGATCGCACGCCGGAATTCTCCACTCCGAAGCGGTATACGCGGGCTGCTAAGGTGTTTTCCGGTACTCCAGTTCCGCTTACCCGGCCCCAGCACCAAGTTGCCCGGTCTGACGCCATTTCTGGCAGTATCGCCTGGGAAGACGAACAATTGCGATTGGCAGAACGTCTCTGGCAACGCGGAGAAACGGCCGAAGCCCTGAAATCGTTGCGCGAGAGCCTCCGTAGATCACCTAACAATGTGTCTTTAACCCTGCTTGAAGCCCGTTTGCTGGCGGCCCAACAACAACCGGCGCAAGCCCTGTCTTTATTACGCCAGCTGCAGCCGGCGCCCACCGATAATGCTGATTACTTTGGCATGCTGGGAACCCTGGCCCAGCAACAGGGTGACTTACCCTTTGCCGAAAACGCCTATGCCCGCGCGCTGACCCTCGCGCCAGACAGCCTGCGCTGGAAAACCGGCATGGGCATCACTCTGGCACTGGCGGGCAACAACGCCGCGCGCCCCTATCTGGAAGAGGCGTTGGCAAGCACCCAACCCACCAGCCCCCTGGCTCGCTATCTGCGCACGCTGTTGGATACATTGCGTTGACCCGCCCAATGTAAGCGCCAGCCATGCGGTCAGAACGGGTTTTGGTTTGTGCCATGTATGTATACTGTTTTGTCATGGAACTGTTGTTTTAGTGCCTGCGTCCGCCGCTTTCTCGGGCTTCTTCAGTGCTCAGTGCTGATCCGGGAAAAGAATGTTAAATTCCAGCACTTCAAAATCTCCCCGCCGCTCCATGCTCACCTTGATATTTTCCTTGTCCACGGAAATGTATTTGGCGATCACCGCCAGGAGTTCCCCCTGCAATGCCGGCAGAAAGTCGGGGCGGTCTATAGTGGACCCCCTCATCGTGGCATTGGACCAAGGCCGAGGGGAAGGAGAGGTTCATCCCGTTATTACGGTACGGCTTTCTTTTCCGTTGATGGCGGACGCCCGCCAAGTCGTCCGTTTTTTCTGGCTGCCTCTGCCTTGGCGGGACTTTTTGATATACCCCCTTTCCGTCCAAGGCTGCGCATCCATGCCGATGTACCGAGAACCCCCCGCGCCAATGCAGGGACGTACAGATCAGCGTCCAGTCGCGGGAAGTGTAACCCCAAGCCATGCCCTTCAATGACGATCTCTGCCATGTCTGCGGGGGTGGCATGCTCCACGCCTTGAATCAATGCCGGTGGGATGTGTAGGCCAATGCCGTTATTCAGCTCGATCACGACCTTTCCCGTGGATTGGTCATAGTAGGCGGACTCCGCCAGCGGGCCAGCGGCAAGCGCCTCCTGTCCACGCTGATTTGCGGCGTCCCAGTCGCGCTCAAGAATTTTGTCTATCTGGTCCATGGTGCCTCTCCCACTCTCCACAGAATAACGCCAATCGGGATAGGCTCTCTTCCAAAATGTGACGCATCTCCGTTCTGGAAAAGCCGATATTCTCCCGCAGCTCCGGTGGCCCGTCCGGGCAATGCAATATCAATATTGCCCTACAATCCCTTTGTATCACATGCACATGAGCGGGACGATGATCGTTGAGGTAGATCACTACCCGCATGGTGTCTATGCGATCAATGGTGGGCATAATGCTATTATCCTATTCGTGCTTGGGTTTATATACAAGGGCTGGCATCACCCCATAATTTTCACCAAGGACGCTTTTGGTTCTCGTTGTGCCCTATTGGTTCTGGCTTATCGTCAGCAAGTCACCCCATTGACTTACGGGGTTACCACGTCGGTTTCAGGCCACCGACCTCTTGCTTTAGGTTTTGAGTGGCTGCCGTGCTCAGTGCTGATCCGGGAAAAGAACGTTCAATTCCAGCACTTCAAAATCGCCCCGCCGCTCCATGCTCACCTTGATGTTTTCCTTGTCCACCGGGATATACTTGGCGATCACCGCCAGGAGTTCTTCCTGCAATGCCGGCAGGAAGTCGGGACCGTCGGCATCCCGCTCGTGGGCGAGGATCAGTTTCAGGCGATCCTTCGCGACATGGGCGCTTTTTTTGCGGGAGCCGAGGAAGTAATCGAGAAAGGACATATCAGCCTCCAAAAAGTCGTTTGAAGAAACCCACCTTGACCGGCTGAATAAAGCGCAGGGGGCGCTCTTCGCCAAGGAAGCGGGCGACGACGTCCTTATAGGCCTCGGCCACATCGCTGTTTTCCATGTGAATGGCGGGTATGCCCTGATTGGAGGCCTGGAGAATCACTTCGGATTCCGGGATCACGCCCAGCAGGGGGGTGCGTAGCAGCTCCTTCACGTCGCCCAGGGAAAGCATTTCCCCATCCTCGACGCGCTTGGGGGAGTAACGGGTGAGGAGGAGATGCTCCTTTACCGGTTCCTCCCCCAGTTCCGCCCGCCGCGAGCGGGCCGCAAGAATGCCGAGAATACGGTCGGAATCGCGGACGGAGGAGACTTCCGGATTGGTGACCACAATGGCTTCGTCGGCGTGGTAGAGCGCCATGAGCGCACCCGACTCGATCCCCGCAGGTGAATCGCAAACGATATAATCGAATTCTTTGCGCAGTTCATCCATGACCGCCGTTACCCCTTCGGTGGTCAGGGCGTCTTTGTCGCGGGTTTGGGACGTGGGCAGCACGTAGAGGTTTTCACAACGCTTATCCTTGATGAGCGCCTGCTGCAATTTGGCCTCACCCTGGATGACATTGATGAGGTCGTACACGACCCGTCGCTCGCAGCCCATGATCAGATCGAGGTTGCGCAGACCCACGTCGAAGTCGATGACGACGGTACGATAGCCGCGTAGGGCGAGGCCGCTGGCGAAGGCGGCACTGGTGGTGGTTTTGCCGACGCCACCCTTTCCGGAAGTGATGACAATGATTTTGGCCACGGTTCTTTTCTCCAGGATTTATAGGTTTAAGGCAGTAATATGCAATTGCTCGTCGCGGCTGTAAATCTGTGCCGCTTTGCCCCAGAGGGGATAACCAGGTTCCAGCGTCCGGTAGAGACCCGCGACAGAAACCAGTTCCGCCTCCAGGCTCATGCAAAAAATCCGCGCCGTCTCCTGTCCGTTGACACCGGCAAGGGCGCGACCACGCAACGGTCCATATACATGGATGTTGCCGTCGGCCATGATTTCGGCACCGGCGTTGACGGCAGCAAGGCAGACGAGATCGCCACCGCGGGCGTAGCTGCGTTGGCCACCGCGTATGGGGTGATCGATAATCAGGCCGCCCGGATTTGCGGGGACGGTTTGCGCTGGCGGGGGCGTCTCCGGTTGCGGGGCGGCGTTACGCTCCTGGCCCCGTAAAACGGGAAGGTGCAGTGCTTGCGCCAGAGCCTGGTGGCTGGGCGCGGCATTACGCAAACCGACCGGGAACCAGTGGGCGGCGCGCAATACCTCCAGGATTTCTGGCAAAGCCAAAGGCGCTTCTTCGGGTATGGCACTCAGATCCAGGACCACCGGCGCATGGCGATGGAAATCAGCGGCCGCTGGGTGGCGCCGATACTCTTCGGCGATGCGTTGGGCGAGCTGCTGTGGATTATTGCTTTCCAGATGGAGGATGGAGAGGGTGAAAACGCCCCCGGCCACGTGTAGGGGCGCGCTGGATTCCGTGCCGGGGTTAACCATGTTTCACGTGAAACATCGGCGCGCACCGCTTCATGAGCGTCGCAGCAAAGGGCGTTTGCCGCCCTTGCCATTCCAGGTTTCCGCATCCGGCAAAGCGGCTTTTTTACGGAGGATGACGGGCCAGTCTCGGGCAAGCTCCGCGTTGATGGCGGTAAAGTCCTGCTGATCGGCCGGCACCTCATCGTCTGCGAAGATCGCGTCGGCTGGGCACTCGGGCACGCAGGCAGCACAGTCTATACACTCCACGGGATCGATGACGAGGAAGTTTGGCCCTTCGTGGAAGCACTCCACCGGGCAGACTTCCGCGCAATCGGTATATTTACACTGGATACAGTTTTCGGTAACGACGTAGGTCATGAATCGCTGGCACTTTTCGCGGCGCGTTTACGGGATGGGGGCGTCTTGCCTTCGCCGGCGGACGGAGTCCTGCGTTTGGAAGCGGCGGGCTTTTTTGCCGCGGTGGTCGTCGTTTTGGCTTTCGCCGGTTTTTTGGCGGCAGCCGCCGTGGCTTCCGAGGCCGGTTTTTTGGTCGTTTTCGCGGTCGTTTTGCGGGCGGGCGCGGCCTTCTTGGCCGGGGGCGCGCGCTTTTCGCGGGGCGGCGGCGGGGTGTAGTCGGGCAGCATGGCGGCGATTTCCGCGTCGCTGGCGTTCACCGGGAAGTGGAAAGCACACTCGCTCTGCGGGCAGGCGAGTTGTTCTCCCAGCCGCTTGCCGCTTTTCTCGATCATGATGGGCCAGCCGCAACGCGGACAGGGCCGTGCCACCGGTGGTCCCCAGACGGCGTAGGTGCATTTGGGGTAGGTATTGCAGGAATAAAAAACCTTGCCGTAGCGGCTGCGTTTTTCGACCAGTTCGCCCTCACCGCACTGAGGACAGGTGACGCCCGATGACTTGGGCTGGGTCAGTGGTTCGATATGTTTACATTCCGGATAGCCGCTGCAGGAGATGAAACGGCCATAACGCCCGGTTTTGTACACCAACGGTTTGCCACAATCGGGGCAATCGCGGCCTACGGGCTCGGCTGGTTCGCGCGGCCCGTCTACCGGGCGGGTATAGTTGCATTCGGGATAACCGGAACAGGCCACGAAACGCCCATGGCGCCCGAGGCGCAGGAATAAGGGCTTGCCACATTGCGGGCAGGCTTCCTCCAGCGCCTCACTGGTCGCTTCGGCGCGGCTGACGTTGGATTTTTCGTCGAGTAGCGCGCGGAAGGGGCTCCAGAACGCACTGAGGACGGGTTGCCATTGCTTTTCGCCGCGGGAGACGGCGTCAAGCTCATCTTCCATGCTGGCGGTGAAGCCGTAGTCCACATATCGTTCAAAGTGGTTGGTCAGGAACCGGCCGACTACCCGGCCGAGGTCGGTGGGATGGAATCGGCGCTGCTCGACGGCGACGTATTCGCGGTTCTGCAGAGTCTGAATGATGCTGGCGTAGGTGGATGGCCGGCCGATGCCGTGGGCTTCCAGGGTTTTGACCAGGGTGGCATCGCTGTAACGGGGGGGGGGCTCGGTAAAGTGCTGTTCGGGATCGACGCCGAGCACCTGGGGTTCATCGCCGACATCGAGGGGCGGCAGGATGCGGTTGCTCTCATCCTCGTCGCCGTCGTCCTTGCCTTCCTGATAGACGGCCATGAAGCCGGGAAAGGTCACCGTGGAGCCGTTGGCGCGCAGGGTCCAGTGCGTCCCGGCATCCATATCCACGGCGACGAGATCGAGGCGGGCGGGCGCCATCTGGCAGGCGATGCTGCGCTTCCAGACCAGCTCGTACAGGCGCCAGAGATCGCGTTCCAGCACCCCCTGGAGAGATTCCGGGGTGCGCGCGACGTCCGTAGGACGGATGGCTTCGTGCGCTTCCTGGGCGTTCTTGGTTTTGGTCTTGTAGCGGCGCGGCGTCTCGGGGACAAATTCGCTGCCGTAGTAGCCATCGATAAAAGTACGGATAGAGGCAATGGCCTCTTCGGCGAGATTGACGGCATCGGTACGCATATAACTGATGAGGCCCACGGTCTCGTTGCCGATATTGACGCCCTCATAAAGCTGTTGGGCAACGCGCATGGTCCGGCTGGCGTTGAAGCCGAGCTTGCGCGACGCTTCCTGCTGCAGGGTGGAGGTGGTGAAGGGCGCGGCCGGCTGGCGTTGCCGGCTTTTGCGCTCCACTTCCCGGACCCGCAGTGCCTGGCGACCGAGGTCGTCTTCCATGCCGCTGCGAATGGCCTGGGCCTGGTCACCGTCGGTGATGTCGAACTGTTCGAGCTTTTTATTCTGCCAGTGGGTCAGGCGGCCGGTGAACGCGCTGCCCGCGTGTTGCAGGCGGCTGGCGATGGTCCAGTATTCGCGGCTGACGAAGGCCTCGATTTCGTTTTCGCGCTCACAGATCAGGCGCAGCGCGGCACTTTGTACCCGTCCCGCGGAGAGCCCCGGACGCACCTTGCGCCAGAGCAGCGGTGACAGGTTGAAGCCCACCAGATAATCGAGGGCGCGGCGCGCCTGCTGGGCGTTGACCAGATCCATGGCGATTTCGCGGGGATGGGCAATGGCCTCCTGCACGGCTTTTTTGGTAATTTCGTGAAAGACCACGCGTTGCGTCGGCTTGTCGCCGAGCAGGTGGCGTTCGCGCAAGAGCTCCACCAGGTGCCAGGAGATGGCCTCGCCTTCGCGATCCGGATCGGTGGCGAGCCAAAGTTTATCGGCCCCGCGCAGGGCCTTGGCGATGGCATCCACATGGCGCTCATTGCGCTCGATGGCGGTGTAGCGCATGGCGAAATCATGCTCCGTGTCCACGGCGCCCTCTTTGGGCTGCAGATCACGGACATGGCCGTAGGACGCAAGCACCTGAAAATCATCCCCCAGATATTTCTGGATGGTCTTGGCTTTCGCCGGTGATTCTACGATAACGAGCTGATGTGCCATAGGTCAGTGGAGAATCCGTGCGCCGTTGCTGCCCAGCAGGGCATCGACCCAGAAGGCCTCGGGACCGGGGTCGTTGGCCATCACCATGAAGGTCACCCAGTCGAGGGTTTCGAGATCGGTGTCGTCCAGTTCCAGGGCGAGCAGGCGATCGATGATGCGTTCACGCATGGCGCCGTTGATGACGCCAAGCCTCTCCCAGTCGTGTAGCTGCCCGCGGGCGGCCACCGAAAGATTTTGCTGTTCGTAGGGATGGTAGGCGCGCAGTGAGCGGGGGCTGGTCACCTCCTGTTCCTCTACCGCAAAGCCTTCCATCCAGTCGAGGGCACGCTGAATATCGCCGTCGGCAAAACCGACGGCGCGCAAATGGTCTTCAACCATGTCGTCGTCTTCTTCGTCGAGATGGTCGAGCAAATAACTGATGATGTCTATGACGTCTTCCATACCTTGGCCCTAGGAAGCAGGTGGGAGGCGACAGAAACGGCCGCCGGGACAGGCCGCGAGGTAACCTTGTAATTCCATGTCCAAGAGGATGGCCGAAAGCTCGGTCAGCGTCAATCCGCAGCGGTTGGCGATCTGTTCCGGGGCGAGGGGGTCGAAGTCCATGGCGGCCCAGACTCTGGCCTGGGCCGGATCTTCGGGCTGCCAGTCTGCAGCGGGTGCCATCGCCTGACCGTCCCGCAACACGGCGTACAGGGGACCGAGTTCGCTGAGCACGTCCTCGGCACTCTCGACCAGTTTGGCGCCGTCGCGGATGAGGCGGTGCGGGCCGCGCGACAGCGGCGAGTGGATGGAGCCGGGGATGGCAAAAACTTCGCGGCCCTGCTCCATCGCCAGCCGGGCGGTAATCAGTGAGCCGCTGCCCTCGGCGGCTTCAACCACCAGTACACCCAGGCTGAGGCCGCTGATGATGCGGTTGCGGCGGGGGAAGAGGCCACTGCGTGGGCCGGTATCGGGGGGCTGTTCGCTGAGGATGAGGCCCTGTCCGGCAATCTGGCGGGCAAGCTGCAGGTGGTTGCGTGGGTAGATGAGATCGGCGCCGGTACCGAGCACGGCGACGGTGCCGCTGTTCAGCGCGCCGCGATGGGCGGCGGCATCGATGCCGAGGGCCAGACCGCTGCTGATGATCAGGCCCGCCTCGCCCAGATTTCTGGCGAAGGCTTCGGCGGTCGCGACACCGCTCGCGGTGGGGCTGCGGCTGCCGACGATCGCCAGCATGGCCTGGTTCAGGCAGGCGCGCTGTCCGCGTAAATAGAGCAGCAGGGGCGGGTCGGAGATATGGCGTAGCAAAGGCGGGTAGTCGCCGTCCGTCCAGCGACAGAGGTCGGTATCGGGACTTTCCAGCCAGCGCCGGTCTGCGGGCGTGAGAACGTCCTCGGGCGCCTTCTGCAGAGCGGCGATTTGCGCCGCCTGCAAACCAAGGTCCTGCAGGGCGCCGGCACCGGTTTGAAAACAGCGATCCACCGCGCCAAAGCGCTCCAGAAGGGCGCGTTGGCGGATCGGGCCGAGGCCGGGGATCCGACCGAGGGCGAGCCAGGCCCGGTCGGTCACCCGTTTCCTGCGGAGCTGTCGCTGGTCGATACGGGACTCGGACTAGTCAGATGGTCACCTACCTGGATGCCACGCGTCGCCGTGGTAATCACAGCGTAGGAGACGGTGGGGAAGACCCGGAATAGCATCACACTACCCACCTTCTGCGGTGGCAGGGCAAAGGCTTTGCCGGTCACGGTATTTTTCGTCGTTTCCGCGGCCCTTTCGATCTGTAGTACATTGCCGTCGCGCAGACCGTCTTCCCGGCCCTGATCCACGATAACCACCTGACCCGCCATGAGTTCGGGATAGTCACTCATCTTGGCGATGATGTCAGCGTGCACCGGGTGGGAGGGGGCGCTGGGGAAGTAGTGGGGTACAACGCTCTTCGTGGTGGGTATCAGTCGGTCGCCCAGAGAGATTTCCTTCAGGGCGCTGGTGATTTCCATGGCGGCGTGGGCGCCATTGCGACGCACGACGGCGCTGCCCAGATCGTGGAGCGCATAACCGACGGCATTTTTGCGGCCGGGGCGATAGAGTTCCGGCCCGAGGGCGACAATCTGGTAATGGGCACCAACGGGCGCATGTGCCAGGCCGGAGGCATAGAGTTTGTCGCCGACCGTGTAGACGATATGCTCACTGGCGCTGGCTGCGAGATAAGGCAGGCGGTCATAAGCCTTCTTGCTGGCGATGACCCCGGGGGTGCCGAGAAAAGGCATGACCTCGCCGCGTGCGACCGTGGGCAGGGGCTCTGCGGTCATCCGGGGATGCAGTGCGATCACCCGGAGTTCCGGCTGGCCGCCCGGCCCGCGGGTGATCACGACGCGGTCGCCCGGATAAATCAGGTTGGGGTTTTTGATGTAGGCATTCCGGTGCCATAGCCGCGGCCATTCCCAAGGGTTGTGGAGAAAATGTGCGGCAATACCCCAGAGGGTATCTCCGCGTTTGACGGTGTAGCTGTGCGCGCTGCGCAATAGTGTGCCGGACGGCGCAGCCTGCGCCATTACCGGGGCCATGGCGCCGAGGCCGAGACAAAATAAGGTGTTGCGCCAGATGTTCTTCTGCATGAATGATCTCCGCCGGACTTCCGCAGGGCATAGTATTAGTTCAAGATACGATTTTTGCCGGATTGCAATAATTGGTGACGAAATGCCCCTTTTGAAGATACTGGAGTTTCCTGACGCACGCCTCAAGGACGTGGCTCGGCCCATAGCCAGGGTGGACAAACAGATTCAGCAGCTTGCCGACGATATGGCGGAGACCATGTATGATGCCCCGGGCATCGGTCTGGCCGCGCCGCAGGTGGCCGCTGGTCACCGGCTGATTGTCGTGGATGTTTCGGAAAATCGCAACGATCTGCTGACCCTGCTGAATCCGGAAATCATTGCGCGCACCGGTGAGGAAGAGATGAAGGAGGGTTGTCTGTCGGTGCCGGGGGTGCTGGAAACGGTGCGCCGCGCCGAAAAGGTGACGGTGCGCGCCACGACGGTACAGGGCAAAACCGTTGAATTGGAGGCCGATGGTCTGCTGGCGGTTTGCCTGCAGCACGAGATCGACCATCTCGACGGCACCCTGTTCGTCGACCATCTGTCCCGCCTCAAGCAAAGTCTGATTCGCCGTAAGGCGGAAAAAAGGGTGCGGCTCGGTGACTGAAAAACAGCGCATTGTTTTTGCCGGAACGCCGGAGTTCGCACGCATCACCCTCGCCGAACTGCGGCAAGGACCGGAAGCCATCGTCGGAGTGTTTACACAGCCGGATCGCCCGGCGGGCCGAGGGCGGGCGCTGCAAGCCAGCCCGATCAAGCAGGAGGCTCTGGCTGCGGGCATTCCTGTTTTTCAGCCGGAATCCTGTAAAACGGGCGAGGCCCTGGAATTGCTCCGGAGCCTGGCGCCGGATCTGCTGATTGTCGTGGCCTACGGTCAGATTCTTCCCCAGGCGATACTGGCCCTGCCGACGCGCGGCGCCATCAATGTGCATGCCAGCCTTCTGCCGGCCTGGCGCGGCGCGGCGCCTATCGCCCGGGCCATCGCGGCGGGCGACAAAGAAAGCGGTGTCGCCATCATGCAGATGGAAGCCGGGCTCGACTCCGGCCCGGTGCTATGGGAGGAGCGCGTGCCCATCGCACCTGACGACACGGCGGCCAGCCTGCACGACCGTTTGGCACGGTTGGGTGGCAAGGCATTGCGTCACGTCCTGGACGATCTCTGGGCGGAGCAGCTCAAACCCGTACCTCAGGACCCCGCGCTGGTGACCTATGCCCGCAAGCTGAAGAAGGAGGAGGCGCTGCTCGACTGGCGGCTTCCCGCAACGACGCTGGAGCGTCTGGTGCGGGCGTTCAATCCCAGTCCGGTCGCCCATACGCTTTTTCGCGACAAGGGCCTGCGGGTCTGGCAGACGCGGGTGCTGGGCGGCGGAGGTGATCAGGCGCCCGGCCGTATCAGCGCCGTGGAAAAGGACGGGGTGGTGGTGACCTGTGGTGAGGATCGATTGCAGTTGCTGGCGGTTCAGCCTGCAGGCAAGGGCGTGCTCAGTGGCAGTGATTTCGCCCGCGGATATCGCCCGCAGGTCGGTGAAGTGCTGGGATGAAGGAACCGCGAACAGGGACTGAATGGGCAAAAAGCACATCGGGTGGGGCCGTGCGCAAGGCCGCCATTGCCGTGTTGCGCGGCGTGGACAGCGGGCAGACGGTGGATGCCGCGCTGCTGCCGGTTTCGTTGACCGGTGCGGATCGGGCGACCTTGCAATGGTTGGTTCTCGGCACGCTGCGCGAATTTCTGTCCGTACAGGCCCTTTCCGCAAAATTGCTGCGCAAGGCGTGGCGCGAGGAGGATGCCGATCTGGGCTTTCTGCTCAGTCTGGCCCTTTTTGAGTTGCGCCACGGCCAACGACCCGCCTTTGCGGTGGTCAACGACTGGGTGGAGATGACAGAGGCCCTCAAAAAACCGTGGGCGCGCGGCCTGATGAATGCCGTCCTGCGCCGTTATCTGCGAGAGCGTGAGGTTTTGGATGCAGCGCTGGTCGATCACGATCTCGGGCATCCGGCCTGGCTGGCGGCGCGCTTGCGCGCGGCCTATCCGCAGGACTGGCCGGCCATTGCCGCAGCCAATAACCGCGCACCGCCCCTCTGGCTGCGGGTGAATACGCAGCGGGTGGACCCCGGTGCATATCGGCGGTTGCTGGCGGAACAAGGCCGTGAGGCCGAGGGCGTGACGTGGAGTGCGGCGGCCTTGTGTCTGCCCGCCAGTGTGCCGGTAGCGACCCTGCCGGGCTGGGATGCCGGCTGGGTGGCGGTACAGGACGGCGCGGCACAACTGGCGGCCCACATTCTCGCGCCCCGGGAGGGGGAGCGAATTCTGGATGCCTGTGCGGCGCCCGGCGGCAAGACGGCCCACCTGTGGGCATTGGGGGCGACGCGCCTGGATGCCCTGGACCGCTCTGCGGAACGCCTGAATCGAGTGCGTGAAACTCTGGAAAGGCAAGGCGGCGAGGTGCATTTGCAGGCGGCCGATGCGGCGGAAACCGCCACTTGGTGGAATGGTGAGACCTATGACGCCATTCTCCTGGATGCACCCTGTACCGGCACCGGGGTCATTCGCCGCCATCCCGATATTCGTCTGCGCCGCCAACCGGAAGATGTGGCCGAAGCCGTGGCGCAACAGGCGCGTCTGCTGGAAGGGTTGTGGCCTTGTCTGCGCCCCGGCGGTCGGTTGCTCTATGCCACCTGCTCGGTATTGCCCGAGGAGAACGAAGAACAGATCGCCGCCTTTGTTCAGCGCCATTCCGATGCGCGCCGCACGGCTCATCCGCTGACCGGACAACGTCTGCCCGGTCAGGAAGATATGGATGGTTTTTACTATGCCTTGCTGGAGAAGGACGCATGCGCCTGAGCAGCGCGTTGCGTTTACCGGCCGCCAGAAGCGGGCAGCGTCTATTGGTCGTCATACTGCTCGGGCTATGCGGGTTTTTTTGCGCAACCGGGGTGGCAGTGGCTGGTCCGGCGTTTCACGTGGAACGTGTGCAGGTAATCCCCCATGCGGATGCTGTTGAAATTGACGCCAGCGTGCGGTTGGGCAAGGAAGCGCTCCTGCGGCAGGTGCTCGACCAGGGGCAGACGCTGACTTGGGTTGTGGAGGCGGAGTGGCGGGAACCCGAGCCTTTCTCCTTCATTCCCGGTATCGGCGTTCATGCACGCCGGGAACAGCGCTGGCACATCCGTTATTATCCCCTGACAAACCAATATGCCATTGAGGATCAGCAGGGCGTGCTTACCTTGTACGCGCACTGGAGTGAGGTCGTCACGAAGCTGACCCGGGTGCGGAACTTCGTGCTCCCGCTGGCCCACGGTGCGGCGCGGGGTCAGGTGGCATTGCGGGTGTATGTCGACAGTCAGGCCTTACCTCTGCCGTTGCGTTTGCGATCTTTGCTTGACCACTGGAAACTGGAGTCCTCATGGACCGTCGCCCCCCTTCCCCGTTGAAAAACTGGTTGCGTGCCCTGGGTGCCGGAACCACAGAGGAGCAGCTACGGGTGGGACCGCGCTGGGACGCCGTTCTGCTCCTGCTCGCCATTGTGGCCTTTTTGGGGATCAACTTTTTCACCAGCGCCGGGGGGCCGCTGAGCCATTATTTTGTGCCCATGCTGGTGATTTCGGCGGGGATCGTCCTCTTTCTGCTCTCCCTGGTACTGATCTCGGTGGTGGCGCTGCTGTTGCGACTGCGGCGCGGCGAGGTGGGCAGTCAACTAGCTACCCGCCTGGTGGTCATCATCACTCTGCTCAGTTTTTTGCCAGCAGCCGTCGTTTTCGGTTTTTCCTGGCAGTATCTGAATCAGGGCGTGGACTCGTGGTTCAGCAGCGCTGTGCAGAGTGCGCTAGATCAGGCCCTGAATGTGGCCAAGGCGGGCGTTGATCGCTACCGCAATTCCACGTTGCTGGCGGCGGAAAGCATTGCCCAGGCGCTGGTGGGGGAGTCGGACAGCAGCGCTGTAATCACCGTGATTGCCCTGCGCGATCAGTATCGCCTGAGCAGCGTAACCCTCTTCTCCAGCGACAACCGGATCATCGCCACCAGCAGTGATAACCTCAGTCTGGCCCCGCGTTTACCGCGCCAGGAAATTCTCGCCATGGAAGAGGGCCATCCGACTGCCGCCATCGAGCCGGAACCCAAGGGCGGCCTGCTGGTAAAGGTGCTGATTCCGGTGCTGAGCCCACACCTGGGGGAAAGCAACCGCATGCTTTATGTGGAACAGCCCATCCCTGAGCAACTGACCCGAGCCGCAGAGGCGGTGCAGGTGGCGTATACCCGGTATCACCAGTTGATGCTGATGCGCGAACCGATGAAAACGGCCTTTCAGCTCAGCCTGGCGGTGGCCTTGCTGCTGGCTGTGCTGTCGGCGGTGTGGATGGGGCTGCATCTGGCGCGACGACTGACCGCGCCCATCGCGCGTCTGGCGGCGGGAACCCAGGCGGTGGCACGCGGCGAGTTTATTCCCTTGCAGACAGTGGCGAGTCACGATGAGCTGGGTGTCCTGATACATTCGTTCAACAATATGACCCGACAACTGGCGCGGGCCAAGCAGCAGGCGGCGGCGGCGCAGGAGCAGGCGGAGCAGCGGCGGTTGTATCTGGAGACCGTGCTCGGACAGATTTCCAGCGGCATCCTGACCTTTGATGGCGAAAATCATTTGGCCGAAGTCAACGCCGCGGCGACCCATATCCTTCAGGAGGATCTGTTCAGAGGCAGTGCTCTGGATGACTTGTATGACGGTACCGCGCTGGAGCCCCTGTGGAAACTGGTGGCGGATTGGGTGGAACACCCCCGTAACGGGATGCAGAGAGAGTTGCAGATCGAGCGCCCCGACGGGCCGCAGACCATGATCGTGCATGGCGCGCATTTTGCCGATGACGCCGGCAGTCGGGGTTTCGTCCTGGTTTTCGACGACATCAGTACGCTGGTCGCCGCCCAACGCAGCGCCGCCTGGAGTGAAGTGGCGCGGCGTCTGGCCCACGAGATCAAGAACCCGCTCACCCCCATTCAGCTCTCCGCCGAGCGGCTGCGGCGCAAATATCTGGAACGCCTTGGCGATGAGGGGGAGACCCTGGATCGCGCCACCCGCACCATCATCCATCAGGTGGATGCCCTCAAGGTGATGGTGGACGCCTTCTCGGAGTACGCCCGGCAGCCGCAACTGGAGTTGCGTCCGCTCGATCTCAACACGCTGATTCTGGACGTGCTCGACCTGTATCGTGGGCAAGAGAGCGGGGTGGAGATTCGGGCTGAGCTGGGTGCGGGCCTGCCCCCCCTGCGGGCCGATGTGCATCGCCTGCGCCAAATCCTCAATAATCTTCTGCGCAATGCCCTTGACGCCTTACAGGGTGGCGTAGAATCTTCTGATGGTAAGCATATCCTGATTCGCACCCGTTTGACGGACGCCGGCCCCACAAAGATGCTAGAGTTGAGTGTGTTGGATGATGGACCAGGCTTCCCAGTCGAGTTGCTGGCGCGGGTCTTTGAGCCCTATGTCAGCAGCAAGGTGAAGGGTTCTGGGCTGGGTCTCGCCATCGTCCGGCGTATCGTTGAGGAGCACGGCGGGCAGATTATTGCCGATAATCAGGGTTTGCAGGGCGGTGCGCGTATCGTTATTGATTTTCCGTTAGGTTGAGACAGGTGTTCAGGAGGCGGCATGGAAGATGCACGATTGAATATTCTGGTGGTGGATGACGAACCCGATATCTGCGCGACCCTGGCAGAAATTCTGGAGGACGAAGGCTACAGCGTGCATACCGCCGGTAGTGCGGAAGCGGCCGAAGTGCTGTTGCGCGAGCAGATGGTGGACCTCGTACTCCTCGATATCTGGATGCCGGGTGAGGATGGCGTCAGCCTCTTGCGGCGCTGGGCCGAAGCGGGTCTGGCGCAGCCGGTGGTGATGATGTCCGGGCACGCCACCATCGAAACGGCGGTGCAGGCGACCAAGCTGGGTGCCTATGACTTCATCGAAAAGCCACTGTCGTTGGACAAGACCCTGCTTACCGTCACCCATGCCCTGGAATCCAGTCGCTTGCAGCGCGAGAACCGGGATCTGCGTGCGCAGGCGGGTTGGGTGGAGCGACCGAGCGGCGACAGTCCGGCCATCCGCCAGTTCCGCGAACAGTTGCAGCGGGTGGCGGCGGTGGATTCCTGGGCCTTGCTGCTGGGCGAACCGGGCAGCGGCAAGGAAGTGGCCGCGCGTTATCTGCACCGGCAAAGCCGGCGGGCACAGGGGCCTTTCGTGGATCTGCGTGCCGCCGCCATCGCCCGCCCCAATGTGGCGGTCGAACTGTTCGGCAGCGAGGAGCACGGCAAGCTGACCCGCGGGCGTCTGGAAGTCGCCCATGGCGGCACGCTCTTCATCGACGAAATTGCCGATATGGATCTGGAAACTCAGGCGCGCCTGTTCTCGGCCCTGCAGGAGCGGCGCATCATCCGGGTGGGTGGGACGACGCCCGTGCCCGTGGATGTGCGCGTTATCGCCGGGAGTGCGCAGGATCTGGCGTACGCGGTGCAGAGCGGGCAATTTCGCAGCGATCTCTACTACCGTCTCAGCGCCCTGCCCCTGAAGGTGCCGCCGCTGTCGGCGCGGAGTGTGGATATTCCGGTGCTCATAGAAGAGTTCGTACGCTTTTATGGCGCCCGCGATGGTCTGGCGGTGCGCCGTTTCGCCCCGGAAACCCTGGAGGTACTGCGGCATTATCCGTGGCCGGGCAATATCCGGGAATTGCAGAACCTGGTGGAACGCCTGCTGATTCTGGCGGAAGGTCCGGAGATCAGCGCGGAAGAGGTGGAGGGTGCCCTGGGACTGGATAATCGCCTCGTCCTCGCCAACAGCAATTTCGACGGGGAAGATTTCGGCGGTACGCTGAAGCGCGCGCGGGAGCGCTTCGAGCGTGCCTTCCTGGAGTACCATCTGGCGCGTAACGAGTGGAATATCGCGCGGACGGCGGAAGTGGTGGGGCTGGAGCGCACGCATCTCTATCGCAAGCTGAAGAACCTGAGCATCGCCCTGAAGGGCGAGCGGCGGGCGGGCGAGGATGGGGATGAGGGGGACGGGGAGGGGTAAAGAGGGAGCCGTTCATCCAGAATATCCACCCTCCGGAAACGCGGCGGGGCTTTGTGGCTCGCGGCCATCGCCATGGAAAAGAGCGCTCGATTCCCGAGCACACACCCGACAGGTGAAACTTGTATCTGCATGGTTACCTGGACCGGTGTGAATCAACGTGGTTGCCTCAAGGAATAGCTGAAAAATCCCATGAACATTGACATTACCGAGTTCACGGCTAATTGCCTGAAGTTGATTGACGAAGTCGCCACCACTCATCAGCGGCTGGTGATCAACATGGGTGGCAAACCGCTGGTCGAGGTGGTCCCCATCGTCGATGAAACGCGGAATAGTCTGTTTGGATATATGAAAGGTACCGTCACTATTCACGGGGATATCGTAGCTCCGTCGGGCGAAGTCTGGTCTGCGGAAAGTGGTGATGAAGACCATTTCTATGCAGGCTTGCGACCCCGCGAGAACAAAAGTCACTAACGCCGTTTTCTATTATCCAAAGTGGAGCATGAACCAATATGGGTCAGCCTTCAGATGCTTTGCGGAAACCAACTGAAAAGCCTGAGTTCGTGGCGCATGTACGTGGCGAAGGGAAAGTTTGTCAGTCGTTGGAATCACATCTGTATGGTGTTGGGCAGCTTTCTGCAAGGATGGCTGAAAAATTTGGTCTTTCTACTCAGGGTGAGCTACTTGGGTTGCTCCATGATTTGGGCAAGTACAGTACAGCTTTCCAGTCTTACATCCAGTCCGCCACAGGCTTGCTGAATCAGGATGAGGACGAAGAATTTGTCGATGCTGCTGGTCTGAAAGGGAAAATAGATCATTCCACGAGCGGGGCGCAATGGGTTTGGCAGGAATTGGCGCAAAAGGACGCTCTGGCGCAAATTGCTGGGCAGATTATGGCGTTGTGCATTGCCTCACATCATTCCGGCGTGATCGACTGTCTCGCATTATCGGTGGGTAGTCCTACCGAAGATATGTTCACCAAGCGGATGAACAAATCCGGCGATAAAACCCATCTCAGTGAAGTCTTGGGCAAGGTGAATCAAGAACTGCTTGCAACCGCACGAAATTTGGTGGCACGCCCGGAAATAACACAGGCATTTCAGGTTTGGATCGCAAATATCCTCGGCAAAATTCCGGACAATAACTCGCAAAGCCCGGTTTACCGGCAGCAACTGGGCCTGCTTGTTCGCTCACTCTTCAGTTGCCTGATTGACGCCGACCGCATCGACACAGCGGATTTTGAGCACCCCGGACGAGCGCGGCGACGGCTACGCGGTAACTACGAATCGTGGGAAATATTGATTGAGCGTCTGGAAACACATCTGGGCACATTCACGCCACGCCATCCCATCGATGCACTGCGGCAGGATATTTCGCGCCATTGTCTGGAAGGCGCCGCGCGCAAACCCGGTATCTACACCCTGACCGTACCGACTGGTGGCGGCAAGACACTGGCAAGCCTGCGCTTCGCATTGCACCACGCCCGCGAACACAAGCTGGACCGGGTGATCTACGTCATTCCATTCACGTCCATCATCGACCAGAACGCGGAAGTCGTGCGGCAAATTCTCGAACCCGAAGGGGTCGAGGCAGGCAGTGTGGTGCTCGAACACCATTCCAATCTCACGCCAGAAGAACAGAGCTGGCGCGGAAAGATTCTCTCGGAAAATTGGGATGCGCCGGTCGTCTACACCACCAGCGTGCAATTGCTCGAAACCTTGTTTGGCGCAGGCACACGCGGCGCACGGCGGATGCATCAGCTCGCCAATACAGTGCTGATTTTTGACGAAATCCAGAGCCTGCCGGTCAACTGTGTTCACCTGTTCAACAACGCCATGAATTACTTGGCCGACTTCTGCGACAGCACTGTTGTTCTGTGCACAGCCACCCAACCACTACTCGATCAGGTCGACGCACACAAAGGCGCAATTCGCGTTCCGCAGGGCAACGAACTCATGCCGGATGTAAAGCAACTTTTCGACGACCTCAAGCGCGTCGAAGTAGTCAACCGCCGCAAACCAGGCGGCTGGTCACAGGACGAAATCGCCGCGCTAGCATTCGAGCAAATCGAGGCGGTCGGGAGCTGTCTGGTCATCGTCAACACCAAAAAGGCTGCGCAAGCCATTTACCGACTATGCAAGGAAATCAGCACGGCCAAAACTTTCCACCTGAGCACGAATATGTGTCCGGCGCATCGCAAAACCATCCTGAACGAAGTGCGTGCGCGCCTTGACGAAGTCCCGCTTGCGCCAACGCTATGCATCAGTACACAGTTGATTGAAGCGGGGGTCGATGTAGACTTTGGTTCCGTCATCCGCTTTACGGCGGGTCTGGATTCGATTGCCCAGGCGGCGGGGCGCTGCAATCGCAATGGCCGCGCGACACAGGGGTTGGTGCATGTGATTAACCCGCGCCCCGAGGACGAGAATCTGGCTAAATTGCCCGACATTCAGGTTGGCCGAGAAAAGGCAGAGCGCGTGCTGAATGACTTTGATGCCGACCCCGAGAAATACGGCAACAACCGCATCGGCCCGGAAGCGATGGCTTGGTACTACAAAAACTATTTCTTCGATCGGGCCAACGACATGAGTTATCCGGTCGCCGCAAAGCAAATGGGGCACGACGACACCCTGCTCAACCTGCTCTCCGATAACACCCTTGCAGTCGCTGACTACAAGCGAACGAAACGCCAGGCTCCGGCCATCTATCTGCGACAGTCGTTCATGACCGCCGCCAAGGCATTTAAAGCCATAGACGCCCCCACGCGCGGGGTAATCGTGCCGTATGGCGACGCAGGCAAAGCACTCATCAATGCCTTGTGTGCGGCCTACCTGCCCGGCAAGGAATTCGACATGCTGCGCCGGGCACAGCAGTTCAGCGTCAACGTGTTTCCGAACGTGCTGGAAAAACTATCCAAAGCCAATGTCGTGCGCGAAGTGCAGGAAGGCACGGGCATTCTTTACCTGGTTGATTTGCGCTACTACAGCCCGGAATTCGGTCTGTCTGAAACCCCTGAAGGAAAAATGGAGGTTCTTTGTGCCTAATCGCAATAGCATAGAATTCAAAGTTAGTGCGCGTCACGCTCTGTTCACCGATCCGCTGACCCGCATCGGTGGCGAAAAGTGCTCGTATCACATACCGACTTACGAAGCCTTGAAAGGCATTGTCAAGTCTATTTACTGGAAGCCTACCTTCATTTGGGTGATCGACGAAGTCAGGGTGATGAAGCAGATCCGTACGCAGACCAAGGGCACAAAACCCTTGGATTTCGGTGGGGGTAATACCTTGGCGATCTATACCTTTCTCTCCGATGTCGAATATCAGGTGCGCGCGCATTTTGAATGGAACCTGTACCGTCCCGAACTCGAGGACGACCGGGTAGAAGGCAAGCACTATGCAATCGCCAAACGAATGCTGGAATTAGGCGGGCGGCAGGATATTTTTCTGGGCACACGTGATTGCCAGGGGTACGTCGAACCCTGCGAATTTGGCGCGGGTGTTGGCGCTTACGACGATGGCGGCGAGTTGGCGTATGGGCTGATGTTCCATGGGTTCGACTACCCGGATGAAACTGGTGAAAACTGTTTGCAAGCCCGGCTCTGGAAGCCCGTTATGGCGAGTGGCTACATCCAGTACACGCGACCAGCGGATTGCACGATTCGAAAATTCGTGCGGGCGATGACGCCCAAAAAATTCGGCAAGGGCAGGCTGCGCAATGTCGCGCAGGACGCTACCGAGCTGGGGGTCTGATATGGGCTGGGTACAGAAGCTTTACGAAACTTACGAACAGGGTAAAGGCCAGGAGCCGCCGGGCACCAGTACGCTGCTACCCGTTAGCCATTCTCTCCAGCAAGCACATGTAGAAATTACGCTGGATGAACACGGCAATTTCATATCTGCCAGAACAATTGGCAAAGAAGAAACCATCATCCCGGCTACCGAACAATCCGCGGGACGAACCGGCAGAATTCCTCCACCGCACCCCCTGTGTGACAAAGTTCAGTACTGTGCGGCAGATTACGCTGAGATGGGCGGCAGCAAGCCGTCTTTCTTCAAGGAATATGAAGCGCAGCTGGCGGAGTGGTGCAATTCGCCCCACAGCCATCCCAAGGCTCAATCCGTGCTGACCTACGTTCGCAAAAGGCAGGTTGTTGCGGACTTGGTGCGAGAAGATGTGCTTCATCTCGGCGCGGACGGGAAGTTGCTGACGCGCTGGGCAAGTGAAACTCAAGCACCCGAGTTATTCCGGGTGCTCACAGCGAAATCCGGCGAGCGTGACCAAGGCGACGCGTTCATTCGCTGGCATGTCCGGGAGCCGGGCAATCCTTGCACCGCAGTTTGGGAAGATGCGTCTTTGCAGGACGCTTGGGCAAAATTTGATGCCAGCACCAAGGAAGCCGTCGGCGTTTGTATGGTGACAGGTGAGATGCAGGCAAGTCTCGCTTTGAGCCATCCCAAGCGCATCCGCCACCCTGGCGATGGTGCCAAGCTCATAAGTGCCAACGACAGTTCGGGTTATACCTTCAGAGGCCGCTTCACTGATGACACGGGCCAGCAGGCGTGTGGTGTAGGCTACGAAGTCACTCAAAAAGCCCACAACGCCCTGCGCTGGTTGATTCAGCGCCAAGCCTACCGAAACGACGATCAGGTCATTGTAAGTTGGGCAGTTGCTGGCGCACCCATTCCCGACCCGTTCGGCAACTCCGAGACCTTGATGCTTGCTGGCATTGCTGTCCAACAACAGTCCGCTACGCCGGAGTTATCCCTCGACGACGATGCAGGACAAGCCTTTGCCAAGCGCTTGAATCTTGCCCTGGCGGGCTATCGCGCCAATATCGGCCCGACAGATGACATCGTCGTCATGGGACTGGATTCGGCCACACCAGGACGCATGGCCATCACGTATTACCGCGAGCTGACCGGTTCCGAGTTTCTGGAGCGGATTGAAGCCTGGCACAAGGCACACGCCTGGCCGCAAAACTTCGGTAAGGAGCTGAAATTTGTCGGCGCACCGGCGCCACGCGATATCGCTGAAGCGGCGTTTGGCCGTCGTCTTGACGACAAACTCAAGAAATCCACGGTTGAGCGGCTCCTGCCCTGCATCATTGATGGCCAGCCCTTGCCACGCGACCTCGTCGAATCAACGGTGCGCAGAGCCAGCAATCGGGTCGGCCTCGATCATTGGGAATGGGGAAAAACCTTGGGCATCGCCTGCGCCCTCTTCAAAGGTGCTTTCAAAAACAAGGAGTACGAAATGTCGTTGGAAACCGACCGGCACAGCCGGGATTATCTCTATGGTCGCTTGCTGGCGATTGCCGAACATATCGAAAACCGTGCTCTCTACGTTGCAGGCGAAAAACGCGACACTACTGCTGCGAAGCTAATGCAGCGTTTCGCTGATCGCCCGGCAAGCACTTGGCGAATCATTGAGCCTGCGCTCAAACCTTACATCTCGCGCCTACGAACAAAACGCTCAGGTTTTATGCACGAGATGGACAAACTGCTCGATGAAATTATCCCCAGTTTCGTTGGCGATGACTTTCTTGACGACAGCAAGCTGTCTGGCGAATTCTTGCTCGGCTACCACTGTCAACGGCAAGTCCTGAATCCACCCAAGACAGACAACACCACTGTGACCGAAGACGCTCCCACCGAATAGACCACCGAGGAAACGAATATGAGCACCCTGCAAAACAAAATTGATTTCGCTGTCATCTTCTGCGTCAAAAATGCCAACCCGAACGGCGACCCGCTGAACGGCAACCGCCCGCGCACCGATTACTCAAACTTCGGCGAAATGAGCGATGTGTCGATCAAGCGAAAAATCCGGGATCGCTTGATCGAGCGCTGGGTCAACGATGGTAGGAAAGAAGACGACGGCAACATGATTTTCGTCCAATCCGATGACCGCAAAGTGGACGATGCTAAAAGTCTGCGCGCACGGGCAGAGGCCGGTTTGGGCAAGGAATTGGGTTCAGAAAAAACCGCCGAGTTGGCGTGCAAAAAATGGCTGGATGTGCGGGCCTTTGGCCAACTCTTCGCTCTAAAAAGCAACAAGAAAGCGGGTAAGAAGAAGGAGGATGGTAGCGACGAAGACGGCGACACAGGAGTATCCATTGGCATCCGTGGCCCTGTCACGATTCAATCTGCTTTCAGTGTCGAGCCGATAGATATTACCAGCATGCAAATTACTAAAAGTGTGAGTGGTGAAGGTGATGGTACAAAGCGCGGCTCCGACACCATGGGAATGAAGCATCGCGTTGATCAAGGAGTGTATGTTTTTTTTGGCAGTATGAACCCGCAACTAGCCGAAAGGACTGGGTTTTTAGATACCGATGCCGATGCAATCAAGTTGGTATTGCCGAAGATTTTTGAAAATGACGAGTCATCTGCCAGGCCTGCGGGGAGTATGGAGGTGTTGAAGGTGATCTGGTGGAAGCACAATTGCAAATCTGGTCAGCATTCGTCGGCAAAAGTCCACAGATCATTGGCCGTCAATCCAGATGGAACGTATGCTTTGAATCTATTGGAAGGACTTGTTCCAGAGGAAATTGACGGTTTTTAGGGGGGGTGCCTATGTCCGAGATCCACTTTATCGTTGAAGAGGCCCCGGAAGGTGGCTTTATAGCTCGTGCTGTTGGTGCGGATATTTTCACCGAGGCCGACGACCTGCCCGCGTTACATGCGCTGGTGCGGGATGCGGTGCACTGCCATTTTGAGGATGCGCAGTGCCCCAGCCTTATTCGCCTGCATATTACCCGCGAAGAAGTGCTGGTGGCATGAGGCTGCCGCGTGACCTCACCGGCACTGAGTTGGTACAGAGACTTGGGTGTGTGGGTTATACCGTCACGCGGCAGACGGGAAGCCACATGCGCCTGACCTGTGCGGTACAAGGCGAGCATCACGTCACGGTTCCCCGCCACGATCCTCTGCGCCTGGGAACGCTGGCCGCCATCCTGGAGGCCGTGGCCGCGCATCGCGGCATCAGTCGTGAGGTGCTGTTGGATTTGTTGTTTGAGAGATGACGGGAGCTGAGCATGGAAGCCACCGAAGACCCCGTTCCTCTCTCTGCCCTCCAGCACTGGATTTACTGCCCGCGGCAGTGCGGGTTGATCCATCTGGAGCAACAGTTTGAGGACAACGTCCATACGGCGCGCGGGCAGGCGGTGCACCATCTGGTAGATACGCCGGGATACGAGGTGAAGCGCGGCGTGCGGGTGGAGCGGGCGTTGCCTCTCTGGTCAGATCGTTTTGGCCTGATCGGTAAGGCAGACCTGGTAGAGTTTCACCCGGATGGCGGGATATATCCCGTAGAGTTCAAGCATGGTCGTAAACGTGGCCGCATCCATGACGATATTCAGCTTGCCGCCCAGGCTATGTGTCTGGAAGATATGCTCGGGCGCCCTGTACCCCAAGGCGCTATTTACCACGCCAGCAGTCACCGACGGCGTGAAGTAGACATCACCGAGGATTTGCGCGCCCTCGTCAACGAGACCGCCGACGCGATTCGCGCCATGCTCGCCTCCGGCATCCTCCCACCGCCAGTAAACGATGCGCGGTGCCGGGAATGCTCACTGCGAGAAATTTGCCAGCCGGAGATGCTGGCGCAGCAAACCCAAATGGACCGGCTGAAACAATACTTGTTTTCGCCGGATGACGAAATCAGTCTGTGATGTAAAGGGATTCCACCATGCAGCAAATTCAAAACACCCTTTACGTCATGACCCCCCAGTCCTACGTGCATTTGGACAATGCCACCCTGCGCGTGGACGTGGACCATGAGAAGCGCCTGCAGGTTCCTCTGCACCATGTCGGTACGCTGGTATGCTTTGGTGACGTAATGGTATCGCCTGCCCTCATGCACCGCTTGGCGGAAGAGGGTAAGTCGCTGGTCTTATTAGATCGTTTTGGGCGTTTCAAGGCGCGTCTGGAAGGACCCGTTTCCGGAAATATCCTGTTGCGTCAGGCCCAGCACCGAGGAGCGGGCGATGTCGACATTACCAGAGACCTAGCGCGCGCCTGCGTCGCCGGGAAAATCCGTAACGGCAGAACCGTACTCCTGCGTGCTGCCCGTGAGGCGAAAGAGGCGGACGACGTTAAACAGCTCACCGGGGCTGCCAATCACCTCGCCGCATCGCTGCGTGCCGCCGCCGAAGCGACCACCATAGACGCGCTGCGCGGCATAGAAGGCGATGCCGCACGCAGTTACTTTTCGGCATTTAATTGCATCGTCAAGCCCGCCGTGCGCGAGCAGTTTCAGTGGGGTGGGCGTACCCGGCGTCCACCATTGGACCGGATCAATGCCTTGCTGTCATTTCTGTACTCCATGCTGATGAACGACTGCCGCAGCGCACTGGAAACCGTCGGTCTTGATCCGCAACTGGGATTTTTACATGTAGTCCGCCCTGGGCGTGCGGCATTAGCATTGGATTTGCAGGAGGAGTTTCGCGCTCCCGTCTGCGACCGGCTCGCACTCACACTCGTGAACCGAGGGCAACTCAGCGATGGGGATTTTGAAGTGCGCGAGGGTGGCGCTGTCCTGCTGGGTGATAAAGGTCGACGCAAAGTGGTCGCGGCCTGGCAGGAGCGTAAACAAGAAGAGATTACCCATCCCCTCCTGGAGCAGAAGGTGCCTATTGGACTGTTACCTTTTGTGCAGGCACGGTTGATGGCGCGCGCCATCCGCGGGGAAACCACCGGGTACCTGCCATACCTGAGCCGCTGAGGAGGCGTAATCATGCTCATCATCGTCACTTACGATGTCTCTACTGAAACAGCGGCGGGGCGCAAGCGTCTACGCCGCGTGGCCAAAGCCTGCGAACGGGTGGGCCAGCGCGTGCAGAAATCTGTTTTTGAATGTCAGGTC
>Ga0172382_10001266_pt1 | contig 45625 bp, 42 predicted proteins | sample Leawel138RmetaG_FD_122245 | JGI IMG/M metagenome (GOLD analysis project Ga0172382, IMG submission 122245) | Leachate microbial communities from a municipal landfill in Southern Ontario, Canada - Leachate well 138R metaG | ecosystem: Engineered > Solid waste > Landfill > Unclassified | place...
ACTCGAACTGACAACAATCTTACTACTTTCGTCTTAATACCTCTGCAAGAGAATTTACAAGCTGCCCGATATCGCCTGCTCCTACGATTGTAATAATCTGAGCATCAGAGCTTAAAACTTCATTTTCTAATTCTTGTTTTGATACTAATTTTTTATTCGGATTCGATATTTTACTCAATAATAATTCTGATGTGATTCCCTCAATCGGAAGTTCACGTGCAGGATAGATGTCCAATAAAATAACCTCGTCAAATTGTGATAAACTGGCTGCAAATCCGTCTAAAAAATCCCTTGTCCTACTGAACAAATGCGGTTGAAAAACTGCCAGATTTTTTTTATTCGGATACAGCTCTTTTACAGCATTATAAACTGCGTTTATCTCGGTCGGGTGATGAGCATAATCATCAATCAAAACCAAATTATCCGTTTTTATTTTATACGAAAAACGCCTTTCAATTCCTTTGAAATTCCCTAATGCCTTTCTGATATTTTCGTTGGAAATTCCGTAGGTTTTAGCCATCGAAAGAGCCATAAGTGCATTGCTCAAATTGTGTTTCCCGGGCAAATGAAAACGAATATCCTTTATTGTTTCTTCTTTTGTTTTTACATCAAAAACATAAGCTCCGTTTTCGATTCGGACATTCAGCCCCCTAAAAATCCTCCCCAACCCCTCCGAAGGAGGGGCTTCGTTGTCTGAAATTTCAACCTGAACACCTTCGAGAGGCAAACCTTTTGATATAAATAATTTCGATTTATCCTGAATTTTATCAGCAAATTCAATGAACGATTCCTCGATATGTGATTTATCTCCGTAAATATCCAAATGGTCAGCATCCATTGAAGTGATACAAGCCATATCAGGATACAACCTCAAAAACGAACGGTCAAATTCGTCTGCCTCCACAACCGTAACCGTTTTTCCGTTTCCGATTAAATTGGAATAGTAATTTTCGACAATACCACCCACAAAAGCTGTTACGTCCACTCCGCTTTGGTGCAAAATATGTCCTAAAATTCCCGAAGTCGTGGTTTTTCCGTGTGTTCCTGCAACCGCAAAACAATAGGTGTCTTTCGTAATCAATCCTAAAACTTCAGAACGCTTTTTGATTTCAAACCCGTTGTCGATAAAATAATTCCACTCCAAATGCGATTTCGGAACGGCAGGAGTAACTACAACCAACGTATTTTCTTTGGTAATTCCGCTTGGAATATTGTTCAAATCGTCCGTATAATGAACTGACATTCCTGTTTTTTCCAATTCTTTGGTAAGCTCGGTTTGAGTTCTGTCATAACCATAAACAGATTTCCCGACAGAATGGAAATAACGAGCCAAAGCACTCATTCCGATGCCTCCGATTCCGATGAAAAATATGTTTTTAAATTCGTTCATTCTTCTATTACTTCTTCTATTACTGAAAACTTTTTCGTTTTTAAACTTAAATTATGTTTAAATGAAAATTCCCAATCTGTTTCAGGTTTTATAATTCTTCCGTAAAATATAGCTGTATCGTTTTTAACCTCATAAAATGAATAATGTAAATTTGCAATATCCAAAAAGGACTGGTCTATATAATCCAAAAAACTTTCTTTAACAAAAATAGTATCAATAATAGTTTCTGAATCTTGTGTAATTTTTAGCTCTATTTGACTGTCTCTATATTTATCAATATATTTGATTTTATTTTCAGGGTTTTCGTGCTCATTAATTGCATAAGTGTCTAATAATTTTGTTATAATTGATACTTGAATACTTTGTACCAAAGTATCAAATCTTTCCTCTTGTTTAGTTTCAGGAAAATATCTTTCTATTATTATGTAATTTTCACTTTCATTATTCAATGAATTGCTTTCAATATCCTGTTTGTCCGTATTCTTTTTACAAGATAACAGACTTAAAAAAATCAGAAGTACTATAAAAAATCTATTTCTCATTTTATCAGTTTTACAATCTTAACCTACCGAAATAATCACGTCAAGGTTGTAATATTCAATTTTTCGTTTTACAGTTCTGTCCCCTTCTTTTTGAACTGTCAAGGATTCCTTGACAATTGCTATTTCACTCAATTATTGTTCTTTAAAACAATTATTCATATGCTTTTCAATTGTTTTAAATTTATTCATTTTAAATTTGATTGTTGTGTAGTTTTGTTTTTAATCAAAACCATTCTTTACCTGTTAAAATATCTTTTCCGTATTCTTCAAGCATTTTTGCATTATTTTCTAAAGCCTTTTTATATCCTTGTTCATAATTGGGTTGTAATGTTTCGTAATCAATTATTACTCCCTTTTTTTCTGCTAAATCATAAAATATTTTTATTCTCTCGCTATCATTATCACTATATGGTGTATCTTCCCCTTTATATATGTAGAAATAAAAAAAATAATCTCTATAATCAAACCCTAAAGAAACTTTTATTCCATTACCTGCATAATCAACATAAGCCCCATAATTCAAATTACTATCCTTAATGATTTTTAATCCGTATTTTTCCAAAAATGAAAAATTCTGTTTCAAAACATCTGTATTAGCATATTTATCTGATATAAAAGAAGACTTAAAATTAACTTTCATTCCTGATAATTTCACAATCTCATCCACAATGTCTTTTGTTGCGTTTGGCTTGGCTAATTCTTTTATATTCTCGCTTAATTCTTTTTGTAAATTTTCGTTATTGATTATTTCCGAAAAAACGTCCTCAAAACGAATTTCCAATTCGGATTCCTTAATCAAAATTGCTCCGTTTTTGTCTGCTATCGCTTTGGCATTTTTGGTTTGGTGGTCTTCAGCCACATTAGGCGAAGGAATGAAAATAGTCGGCTTTCCGACAATCGACAGCTCCGAAACCGAAGATGCTCCTGCCCTCGAAATAATCACGTCCGCAACCGAATAAACCAAATCCATTCTGTCAATAAACGGAAGTACCGTTATTAGTTGTCGGTTGTCGGTTGTCGGTTGTTCTATGTTGGAATTATACTTTTTGTATTCTTCGTAATAAAACTTTCCGCATTGCCAGATAATCTGAACATCTTGGTTTACGATAAAATCCAATTCTTTTTCAATCAGTTGGTTTATCCTCCTTGCTCCCAAACTTCCTCCCAAAACCAACAATGTTTTTTTGTTCGGATTCAAATCAAAATGTTTTATTCCGTCCTGTCTGTTTTTCTCCACATTCAGCAAATCCTGACGAACAGGATTTCCCGTAAAAACGATTTTTTCTTTCGGGAAGAATTTTTCCAATCCGTCATAAGCCACACAAATCGCTTTCGCCTTTTTAGAAAGTACCTTATTGGTGATTCCGGGATAGGAATTCTGCTCCTGAATCAAAGTCGGAATCCCCATACTTTGTGCTACCTGCACAACCGAGCCACTCGCAAAACCTCCTGTTCCGATAACCACATCAGGCTTAAAACCTTTAATTATTTTTCGTGATTTTAGTAAACTCGATAAAAATTTAAACGGAAATTTCAGGTTTTCTAAAGTCAGTTTTCGTTGTATTCCCGCAATCCAAAGACCTTCGATTTTATACCCTGCCTGTGGGACTTTCTGCATTTCCATTTTGTCTTTTGCTCCCACAAACAGAATTTCACAATCGGAAAACCTTAACTTTAATTCATTCGCAATTGCAATGGCAGGATAGATATGTCCTCCTGTTCCTCCGCCTGATATGAGAATCCTCACCCCCGACCCCTCTCCAAAGGAGAGGGGAGAAGTTGGAGTATTAATATTTTGTTCTTTGTTATTCATATTTAGTTCCTCCTTTGGAGAGACTCTTTAGTGCTTTTACTGCAATTTTTTCGTCTTCTGTTATATCTTTTTCTATGCTTTCCGAAAGCCCCTCCTTTGGAGGGGTTGGGGAGGATTTTCTTTCCTCTTCCTCCTGAATTTCTTTTTCTATCAATCTTTCGAGGGCTTTTTCACGTTGCATTTTCTCTTTTTCTTCCTCTTTGATTTCCTCTTCTTTTTTGGTTACGTTCAGTATGATTCCGATAGCCAGACAGGTCATCCAAATCGAACTTCCTCCACTACTAATCAAAGGCAAGGTCTGTCCCGTAGTCGGGAAAAGCTCCACAGCCACTCCCATATTGACAAGTGCCTGAAAAATTATCGGAAAGCCAAGCCCTGCCACAACCAGTGTTCCGAACATATTTCTGGCTTGTATAGAGGCTCTGAGGAATCTGAAAAACAAAATCAGATAGAGCAGAATTACTCCGAAAGCTCCGAAAAGTCCGTATTCTTCGACAATTATTGCATAAATAAAATCGGAAGAAGATTGTGGTAAAAAGTTTCGCTGTACACTCTTTCCGGGACCTAAACCGTTTATACCTCCTGTGGCAATGGCAATTTTTGCTTTTTCGATTTGGTAGGCTTCTTCTTCATTTTCACTTCCATTGATAAAATTTTCAACCCGATTTTCCCAAGTAGTTACCCTGTTTTTAAAAGCGTCAGGAAAGGCTTTGGCAACCAATACAAAAAGCGTTAATCCAATCAATCCCATAAACAGGATTCTGACCAAATATTTTAACGGATAGCCTCCGATAAAAACCAACATCACCACCATCGAAAACATTATGGCTGCTGTCGAAAAGTTGGCAGGTAAAATCAAGGCAATCACAGCAAAAACAGGAAGCCACAATTCCCACAATGAAGATTTGAAAGTGAACTCCTTGCCTTTGATTTTTGCCAGATACCTTGCTACATAGAGCATCAGCACTACAAAAGCCAAGGTCGAAGTCTGGAAACCCACTCCGATAAACGGAATCTGAATCCAACGGCTGGCATTGGCTCCGCCTATGGTTTTTCCCTGTAAAAGGGTATATAACAGCAACAACACAATAATCGGGATTCCGATAATCGAAATGGCTCTGAAATAATTATACGGAATTCGATGGACTACATAAATGATGAAAAATCCGAAACCTACGTGAGCCAAATGTTTGATTAAATAACTCAACGTATTTCCGCTACCGTAAGCTCCGTAAGCCAAATTACTACTGGCACTATACACAGGCAAAAACGAAACAATAGCCAAAAGAGCCACAATAGCCCAGATGGTTTTGTCTCCTTTTAAATTGTGAAATAGTGTTTTCATTTTTTTTGTTTAAGGTTCAAAGTTTAAGGTTTAAAGTTGTTCTCGATACGCTCCACTTCGTTTCGCTACTCGAACTGACGTAACCTAAATCTTTGTTCTATTCTCTATTTTTTCAATTTCTTTATATCTTCCTCTAATTTCTTTAATTCTTCTAAATCCTGTTGGTCTGCAAGTCGGGCTTCGTAATTTTTGCGTTGGGTTTGGAAATCGTCATAGATTTTTCCGACTATTTCCTCCATTTGTGCATTGCTGATTTTTCCTTTATCGGTCAATAGTTTTCGGTCGTTATAAGCAATCATTCTGTCCACATTTTCCCTCCAAAAATCCATTGTGATGTCTTTTCGTTCTTTTACCCGCAATTCTGCTGTTTCCAAAAAGATAACAACCAAACGATTTAACGTATCAATTTCATCTTCCGTAAGATAGTTTTTCGCAATATAAATGTCCTGTTTCCGAACGATTGTACCTTTCCAACTCGTTAATGCCATATTCGGCTTTGAGGAATCAGCACGGGAAACGACGATTTCGGAAGCCGTTTGATTGGTTACAGCATACAACAACTTGTTTTGTGTTTCCGCAAAAAACATTTGAGTGGATTTGTCGGTCGTATCATAATCGCTACTCAACGTAAACAAATCTCGGACTTTCTGATAAAAACGCTTTTCGGAAGCACGAATATCACGGATTCGTTTGAGCAATTCATCAAAATAATCGGGTCTTCCGTCAGGATTTTTCAGCCGTTCATCGTCCATTACAAAACCCTTAATCATATATTCTTTCAGATTTCGGTTTGCCCATTGTCGAAACTGCGTACCTCGTTTGCTCCGTACCCGAAAACCGATAGCCAAAATCATATCCAAACTGTAAAAAGTTACCTCGTAATTTTTACCATCAGAGGCAGTTGTAAAGTAATTCTTTACAACTGAATTTGATTCTAACTCTTTTTCCTCCAATATGTTAGATATATGTTGCCCTATGTTTTGCTTTGAGGTGGCAAAAAGTTCGGCTAATTGATTTTGATTAAGCCAAATTGAGCCGTCCTGTGCAAAAAGCGACACAGAAGTTTTACCGTCTTCCGATTGATATATGATGATATTTTGCTCTGAATTTTGCATTTATTTTTACGAAATCCCGTACGTTTTTTTTCTCTGTTTTTTTGTTTAATCGTTGTTTTATTCTCTAAAAATCTGCAATCTTAAATCGTTAATCATCAATCTTAAATCAAAGCTGCCTTACGGCTTGTTTAAATTTATTTCCTCTGTCCTCGTAATTCTCAAACAAATCGAAACTTGCACAAGCAGGAGATAATAATACCGTTTCGCCTTTTTCTGCAATTCTTGACGAAATCTTAACGGCTTCGTCCATACTTTGTGTTTCGACCATAATATCTACTACGTTTGCGAAAGCTTCAATCAGTTTTTGGTTGTCAATTCCCAAACAGATAATTGCCTTTACTTTTTCCCGTACCAAAGGCATCAATTCGCTGTAATCATTGCCTTTGTCCACACCTCCTGCAATCCACACGATAGGCGAAGAAACACTGTCTAAAGCAAAAAATACGGAATTAACATTGGTTGCTTTTGAATCGTTAATGTATTGTACGTTGTGTATTTTCAGCACTTTTTCCAAACGATGTTCTGCTCCCTGAAAATTCGACATACTCTCACGAATAGTGTTTTTGCGAACACGCAAAATCTGGGCAACCGTGGCAGCAGCCATTGCATTTTTGATATTGTGTTTTCCCTCTAAAGCAATTTTACTTACAGGAATGGTCATTTCTTCTTGGTCAATATTGATAATCATAGTATTTTGGTTTAAGTATGCTCCGTTATTTATCTTTTTTGTAAGCGAAAAGCCTACTAATTTTGCTCTTGTTTTATTGTTTTTCAGCCATTTTTCAATCTCGATGTCGTCAGCATCATAAATCAGATAATCGTTCTCCGTCTGATTCATCGTGATACGAAATTTGGCATTGATATAATTTTCGTATTTGTAATCGTATCGGTCTAAATGGTCGGGACTCAAATTCGTAATTACTGCAATATGTGGTGCATAATTTTTGATTCCATCCAGCTGAAAGCTCGATAATTCCAACACATATCCGTCATAATTTTTGTTGGCAACCTGCTCTGCAAAACTATCTCCGATATTCCCTGCCAAACCGACATTCAATCCTCCCGATTTCAACAAATGATAGGTTAAAAGCGTTGTGGTTGTTTTTCCGTTGCTTCCTGTAATTCCAACCGTAAAAGCCTTTGAAAACCTTGAGGCAAATTCGATTTCAGAAATTACCTCAATCCCTTTTTCTCTCAGTTTTTTGACAATTGGTGCTTTGTCAGGAATTCCCGGGGATTTCATCACCACATCACCACTTAGAATTTTTTCCTCCGTATGCTTTTCTTCCTCCCAATCAATTTCGTTTTGTATAAGAACGTCTTTATAATTCTGTTTTATTTTCCCGAAGTCAGACAGAAATACTTCGTAACCTTCTTTCTTTCCTAAAAGTGCAGTGCCTACTCCACTTTCTCCTCCTCCTAAAACAACCAACTTCATTATCTTAATTTCAATGTTACAATCGAAATAATAGCAAGCAAAATCCCGATAATCCAGAATCGGGTTACAATTTTACTTTCGTGATAGCCCTTTTTCTGATAATGATGATGCAAAGGTGCCATCAGGAAAATACGTCTTCCTTCTCCGTATTTTTTTCGGGTGTATTTGAAGTACGAAACCTGCATTACAACCGATAAATTTTCGACTAAAAATATTCCGCACAAAACAGGAATCAGCAATTCCTTACGTACAGCAATAGCCAATACAGCTATAATTCCTCCAATTGTCAGACTTCCCGTATCTCCCATAAAAACCTGTGCAGGATAGGCATTGTACCATAAAAATCCAACCAAAGCTCCTACAAAAGCCGATATAAAAACCGTCATTTCCCCTGAATTGGGGATATACATTATATTCAGATAATTCGAGAAAATAATGTTACCCGAAACGAATGTGAATATTCCGAGTGCGACGACAATAATAGCAGACGAACCTGCTGCCAATCCGTCAATTCCGTCTGTAAGGTTTGCTCCGTTCGATACAGCCGTTACAATCAGAATCACAACAGGAATAAATATCAGCCAAGCATAATTTTTGTAATCATCTCCAACCCACGAAATCAGTTCGGCATAATCAAATTCATTGTTTTTAAAGAAAGGAATCGTGGTAGCAGTCGATTTTTCTTCTACTACTTTCGTAGGAACTACAATCTGATTTTCGGTTACTACATTTCCTTTAGTGGTATCAGTTCTGATGGTAATCGAATCGTTAAAATACATTACACAACCCACCAAAAGTCCTAAACCTACTTGTCCTACTACTTTGAATTTTCCTTTTAATCCTTCTTTATTTTTACGGAAAACCTTGATATAATCGTCCAAAAACCCGATGAATCCCATCCAAATCGTGGTTACAATCAACAGAATCACATAAATATTATCCAATTTTGCAAACAACAGAACAGGAACAAGCGTAGCAAAAATGATAATCAAACCTCCCATTGTCGGAGTTCCTGCTTTTTGGTTTTGTCCTTCTAAACCAAGTTCCCGGATAGTTTCTCCAATCTGTTTACGTCTGATGAAATTGATAATCCGTTTACCGAAAACCATCGAAAGCAAAAGCGACAACAAAACAGCCGCAGCCGAACGAAACGTAATGTATTGGAATACTCCCGTTCCCGGCAAATCAAAGTTTTTGTCTAAATATTCGAATAAGTAGTATAACATATTTCTTTTGTTTAAGGTTTAAGGTTTGAAGTTTAAGGTTTAGCAACTTTGAACCTTAAACTTTGAACTTTAAACAAATTATTTATCAGTTTATAGCTCTTTTTCTTGTTGTTCTGTTTTGTCTAATATTTGCCCTAATTGGTGCAATTTGTCGGCTAAAATTTTTTTGTCAATCAGTTTAGTTTCATATTCGGCAACAATTGCAGGACTTATATTTCGTGCCATTGCATATTCTACCACTTCCATTTCTTTGCCTTTACAGAGTAGAATACCAATACTCGGATTTTCGTGTGGTCGTTTTACATCTCTGTCTAATGCTTCCAAATAGAAGTTGAGCTTCCCTATAAATTCAGGCTCAAAATCTTCAATTTTCAGCTCAAACAATACCAAACATTGCAAATCACGATGATAAAATAATAAATCGGTGTGAAAATCCCTGCTTCCTACCTGTATGCGATATTGTTCCCCCATATAGGCAAAACCTTTACCGATTTCCAAAATGAATTTTTGCAAATTGAGTGTAATGGCTTTTTCCAAATCTTTTTCACTGTGTCCGTCGGGCAAGTCTAAAAACTCAAATATGTAAGGGTCTTTAAAAAAATTTTCAGGTAATTGTGTCTGCATTGTGGATACAACTTGTTTTGAAAGCATAGTGCGTTCAAAAGTTGCTGATTTGAGTTGTCGTTCTAATTCTCTTTTGGATAATTTTTCTGTGATACAATTACTCAAATAAAAAATCTTTTCTTCGACTGTTTTTGTCTTTGAAAGAATAAGCAGGTGGTGTGTCCAGCTTATTTGTGTCATCAATGATAACACAAGCTCAATTAACTCACTTTCAGCTATTTGTAATTGTGTCGCCAGTGGTGACACTTTTTGGTTTTGTTTAATTTGTGTCGCCACTGGTGACACAATTTTATTCAGCTTACTTTCATTATTTCGTAAATGCAACAATGCTGACACAAACTGATTGTCCGAATAAACTTCATAAAACTGCCTCATTCTGTACAATCCTCTACGGTTGAAACCCGAAAGATTAGGAACTTTTGACTGAATAAAATCAGCTAATTGCTGAACGGTATTTTCTCCCCAATTACCCGAACTTACTTTTTCAGAAACAACTTTACCCACATTGAAGTACAACAATACCAACTCGCTGTTTGCCTTGCTGTAAACACGATTTCTTGCTTCGGTAATAAGCGTAAAAATATGCTCAAAATCTTGCGTGTATGTGTTGTTTAACTTCATTTCTTTTGTTTAAGGTTTAAGGTTTGAAGTTTAAGGTTTAGCAACTTTGAACCTTAAACTTTGAACTTTAAACAAATTACTTGCTTAACATTTCTAATATTTCTTTTACGATTTTCATATCGTCAAAATCGTGTTTTGCTCCGTTTATTTCCTGATAAGTTTCGTGTCCTTTTCCTGCAATCAGGATAATATCTCCGCTTTCAGCCAATTGACAAGCGGTTTTTATTGCTTGTTTTCTGTCTAAAATCGAAAGTGTTTTTTTATAGTTTTGAGGCTCTACACCTTTTTCCATTTCGTCTAAAATCGCTTGAGGATTTTCCGTTCTCGGATTGTCCGAAGTGAAAATTGCCTTATCACTCAAACTACTCGCAATATGAGCCATTACAGGACGTTTGGTTTTATCTCTGTCTCCTCCACAACCCACAACCGTAATCAGCTGTTCGTTTCTCGTCCTGATATCCGAAATCGTGTTCAATACATTTTCCAATGCATCAGGAGTATGTGCATAATCGACAATAGCTGTGATTTTCGTTTTCGATACGATATATTGAAATCTTCCCTCCACACTTTCCAACTGACTCAAAAGCGTTAAAGCCTCCTGTTTTTCGAGACCCAACTCCACAGCTGTTGCATAAATGGCAAGTAAATTATACGCATTGAAATTTCCGATTAACTTCGTATAAACTTCCTGATTATCAATCTTCAGAAGTAATCCGATAAACTGATTTTCCAATACATACGCCTTATAATCGGAATAGGATTTTAACGAATATGTCCGTTTTTTGGCTTGTGTATTCTGTAGCATCACGTTTCCGTTTTTATCATCGCTATTTGACAAAGCAAAAGCCGATTTCGGTAAATTGTCAAAAAACGATTTTTTTACGTCCCGATATTCAGCAAAAGACGAATGATAATCCAAATGGTCGTGCGAAAGATTCGTGAAAATTCCTCCCGAAAAATGAAGTCCCTCCGTCCTCGACTGATGAATTCCGTGAGAGCTTACTTCCATAAAGCAAAATTCCACTCCGTTTTCAACCATTTCGTTCAGATAATAATTTATCGTAAGCGAATCAGGTGTGGTATGTGTTGCTCCAAATTCGGATTTATGCACCATAATTTTTACAGTCGAAAGCAATCCCGATTTGTACCCTGCATTCTCGAACATCGTATATAAAAGCGTAGCAATCGTAGTCTTTCCGTTTGTTCCCGTAACTCCTACCAATTTTAGTTTTTCGGACGGATTATCATAATAATTCGATGCCATAAAAGCCAAAGCCTTATGCGAATTATTTACCTGAATATAGGTTACTCCGTTTTGGATTTCGTCTGGAAAAACCTCACAAACAATAGCAACAGCTCCCTGTTCGATACACTTATTAATGTATGAATGTCCGTCTGAAACCGTTCCCTTAACAGCCACAAATACATCTCCACCCGAAACCTTACGGGAATCAAACTGAATATTTTTTATAGTAATATCAGTCGAGCCTTTGATAGCCTCGATGGAAGTTTTGTATAATATGTCTTTTAAATTCTTCATTTTGTTTTTCCCGCAGACTTCGCAGATTTTCGCAAAAATTTGTTTCTCGCAAAGACGCAAAGACGCAAAGCGTTATTTTTATGATAATTCTAAAACGATTACTTTATTCTTTTCTATTTTTTCTCCCATCGGGATAGATTGTGATTTTACTTTTCCGTTTCCGGTAATTTTTACTTTTAATCCCAAGTTTTCTAACAATGCTATGGCATCCATTCCGGGCATTCCCTTTACGTTTGGCACTGTTGACGGGTTTTTGTTTATCAGGGTATTGTATTTCTGATAATTTTGTTCTTGTCCGGGATTGGGTTTGTTCAGATTCTTAACTTCATTATTCGTAGGCGAATCTGTAAAAATCTTTTGGGCTACTGCCTTAAAAACAGGACCTGATACGTCTGCTCCGTAATATCCTTTGGAACGGCTCGGTTTGTGAACCACTACGATGCAAGAATATTTCGGGTTATCTGCAGGAAAATATCCGGCAAACGAAGACGAATAATACATACTGTCTCTCACTGCATAACCTACCTGTGCCGTTCCGGTTTTTCCTGCCATAGAGAAATTAGGCGAATAAAGTTTTCGTCCTGTTCCTTTTTCCACGACATTTTTCAGAATGTCCTGAACTTGTTTGAGGGTTTCGTCACTGCATATTTTCGGGTTAATCACTTCTTTGTCAAACTTTACGATGGTTTTGTTCCACTCTTTAATTTCTTTGACAAATTGTGGTTTTACCATTTCTCCACCATTGGCAATAGCATTATAAAAAGTTAATGTTTGCAATGGAGTGAGTTGTAATCCGTAGCCGTAAGCCATCCACGGAAGTGAAAGCCCAGACCAATGTTCTTTGTCGTGTTTCGGGTGATAAATTACCGGTTTTCCTTCTCCCTGAATCGGGATTCCCAGCGGTTGATTGAGGTTCATTGCATACAATTTATCTACAAACTCAGCCGGATTATCTTTATAATTTTCGTAAACTGCCTGAACGATAACCGTATTCGATGAAACTTCGATTCCTCTGGCAAGCGAAATTTTTCCGTAACCGCCTCTTTTTGAATCACGAACTTTTCGTCTGTGAATCGTAATTTCCCCTCCCTGAGTGTCATATACCTGTGCTGTATCTACTTTTTTATCGTCTAACAAAGCAATTAAAGCAGGCAGTTTAAAGGTCGAACCCGGTTCCTGAGATTCCCAAACCGCATAATTTATGGTTTCGGAATATGTACCGTTTTGTTGTCTTCCGAGATTAGAAATGGCTTTTATTTCTCCTGTTTCAACTTCCATTACTACCACACAACCGTGGTCTGCCTCATAATATTCCAACTGTTTGAGCAAAGCGTGATGAGCAATATCCTGAATGTAAACATCAATGGTGGAAATCACGTCATAACCGTCTTGGGGCTCGACTTCGTTGTTGTCATTTATCGGTTTCCATTGCCCTTTAGCCATTTTCTGCTTTACAACTTTTCCGTCTTTTCCGTTGATGTACTGCTGAAAAGCTCCTTCGATTCCGATATTGGTGTAAGTACTATCTGCATTGAGCCGTCTGTAACCAATGGTTCTTTCAGCAATTCTACCAATCGGGTGCTGACGAACCGTTTTGGGGTCGGTTATCATTCCGCCTTTATAGGTTCCCAGATTAAAAAGCGGAAAACCCTTCATTCTCATATAATTGGTATAGTTCAGATTTCGGGCAATCAGGTAATATCGGTTTCCGTTGGCTCTGGCTTTGGTCAATTCGTTTTTGTAAAAACCGCTTGGTTTCCCCAGCATTACCGAAAGCGAATCGGCAAGAGCATTTATATTTTGTGTGAAATTTTCATCGGTAGGAGTTACCGCATCAAAACGAATGGTGTAATTGGGAATCGAAATAGCCAAAAGACTTCCGTCAGCCGAATAAATATTACCTTGATTAGACGGAATGACAAAAGTTTCGATGGTACTTTCTTCAGCCAATTTTCGGTAATGCTCTCCTTCTACCCATTGGATTCTTGTCAGTTTAAACAAGATTCCGCAAGCAATCAGAAGCATTCCGAAGGCTATAAAGAAAATTCGATATGATGTTTTTTTGTCCATAATCCAGTCCCCTAACCCCCAAAGGGGGAATTATTGGAGTAAATATTTATTTGTTTTCGTTTACAACTTTAATTTTTACCGGAGGTATTTCGGGAGGATAAATCCCGATTTCGCTCATTTTTTCGGATATGGTTGATTCCATTTTCAGCTTCATCAGTTCTGTTCTGGTATCTGCAAAAATGGAACGCAACTCTTTGTTTTCTACATTCAAATCGGCAATTCTGAATAATTTTTGCTCAAAACGATGTGTATTCGCAATCATTACGATAGCCAATGCCACCAAAAAAATGATAAATCTCCAATGCTTAATAGCATCATCGTCTATCAGGAACTTTGTTCGTAATATGTTGTATAAACCGCCTTTCATATCAGCCCCCTAACCCCCAAAGGGGGAATCGTTGGAATTTTAAAATGTTATTTTTAACCTCTCGCAGTTCCTCCCCTTTGGGGAGGTTAGGAGGGGCTTTTTTCTGCTACTCTGAGTTTGGCACTTCTGGCTCTGTTGTTTTGAGCGATTTCTTCTTCGGTTGGGATAATCAGTTTTTCGATAATTTTAAAGGGAACTTCAAAATTTCCGAAAAAATCCCGTTCGGGTTCGCCTTCAAACATTCCGTTTCGCATAAAGCGTTTTACTAATCGGTCTTCTAACGAATGATAGGAAATCACGCTTAATCTTCCTCCAACATTCAGAATTTCAAGACTTTGCTCCAAAAATTCTTTCAGCACTTCAATTTCCTGATTCACTTCAATTCGGATTGCCTGATAGATTTGAGCCAGAATTTTATTGCTTTTGTGAGCCGGAAGAAATTTTGCCAAAACCTCTTTTAATCGTTCCGAATTTTTAATCGGAACTTCTTTTCGGTTATTCACGATAGCATACGCCATTCCCGCTGCACTTTTGAGTTCTCCGTATTCCGAGAAAATCTGTCTCAGATGTTTTTCGTCATATTCATTGATGACTTCATAGGCACTCAGGCTGCTTTTTTGACTCATTCGCATATCCAAATCAGCCTCAAAACGGGTGGAAAAACCTCTTTCTGCTACATCAAACTGATGTGAAGAAACCCCTAAGTCTGCCAGAATTCCGTCAACTTTTTTTATTCCGTGAAAACGCAAAAATCTTTTGATGTATCTGAAATTCTCATTTATCAACAAAAATCTCGGGTCGTCAATCGCATTAGCCAAAGCATCTTCGTCCTGGTCAAAAGCAATGAGTCTTCCGTTTTCTCCCAGTCTGCTCAAAATCTCTCTGGAATGCCCTCCGCCTCCGAAAGTAACATCGACATAGATTCCGTCCGGTTTGATGTTTAATCCATCAACCGACTGCTTTAGCAAAACCGGACTGTGATACCCTGTGTTATTCATCTTCAAATCCTCCCATTACTCTTTCGGCTAAATCTGCAAAATCTCCCGAAGCATCGTCAACCGCTTTTTCGTACAGGTCTTTATCCCATACTTCGAGGAAACTCCCGACAGAATTCAGCACAATTTCTTTTTCTATTTTGGCAAAGCCCAACAAATCTTTCGGAATCAAAAAACGACCAGCACTGTCAATTTCCACTATCTTAACTCCGTAAGTAAACCGCCTGATAAAGTCGTTGTTTTCTTTTTTGAAACGGTTGAGTTTGTTTACTTTTTGCATCAACTCGTTCCATTCCCTCATCGGATACAGCTCCAGACAAGCCTGAAAAACCGAACGTTTCAACACGAAGCCATCGCTCAAAGAATCTAGCTGTTTCTTGAGCGGAGCAGGAATCATCACCCTTGCTTTGGCATCGATTTTACATTCGTATGTCCCGATTATGGTCGTCACTTTTTCCCTAAGTTGAATTATTGAAGCAAAAATATAGAATATTTTCCCACATTCTACCACTTTAACCCACTTTGTTGATAACTTTTTCTGTTTGAGCAGGTTCGTGGAGATTTTGGTTTGTTTGGGAAAGGCTTTGTAAATAAGCATTGTAGCGAAAGGTAATTTCAAAAGCTGCATTTTTTCATATCACAACTTAAACGTTTGGTAATATATTCTTAAATGCTTTCTGGAAAAGAGAGGGGAAATTTGCAGCAAAATTTAAACAATTACAATTTATGAAAAATCAAAAACTACATTGGTTTACTACTCTAATGATGAGTATGGTTGTTGCAATTGGATTTGCACAAGAAAAAATTTCAGGGACAGTTTCAGACGGGAAATTGTCGCTTCCGGGAGCTACTGTTACGGTAAAAGGCACAACAACAGCTACAAGCACAGACAGTAGCGGAAATTTCTCTCTACTTCCGTTACAAAACAAAGGAGAATTGACAATTGGATTTGTCGGGTATCAGACAAAAACGATTGCTTTTGACCTAACAAACGGAGATGTTGATTTGGGTTTGATAACGCTTATATCGAGTTCGACAGAATTAGATGAAGTTGTTATCACTATTGGTAGTGGAGTTATTGATTTGGCAAAAGATCGAAAAACCCCTATTGCTGTTTCAACCATCGGTAAAACTGAAATTCAAAACAAATCTGGAAATTCGGAATTTCCCGAAGTGATGAAAAACACACCTTCTGTTTATGTGGCTTCTCAGGCAGGAGGTTATGGAGATTCCAAAATGTTTACTCGTGGATTTGACCAGACCAATACGGCTTTTTTGCTTAACGGTCAGCCGATTAACGGTATGGAAGACGGGAATATGTATTGGTCTAACTGGCAAGGTATGACAGATGTTGCTAATACTGTACAGGTGCAACGAGGTCTGGGGTCTTCCAAACTTGCTATTTCGTCTGTTGGAGGTACGATAAACATTATTACCAAAGCTACAGATCTTGAAGAAGGCGGTTTTGCACAAGCTTTGATAGGAAATGACAATTATCAGAAACATACGGTTGCCTACAGCACCGGTATTAGTGAAAAAGGCTGGGGAGCAAGTTTTATGTTTACGAATTGGGCAGGAGACGGTTACAACAAAGGAACTTATGGAGCCGGACAAAACTATTTTGTGTCTGTCGGATACAAACTCAACGAAAAACACAACTTTAACTTCCTTGTTTTCGGAGCACCGCAATGGCATGACCAGAATTTCACAAAATCAATCGAAACCTATCTTGAAAACGGTAGAAAATACAACAACAACTACGGTTATCTTGACGGAAAATACATGAGCGAAAGGAGAAACTATTATCACAAACCTGTAGCAAACCTAAACTGGGATTTCGACATTGACGAAAAATCAAGTTTATCTACTGTTTTGTATGCTTCGTGGGGACGAGGCGGTGGAACAGGAAACTGGGGTAATGGCAGAAAAAGAACCACAAGCGGACACGTTGATTTTGATGCTATCAGAGACCATAACGTTAGCGTTGATAACCGAATCGGGACTTTCGGAAACGGAGCTTATGCTATCAGAGCTTCGGTAAATGATCACGCCTGGTATGGACTTGTTTCTAACTACAACAGAGAGCTAAGCGAAAACCTGAGCCTTAATGTAGGTATGGATTTGAGAACCTATAAAGGAACTCACTACAGACGACTTGTTGATTTTATTGGTTTAGAAGGTTGGGAAATCACAAATCATGCACAATATCCTGCAGGCTATGTGGTTACAGATCACTTCAGTGCCAACCCATGGAGCGCTGTTTTTGACAAAGCCGATAACGACCAAAAAGTAGATTATGACTATGACGAAAAAATCAATTATGGAGGAATTTTCGGGCAAATCGAATATGCAACAGATCGTTTTTCTGCTTTCTTTCAGGGAGCTTTGTCTTCGCAATCACACATTCGTTGGGATAGATTCCAGTATTCAAAAGCTGAGGAAGAATCAGAAAAAGTAAACAACGCAGGCTATAACATAAAAGCAGGTGCCAGCTATACTATTGCAGAAGGGCATACCGTTTTTGCCAATGCAGGACACTATTCCAGACAGCCTTATCACGATAATATCTATCTGAATTTCGACAATGACGTAAATCCGCTTACCGAAAACGAAAAAATCACAGGATTGGAATTGGGTTATATTTTTACAAACGAATTTATTGATGTCAACCTGAACTATTACAGAACATCGTGGAAAGACCGTGTAACAACGACTTCGAATGTAGTAAATGACGAATTGCTCTATACGTCCAACTCGGGTGTAAGCCAGTTGCACTCAGGAATCGAGCTTGATTTGAGAGCAAGACCGACTTCGAATCTTACGATTAAAGGTTTTGCATCGTTCGGAAATTGGGAATATGATGACAATGCTTATAAAAAAGTGTTTGACGAAAGTCTTGAACTCATAAGCGAAGAAACTACTGACATCAAAGGCGGAAAAGTAGGGAATGCTGCACAAACCACTTTCGGTTTGGGAATTGCTTATAAAATCACTCAACGCCTGACATTTGATGCAGATTACAGAAATTACTCAAAGCTATATGCAGGTGTAGTAACCAAAGAAAATCTGGAACTTCCGTCATTTGATCTGGTTGATACGGGACTAAATTACAGAATCAATTTTGAGAAAACTTCGTTGAACTTCCGTTTAAACGTAAACAATGTATTTGACAACATTTATATTTCCGAATCCAGCTCAGCCATAATGCCCGAAGCAGGCGTAGCTACCTATGAAGGCATTAGCGTAAAAAACAACGTTTTCTTCGGAAACGGAAGAACGTGGAACTTCGCAATGCGTTTTAATTTTTAATCTGAAAAATTGCTGTAATTAAGTTTATTTTTAGAATGTTAGATGGAAAATATCCGGGCTTTTGTTCGGATATTTTTTTTGTTCAAAGTTTTACCTTACATCAAACAGCGATTTGATTTCGATTTTTTCAACAGGTTTTGAAAGTTTGACTACCTTCCATGCCCGAGGGAGTAAATCGAAATAATTGTCGTCAAAAACGACATCATTGGCTTTAAGAAACACATTTTTAGCCAAAACATCCGATTGCAGAATAATGGTTTGGTTGTCCAGAAAAAACAGTTCGATAGTAGGTTTTGTAAGAGCCAAGTCTTTGGGTTTTGTGAAATAAAAAACGGTCGTATGCACTTTTTCTTTACCGAAAAGAGAAACTTTCAGCAGGGTTTTGTTTTTGTTGAAAGTGTCGAACATCTTTTTCGGAATTCGGGTGAGTATGTTGCTGCTGTTTTCTTTGATTTGAAAAACCAGGAGTTGCTTGTTGAACGGTTCGTTGCTCATATTGTGAGTTTCCTGCCAAATCGCAATATTACTTTCAAAATCTAACAATTCCAGACGAAGCATACCTCTTTCGGCTTCGGGCAAATCGTTTGTTCCGTAAACCAAAATGTCGTTTTCATCTTCGGTTATGGAGAGCAAAACGGGTTCAAAACTCCGCTTTGCCTGATAGTAAGCCGCTTTCCGTACTCCGTAATAATCTATTGCACTCCACGAAGTTACCGGCCAGCAATCGTTAAATTGCCAAAAAAGTGTTCCCATACAATAGGGCATGGCTTGCCTGTGGGCTTCGATGGCAATTTGTAAACCGTGTGCCTGAAGCAGTTGGGAAACATAAATATAATCTTCAAAATCAGCCGGAATCGGAAAATCCCGTTCCATATATTCCTGAATAGTCTGATAACCTGTCGGGTGTTTCTGATGATTTTTCACCGAAACGGAATTCAGATGAAGTTCGTTTTCAGGAGCAATTTTCCGGAAAGTTGACAGGTCGGGCATTCCTTGAAAACCATATTCGCTCATAAATCGTCCGACTTTTTCACGATATATTTCAAAAGGCTGTTTGCCCCACCAAACTCCCCAATAATGAGAATCGCCCTGCACCAAACTCTCTTTTCTCCCCCACCCGATAGAAGGTGAAGATTCCCAATAAATATTTTTTTCTTTGGAAAGAAGCGAATCCAATGTTTTGGGAATCAGCTCTTTGAAAACTTTTTGGTAGTCGTTCCAGATTTGGGTAGAATCCTGCTCAGAATAACCGAATTGTTTTTGCCAGCCCCAATTGTGCCAGGCTTCGTCAACTTCGTTGTTGCCACACCAAAGGGCAATGCTCGGGTGATTTTGCAGGCGGTTTACGTTTTGAATCACTTCTTCTTTGACCGATTTCAGAAAATCTTCATCTCCCGGATACATAGCACAGGCAAACATAAAATCCTGCCAAACCAAAATTCCGTTTTTGTCACATTCTTCGTAGAAAGTGTCGTTTTCGTAAATTCCTCCACCCCAAACCCGAAGCATATTCATATTGGCATCAACGGCAGCCTGTATAGTTTGTTTGTAAATGCTGTCATTCACTCTGGGTAAAAAGCTGTCAGACGGAATATAATTGGTACCTTTCATAAAAACCGGAACTCCGTTCAGCTTGAAATAAAACGATGTTCCGAGTTCGTCTTTTTCCTGAACAAGTTCAATCGTACGAAGTCCGATTGTGATAGTTTTTGTATCGAGTTTCTCTGTTTTTTTGGGTTGAAATAATGCAATGTTGAATTCGTAGCGATTTTGTTCTCCAAGCCCGTTTGTCCACCAAAGTTTAGGATTTTTGATTTCATAGGGGTTTACAATGGAATTTTTTCCTTTTGTAAGCCTCACGGTCAATTCATCATATACCCCTACTTCATCATTATAAAACAACACTACATATTCTCCTGTTTTTTCTACATAAAAATCAATCGTAAACTCTAATTCAGCCAAATCTTTATGTAGCGAAATCTGCTCATACTTTATATTTTCGATTCGGGCATGGTTCCAAAAACGGAGTTTAACATCTTTCCAAATCCCGCAGGTCACAAATCTGGGACCCCAATCCCAACCGAACTGATATTGGGCTTTTCGTGTAAAAACCCGTTCACCTTCGGGAAGTTTATAGGGTAAATTGGCTGCTTTTTCTTTTCCTTTTCTCACAGCCGATTCAAACCGAACCACCAAAGTGTTTTGCCCTTGGTTTAAAATCTTTTTGACATCTACCTGATGGGCTATAAACATATTTTCAGATTTCAGAATTGGTTTTCCGTTCAAAAAAACTTCTGCATAGGTGTCTAATCCTTCAAAAATGAGTTCGATGTTTTGATTCTCTAATTCTTCTCTGGAAACCGAAAAAGTAGTAGAATATATCCAGTCTTTTTCTTCAATCCATTGCAGTTGTTTTTCGTTATCGGAATAAAAAGGGTCAGGAATTTGTCCGTTTTTATATAAATCCAAATGCACCACAGACGGAATTTCGGCAGGAAGCCAGTTGTTTGCATCACTTTGCGAAAACTCCCATTTTTCTTCAGACAAACTCCTGATTTGCGTTTGTGAAAATACAGTTGTGAAAGCGAAAAATAAAAGCAGTAAGAATGGTTTTTTCATTGGTTTATTGGGGTTTTAGACCTCACAGGTTTTAAAAACCTGTGAGGTCTTTTATAATTTTAACTTCCTTAGAATCAATATTTTCTGAATTATCCGTAATACAAGCCGAATGAAACCAATTTGCTTTTGTCTCTTCTTTTAGAAGCTCAATATTGGCTGCCCGAACCCCACCTCCGACAATAATTGAAATCCGGTTTTCGGATTTTTCGACCAATTGTTTTAAAGTAGAAATTCCGTTTGTTGCCTTTCCTACATTTCCTGAAGTAAGAACGAAACGAAAACCGCAATCTATTACTTTTTCGAGGGTTTCCAACGGATTTTCACATAAATCAAAAGCTCTGTGAAAAGTGCAAGGAGAAGGGCTGGCAAGTTCGACCAATTCTTTGTTTTGTTCAAAATTGATTTGATTATTTTGGTCTAAAATACCAAAAACGAATCCTTCAACATTCAGCTTTTTAAATTGGGAAATTTCGTTTTTCATTTGCTCAAATTCTGTTTCGGAATAGACAAAATTACCACTTCTGGGGCGAATCATCACAAAAACAGGAATTTGTAATTTTTCTTTCAGGAGTTTTACATCCTCAAAACAGGGAGTAATGCCTCCCAAAGTATAATCTTTGCAAAACTCGATTCGGTCTGCTCCCGACTGTGCTGCCACAAAAGCCGAACGGGTAGTAAAACAAGCAATTTCTAATTTTTTCACAGCCATAAATTTAACCGAAACCAAAGATACCAAACTTTTTAAAAATAAAATACTTCAATCATTTCAAAAAACAAACAGAAAACCGTACTTTTGCATAGCTTTAATCAAAAATATCATACAATGAGTGTTTTAGTAAACAAAAATTCGAAAATAATCGTTCAGGGATTTACGGGAAGTGAAGGGACGTTTCACGCTTCTCAAATGATAGAATACGGGACAAACGTGGTAGGAGGAGTAACTCCGGGAAAAGGTGGCTCTATCCATTTAGACCGACCTGTTTTTAATACCGTAAAAGATGCGGTTGACCAAGTGGGTGCAGATACCAGTATTATTTTTGTTCCGCCTGCCTTTGCTGCAGATGCTATTATGGAGGCTGCCGATGCAGGAATCAAAGTTATTATCACTATCACAGAAGGAATTCCTGTTGCCGATATGATTAAGGCTTATGATTACGTAAACAAAAGAGATTCGATATTAGTAGGTCCAAACTGTCCGGGTGTTATCACGGCAGATGAGGCGAAAGTGGGAATTATGCCCGGTTTTGTTTTCAAAAAAGGAACTGTCGGAATCGTTTCAAAATCAGGAACTCTGACTTATGAAGCTGCAGATCAGGTTGTAAAACAAGGCTTGGGAATCACAACGGCTATCGGAATTGGTGGAGACCCGATTATCGGGACAACAACCAAAGAAGCTGTTGAAATGCTGATGAACGACCCTGAAACCGAATGTATCGTAATGATTGGAGAAATCGGAGGGCAACTCGAAGCCGATGCTGCAAAATGGATCAAGGCAGACGGAAACCGTAAGCCGGTTGTTGGATTCATTGCTGGAGAAACGGCTCCAAAAGGTAGAACCATGGGGCATGCAGGAGCTATTGTTGGTGGAGCAGACGATACGGCAGAAGCCAAAAAACGAATCATGAGAGAAAACGGAATCCATGTGGTGGACTCTCCTGCCGAAATCGGTAAAAAAGTAAAAGAAGTTTTGGGGTAATTTTCCTCTAAAACAAAATCCATAAAAATAGCCCGAAGATTTGATCTTCGGGCTATTTTATTGGAATGAAATTCAGAAATTATTCTACTACAATCTTTCTGATTTCCTTTGTGTTTCCGTCTTCTACATTGACCATATAGATACCTGCTTCAACATTGTTTAAGCTGATGTTTTGGTTGAACGTACCTGTGTTTTGATATTGCTGAGACAAAATTTGTCTTCCTCTGATGTCATAAACAGAAATCGTAATGTCATTGGAGGTTTGCGAATCAAAAGCTACGGTAAATGTCCCGTTATTCGGATTCGGATATACCGTAAAGTTATCCAGTTTAAAATCTTCTGTACTCACCGTTCCGGTAATAGGAAACGAAGTGCTGTTAACCGCAAAATAGATGTTGTTAACGGCTTCAACCATAATTCGGGCATTATTGGTGTTTACTCCCGGAACGGTTATTTCTTCTGAACCGTCATTCGGAGTATTTGCTGCCAGAACGATAGGGAAAGTAGTACCTCCGTTGGTTGAAAGCAATATGTTTACGTGAGAAGTATTTACAGGAGCATTGGTAGTTCCTGCCACATTCCAGGTGATTGTCTGCTGGGTGGTGGTTGTCCAGGAAGTAGAGCTGTTTTGAGACGTAACCGAGAAAGGCCCAATAGAACCCGAAGTCGTAACGGTCATATTGGCTCGTGCTGTTTGTCCTCCGAAAGGAGTTCCGTTATCTCTTACAGTAAAAGCGAAATTCATAGAACGTCCTACAAAAGGCACAACTTCCCAGGTCGGAGCCAGATTTCCTGCCAAAATATTCGGGAGGCTTGGCATATAACGATCAGGAGAGGTTGACGGAGGCAACGAGCGGAAATTAGGTCCTGACGTATTTGAAGTAAGCGGAGGTTGTGTTGAAATCTGCGGATTGGTTTGTTCCCACGAATAAGTCAAATTATTACTGTCTGTATCGGTAGCATTGCCTCGGAGTACAAAAGGTGTTCCGTAGGGAATGTTATAACTCGGTATAGAAGTAACAACCGGTGCTGCATTACCGGTGCCGGTGTTTACCGAACAATTCGCCTGATTGTTCACAAAAGCATCCATTTCGGCCAAACTCACCGCATGGAAATGAGCATCAGAATTCCACTGAACATTCGGAGGGCAAATACCTGCATAAGCCATAATGGTAGAGCCACTGCCCGGTTCAACCGCTGTGGAATTGTTTCGGTTTCCGCTACAGGAGTTATTAAAAGTGTGGTTGGCTCCCCATTGGTGTCCCATTTCGTGAGCTACATAATCAATATCAAAAGGGTCGCCTACGGGTTGGTTGGTTCCTGTAACTCCTCTGGCTTTGCTGCCTGAACAAGGAGAATACATCTGAGCCAGCCCGCCTCCTCCTGTGCTTACGGTGTGTCCGATATCATAATTGGCTGACCCTATAAAACCGTCTATCACGTTTTGACTTTGGTTGATGAGCTGCCCTGCATTGTCGTTGTTAAAATTATCGGAAGTGATAAAAATAACATTTTCGTTGTTGGGAACCAGCACCATAGTCAGTGCCATATCTCTTTCGTAAATTCCGTTTACCCGGGTCATCGTTACGTTCATCGCTGCCAATACGGCTGCTTTTTTCTGAGATTCCGTTCCTGAGTTCAAACCGGCTGCATTCACGTGAAAAGCAGCATATTCGATAGTGCATGCCATAGCCAGGCGATAGGTTCTGAAAAGACCATTGTTGGCAAGAGCCTGAATGTTATTTCGTTGAGAAAAGAACACTTCATGTTCCGGCCCCGAAGTGCTTTCAACCAAACATTCAAAAGGATTGGTAGTCATCGTATTCTTTTTGGCATATACGATATAATAATTCAAGTCGGTTGTGTAAGGGTCAATGTAACTTGTGCCCGATTTTCCCGAAAAAGTCATTCCGTGGAATCCGAAAAGGGTGGTGCTAAAGCGAATCATAGCTGTTTTGTCATCCAGCCCGATTCCTACATAGGATTTAATATCCGGGTGTTTGGTTGCCAATTCTCTGTGCATCACAGAGGCTTCATACACACGAAACTGCTCGAGCTCTCCGTCAGGATTGGGAAAAGTCACAATCAAATCAGAAGGAAGTCCTGATTCTCTGCTCACTGCCGTTTGTAATACGTTTTTAATACCGTCGAAATCTAAAGCAAAAACGTGGTATTCTAAAACTGTTGAACCTCTTTCTTTTTTGTCTAAAGAGGCAATTTCTTCATCAGAGGATAGCTGCCAGAAATTTCGCTGAGCATAGCCGTTTGATAAAACCAATACAGTAAAAACTGCAAGTAACATTCTTTTCATAGTGTTATTGGGTTGAATTAATAGACTTCAAAAGTAAGTCTTTTTTTTAAAAAAAACGCTGTCTTTGGGTGTGCTAAAATCATTTCAGTAAAATTTTGTGTCATAAATAATGAGATTAGAAAAAAAAGATCTACTTATAATTTGAAATTTATTTTATTTGATATAATTTTATTTATATTTGCTTGGAGTGATTTGTAGTAATGCATAGTATTTTCTTTTTGCAACAAAAAACAGTCAAATTGCGACAAAAAACAATCAAACTATAAGTTGTTGATAAAAAACAAATTATAATATTGATATTTTTCATATTCCTGAATCCGGATAGGGCTTTTATTTCAGGAAAACATAAAGGAAATTACATTTGCAGAAAGCGATTGCTAAAAGTGTGAAAAAGGTAAGGTTTTTTTTTGAGCTATGAATTAATTAACTGATAAGTATGTTTACCGGAAATTTAGAAAAAGGCTTTGGCTTTTTTACTGTAGAAGAATTTATAAAGATATACGGGAGCGAAGAGATAAACACTTCGGATTATTTTTTTATCATTTGTGCCTTGGGCGAAGATTTTCATTATATATGTGGTGAAAGAGAACTAATCGTTAAGCACAATCATGCACTTTATGTAGCTCCCAACAAATCCTTTACGTTTGTCAACCCTGCTGATAACGAGAATCTTGTCCTTGTCTTTCAATCTGATTTTTATGAAAGGTCATTGCTCGATGCCCAAATGCTGAACTCCGAATTGTTTTTCAGGAGTATCCCCTATGTAGCCGAAATCCCGATTCCGATAAAAGAAATGCGGGAAGACGTTTCAGAAAAAATAAATTTTCATATCGAAAACAAAACCGGTCTGGAAGGTGTTGTGATTCACAATGTTATAGAAATGCTTATCACAGACGGTCTGACCGAGTTGAAAACCTCTCCTTTTAAATCCACAGAAGACCCGGTTTCTATAAATATTATGAATAAATTTCGGGTGTTGCTTCAAAAACATTACAAAACCGAAAAACAAACTGTTTTTTATGCAGAAGAACTGAACATTACTCCCAAACAATTCGCCAGAATAGCCGAAAAAGTTACGGGTAAAAAAGCCAAACAACTCATCATTGACAAAACCATACAGGAAAGTCTGCGGCTTTTAAATCACTCGATGCTTACCATATCAGAAATTTCCCGGGAACTCGGCTTCGAAAACGAAAGCAACTTTAGTTTGTTTTTCAAAAAACACTACGGATTACCGCCTTCTCAATACAGGCACAACATCTCAAAAAACAAGGATATGGCAAAAGATGAAGAGCTAAACTAAGCGTTAGTTGGTTTTCTTAAACGTATAAATAGCGTGAGGAGTTATGCAGTAATCCAGCGGAATATCACTTTCATAAACATCTTCAATTTCGTTTTCGGGATCAAAGAATGACAGCCCGATTTTCAAAACATCACTTCTGCATTCTGAGAGAAAGTTGTCATAAAATCCTTTTCCGTAGCCCACACGGTTTCCGTGAGTGTCATAAGCTAAAAGCGGAATAAAAACCACATCTATTTTTTCTACAGAGATATGTTCTCCACTCACGGGTTCGGGAATATTGTATTTGTTTTTTTTGATTTTGGTGGTTTCAGAAAGCAAAAAATGACTCATTTTTCGGTTGGTGAAATCGGTTTTTGAAATGACAATTTCTTTGTCTTTACCCATCAAAAGATTCAGAATATACTCCGTGTTGACTTCGTTTTGCTCAGCAATCGGGAGGAAGAGGTGATAAAAAGTATTGTCCCAAATCTCGATTTGCAACAGCTGATTGGCTATAGCAAGGCTCTTGTTTTGTTTTTCCTGCTCAGAGAGTTTGGTTCGCAATTTTTTATAATAGATACGGAGTTGGTTTTTAGTCATTTTGCTTGGGGAATTTTTCCTACTTTTGCAAAGTTAAAAAAGTTTAGGGTATAGCAATTCCTAAATCCTAAATCCTAAATCCCAAATTGAAGAATGACTTTAAAAAAAGCCTATATCCTGATATTTTTGGTACTGCTGATAGACCAGATTACAAAAATTTACATCAAAACTCACTTTAAATTGGAGGATACTATTCCGGTTTTTGAATGGTTTGAAATCCGATTTGTGGAAAATGACGGAATGGCGTGGGGAATGACCCTGCCAACAGAATACGGGAAATTGATTCTTACACTTTTCCGTATCGGAGCCGTTATCGGAATCGGGTATTGGCTTTGGGACAGCATTCGCAAAAAAGCCTCCAATTACCTGATTACAGCCATTGCACTTATTTTGGCAGGAGCTGTAGGCAATATCATCGACTCGGTTTTTTACGGAGTTATTTTTAATCATTCTTATGGTCAGGTCGCTACTATTTTCTCTGATGAGGCATACGGAACCTGGCTTCACGGTTATGTGGTCGATATGATTTATTTCCCGATTTGGAAAGGAAATCTTCCCGAATGGCTGCCGTTTGTGGGAGGGAACTATTTTAGCTTCTTTAATGCCGTTTTCAATATTGCAGATATGGCTATTAGCACGGGTGTGGGAATTCTGATTGTTTTCAACAAAAGGGCTTTTAAAGAAAAAACTTCATAGGTTGTAAGGCTATGAAAAGCATACTTTTATTAGACAATTACGACAGTTTTACGTATAATCTGGCTCATTACCTGGAGAGTTTCGGAGTGAAAACGGAGGTTTTTCGCAATGACGAAATAGATATAGAAGACGTCAAACACTTCGATAAAATCGTACTTTCTCCCGGCCCGGGAATTCCAGATGAAGCCGGAATTTTAAAACCGCTTATCAAAAAATATGCTTCCACAAAGAGCATTTTAGGAATTTGTCTGGGGCAACAAGCCATTACAGAGGTTTTCGGAGGGAGTCTTATCCGATTAAATCAGGTCGTTCACGGAGTCGCTACGCCTATAAATATTACGGTTTCTGATGAGGTTTTATATAAAGATTTACCTTCTACTTTTGAGGTAGGCAGATATCATTCTTGGGTGGTGAATCCACAGAATCTTCCCGAAACTCTTGAAGTTACTGCTTTAGACAATAATGGAAATATAATGTCGTTAAGACATAAAACCTTTGATGTAAGAGCGGTGCAGTTTCACCCGGAATCAATTATGACCCCTTTCGGGAAAAAGATGCTCGGGAATTGGTTGGAAAAATAAATAGAAGATGAAAAAGATTGTTATTGCAGGCGGCAGCGGTTTTATAGGCGGGTATCTTTCCCGCTATTTTTCTGAAAAAGGTTGTGAGGTTGTGATTCTCACAAGGCGAAAAACAGGAACCAAAAACAACGTCCGTTACGTAGGATGGAATACCAAAAAAGTAGGAAGCTGGAGAAGTGAACTCGAAGGTGCTTTTATGCTTATTAACCTTTCGGGAAAAACGGTAGCGGTTCGGCACAACGAAAGCAACAAAAAAGAAATTCTCGATTCCCGAATCAACAGCACACAAATTCTCAATCAGGCGGTTTCGGAATGTGAAGACCCACCTCAGTTCTGGTTTAATGCTTCGGGAGCGACTATTTATAAAACCTCTTTTCACAGAAAAAGAGACGAGTATTATACCAAAACCGAAAAGGAATTTCTTACCGATGTAATTCGGGCATGGGAGTCAGAATTTTTCAAAGTTTCGATTCCGAAAGTTACAAAAATTGCTTTGCGGACTTCGGTAGTTATGGGAAAATCAGGCGAAACCTATGAGAAACTCACCAAACTTGCCAGACTCGGTTTAGGTGGAAAACAAGGCAGCGGAAAGCAAGTAATGAGTTGGATACACATCGAAGATTTTGCCCGAATTATTGAATTCTGCACTGAAAAAAACTTAGACGGAGTCATCAATATGGCAAGCCCGAATCCTGTGAGAAATGCAGAACTGATGAAAGCTTTCCGGGAAGTGAATAACATTCGTTTCGGACTCCCAACACCTGAATGGCTTTTGAAAATCGGAGGAAAAATCATCGGTATAGAACCCGATTTTGTATTGAAAAGTTATAATGTAGTTTCCAAAAGGCTTCCCGAAAACGGCTTTGAATATAAATATCCGACACTTAAAGAGGCACTGCTTTCTTTGAGAGACGAAAAATTGAAATAGAACTTTTATCGTTTTACCCCCAAATAAGCCAAATCACCTGCATCACCCAATCCGGGGACGATATATTTTTTGTCGTTCAGCTTTTCATCGAGGGAGGCAATCCAGAGATGACAGCTTTCGGGAAGGTTTTTCTGAAGGTAATCGACACCTTCGGGGGCTGCAATAACGGCTGCGATGTGAATTTCTTTGGGGTTTTCTTTTCGGATAAGTTTATCAAAAACAGCTACCAACGACTGTCCTGTGGCAAGCATCGGGTCAACTAAGAGTAAAACTTTATTCTCTATATTGGGTATCGCCTGATATTCTACCCTGATTTCAAAATCATCATCCTGATTCGGGTGGAAGCGATAGGCCGAAACAAAACCGTTTTCGGCAAAGTCAAAATAGTTCAGAAAACCCTGATGCAAAGCCAGCCCTGCCCTTAGAACAGAACATACGACAAGAGTATCTTTCAGCTCAAAAGAACTTTTTATGCCTAAAGGAGTCGTAATGTTTACGGGAGAAAAAGCCAGATTTTTACTGATTTCATAAGCCATAATCTCTCCGATTCGCTCTATATTCCTGCGAAATCGCATACTGTCTTGCTGGATGTTGACATCCCGGATTTCAGAAAGGAAGTGGTTCAAAATGCTGTTTTGCTCAGAAAGGAAGTGAAGTTGCATAAAAATAATATTAGTTTGATAAAGGTATAAAAACTATCTTTGTAAGCACAAATTTAAAAAATTATGTTTTCAAAATTAGCTTTTTCCGTTTTTGAGGAATCTATCAGAGATTATCACGAGTTTGATGACGTAAACCAGCCTATTGAAAACCCCTATCCGAAAGAAAAAATCGAACATTTATTGTATCTGAAAAATTGGATAGACACGGTGCAATGGCATTATGAAGATATTATCAGGGACCCGAATATCGACCCGGTTGAGGCTCTGAAGCTCAAGCGAAAAATTGATGCTTCCAATCAGGAACGAACCGATATGGTGGAATATATCGACAGTTATTTCCTTAGCAAATACAAAGATGTTCAGGTAAAACCGGGAGCTAAAATCAACTCCGAAAGTCCGGCTTGGGCAGTGGATAGATTTTCGATTTTGGCTTTGAAAATTTACCACATGAACATCGAAGCTACTCGTGAAGATGCCTCTGCAGAGCACCGTGCTAAAAGTCAGGAAAAACTCAACGTATTGTTGGAACAGAAAAAAGACCTTTCTACAGCGATTGACGATTTACTCTCTGATATCGAGCAAGGAAACAAGTTTATGAAAGTCTATAAACAGATGAAAATGTATAATGACGAAGAACTGAATCCGGTTTTGTATAAAAAATAAACGTTTTTTTGTTTACGTAAAATAATGTCGTACATTTGTACGACTATATAATGTCCAATGAGCGGTTTTGTCAGCTTTAGACTTGGTTTCTAAAGCTTTGATAGTGACAAAGGCTGACTTTGGACTTTTTTTATTCCTACTGCTATGAGAACAGCTATTTTGATTGATGGAGGTTTTTTTATACGGAGATATAAATATATACAGGGCTATGAAAGCTCTGATTCTCCCGAAGTGGTCGCTAAAAATATTGTTTCCTATTGTTTCAGACATATTCAAAGAATAAACAATTATAGGGAAAAATATAATCTTCCCCCAACGGAACTATACAGGATTTTTTATTATGATGCCGAACCATTTGACGGAGATTCTAAAAACCCTATTACCGGAAAATCAATAAGTTTTAAAAAAACCGATTTGTATAAATTCAGACATACATTATTTTCGGAATTAAAAAAACAACGGAAAATAGCATTACGGCTGGGTTTTCTTAAAAACAGCTCCAAAGAATGGCAGATAAAATCCCGTCATACTGTTCCTTTGCTAAAAGGAGAAATAACAATAGCTGATTTAAGACTTGATGATATAGAGTTTCCTCTGAGTCAAAAGGGAGTAGATATGAAAGTCGGGTTAGATATTGCCACCTTGTCATTTAAAGAGCAGGTACAACAAATAATACTGATAGCGGGAGACAGTGATTTTGTTCCTGCAGCAAAATTTGCACGAAGAGAAGGAGTTGACTTTATTCTTGACCCGATGATGAATAACATTGACCCCTCGCTACACGAGCATATAGACGGTTTAATGACCATCAAAAATATGCAGAAAAAAGACAATAATTTACCAAACGAATTACCTTGATAAAACAACCTCACATTCTCGTCATACGGCTTTCTGCAATGGGTGATGTGGCTATGACTGTGCCTGTCATCAGGAGCTTGGTTGAGCAAAATGATGTTCGGGTTACGGTAGTTTCACGTCCGTTTTTTGAACCTTTTTTTAAGGATATAAAAAATGTAGATTTCTTTCCGGTTGATTTACAAAACAGACATAAAGGATTTTTCGGTCTTTACAGGCTTTTTCAGGATTTAAAGAAGCTGAAAGTTGACTATATTGCAGACCTGCACAACGTTCTGCGGTCAAAAATTGTGGGTGTTTTTTTTGCGTTCTCAGGTAAAAAAACAGTCGTTTTAGACAAAGGCAGAAAAGAAAAAAAAGCACTTACCCGGGCCGAAAACAAGGTGTTGAAACCGCTTAAACCGATGCACCAACGCTATGCAGCTGTTTTTGAAAAACTGGGTTTTGCGGTAGATTTGTCGAAAAATAATTTTGTCAAAAATCAAAAACCGAGTGCGGAAATTCAGCAAAAAAAAGGAGAGTTTTTTCAAAAAAACATCGGAATCGCCCCTTTTGCCCAATATGACACCAAAACCTATCCGCTTGATTTAATGCAGCAGGTCATTGATAAACTTTCTGAAAATCAGGAAAATAAAATTTTTCTTTTCGGAGGAAAAACCGATTTACCCAGCTTCAAAAAACTCCAAAACAACCACCAGAATGTTGTGATTACTACAGGGAAACTCTCGTTTGAACAAGAATTACAACTCATTTCTCACCTCGATGTGATGCTCTCTATGGATAGCGGAAATGCTCATATTGCTGCTATGTATGGGGTGAAAACCATCGTGCTTTTCGGAGCAACCCATCCGTTTTTGGGCTTTATGCCTTTTGGGCAACCCTTTGAAAATGCGATACTTCCGGATTTGAAAAAATACCCGAAACTCCCTACTTCGGTTTACGGAAACAAAAGGGTTGAAGGCTATCAGGATGTGATGAGAAGCATCAGTCCCGAGGTGATAATTTCAAAAATTTAACCCAACAGCTCTACTTCTGCATTGGGGTTGAAAAGATAAACTTTTCCGGTAGAAATCTCCTGACATTCGTAGCGTTTGACACGAAGGGCGATTTTCTTAAAAACTTTTCCGTTATGGATTCTGAAGGTGCTTCCATACGGAATTTCAAAAACGTAATTTTTGTCGGTTTTGGGGTCATATTGTTTGAGAGCCAAGGCCAAAGTAGTGTCTGTATCGCTGCTGGCTTTCGGGTTTTTGAAATGCCTTGCCAAAAGAGGCAACAACTCTTTAGGAAAAACTTCGGGTCTGATAAAGGGTATCATCAGCCGTTGAAAAGTATATTTCCATTCGGCTCCGTGGGGAAGAATGTTTTTTCCGAACTTTTCGTAGGCAACCAAATGGGCAATTTCGTGAATCAGAGTAATGAAAAATCTATATTTATTGACACCTGCATTGACGGTTATCTGATGACCTCCGCCTGGCAGTTTTCGGTAATCTCCGTGTCGGGTTACTCTCTGGTTGACAATTTTCAGATGTACTTTGTGCTGTTTGATAAGCTCAAAAGCTGCATCTAAGGCAAATTCGGGAACATAGGGAGCAAGGAGGTGTTTCATTGAGATTATTCAGAAATTTCCAAGTTAAAATAGGTTGCTAAATTATTCCATTAGATAACATTCATATTACCATCTACGTTATCTTTTTTCAGCGAAACTTTTTGAGTTCCGAAAACCGGAATAAGATACTTTGGAGGATTTTCACTGGGCATCACATCTGTTTTTTGTAATAATGCCATAGCTTTAAACCACAAATCGTCTGCTTTGGGAGCTAATTTCAAAAACAATTCACTATCAGTTACAGTTGGGTGTAATGCTCTTGGAGGATACCAAACTCCACCTGCTCCAATAGCCAGATTGGCTTTGATATTTTTTGGGTTTTTATACTTCCAATTCTTGTAATCCAATAAATTTTTATCTGAATCATAAGCAATTTGTCGAACCTGATGAGCGACAACACTTTTCGGATTTTTCAGATGAGCTTCATAAAGACTTTCCAACCATTTTTTGTCATATATAAAGTCATCATCAGAAGTTACGATATGCTCTGTTGGGAAAAGCTCTAACGAATGCACCAGTTTTTTATGGGAACAGGTATGAGGTGTAAATCGGATTTCAAAAACTTCACTCTCGAGCTCTTTCAGACTTTTTGGAATGAGGGATTGGTGATTTTCGTTAAGCCAAAGTACGATTTTCTTTGGAGGACGACTTTGATCCAAAATACTCCGTAAGGTAATGTGTAATTTGCTAAGACGTGACGGAATCGAAGTGAGCGATACGATTACCGGAAGAGTATTGTTTTTAGAAGCTGTTAACTTTTCAACTGAGAGCATTTTCAGTCGAAAACTATGATAAGCCGAAAGTGGAATTTCTTTAAGTTTCATTGGGTCGGGCTAAGGTTTCAAAAGCTTTTTTATTCGTTTTTTTCTCCAATATTTCTCTTGGAAAGTTTTAGTATAAAACCACATTTTCTCAAAAACATCATCAAATTTTTCTCCCGATAATTTTGCATACTCCTCACTCATTATCCTTACCATTTCTTTTTTTGGAGTAAGTCTGGAGAGGTTTTTCATTCGTTTATTAAAATCCATCTGATGATGAAAATTCATCCGATTCAAATCGACCAGATAAAAATCATAATCTCCGTTTACATTCTTTTGAATCAACGTATTTCCGGGAGAATGGTCTTTAAATTCGATTCCGTTTTTGTGGAGTTGATAAGAAAAATGAGTAAACTGCCTGAGTATGTTTTCGTGGTCGGGAAAATCGGGATTTTCGACCAGTTCTCTATACGTCAAATCTACCTCGAGGTGTTCGCTCACATAATAGCTGTCTGTGAGCCCTACCGAATCAAAATTTTCTAAAAAAGCGATAGGCTTCGGAGTCCCGATTCCGTTTTTGAGCAGCAGATTGGCAAACTCAAACGAACGTCTGGCTTTTGATTTTCGGAAAAATTTATAGACGATTTTATTAAGCAGATTGGGCTTTTTGAAAGCTTTTATGTTGAGTTTTTGTCCGTCAATTTCAAAAACCCGGATTTCGTTTCGCTTTCCCTTTACCAAAACCTCACCTTGAGTGTAAAAGTTACCGATAACCGAAGAAATTTTGTCTTTAGAAACCAAAAAATCAGAAACTTCAAAACGAGCTGCCATATAAGATATTTATTTGGTCAAAAATACAACTTTTATTTTACTACTTTTGGCATAAAAATTTTTCTGTAATGAGTGTTAAGAAATTTTTAATTAAACGTTTATCTTATTTTCAAAGAGTCAAGAGAAAAAAGCAGGTTATTGACCGTATTGCTCAGTGTGATTCTTTTGAAAATCAAGATATTGTGAATATTCACCGGATAGATGTGAACAATGTGGGCGATTATTTTTGTGCTCCGCATCACTATTTTGACAGGCTGAAAGGAAAAGCATTGGATATATACGATTACAAAAAACCCGACCTGAGTGTTACGGAAAACTTTGTAGAAAAAGTCATTTCGGATGCTTTGATTATAGGTGGTGGCGGGATTTTAAATCGTTCGAGTTTTGAAAATCAGATGAAACTCTTTGAAAACATTGCTCAAAAAGGCAAAAAAACAGTGATTTGGGGAGCAGGGCACAACGAAAAAAACCGAAAAAATTTCGGGAAAGTACGTTCTTATAATGTTGATTTATCCAAATTCGGGCTGGTGGGAGTTCGGGATTACGATATGGGGCAGCAGTGGGTTCCGTGTGTGAGTTGCTTGCATCCGTTGCTTGACACCAAAGCTCCTGTTACCAACGAAATCGGACTTGTTTTTCACAAAAAAACACTCAAAAACAAAGCGGTTTTAGAGAAGTTTAAAGACTACCCTTCGACTTCCAACACTACAGACATTCACACCATTATAAACTTCATCGCTTCAACCGAAACCATCATTACAGACAGCTATCACGCTATGTATTGGGCTATGTTGATGGAGAAAAAAGTAGTAGTTTTCCCCAATTCTTCAAAGTTTTACAGTTTTAAATACCAGCCGGTTTTCTCTGATATAAAAAACTTTAAAACCGATTTGTCAAAAGCCCAATCCTATTCGGGTATATTGGAAGAATGCAGGGGAATCAACCGAAATTTTGCAGAAAAAGTCTTCGATTATTTAGGGTAAAAATGGAAAGAACAATTGATAGAGATTTTATAAAAAAGCTATACTGGGTATATCTGTTTAACCTTGTTTTTGTTTTTTTTATCGTGAAAGAATATATCGTTTTTGTAGAAGATTTCAGCGATAAAAAAGCCTGGTTGTTTTTCCTGACGGCTACCGTCTCTCATTTTATGCTGCTCGTTGTGTTGCCTTTGCTCATTGCCCTGCTTTTTTATCTGATAAGCAAGCGGAAAAAAGCGACTTCAATTATCTATGCCACCCTGATGTGCCTTTTGATTATCGCTTTAGAGATTGACACTGAGGTGTATGCTCAATTCCGGTATCACCTTTCTCCTATTGTGTTCAGTTTGGTTTTTGGCAAAAGAGCTACCGATATTTTTCAGTTTTCGATGGCTGATTATATGGCAACTTTCGGTTTTGTTTTTTTGAGTATCGGGTTGCAGTTTGTCTTTCATTATATAGCCCACAGACTCGTTAACCGAAAAACGACCCTTTACTTTAAACCTACTTTGGCTTTCTTTGTGTTGGCAACCTTTATCGGTCACGGAATTTACGCCTGGTCGGCCTCCAATTTTTACAGACCCGTTACCCAGTTCAAAAACGTTTATCCTTCCTATTATCCGCTTACGGCAACTTCACTACTCACCAAACTTGGTTTGGTTGATGAAGAAAGCATTCGCAAAGAAAAAGAACTGAACCGAAGTTTTGAAAACAATTCCGTAAACTATCCGTTAAACGAAATTTCATCGCAGCCGCCTTTGCAGAAAAAGAATATTTTGTTTGTGGTTATTGATTCGTGGAGGTTTGATTGTCATGACAGCATTACGACACCTTCTGTTTTTGAATTTTCTAAAAAAGCTCAGGTTTTCAAGAACCACAACAGCGGGTCAAATATGACTACCGGAGGAGTTTTCAGCCTGATGTATGGCATTCCGGCTACCTATTTTCACGCTTTTACCAACGTAGAAAAACAGCCTGTTTTCACAAAAGAGCTACAAAAACAAGGTTACGAATTCAAAATTCTGAGCAGTTCTACCCTCGAAAATCCGCCTTTTACCAAAAATGCCTTTGCGGGAATTTCGGGTTTACGGCTTTTTTCGGAAGGCGAAACTCCGGCCGAAAGAGATTTGGATATTTTCAAACATTGGACAGATTTTATCGAAAAACGAGACGAAAAACCCTTTTTTGGATTCGTTTTTTTTGATGCAGCACACGGTTTTGATTGCCCTGAAGGTGCTGAAGAAGTTTTTACTCCGACTCTAAAAAAAGTAGATTATCTTGCCATCCGCAAAAAGGGTTATGATGCTTTGCCTTTGTATAACCGCTATAAAAATTCCCTACATTTCATAGACGGATTAGTAGGCGAAATCATCGCTCAACTGGAACAAAAAAACCTGCTCGAAAACACCATTGTCGTTATCACAGGCGACCACGGACAAGAGTTTGACGACTCCGGAAAAGGCTATTGGCAACACGGAGGGAATTTCAGTAAATATCAGATAAAAGTGCCTATGGTTGTTTATGATTTTGAGAAAAAACCCGCTTCACACAACCATTTGACCCTGCATTATGACCTTGTCCCGACTATGATGAAGCAGGTGTTGGGAGTGCAGAATCCGTTTGAAGATTACGCTTCCGGACAAAGCCTTTATGACACCACAGCCCGGGATTGGTTTATTGCCGGATACAACAAAAAATATGCGATTGTCGAAAAAGAGCGGATAACCAATGTCTATGAATCGGGATTTTTTGAATCGACTGATTCGCTGCTCAATCCGGTGAAAAAATCGGTAGATTATGATGTGATTGTCGAAGCACTGAATCAGGTTGGGAAATATTATACCAAAACCTCCAAAGGCAAATAATCCGGAATTATTTTACCGCTTGAGGAAGCGTGATATAGGAACCGAAAATTTCGTTATATTTTTCAGGGTAAAAATCGGTTCTTCCATCAGCCGGATAAAAAGTCATTTCCCCAAACAACACCCGATTGTTTATCGAGTATAAATCAACCCTGACAAACGGAAAACCCTCAGCCAGTTTCAGGACAACTTCTGTCATTTCTTGTAGTGTATCGGGTTTTTGCACTTCGCCTTCAAAGGGTTTTAAGCCTTTTGAGAAAGGGAGTTTGTTCCACTGCAAATCATAAAAAGCCCGTTGCTGGCTGTTACAACCCCGGTCAATATCGATTTCGATAAATTTGGGTTCGCCCCCGAAGCAAAAAAACTTATAATCGTTGATTACATCTTTGTCTGTCTCTTCGAGAAATTTTTCGGCAATCAAACGGGGTTTTACATTTTTATAGGCCCATTCCATTCCGCCCCGATAATATTGATTTTTGTGTAACCATTTGAAAAACAACCATCTCGATTTGAGTTTGTTCAGTTTTGATTTGTCTTTTACAATTAGGTTGAAATGACAGCCGTGTACGCCTTTTATGACAAATTTTTTGGGTAAATCCTTAAATTTCAATTCCCAGACGTTGTCTGAAACCGCATACAATTCGTTCAGATATTTTTCGCCTACTTTTTCTTTGACATAGCTGCGAACACTGTATTTGTCAACGAGTTGAGTGAGCAAAGGCAACCGGTAATATACCTTTAACCACTGGATTTTCTGGTTAAAATCAACCGGATTTTTCAGGTCTAATTTTTTGCCTGTGTAGTATTCGTAATAAATCGAGACATAAATTTCAGCAGGTAGAAATTTCAGTTTTTTGAGGAATCCCAGTTTTATTTTTCGGATGTTCATTGCCTGTAAAGAATCAGATTTCAAATGTACTAATAAAATTTTAACTTTTATTTTTATTTTCAGTCGCTGGTTGATTTTCACGGTATAAGAAAAAAAATCATAAAAATCACTCCGTAAACCGATTTTTTAGCTTTGATTTTCGGTTTTTTTTCTATCTTTACGCTCCGTTGAAATAAAAAGCCAATGCCGACTGTTATACTGTTGATTTTCGTAATAGCTTTCCTGATTTTATTCTTAGGAAAATACATCCGTTCAGACTATTATAGATTCATAGGTTTTCTTCCTGCTGCTTTATTCATTACTTTTTTGGCTCACATTCCCATTGTGCATTGGGACAGGCAGCTGACCTATACTTTCGAGTGGATTCCCACGTTGGGAATTGATATGAATTTCAGGATAGACGGGCTTTCGATGCTCTTTGCCCTGCTCATTACCGGAATCGGGACACTGGTTTATTTTTATGCTTCCAACTACCTGAAAAATCATATTTATCTGAATCGGTTTTATTGCTATCTCACTCTTTTTATGGGAGCTATGCTTGGGCTGGTCTTGTCAGACAATATGATTTCGGTTTTTATATTCTGGGAGCTCACCAGTATTTCGTCGTTTTTCCTTATCGGATTCAACAACGAAGAAGAGGGTTCGAGAAAAAGTGCTCTGACCGCTTTGGGAATCACCGGTTTGGGAGGTTTTTTTCTCTTGGGAGCTTTTGTGTTTATCGGAAATATAACCGGAACCTATTCCATAAGCGAATTGTTTTCTTCGTCTGAAGCTCTTCAAAACCACAGTCTTTTTCCGCTGATATTGTTTTTGATTTTCGGAGGAGCTTTTACCAAATCAGCTCAGTTTCCGTTTCATTTCTGGCTTCCGGGAGCTATGCAGGCTCCGACTCCGGTTTCTGCCTATCTGCATTCTGCCACTATGGTAAAAGCGGGAATTTATATTTTAGCCCGTTTTTCTCCCATAATGCAGGACGGTTTTTGGTGGAATAACACCTTGATGATTACGGGAGGAGTTACGATGCTTTACGGAGCTTTTCACAGTATTTTCAGGGTAGATATGAAAGCTGTTTTGGCCTATTCGACCATTTCGGCTTTGGGAATTATTGTTTTTCTTCTGGGTTTAGGAACCGAATATGCCTTGCTGGCAGCCGTTACTTTTATATTGGTTCACGCCTTGTATAAAGCCACTTTGTTTTTGGCTACTGGAATTGTTGACCATGCGGTTCATACCCGAAATTTGACGGAACTTTCAGGGCTTAGAAAAATTATGCCTTTGGTGTTTTGGGCTTGTCTGATTGCAGCTCTTTCGAGTGCGGGAGTTCCGCTTTTGTTTGGGTTTATCAGTAAAGATTTGATTTATGAAGCTACGCTTGATTTCCCGAAATGGGGAATGTGGCTCACAGGAGCAGCCGTTCTGACTAATATTTTCCTGGCTTGTTCCGGTTTTATGGCAGGTATCAAACCCTTTGTGGGAAAACTGCCCGAAAAATTTGAAAAAGCCCATAAACCGAGTGCTTTTCTGTGGATTCCTGTCGTAATTCTGAGTTTTTTGACTTTGCTTTTCGGGCTTTTCCCCGGATTGCTCAACGATTTCCTTTGGTTTGCGTTTAGAGAAACAGGCGGAAAAGCTCCGCTGGTCGAGCTTAAAATATGGCACGGGTTCAATCTGGTGCTGCTGTTGAGCGGAGTTACGATTTTCCTGGGAGCTGTGATTTATCTCACCAAAAAATTCAAAGGGCAGGCTCAGCATTTTATAATGAGTTTCGAGGGAATTTCTCCCAAACACCTCACCGAAATTTTCGGAGAACGAACACGGGAATTTGCCTTTCGTTATACCCGTTTTTTCCAAAACGGATACCTGCGAAATTACATATTGACCATTATTGTTTTCATCACGGTTTTGGTAGGTTACCGCTTGTTCAGCACCGTTCCGTTAAGGGTAAATACTGAAGAACTTTCAGATTTCAGGCTCTATGAACTGATTGTTTTTGTAGCTATTGTCATCGGGATTATCTACACGGTTCGTACACCCTCAAGGCTCACTGCCATTGCCAGCTTGGGTATTATAGGCTACGGAATCTGTTTGATTTTTGTGTTCTACGGAGCTCCCGATCTGGCGATGACACAGTTCACTATTGACACGCTTATCGTGGTTTTGTTCGTATTGGTTTTGTTTAAGTTACCTCCTTTTCTGAGCTACCGCAACAGACGGACTGTGGTCAGAGATGCAGTTGTTTCGGGTTGTTTCGGGATTCTGATTGCGATTATCACTTTGCAGGCTCTGGTAGCTCCGTCAGACAAGGAAGTGAGTAAATTCTATGCAGAAAATGCCTATACGCTTGCCAAAGGAAAAAACGTGGTGAACGTGATTCTGGTTGATTTCAGAGGGTTTGACACGATGATAGAAACCATAGTGCTTTCCATAGCGGCTTTGGGAGTTTTCGGATTATTAAAATACAGAATGAAAAATGAAGAAAGAGAAGACTAAAATAACACAGCGAACACACGACAAAATTATCCTCAGGACAGCAACCAACTATTTGTTGCCTTTGCTGCTGATGTTTTCGATTTTCGTATTGCTCAGAGGGCATTATCTCTCGGGAGGAGGTTTTGTAGGCGGACTGATAGCTTCGATTGCTTTTGTGTTGCACTCTTTTGCCCACACTACCAAAGAAACGCTTTCGTTGTTTTCGTTTACTCCGAAAACTTTAATTCCGATAGGTTTATCGCTGTCTATCCTGAGCGGATTACTGCCTGTTTTTTCGGGAAAAGCTTTTATGACAGGGCTTTGGCTCGACACTCCTGTGGCTGTGATTGGTTCGGTAGGAACGGCACTTTTTTTTGATGCAGGAGTATATTTGGTAGTAATCGGAGTTACACTTACGATTTTGTTTACCATCAGGGAAAATGTATAGAAGTATTAAGATTTGAGATTGATGATTAACGATTGATGATTGCAAAAGGAACAGAAGATTTCAGATTTGTTGAATCAAAAAATCTGAAATCGTTAATCAAAAATCATCAATCATAAATAAAAAAAATATGGAATTACTCTTAGTTCTTTTAGTAGCAATATTATATTCAACCGGAATTTTTATGATTCTCAGGCGAAGTATGGTCAAATTGCTTTTAGGTTTGCTCTTGCTGGGCAACGGTACCAATATATTGATTTTCCTGATGGGAGGATTGACCAAGGGAAAACCACCCATTATAGATGCAGAAGAAAGAAATTTTACCAACGTATATGCAGACCCGATTCCTCAGGCGTTGATACTGACAGCTATTGTTATCAGCTTCGCTCTTACGGCTTTTGCGATTATTCTGCTTAAAAAAGTCTATAGCACTACGGGTTCAGATGACCTCGATTCGTTGAACATTCAAGATATGGATATATGATGACCAACTTTATACTTGCTCCTATTTTAACCCACATGATAACGGCTGTTGTGTTGTTGTTTTTCTGGCAACGTACGCAAACTCAGAAAGTTATTAGTGTGATAGGGAATAGTATTGCTTTTCTGATGTGTGTTCGGTTGTTTTATGCCACTCAGGAACACGGTTTTCTGACTCTCAATGTGGGAGGCTGGAAAGCTCCTTTTGGAATCACCTTTGTCTCAGACACCTTTAGTTCGGTTATGGTAATGCTTACCGCATTGGTGAGCTTGGCCGTAGGGATTTATTCTACGGCTGCCCTGAATCCGTCAAGGATAAAATATGGCTATTTTTTCCTGTTCCATTTCCTGATTATGGGGCTTTTGGGAGCTTTTTTGACAGGCGATATTTTCAATCTGTATGTTTGGTTTGAAATCGTAATTATTTCTTCTTTCGTATTGCTGACTATCGGAGGGAAAAAAATGCAGATGGAAGGAGCTATCAAATACGTTACGTTGAACATGCTGGCTTCCACCATTTTCCTGACGGCTATCGGGATTTTATACGGAATTACCGGAACGCTGAATATGGCCGATTTGGCTGTGAAAATAGCCGCTATCGAAAACCGGGGACTCGTTTCGGTAACCGGATTGCTCTTTTTTGCTGGCTTCGGAATCAAATCAGCTATTTTTCCGCTTTATTTCTGGCTTCCGTCTTCTTATCACACTCCGCCTTCAGCCATTGCGGCTCTCTTTGGAGGACTGCTGACAAAAATGGGAGTCTATGCGATGATCAGAATGTTTACCCTTATTTTCCGTCCTGATGATTTTACGCTAAACGTATTTGTCGTAATTGCCGTTATGACCCTGATTACGGGAGCTTTAGGGACTATCAACAAACGTAGCGTACGGAGAATGCTCTCGTATCTGATTGTGTGCCATATCGGATATTTGGTTGCGGGAATCGGGATTTATACGGAACTGGCTTTTGTGGGAGTGATTTTTTATCTGATTCACGATGTGATTGTAAAAAGCAACCTGCTGATGATTACCGGAATCATTCAGAAAATTCGTGAAACCATTGATATGCAACGTTTAGGCGGACTCTATAAAGATTACCCGAAACTCTCTTTTATCATTGCTATTGCTATGTTTTCGCTTATCGGGATTCCTCCGCTTTCGGGATTCTGGCCTAAAATTATGTTTTTCGGAGAATCGCTAAAAGCAGAACAATATGTTTTATTCGGAGCTATAGTTCTGGCAAGTTTTGTAACTTTGTTCGTGGTGGCACGAATGTGGAGTGAGGTGTTCTGGAAAGAATCTCCAAAACCGCTAACCGAAGAAATCGACCATTTTGCAGAGGTATCGTTTCCTCAAAAAGTAGCTTTGATTGCTCCGATTGCCTTTTTATCTTTGGTTTCGCTCTACATTGGTCTGAATGCGGAAGGCATTTTTGAAGTGGCACAAAAAACGGCTTATGAACTCATGCACCCGAACCTGTATATCAATGCGGTTCTAAATACAAATTAAAATGATTAAACAGTTTTTGCTCAATTTGTTGCTTTCGCTGGTTTGGGTAGCTCTCACAGGGCATCTGAACTATACGAATTTTATGTTCGGGTTTATCCTGGGCTTTTTTGTGCTTTGGCTGTTGGCACGCAACATCAACAAAGCAGAGAAAGACTATTTTTATCGGGTGCCCAAAATTATTATGTTTATGCTTTATTTTTTCTATGATATGCTTCGTGCCAACATAGAGGTTACCCGTGAGATTATTACTCCGAGGTTAAATATCAAACCCGGAATAGTAGCCTATCCGCTGGATTTAGAAACAGATTTTGAAATTACGATGTTTACCAATATGATCGCCCTTACTCCGGGAACTATGGTGGTGAACATCAGTGAAGATAAAAAAACAGCCTACATACACAGTTTGTATCTGCAAGACAAAGAAAAGTTTGTGGATCGGATGAAAAACGGGCTGGAAAAGAATTTATTAGAAATTTTACGCTAAGGAGCAATGGTCGAAGATTATTTATTATATGTGGTTATCCCGATTATCTGCCTTTCGATATTCCTGATTTTGCTCAGGTTTATGAAAGGTCCCGAGGTGGTTGACAGGGTAGTGGCTCTGGATCTTATCATCACTTCGGGCGTGGGGCTCATCGGAGTTTTTTGCCTGATTTCGGGCAATGCCACGTTTCTGGACGATGCTATGATTTTGGCTCTGATTGCTTTTTTTAGCACCATTGCCTTTGCCTATTATTTGGATAAAAAGAAATAAAAACTGTTTAATTTAGAAGAAAATGACCGATGTTTTTATAATGATATTCAGTACTTTAGGAGCAATTTTCATACTGATAGCTGCTTTGGGAATCTACCGAATGCCCGATTTTTATTCCCGTTTGTCTGTAACGGTAAAGGCAGCAACAGTGGGTATCGGGTTTATTCTGGGAGCTGTGGCACTTCATTTTGCTGATTTTTCGGTTACGACCAAAGTTTTTGCCATTATATTTTTTCTTTTTATCACTTCTCCCGTAGCTGCTTTTCTCATTACCCGAACCGCCTATATGAACGGAACAAAACTTTGGATAAAAACACTTTTTGACGATTTAAAAGACAAGAATAAAACCGAAGGCGATAAAAAAGAAACCGAAAAACACGACTCAAGGTATGACTGATATAAAAACAGAAGTCCACAATGCTTTTGAGGTAATCAAAAACGGAGGAATTATCCTTTACCCGACCGATACGGTTTGGGGAATCGGGTGTGATGCTACAAATTCTGAAGCTGTCAAAAAAATATTTGCATTAAAAAAAAGAGCGGAATCCAAAAGTATGATTGCTTTGGTGAATGGAGAGCGGATGTTGTATCAGATTTTTGGTGAAATTCCCGAAACAGCCTTTCAAATCTGGGATTTATCAGACAAACCCACAACACTGATTTTAGACAAACCCCGAAATATAGCCAAAGAACTCATAGCCGAAGACAATTCGGTAGGCATACGAATCGTCAACGAACCGTTTTGTTTTAACCTGATGCAGCGAATGAAACAACCTTTGGTTTCTACCTCTGCTAATTTGAGCGGAGAGCCGACTCCCAAATCTTTTTCCCAAATACATCCCGATATTGTCAAAGGAGTAGATTATGTGGTAAATTTGCATCAGAACAAAGTGATGGACAAGCCTTCGACCATTATTAAACTCACCTTAGACAGCCGTGTAACCATCATCAGAAAATAAATTTATAATGAAAAACCTATTAAAATATCTGATTTTGAGTGTGATTTTCTGGGGTTGCCAAGACAAACCACAACCTCCCGAAAATTTGATTCCGGAGGGCAAAATGGTTGATATTATGTATGAAATGGCTATTATTCAGGCGGTGAAGAGCTATGATTACCAGCTGTTGAATCAGAAAAAAATCGAGCCAACACGCTATATTTATGAGAAATTCGGGGTTGATAGCCTACAGTTTGTACAGAGCAACAAATATTATGCTTCTCAACTCGAACGCTATGAAAAAATGCACGATTTGGTCATCGACCGACTTTCGGAAAACAAGAAAAAAGCAGATTCCTTAACTCCGCAACTTAAAGAGCTCAAAGAGCCTGCAAAACCATCAGATTCCTTAGTGAAATTTCCAAAATCTTTTCTCAACAAAAAATAAGTATGAAAAAACTTTTTTTCTGCCTTTCGGTTCTTTTTTTCCTTGACGGAAATGCCCAAAATCACCGCTTTCAACAACACGTTTCTTATACAATGGAAGTGGATATGGATATGAAAACTTTCCGATATAAAGGAAGTCAGGAGCTGGTTTACACCAACAATTCTCCCGACACACTTCACAGGGTTTTTTATCATCTCTACAACAACGCTTTTCAGCCCGGAAGCGAAATGGATATTCGTCTCCAGACCATTACTGACCCGGACAGGCGAATGGTTCGGACTTTTACCAAAGACGACAAAAAAATCACAGAAAGCAGGATTAAAGATTTAACACCCGAACAAATCGGTTATCACAAAATATCA
>Ga0172382_10001268_pt1 | contig 45552 bp, 43 predicted proteins | sample Leawel138RmetaG_FD_122245 | JGI IMG/M metagenome (GOLD analysis project Ga0172382, IMG submission 122245) | Leachate microbial communities from a municipal landfill in Southern Ontario, Canada - Leachate well 138R metaG | ecosystem: Engineered > Solid waste > Landfill > Unclassified | place...
CATCGCCATCGGCGCGGCCATCGGCCTCACGATCGCGCGGCGGATCAAGATGACGGCGATGCCGCAGCTCGTTGCCGCGTTCCACAGCCTCGTCGGGCTTGCCGCAGTGCTGGTGGGGGCGGCGGCCTACCTCGATCCGGCGGCCTTCGGCATTCTCGGTCCCGCCGGGCTGATCGACCCGCTGAGCCGGCTGGAAATGGCGCTCGGCGTCGCCATCGGCGCGATCACCTTCTCGGGCTCGGTCATCGCCTTCGCCAAGCTGAACGGCAACATGAGCGGCGCGCCGATCCTGCTGCCGGCGCGGCACGTGATCAACCTGGGCATGGTCGCGGTGATCCTGGGGCTCATCGGCTGGTTCACGCAGGTCCAGGCGCCCTGGGTGTTCTGGACGATAACCGTGCTCGCCTTCGCGGTGGGCTTCCTGCTCATCATCCCGATCGGCGGCGCGGACATGCCGGTCGTCGTCTCGATGCTCAACTCCTACTCAGGCTGGGCGGCGGCGGCGATGGGCTTCACGCTGCACAACACGGCGATGATCATCACCGGCGCGCTGGTCGGCTCGTCGGGCGCGATCCTGTCCTATATCATGTGCCGGGCGATGAACCGCAGCTTCATCTCGGTGATCGCCGGGGGCTTCGGCACCGACATCGGCAGCGGCACCAATGGCGAACGGATCGAGCGGCCGTGGAAGCGCGGCTCGGCCGAGGACGCCGCCTTCCTGCTCGGGCAGGCCGAGCAGGTGATCATCATCCCCGGCTACGGCATGGCGGTCGCCCAGGCGCAGCACGTGCTGCGCGAGATGGCCGACTTGCTCAAGGTCAGGGGCGTGGGCGTGAAGTACGCGATCCACCCGGTCGCGGGGCGCATGCCGGGGCATATGAACGTGCTGCTGGCCGAAGCCAACGTGCCCTACGACGAGGTCTTCGAGCTGGAGGACATCAACGCCGAGTTCGCCCACACCGACGTCGCCTTCGTCATCGGCGCCAACGACGTGGTCAACCCGGCCGCCAAGACTAACAAGGGCTCGCCGATCTACGGCATGCCGGTGTTCGACGTGGAGAAGGCCAAGACGGTGATGTTCATCAAGCGCTCCATGTCCGGCGTCGGCTATGCCGGGGTGGACAACGAGGTGTTCTATATGGACCAGACGATGATGCTGCTGGCCGATGCCAAGAAGATGGTCGAGGACATCGTGAAGGCGTTGCAGCACTGATGCGCCCGCGTTTCGCTGTCCTTGCCCTTGCAGTCGGCGCGCTCATCGCCGGCTGCGCCGAACAGGTCGCCGAAAACCGCGTCCGCTCGGCGCTTATGCGCGCCGGGCTGGCGGAGGATCATGCCGACTGCATGGCCCACCGCATGGTCGACCGCCTGACCCTCGCCCAGCTCCGCAAGCTGGAGGCGCTCGAAGAGCTGGAAGGCGGGAAGCGCTCGATCGCCGACTATGTCCTCGCGGTCCGGCGCGTCGACGATCCGGAAGTCCTGGCCGTCACCGTGACGTCGGCTGGGTTATGCGCCGCCGGGCTGGCCCGCTAGAGTCCGGTCCATTCGTGGGAAACGGCACCGCCCGCTCCCGTGTCCGATTCAGCAAAGCCTAACTGGACGCAATCGGCGGTCCTGGGTTAGGTCCGGCCCGAGTTCTTCCGGAAAAAAGGATCGGCACCCTTGCGCAAACTCGGCCTCATCGGCGGCATGAGCTGGTATTCGACCCGTACCTACTACGAACATATCAACCGCGGCGTGCAGGCGCGCATGGGTACGCAGACCAGCGCGCCGCTGCTGATCGAGAGCCTTGAGTTCTCGGGGCTCGTGCGGCTGTCGAACGACGCGGACTGGCAGCGCGCCAGCGGCGTGCTGCTCGATTCGGCGCGGCGGCTGGAAGCCGCGGGCGCGACCGCGCTGCTGATCGGCGCGAACTCGATGCACAAGATGTACGACGTGGTTGCCGGCGGCGTCTCGGTGCCCGTGCTCCACATCGCCGAATGCGTCGGCCAGCGCATGGCGTGCGACGCGGTGAGGAAGGCGGCGCTGCTGGGCACGCGCAACGTCATGGTGGAAAGCTTCTATCGCCAGAAGCTGATCGCCTACGATATCGAGCTGCTGCCGCCCGAGATGGGCTTTGTCGATACGCTCGACCGGATCATCTACGACGAACTGATCGGCGGCAAACCCTCGCGCCAGGCCGAGCGCGAGCTGAAGACGATCATCACCCGCCTGGAGCAGGACGGCGCCGAGGCGATCGTGCTGGGCTGCACCGAGCTGGAAATGGTGGTGGACGTCGATGCCAACGTCCTGCCGATCTACGACTGCACCCGCATTCACGCCGACGCGGCGGTGGAATGGATACTGGGCGGCGATTGAAATCGATCCTCCCCCATTCGGGGGAGGTGGCAGCGCGAAGCGCTGACGGAAGGGGGGCAGTTGCATGGGGGCGGAGCTCTGATGCGGAATCACACGCCCAAAGCGCTGAAAGCAGCCCGTCGGCTGCGCGCCGAGATGTCGCTGCCTGAGATCCTGTTGTGGCGTATCCTGCGAACGAAGCCGCTGGGGGTGAAGTTCAGGCGGCAGCACCCCATTGGCAGCTATGTCGCCGATTTCTATTGCGATCGCCGAAAGTTGATCGTGGAAATCGACGGAATTGCTCACGATATGGGGGACAGGCCGGAAAGGGACGCCGGGCGCGACGAATGGCTACGGGAATGCGGAATGGAAGTGGTTAGGATTCCGGCCGGGGATGTGTTGCGCGACCCGGAAGATGTCGCGGTCTCGCTCGCGGCGCTGTGCACGGGGGCGCCCCCTCCGTCAGGCGCTTCGCGTCTGCCACCTCCCCCTGAGGGGGAGGATTCGTTGTGACCCACGCTCCCTTCGCTTCCGACCCCACCCACTCGCGCGGGCGGCAGTTCAGGCTGGATCCGTCGGCGACGCGGGGGCCGCGCAGCGCCTATCAGCGCGATCGCGACCGGATCATCCATTCGATCGCGTTCCGCCGGCTGCGCTACAAGACGCAGGTGTTCATCGCGCCCGACGGCGATCATTACCGGGTGCGTCTGACCCACAGCCTGGAGGTTGCGCAGATCGCCCGCGTCATCGCCCGCGCGCTGGGGATCGACGAGGACCTGACCGAGGCGCTGGCGCTGGCGCACGACATCGGCCACCCGCCGTTCGGCCATGCCGGCGAGGACGCGCTCCATGCCGCGCTCCACGCCCATGGCGGCTTCGACCACAACGCGCACTGCCTGCGCGTGCTGATGCGGCTCGAATCGCCCTATTGCGAGCACGATGGGCTCAATCTCACGTGGGAGATGCTGGAAGGCCTAGCCAAGCACAACGGACCGGTGGGTCAGGTCAACTGGGCGCTGGCCGAGCTGGACGCCGCCTATCCGCTCCAGCTCGCCACCTGGCCGTCGCTCGAAGCGCAGGTTGCGGCGATTTCCGACGATATCGCCTATGACAACCACGACATCGACGACGGCCTGTACGCCGGCTTCCTCTCGCTCGACGAACTGCTGGCGCAGCCTTTCGTCGTCGAGCACTGGCGCGCGGTGGAGGCACGCTACCCGCACGCCCCGCGCGAGCGCCAGCTTCGCGAGCTGATCCGTTCGCAGATCGGCATGATGGTCAACGACGTCATCGCCGAGACCCGCCGCCGCACGGCGGGCATGACGAGTGCCGACGACGTCCGCGCCGCCGGGCAGGCCAGCGCCTGCTTCTCGCCGGCGATCGCCGAGAGCGAACGCGCCTTCAAGCGCTTTATGTACGACAAGCTTTATCATCACCCCGAACAGCTCGCGACCGCGGAGCGTGCGCGGGCGGTGACGGCGGAACTGTTCGCCGCCTATTCGCAGGAACCCCGGTACCTCGACGAGGACTGGTACGCGCGCCTGCCCGAACACGAGCCGCAGCGCAGCCGCCATATCGCCGATTTCATCGCCGGCATGACCGACCGCTTCGCCATATCGCGCCATGCGCAGATCTACGGACGCACGCCCGAGGGGCTGCGCAATGTCTGACGCGCGATGAAGCCGGTGCGGATCTGCCTTGTCGGGGCCACCGGCCTTACCGGCGCGCGCGTAATCGCGCAGGCGGTGGGGCGGCCGGATGTGCGCATCGTCGGGGTCGCCCGGCGCGAGGCCGGCCTGCCGCCGGGCGCGCGCATGGAGATGCTGGTCGCTGATCCGTCCGGCTGGCCCGACGCGATCGCGGCGTCGCGGGCGAAAGTCCTTGCCTGCGCGCTCGGCACCACGATCGCCGCGGAAGGGCATGATCGCGACGCCTTCCGCGCGATCGACCACGATCTTGTCGTCGCTTGCGGCCGCGCCGCGAAGGCGGCGGGGATCGGCCACATGATCGTGGTCTCCTCGGTCGGGGCGGACCGGGCGAGCCGCAGCTTTTACCTGCGCGTCAAGGGCGAGATGGAAGATGCGCTGGCCAGGCTCGGCCTGACGCGGCTCGATATCCTGCGCCCCGGCCTGCTGCGCGGGCCCCGGGCCGAGCGGCGGCCGGCAGAGCGGCTGGCCATGCTCGCCGGCCCGGCTGCGGACCTTGTTCTCCACGGCCGTCTGCGCCGCTTCCGCTCGATCCGCGCCGATACGGTAGCGCAGGCGATCCTCGCGCTGGCGAAGGAGAAGGCGGGCGGCCGTTTCGTCCACGAATACGACGCGATGCTGCGCGCCATCCGCCGGGCTCGGGGATAACCTGCCGGCGCGGCAAGAGCCCGATTGACTCGCCGAAGCGGGTTTCGCACATGGGCGGGGTCGCTGACAGCGCGGGAGAGTTCCTGTGATTCGCGGGGTCTTCCCGTGTGTCGCAGGGCGCCGAAGGAGCAACCGCCCCGGAATCTCTCAGGCCAAAGGACCGCGCCTTGTCGATAGCGATGCTCTGGAAAGTGTCCCGCTGTGTCGTGGGGCCGCCGAAGGGGTAACTTCGTTCCTGCCCGTCTCGCGGGGGAACGGGGGAAAGCTCTCAGGCTTCCGTGACAGAGGGGGCACCTGACCGGTGTGCTGAATTCTGTGCGGAGCAATGTCTTGAGCGAAACGAACGACAACGATGACATCGACACCAGGGCCGAGCCGCTGCTGCTGCCGCTCGACGCCTGGCACCGCGCGCAGGGCGCGCGCATGGTGGAGTTCGCCGGCTATGCCATGCCGGTGCAGTACGAAGGCATCATCGCCGAGCACCAGTGGACGCGGACCAGTGCCGGGTTGTTCGACGTCAGCCACATGGGTCAGCTCACGGTCAGCGGGGAAGGGACGGTCGAGGCACTTGAAGCGCTGCTGCCGGGCGACATCGCGGCGCTGCAAGCGGGCCGTATGCGCTATTCGCTGCTGCTGTGCGAGGAGGGCGGCGTTCTCGACGACCTGATGGTGACTAATCAGGGCGACCGTTTCTATATCGTCGTCAACGGCGCGACCAAGTGGGATGATATCGGCCACTTGCGCGAACACCTGCCCGACGCCGTCACGCTCAACCACCTAGACGAGCATGGGCTGCTCGCGCTGCAGGGCCCGAGGGCTGCGGAGGCGTTGGGCCGGCTGGGCCTGACCCCGGCGGATGAGGGCGGGCCGGCGCTCGCCGATCTCAAGTTCATGCAGGCCGCGCCGTTCTTCTGGGAAGGCCGCCCGCTCGGCGTCAGCCGCTCGGGCTATACCGGCGAGGACGGCTTCGAGATCTCGGTGCCGGCGGCCGACATCGTCGCGCTGGCCGACGCGCTCCTTGCCCAGCCGGAAGTGAAGCCGGCCGGCCTCGGCGCGCGCGATTCGCTGCGTCTGGAAGCGGGGCTGCCGCTTTACGGCCACGATGTGTCGCGGGAGACCGACCCGATCACCGCCGGCCTCGGCTTCGCGATCGGCAAGCGCCGCCGTGCGGAAGGCGGATTCCCCGGCGTCGAGCGCATCCTGCGGTTGCTGGCCGAGGGCACTCCCACCGTCCGCGTCGGCCTCGCGCTCGAAGGCCGCATGGCCGCGCGCGAGGGGGCGCAGGTGCTTTCCGGTGATCGTCCTGTCGGCGCCGTCACGTCGGGCGGGTTCTCGCCCAGCCTGCAGCACCCGATCGCCATGGCCTATGTCGAGCGCGCGCTCGCCGCGCCCGGCACCCGTCTGGAAGTCGACAACCGCGGCCGGCGGCTCGCCGCCACGGTCGTGTCCATGCCTTTCGTCCCACACCGCTACTACCGCTGAGGAGCCCCCAGATGAGCCGCTATTTCACGCAAGACCACGAGTGGATCGAAGTCGAAGGCGACATCGGCACCATCGGTATCAGCGACTATGCGCAGGGCCAGCTCGGCGACATCACCTTCGTCGAGCTGCCGGGCGCCGGCCAGGCGGTGCGCAAGGGCGATTCGGTCGCCGTGGTGGACTCGGTCAAGGCCGCGTCGGACGTCTACGCGCCGGTCAGCGGCGAGGTGACCGACGCAAACGAGGCGCTGGCCGACGCGCCCGAGTTGGTCAATACCGACGCCGAAACTGGCGGTTGGCTGTTCCGTGTGAAGCTGTCGGACGCCGGCGAGTTGAGCGGCCTGATGGATAAGGCCGCCTACGACGAATATGTCGCGGGGCTGTAATCGTCGTCCCGGCGAAGGCCGGGACCGCTGGCCTCTGGGCTGGAGCTATCCGGCCCGCGATCCCGGTCTTCGCCGGGATCACGACAGGAGCAAATGATGCGCTACCTCCCGCTCACCCCCGCCGACCGGGCCGCCATGCTCGGCGTCATCGGCGCTGGCTCGGTCGACGAACTGTTCAGCGATGTGCCGGCCGAGGTGCGGCTGTCGGCGCCTATCGCCGGCTTGCCGGCGCACGCCAGCGAGATGGCGGTCGAACGCCACATGACCGCGCTGGCGGCGAAGAACCTCAGCGCTGGCGCCGCGCCGTTCTTCCTCGGCGCGGGGGCCTATCGCCACCACATCCCGGCCTCGGTCGACCATCTGATCCAGCGTGGCGAGTTCCTGACCGCCTACACGCCCTACCAGCCCGAGATCGCGCAGGGCACGCTGCAGGTGCTGTTCGAGTTCCAGACGCAAGTGGCGCGGCTGCTGGGCACCGATATCGCCAATGCCTCGATGTACGACGGCTCGACCGCCTGCTGGGAAGCGATCGCCATGGCCGGTCGCGTCACGCGGCGTAAAAAGGCGGTGCTCTCCGGCGGGCTTCATCCCCACTACGTTGCCTGCGTCGAGACCATGGCGCGCTTCACCGGCGATGCCATCGCGGCGCGCACGCCGACGCTGGACGCCGCGCCCGACGATGCCGAGATCATCGCCGCGATCGATGGCGAGACCGCCTGCGCGGTGGTGCAGTACCCCGATATCCTCGGCCGCATTCCCGATCTTGCCGCGATTGCCGCCGCCACGCAGGCGGCGGGCGCGCTGCTGGTGGTGGTGGTGACCGAGCCGGTCGCGCTCGGCCTGCTTGAGGCGCCCGGCCAGCTCGGCGCGGACATCGTCGTGGGCGAGGGGCAGTCGCTCGGCGTCGGCCTCCAGTTCGGCGGGCCCTACCTTGGCCTGTTCGGCTGCCGCGAGAAGTTCGTCCGCCAGATGCCGGGGCGCCTCTGCGGCGAGACGGTGGACGCCGACGGCCGGCGCGGTTTCGTGCTGACGCTCTCCACCCGCGAGCAGCATATCCGCCGCGAGAAGGCGACCAGCAACATCTGCACGAACTCGGGCCTCTGCGCGCTCGCGTTCTCCATCCACATGAGCCTGCTCGGCGGCGAGGGACTGGCACGGCTGGCGGCGGCCAACCACGGCCGCGCGCAGGCGCTGGCGGCGCGGCTGGCGCAGGTGCCGGGGGTCAGCGTGCTCAACGACGCCTGGTTCAACGAGTTCACCGTGATCCTGCCATGCGATGCGCGCGAAGTGGTGCGCGCGCTGGCCGACCGGCAGGTGCTCGGCGGGGTCTCGCTCGGCCGGCTCTACCCGGGCGCGTCCGAACTGCACCGTGGCCTGCTCGTCACCGCCACCGAAACCGTTACCGATGAGGACATCGCGGCGCTGGCCGCGGCCTTGACGGAAGTTCTGCAAGGAGTGCCGGCATGAACGCGCCCAACACCGCGGGCTGGCGACCCGAGCTAGGTCCGGCCGGCGCTGCCCAGGGGCCCGAGACCGCCAGCGGCGATCGCGGGCTGATGCTCGAGGAACCGCTGATCTTCGAACTGGGCGCTGCCGGCAACTGCGGCGTGGACCTGGACGAGCCCGGCGCGGAGCCGCTGCCGGCGCTCGCGCGCTTCCTGCGCAAGAGCCCGCCCGCGCTGCCCGGCCTGACCGAGCCCGAGGTGGTGCGGCACTACACGCGGCTGTCCCGGCAGAACTATGCGATCGATCTCGGGCCGTTTCCGCTCGGCTCGTGCACGATGAAGCACAACCCGCGGCTTAACGAGAAGACAGCGCGGTTGCCCGGTTTCGCCGACGTGCACCCGCTGCAGCCGCAGCAGACCGTGCGCGGCGCCTATGAGGCGATGCATCAGCTCGCGCACTGGCTGACTGCGCTGACCGGCATGTCCAGCGTCGCGCTTTCGCCCAAGGCAGGCGCGCACGGCGAACTGTGCGGCCTGCTCTGCATCCGCGCCGCGCATGAGGCCAGGGGCGAGCAGCGCGAGGTCATCCTGGTGCCCGAAAGCGCCCACGGCACCAATCCCGCCACCGCCGCCTTCGCCGGCTACCGCGTCGAGAGCATTCCCGGCACCGCTGACGGCCGGGTGGATTTCGCCGCCTTCAAGGCGCGGCTGGGCCCGGACATCGCCGGCGTGATGATCACCAATCCCAACACCTGCGGCCTGTTCGAGCGCGAGATGAAGGCCATCTCGGACGCGGTGCATGCCGTCGGCGGCTATGTCTATTGCGATGGGGCGAACTTCAACGCGATCGTCGGCAAGGTCCGCCCGGGCGACCTGGGCGTCGACGCCATGCACATCAACCTCCACAAGACCTTCTCCACCCCGCACGGCGGCGGCGGGCCCGGCTCTGGTCCGGTGGTGCTGTCGGAAGCGCTGGCGCCCTTCGCGCCGTTGCCTTTCGTCACGCGCGACGCGGACGGCACCGTCCGGCTGGTCGAGGAAGAGGACGCACCTGCGGACGGGCCGCAGGCGTTCGGCCGGATGACGGCGTTCCACGGCCAGATGGGCATGTTCACCCGCGCGCTGACTTATATCCTCAGCCACGGCGCGGACGGGCTCAAGCAGGTTGCCGAGGACGCCGTGCTCAACGCCAACTACGTGCTGCGCAGCCTGGAAGGCGTGCTCGACGCGCCGTTCGCCGCCAGCGGCCCCTGCATGCACGAGGCGCTGTTCAGCGATTCGAACCTGCCGGAGGGTTTCTCCACGCTCGACATCGCCAAGGGGCTGATCGACGAGGGCTTCCACCCGATGACGGTTTATTTCCCGCTCGTCGTCCATGGCGCGATGCTGGTTGAACCGACAGAGACGGAGAGTAAGCAGGCACTCGACCGCCTGATCGCGAGCTTGCGCGCGGTGGCCGAGCGGGCGTTGGCCGGTGACGAGAGCCTGAAGGCCGCGCCGCACTTCGCGCCGCGCCGCCGGCTCGACGAGACGCAGGCCGCGCGCAAGCCGGTGCTGACGTGGCAAGGCCGCGCGCAGCCGTCCGGCGCGCCCAGCCTCAGCGAGAGCGGGGGAAGCTGAGCTACTTCGCTTCGTCGATGGCGTCCTGGCCAGCCTGGCCGACCGATTCGATATCCTGGCCCGCGCCCTTGACGGTGTTGCAGGCCGACGCGCCGAGGGCGATGCCGCCTGCCGCGAGTGCGAGGATGAGTTTCCTGAGCATGGCTTGTGGTCCTTTGCGGAGCGCAGGCCGGCGAGGCTGCCGGCTGCTCGAAGGAAAGTAACCCGCGCCGGGCGGGCTGGTTCCGCCTCAGGCCCTCGGCTCGGCGAGAGCGTCTTCCTTCGGCGCGCGCTTGCGGCCCAGCCGGTGCTCGCGCAGGGCGATGACGATGCCGGCCGCGACGATCAGCGGCGCGCCCAGCCAGGTCGCTGCCGGCGGCAACTGTTCCCATACCAGCCAGCCATAGAGCGTCGCCCAGATCAGCGCGGTGTAGTCCATCACGATCACGCTCACCACCGCACCGAAGCGCAGCGAGGCGGCCAGTATGAGCTGCGCGGCCGAGCCGATCACGCCTATGGCGATCAGCACCAGCCACTGTTCGCCGGTGTGCGGGGTCATGAAGAAGGGCAGCGCGATCGCGGCCATCGGTGTGCCGAACGCGGCGAAGTAGAAGGCGATGGCCAGCGGTTCCTCGGTGCGGCCGAGATCGCGGATCTGGTAATTGATCACCGCGATGAAGAACGCCGCCAGCAGGCCGAGCACCAGCCCCAGCATGGGCATGGGCTCGCCGCCGGGCTGCGCGATGACGAGCACGCCGAGAAAGCCCAGGGCCACCGCCACCCAGCGGTAGCGGCCGATCCGCTCGCGCCAGACCAGCGCCGCCAGCACCACCGCGAACAGCGGCGCGGTGAAGCCGAGTACGGTCGCTTCGGCCAGCGGCAGCAGGATCGTCGCCCCGAAGTTGAACACCATGTTGGTCATGCCGAGCGTGGCACGCCGGGCGTGGCTGCCCAGCCGGTTCGTGCGCAGCCGGGCGAGCCCGCCGGTCAGCGCGAGATAGCCGAGGATCAGCGGCACCGACACCGCCTGTCGCCAGAACATGATCTCGGGCAGCGCGACGCCGCTTTCGCCGGCATATTTTACCAGCATCAGCAGTGTTGCGAAGAGGAAGGCCGAAATGACGCGCAGGCCGAGAGCGAAGAACGGACGGTCGGGGAGATTCACGCCGCGGGCTTTAACCGCGCCCGCCGCTGAGGCAAGGGCGGGGAATGGACGATGTGGCTTTCGACCTTCTTCTCGCAGGCATCGCCGCAGTCGCGCTCGCGGCATTCGCCTGGCTGGCCGACCGCCGCCGGACCCGGCGCAGCGCCCCCGACGCCGTGGGCTTCATGCCCTGGACGACGCTGTTCTTCTGGAGCGTGTTCAGCGGCGTGCTTCTGCTCGCCGCGGCCTGGAAGTCTATTCCACCCTAAGTTTACGCGAAGGCGGGCGATTTACAGGCACGCTTCCAGATACGCCTGGTCGAAGCCGAACTGGCGCGCCTTCTCCAGTGTGTATGGCCTGAGGCCCGAGGCGCGGAATTCGCCGATGATCTTGCCGTCGTCGGTCTCGTCCAGGTACTCGAACTTGAACAGTTCCTGGGTGACGATGACGTCGCCTTCCATGCCGATCACCTCGGTGATGTTGGTGGTGCGGCGCGAACCGTCGCGCAGGCGTTTGACCTGGACGATGAGGTCCACGGATTCGGCGATCTGGCGGCTGATGGCTTCCTTCGGGATCTTGATGTCGCCCATCAGGATCATGTTTTCCATACGGCCCAGACACTCGCGCGGGCTGTTGGCGTGCAGCGTGCACATCGAGCCGTCGTGGCCGGTGTTCATGGCGGCGAGCAGGTCGAAGCACTCGGCGCCGCGGATTTCGCCCAGGATGATGCGATCCGGCCGCATGCGCAGCGCGTTCTTGACGAGGTCGCCGATGGTGATCGCGCCCTGGCCTTCCAGGTTCGGCGGGCGCGTTTCCAGCGGCAGCCAGTGCGGCTGCTGCAGGCGAAGCTCGGCCGCGTCCTCGATGGTCAGCACGCGCTCGCCCGGGTCGATCATCTTCGACAGGGCATTGAGCATCGTCGTCTTGCCTGAGCCGGTGCCGCCCGAGATGACGATGTTCATGCGGCAGGCGCCGGCGATCTTGAGCGCGGTCGCCATCTTCTCGCTCATCGAGCCGAAGCCGGCCAGCATGTCGATGGTGATCGGCTTCTCGGAGAACTTGCGGATCGAGATGGCGGTGCCGCGCAAGCTGAGCGGCGGGACGATCACGTTGACGCGGCTGCCGTCCTTGAGACGGGCGTCGGCCAGCGGCGTGGTCTGGTCGACGCGGCGGCCGACCTGGTTGACGATGCGCTGGGCGATCTGGAACAGGTGCGATTCGTCGCGGAAGCGTATCGGCGCGAGCTGCAGCTTGCCCTTCTTTTCGATGTAGGTCTGCTCGGGCCCGTTGACCATGATGTCGGACACGTCGGGATCGTTGAGCAGCTCTTCCAGCGGGCCGAAGCCGAGCAGTTCGTCGATCAGCACTTTCTCCAGCGCGAACTGCTCGCGCCGGTTGAAGGTGACCTTGAGTTCGGCCAGCACTTCCATGATGATCGGCCGGAACTCTTCCGACAGCTCTTCCTTGGTCAGCGTGGCCGCCGCCTCGGGATCGACGCGTTCGAGCAGGCGCGGCAGCACCTGCTCCTTGATCTTGTGGATCGAGGCCTCGAAGCCCGAATGATCGTAGGTGCTCGCTTCGCTGACGGCATTGGCCCGATCGCTGAGCCGGGCCATGGCGTCGCCCTGCTTGTCTAGCGGCCGGCCGGCGGCGGGCTCGTCGCCGGGCAGCGGCGGAAACTGCTCGCCGCCCGCCGGCGTGCCGGGCGCTGGGGGGGCCGAGCGCGGCTCGATGCCGCCCTTCATCGGCCGGGCGACACCGAAAGCCGGGCGTGCGCCCGGTCCCATGCCGCCTATACCATTGCGTCGCCCAAATGCGCTCATGCCTGATCAATCCCATCTGCGCGCCCATCCATGGCAGGGCGCCCACATGCCTTCCTGATTGAATGATAGGGTTGAAGCTTTGATAACTTCCTAATGCCGGCTGGAAAATGGGGCGGCGCCAAGCGTGGGTTCCGGCGCAACTGCTGGCCGATGGCATCCTGTTGTTCCTTTGGGATCAATCTGTCCTACAATGGGACGGTAGTTAATAATTCGTTTGACGCGACTAACATCTTCGCTACCGGCAAGGAATATTTGGGTTTTTTGGGGGTGTTCGGTGAATAAGTATGTAATTCTCGCTGCTTCGGCCTGTCTGGCCGCTATCACGCCTGTCAGCGCCCAGGCGGCTGAAATCCTGGCGCCCGGAAGTAGTCAGGGTTGGACGACGACCGATATCGCCCAAGGCGGAAGCGCCGCGATCACGTCGACCTATATTCCGGCCGGCCCCGGCCAGACCGGATCGCTGGAACTGAATATGCCCAACGCGTCGAGCAAGGCCGTTTTCATCTACAGCTTCACCAATGGCTTGACGCTCGGCGATCTTCTCACCGGCATGACCTCGGGCAGCGGGGTTTCGTTCGACTTCTTTCGCGATGTCAGTTCCACTGCCACGGCTCATTTCGCGCCGGTCCTTCGCTTTTCCTTCCTCACCGCGGGCGGAAAATACGGGGAACTCGTCTGGGAGTCGGTCTATAATGGTGGTGGCAACATCGCCGAAGGGGTCTGGCTGCACGCGGATCTGACGGGAGACAATTTCTACCAGCGTACTTACCAGAGCTTTATGGGCATCCTCTACGGTGGGAAGACCGTCGACGTTTATAACAAGACGATTACCGATTACCTCGGCGGCACGTTCTCGGACGGCCAGGATACGAGCGTTCTTCTGGGCAACGACACGCTGATCCGGAAGGTGAGCCTCGGCGTAGGCAGCGGATGGAACGGAAGCTATGCTGGCGCGGTCGACAATCTGTCGATCGACATGGGTTCGAAGGGTCTTATGACGGCCAACTTCAACCCCACCGCGGCGCCTGCCGCTGCCGTTCCTGAGCCGGCAACCTGGCTCATGCTGATCCTCGGCTTCGGTCTGATCGGTGGAACGATGCGCTCGCGGCGTTCGACGGCTCTGCGTGCTCTGACCGCCTGAACGGTTGAAAATCTCGGACGAGGGGAGGGGCGCCGCCAGGCGCTCCTCCCTTTTTGTATGTGGGGGCTGCACGGGGCCGCTCTGACTGTCCGGCAGTCTGGAAGCTTGACGCCGCGCGTGCCGGTAAATACTTTGCATAACAAAGCTAATAGTTGCCATGAAGTTGAAGCTCTCGAAAGGACAGGAAGGCGTGCCTCGGATCGTCGTGATCTGCAGCACCTCTTGACGGACCGGCGGCTATCCGTTCCTCTGGCGGCATCGGCGATGACGTCCCCAGTTTCACACGCGAACCGGCTGGAAAACGATGACCGCACAGCACAGACAAAATGCCCTGCGCGCGTGGCTGGAGCGACGCCTGGCGCCGGCGGAACTCCTCGCTATTCCCGAGCCGGTGCGGCCGGACGCCGGCGGTTCGAGCGATACGCTGTTCCTGAATCCCGTGATCCGATCGGAAGGCCGGGAGCGGGAAGCACGCTGGGTTTTGCGCATCGAGCCGACGGCGCGGCAGATCTACATGCTGCCTTCGCTGGAACGTCAGTTCCGCGTGATGGAAGAACTCGGCCGGCTGGGCACGGTGCCCGTGCCTGGCGTCTTCTGGCATGAACCCGATCCGGCCGTCCTCGGCGCGCCATTCTTCGTCATGGCACGTGTGGAAGGGCAGGTTCCCAGCGACTTCGTGCATTCGCAGGGATTGCTGGCCGAACTTCCGCCCGCCCGGCGCGAGGCTCTGTGGCGCGATGCGGTGAGGACCATGGCCGCGATCCACGCCGTGCCGGCCGAGCGTTTTCGCTTCCTCGACCGGCCCGAATACGGGACGGGCGGGCTCGATCAGGAAATCGCGCTGTGGGACGCATATGCCCGGTGGTCGGGCGTACCGATGCAGCCGGAGGAGGAGCGAGCCCGCCGCTGGCTCGAGGACCATAGACCCGCCTACCAGGCGGACGGCCTTGCCTGGGGCGATGCGCGCATCGCCAACATGATGTTCCGCGAGGAGCGCTGCGTTGCCGTGCTCGATTGGGAAACCGTCTCGCTGGCGGGCGCCGAAAGCGACCTCGGCTGGTGGATGTTCTACGACTGGATGATGGCCGAAGGCTGGGGCGTGCCGCGTCTCGAAGGCATCGGCGATGGACCGGCGCTGGTGGCGGCCTGGGAGGAATACGCCGGCCGCCGCGCGGAAAACATGGCCTGGCACGAGGTCTTCGCCACCTGGCGCTTCGGCCTGATCTCGGACCGCGCGCGGTTCCTCATGCGCCAGCGGGGCGAGGCCGATCGGATGCCGGCCGACATGCCCGCGCCGCATCTGCGGCGGCTGGAAATGCTGACCGGCGGATAGCCGCGGCCGGCACCGATCACGACAACAAGGGCAAGGAGAGGACTATGGCGACGATTTCCTTCGAGAACAGGGTGGCGATCGTCACCGGCGCGGGCGGCGGTATCGGACGCACGCATGCGCTGGAAATCGCGCGGCGGGGCGGCAAGGTGGTGGTCAACGACCTGGGCGGCGATGTCGGCGGGCGCGGTGGCTCCGGGATCATGGCGGAACGCGTCGTGGAGGAAATCCGCGCGGCGGGCGGAACGGCCATCGCCAACGGCGACAGCGTGGCGTCGAGCGAGGGCGCCGGCAGCCTCGTGGCAGCGGCGCTTGATGCCTTCGGCAGGATCGACGTGCTGATCAACAACGCGGGGATCATGCGCAACGCCTATCTCGAGGATATTTCCGACCAGGACTGGGACGATGTCATCGCCACCCACCTGACCGGCAGCTTCAAGGTCACGCGCGCGGTCTGGCCGCATATGAAGGCGCAGCGCTACGGCCGCATCGTCTTCACCGCGTCCAGCGCCGGGCTGTTCGGCACGCCGATCCTGGCGAACTACGCCGCGGCCAAGGCCGGCGTGGCCGGCCTGATGAACGTCGCCGCGATCGAAGGCGAGGCGCACGGCATCCTGTGCAACGGCATCATGCCCAACGCCGAAGGCCGCATGGCCGATCGCATGATGGCGGACCTCGGCGCCGATGCTTCTTCGGGTAGCGTCGAACTGCCGCCGGAGATCGGCAATTCGATGGACCCCGGCTTCAACGCGCCGCTTGCCATCTTTCTGGCGAGCGAGGCCTGCACCAGCACCCATGCGCTCTATTCACAGTGTCTGGGCCGGGTGGCGCGGGTTTTCGTCGGCGTGACGACCGGCTGGCAAGGGCAGCGCCAGACGCCGGCCAGCGTGGAGGAGATCGCGGAGCACTGGGCCGAGATCGGCGACACCTCGCGCGGCTTCACCACGCCTTCCACCCCCCATCACGAACTGGCGCTCGTCCTGTCGCAGGGCAACGCGGCGTGAGCGGCTTTGATATCATCGACGCGGTGCACGACCTGCCGCATGCGCCGACGGCCGATCGTACGTTCCAGGAAAGCAACCTGTTCGTCTGGCACGATCTGAAGGCCGGCACGGGCGGTTTCTGGCGGCTCGGCCAGGAAGTGGTGAAAGGCGAACTCAACAGCTGCTTCGGCGTCTTCACCGCTGACGGGCAGCGCTTCCGCTCCAACGTTACCGGCGTGGCGATGCGGCCGGGCGATCGCGGAGAGAGCCACATGGGCTATGGCCCGGAACTGCGTGTCGATCTGGACAGCCTGCGGCTCCGCGCCGATTTTCCGGACTGCAAGGCGGACCTGACCTTCACCGACTTCTTCCCGCGTTACGACTGGTTCGCGCTGCTCGACCGGCCGGGGCACGCCTCGCATCATTTCGAAAACGCGGGCACGATGAAGGGCCGCATCGAGATCGGCGGGCGGGAGATCGCGGTCGATGCGCTCGCCTATCGCGACCGCTCCTGGGGCGAACGCTCCTGGGACGGGCTGCGCGCCACGCGCTGGTGGCCCTGCGTATTCGGACCCGACCTGGTGATTTTCCTCACCGCCGCGGTGCACGAGGAGGGCAGCGGCGCCTACGGCTACATGATCCGCGACGGCGAGCCGCAGACCTTGCGGGATGTCGGTATCCTGTCCACGCTGGATTGGGATGCGATCACGCCGCGCGGCGGCGAGGGGACGTTCGCCCTGCCGGATGGCGCGCGCGGGCTGGTGCGCCATGAGCCGAGCGACGGCATCGTCCTGCACGTGCGCGGCTATACCGCCATCGAAAGCATCGGAACGGCGCGCTTCGGCGACAGGGTGGGCATGTCGAATTTCGAAGCCTGCACCAATCCCGCGGGCGGCAGTCTGCCGCCCGTGCTGACCCTGGGGGCGAACAACGGCGCAGGGCTGGGCCGCCGCTGAGGCGGGGGCGGATGGCGTGGGCGTTCTGGCCGATTGGCTGTTGACGGCCACGTACTTTGTATTGCAAAGTTTGTAGGTGCCGCTCGGAACGGCGCGGCTTCGGGAGATCGGCCATGGCGGAAACCACGAACATATCGTTTGCTCCGGCGCACGTGCCGGCGGAGCTGGCATGGGACGGGTCGCTGAGCGAATACAATTCGCAGCTCGACGACCCGTTCCTGGCCGCGAGCCGGCTGCTGGACGGGCCGCCGCTGTTCTGGGCGCGCGACGCGGTGCACGGCCGCCCCGGCTGGGTGATCGCCCGCCACGCGCTGCTGCGGGAAGCCTTCATCGACTGGGAACACTTTTCCAGCGAAGGCGGCATGGACCTGACCGCCATGCTCGGCGTCGACTGGAAGCTCAATCCGGTCAATGTCGATCCGCCGATGCATACGGCCTATCGCAAGGTGCTGACGCCCTTCTTCACGCCCAAGGCGGTCGGCCACATGGAAGCGGCCGTGCGCGCCACCTGCGACGAACTCATCGCCGGGTTCGAGGACAAGGGCGGATGCGATTTCGTGACCGACTTCGCCGTTCCCTTTCCCAGCCTCATCTTCCTGCGCCTGATGGGCATGCCGCTGGACATGATGCGCCAGTTCTTCGCCTGGGAGCAGAACCTGCTGCGCGGAACCACCCCGGAAGCCCGGGTAAAGGCCGCGCGGGAAATCCTAGACTGTCTGACGTTCCACCTGGAGCAGCAGAAGCGCAAGCCCGCGACGCCGCTGATGGAGAACATCATGGGCGCCCGGATCGAGGACGGCAGGCCGCTCGCCGACGGCGAGATCCTGGGCATGTTCTACACCTTTTACCTGGGCGGGCTCGATACCGTCTATGCGACGGTAAGCTGGGCGATGCGCTACATCGCGACCCGTCCGGATTTCCAGCGCTTCCTGCGCGACAACCCGGACATGCTGCCCAAGGCGGTGGACGAGATGCTGCGCATGTTCAGCGTCGTCTCCACCCAGCGCCGCGTGACGCGCGACTTCACCTTCCACGGCGTTCCGATGAAGGAGAACGATCTCGTCATCATGCCGATCTACATCGCCTGCCGCGATCCGGTGGCCTATCCCGATCCGCACGAGGCCGATCTCGACCGCAAGGAAAGCTTGCTGGCCTTTGCCAGCGGGCCGCACCTGTGCCTGGGCATGCACCTTGCCCGGCGCGGGCTCCGGATCGCGATCGAAAGCTTCCTTTGCCGCTTCGGCGACATCCACATCCCCGAGGGCAAGGCCTACTCCTACCACGCCGGATCGACTTTCAATGTGGACAGCTTGCCTCTGGCCTGGACCCGGAAGGGCTGAACCCGGTTACCGGGGCGCCTCCGGCATTGCGCGGCGGGACGCCGGATGACGAGCCGCCGGGGGGAGAAACGGCCTTGCCCGGCTACGATCGCGGTGTTCTATTGGGCGAGGTAAGATCCTGCCGGGAATGCTGCGGTAGGTTGTAACGGCATGATAAGGCGCGTGTCCTACCGGATCGTCCCGCGTGCCGAGGGAGCGACATGCCTATGGGTGTGGAGAGGCCGGATTTCTTCTCGCCGGCATACGAACCGCTTGCCGGGACTCCCATCGGCTATGAACTCGACCGCCAGGTCCGGTTTACATCGGGGCTCGCGGAACTCGGGAGGTTCAGTTGGGCGCAGCCCGTCGAACTGGTCCTGCAGCATCCGGACGACGTCTTCGCCTTCAATCTGGCCCTGTCGCAGCGGCCGTCGCGCGCGCGCATTTCCCCGCCCGGCCAAACCGGTGACGAGACCCTGGAAACCATCGGCAGGGTCCTGCTGATCCATCCGGCCTCGACGTTCCGGTTGAGCGTGCCGTCCGGGCATGTCCGATCGCTCTATTGCGGCATCGAGTGCGCCCGGCTCGAGCGGATGACGGGCAGCCTCGCCGCGTTTCACGGGGCCGAGGCGGGCTATGGGGCAGGGGCGGACCTTCAGAGCCGGCTGAACGGCCAGACCGTCGAGTTGCTGCTGAATCGCATTTACGAGGAACTGCGGGATGCTGCACCCGGCTTCGAGGAGGCGGTCGACGGCTATGCGACCGCCCTGTGCGTGGAGCTTGCGCGCGCGATCCGGGCGGCCGCCGATGCGCCGCAGCGCCGACGCAAGGGTGGTTTGGCCCCCGGGCGGATGCGGCTTCTCCAGGACCGGTTCCATGCGGATGCCCCGGCGCCACGCTTGGCCGAGCTTGCCGAGCTGTGCGGCATGACCGTGCGGCAGCTCAGCCGCGCGTTCAAGCAGGAGACCGGCAAGACGCTGGGCAAGCACATCGACGAGATCACCGTCGACCGCGCCTTCCGGCTGCTGACGACAAGCCACCTGCCGCTCGCGGAAATCGCCGCGATTCTCGGCTTTTCGAGCCAGGCGAGCTTTTCCTACGCGTTTCGCCGGATGACCGGCCTGGCCCCCAGCGAATGGAGACGGCGAAATAGCTAGGCGAAATTCCACCCATTTCATAAATCCGGACAAAATCAGGGCCTGGCGATATGGCCGCCGGGTTGCTCGGCGGCCATATCGCATTGTCGCGACGAGGCGCGCGCGATGAGGGCCGGGCACGGGGAGGGATAGTAGGGACGGATAGTGGCTTTGCGTTGCGGGGAAGCCCGGGAGGGCTTCCATGTTCGGCGGCGCAAACCAGCTTGACTTGTATACTTTCTAATACAAAGTTTTATGCATTCGTGGGCAAATGAAAAATGAGGGAGGATGACATGAAAAGCTCGCACCTGTACGCCGTCACGGCGCTCTCGACGATCCTGCTGGCAGGCTTTGCCACGCCGGCCGTCGCAGCCCAAAGCCAGGGCGCAAGTGCCGCCGACGGGGCTTCCGACGTCATCATCGTCACGGCGCGGCGTTCGGAAGAAAGTCTGCAGGACGTGCCGATCTCGATCACCGTGCTGGACCGCGAGGCACTGTCCAAGCGCAACGTCATCAGCACGGCCGACCTCGGCAACTACGTTCCCTCGCTCGCCGTGAACCAGCAGTTCGGCCCCGAGAAGGCCAGCTTCGTGATCCGGGGCTTCACGCAATCCTACCACACGGCGCCCACCGTGGGCGTCTATTTCGCGGACGTGATCGCGCCCCGCGCCAACGGCCCGACGACTGCGGGCAACGGCGCCGGTGTCGGCAGCATGTTCGATCTCGAGAACATCCAGGTGCTCAAGGGCCCGCAGGGCACGCTGTTCGGCCGCAACACCACCGGCGGCGCGATCCTTCTGGTCCCGACCAAGCCCAAGGACCGGCTCGAAGGTTACGTCGAAGGCACGCTGGGCAATTACGACATGCGCCGGGTTGAGGCCGTGCTCAACGTACCGCTGAGCGACACCTTCCGGGTCCGGCTCGGCGTCGACCGCAATACGCGCGACGGCTACATCACCAACCACAGCGGCGTCGGCCCCCGGAATTATCGCGATACCGACTATATCGCCGCGCGCCTGAGCCTGGTCGCCGACCTGACGCCCGACCTCGAGAATTACACGATATTCAGCTACAGCCGTTCCGATACGAACGGCGATTCGCCCAAGGTGACGATCTGCGACCAGCAGGGGACGGCCGACTTCCTCCAGGGCGATCAGACCAAGTTTCTCTCCTTCCTGGGCTGCGCGCAGGTCGCCCGGCAGGAAGCTCGCGGCGACGGCCTGTGGGATGTCGAAAGCAACCTTGCCAATCCCCTCCAGCGCATCACGCAATGGCAGGCGATCAACACCACGACCTGGCAGGCCAGCGACGCGCTGACGATCAAGAACATCATGTCCTATTCGCAATATACCGAGGACGCGAGCTTCACCCTCTGGGGCGACAATTTCATCATTCCGCCCGGCTTTCCCGGCGAAGGGCATCTCTTCACCAAAACGCTCAACCTCGAGCGGGGCCGCCTGGGCCACACGACCGACCAGTGGACCTTCACCGAGGAACTGCAGCTCCAGGGTCGCGCTTTGGAGGGCCGCCTGAACTGGCAGGCGGGCGCCTATCTGGAAATCAGCAAGCCGCTGGGCTGGAATAGTCAGCTCGTCGACATCTTCGCCAGCTGCAGCGACGTCAAGAACACGGTCTGCACCAATCCCCTCGGCATCGGCCAGATTTCGGACGACAGCACCAAGGACTATTTCAACAACAAGGGCCTCTATGCCCAGGCGACCTACAAGCTGTCGGACCAGTTCAGCGTGACCGGCGGCTTTCGCTATACAATGGACCGGCAGCGGGACGTGGCCCGGCGCCTGAGCGTCATCGAGATGCCGGCGGGCTCGGGGACCTGGGCGTCGGTCTGCCAGCCCACGGTGGACCCTGTCACCGGCAATCTCACGGATTCGGGCGTCGTCACCGATCCCACGGTCTGCGACGTCACGCGCACGATCAAGTCCAACCGGCCGACCTGGATCGTCGGAGCCGAATATCGTCCGATGGACGACGTGATGCTGTTCGCCAAATGGTCTCGCGGCTATCGCATGGGGGCGATCACCTCCAACAGCATCGGCTACGAGACGGTCGGACCGGAGAAAGTCGACACCTATGAAATCGGCGCCAAGACGAGCTTCCGGGGTGCGATCTCGGGCTATTTCAACGTCACGGGCTTCTATAACGACTTCCGCGACCAGCAGCTGACGGTGGGCACCGTCGTTGCGGACGCATACCTGAGTCGGATCACGCCCGCGTCACCTAACGTGAACGCCGGCAAGTCGCGGATGTGGGGCATAGAGGCCGACGCCTCGATCCGGCCCTTCGCCGGCTTCCAGCTCGATGCATCCTATACCTATCTCGATACCAAGCTGCTGAAGTTCACGCCGCCGCCCACGCCGGTATACTACAAGGACGTGTTCTCATCGACGGCCGAGGGTGGGCCTCTGCCCCTGTCGCCCAAGAACAGGGTCACGGTCACGGGCACCTACACGCTGCCGCTGGACGAAAGCGTCGGTCGGATCTCGTTCGGCGCCACTTACGTCCACACCGACGCCCATCAGGCGACATCGCCGGCCGCCACGCCGGTCTATCTCGTCAAGGAGTCGAACCTGCTGAACCTCAACGCCAACTGGTACTCGGTCCTCGGATCGAACTTCGACCTGGCGTTTTTCATGACCAACGTCACGAACGAGGGGCTGATCCTCTATCCGCTGCAGTCCGTGCACCAGATCGGCACCGATGGCGGTCACGTCAACGAACCGCGTATGTGGGGCTTCAGGCTGAAGTACCGGTTCGGCGAAGGGCGGTAAGGCGAAGCAGGGCGGGCGGTTGAGCGCTCGCCCCGCCCATTCGCCGGGACGCAGCGTGCGTTACCGGTCCGGCAGCGTCCCGTCAGCGTGATTTTTTGGCGATCGCGGCTTTGCCCGCCGCGCGGCGCCTGGCGATGGCGCCGATCCTGCGCGTCGCATCGCGCTCGTCGATTCCCTCGGGATCGAAGTCGTCTCCGTAGCATTCGTGATACCATCCGGTGACTTCATCGTGCCGGGGGTGCCTGGGGTCGGCGTTGGCTTCGCGAAAGGCCTCGAAGCCGGGCGTGCCCCCGCAGTCTTCGGGCGGGGCGCGGCGTTCGCCCGCGACATAGCGCGGATATCTGGTGCCGGGTTCACGCTCTCCGACGGTCTCAAGGGTGACGACATGCTCCCAGTTGTCGCCCATGTCGTAGGTATACAGGAATTGGTGAACGCCGCGGTCGAGCAGGCTTTTGAGCCTAGTGTTCCTGGCGGCCAGCAGGTTTTCGCCGTCCCAGCCCGGATCGGGCACGCCGTAGCGCCTGTCACCCGCCTCGAACTCCCACAAGTGGTAATCGAGCCAGCCCATCGCGGCCTGGATCACGTCGTGCAGCATCTTGAGGTTGGCATCGACCGGAAAATCGACCCTGCGCCAGATGGGCGGGTCGGTATCGGCAAGCGCGATGTGCAGGCGGGCGACGGTTTCCGTCATGCCGCCATGCTGACGGATACGGCCTTTGCTGTCCAGTTCCAGAAGTGGTCGCGGCACGCGCGGCGTCGCGGGAACGGAAAAGCGCTGGCCTTTGGCCTCAGCCCGGTGATGGTGGCGCTGGCCGGCGCGGCGATCGTCGTGGGTGGCCATCCGCGATCCGTTTCGGGTTGCGGATGATGGCGATCCGTCGGGGGTGGCATCTGCCCATTGCGCACGCGCGGAGGACTCCATTGGCTTCTGTCGATGACGACAGCTCCGACGGTCGCTAAGGGCGCATTGCAGGATCGGCGAATGTCACGCGCCTGGGGAGCGCCCTCGATATGAATGACATGGATGTAGTCCTTCTCGGGGTGCTGGGGAGCACGGCGGCCGGTTTCATGACGCTGGTGGGAGCGCTTCCGGTCCTTTTCGGACGGGCGATGTCGGCGCGACAGGAAGATTCGCTGCTCGGTTTTGCCGCCGGAGTCATGCTGGCGGCGAGCTTCTTCTCTCTGCTGCTGCCCGCGATCGAAAGCGCCTCATCCCTGTTTGCATGGAGATTTGCGCCGGGAAGCATTGCCGCGCTGGGATTGCTGATGGGGGCTGGGGCGATGGTGGGCGCCAACGCCCTGATTCCGCACCGCCACTTCGTCCAGGGCGATCAAGGCCCGGTCAGCGCGAAAATGGACAAGATCCTGCTCTTCGTGGCTGCGATCACGATCCACAATTTCCCCGAGGGGCTTGCCATGGGCGTGGGTTTCGGCAGTGGGGCCATTGACAAGGCGGCAGCTTTGTCGGTGGGGATCGGTATCCAGAACCTGCCGGAAGGCTTGGCGGTCGCATTGGCCTTGCGGGCAAATGGCGTGTCGAAATGGAAAGCCTTTCTGATCGCATCGGCAACCGGCCTGCTCGAACCGATCGGGGGCCTGGTGGGCGTCTCGCTCGTCTCGCTAGCCGAGCCGCTTCTGCCCTGGGCGCTCGCCTTTGCCGCAGGCACCATGCTCCATATCGTCAGCCACGAGATCATCCCGGAGACGCATAGCCGGGGATTTCAACGCCAGGCGACCACAGGCATGGCGATCGGTTTTGTGTTGATGATGTTCCTCGACGTTTCCTTCGGATAATTGACGATGAAGGCCGCTTGTCTGGGGCTGGGTCGCGGCATGTTCTAATGCGTTGCGGTGGGGACGGCTCGGCCTGCTTGTTCCCCGACGTTCTTCATGGTGAGCCTGTTTTCATGAAGTCCTGGAGCGCTGCCACGGCCAGGTCATGGACATTGTGTTACGATTTCGACCCAAGTGTCGAGATAACCCGTTGAATTCTAGGATTTTTAATAATCTGGCTGGGGCGGCAGGATTCGAACCTGCGAATGCCGGTACCAAAAACCGGTGCCTTACCACTTGGCGACGCCCCAGCAGAAGGCGCGCGCTTAGCGGCTGTTCGCGCGCCTGTGAAGGGTTGTTGCGATCAGGGGCCGGATAGTTCCGTCTGGGGAACGCCGTTTTTTTTTCCAGTGCAAGAATTGCTACACCTCGATCAACGGCCTCATCGGCCTGGGCTTCGAAACCGCGACGGCTGGCGATCCCCGGATGGACGGCGTGTACCTGCAGGCCCGGTTCGGCGGCGATCAGGTAAGCGGTCCCTCCCCGTTGCGGGGAGGGGCTTGCTGTCAGGCATTTTCGGCCAGCACCGCGTCGATATCGGCGGCGCTGTGCCGTTCGCGCACCGTGCCCTCGGCGGTCAGGTTGACGATGCGGCCGCGGCGCACCGGTTCGCGCGCGTCGATTTCGCGGACCCAGCGGTCGACGTTCCTGTAGCTCGGGATGTCGAGGAACGTCGTGCCGCCGTCATAGGCGTTGGCGCTGTGGAAATAGCGGAACCAGCCGAAGATGGCGATGTCGGCGATCGTGTATTCGTCGCCGGCGAAATAGCGGGCCTCGGCCAGCCGTCTGTCGGCAACGTCGAACAGTCGCTTCACCTCCATCGCATAGCGGTTGATCGCGTATTCGATCTTCACCGGTGCCGCCCGGTAGAAGTGGCCGAACCCGCCGCCCATCGAAGGCGCGTTCGACATCTGCCAGAACAGCCACGACAGGCACTCGGCGCGAGCCTGGCCGCCGGTGGGCAGGAAGGCGCCGAACTTCTCGGCCAGGTGCAGCAGGATCGCGCCCGATTCGAAGACGCGCACCGGCTCCGATCCCGACAGATCGAGCAGCGCCGGGATCTTGGAATTGGGGTTCACCGAGACGAAGCCCGAGCCGAACTGCTCGCCGTCCATGATGCTGACCAGCCAGGCGTCGTATTCGGCGCCGGCATGGCCGGCGGCGAGCAGTTCCTCGAACAGGATCGTCACCTTCTGGCCGTTGGGCGTGCCCAGCGAATAGAGCTGGAACGGATGCACGCCGCGCGGCAGCTCGCGCTCGTGCGTCGCGCCGGCGATCGGGCGGTTGCCGCGGAACGCGGTCGGCGCGTCCGGATCCCAGGTCCAGACTTCGGGCGGTGTATATTCCTCGGCCATCATGGTCTCCTAGAACGGTAAAGGCGGAAGGATCAGTCCAGTTGGACGCGCGATCAAGCAAGGAGAATTGACAGGCCGTCCATAGAAAGTTGCAATGTCCGCAATTGAACGGAAATCCGCATGGGAGAACGGATCATGGGCGCCACGATGGAGAACCCGCCGCCGGCCAGCGCGCCGCTCAGCAACCGCCAGGTCGATACCGTCCGCGGCCAGTATCACAAGTTTGCCCTGATCCCGATGATCGAGACGCATTCGACCTGGTTCGATGCCGGCCCGATCTCGATCGCGGTCGAGGCGCGCGCGCTCGGCGACAGTTCGGAAAGGATGGTGCGCGGCCCCAGCATCCACGTGTTCGACGCGACGCATACCGACGAATATCTGCGCTTCGACGTGTTCGGAGCGGTGCTCCACTACCACTACATCCTGAACGACGTGAACCACAACATCCTCTGGGGCTACGATCCGGATACCAACGGTCCGATGATCCCCTGGGTGATCGCGGCGCTGCGCGATCGCCTGCCGGCGCTGTTGCGTCGGGCGAACGCAGGGAAGCTGGCCCAGGAGGTCGAGGAGCAGGGCTGGGACACCTCGGTGCTTCCCGCCGTCGCCAGGGCGGCCGCCGACGCGCTCGCCCCGCGCGAGGATGACCTCAAGCGCGCGAAGGAAGGGATGGACTGGATGTACCGCTGGAAGCAGGTCCATCCGCAGTTCAACACGGTGGAGGAAGGGGAATATTGAACTATTCCTGCCCGTGCCGGGGAGGAATTACAGGCGCATCACCCAGCCATGCGGATCGGGCGCCTCGCCGCGCTGGATCGCGACCAGGCGGCTCTTGAGCTTCTGGGTGAGTTGGCCCGGGCCGCCGGTGCCGATGGTGAATTCCCCCTGCCGGCCCGCGACCTTGCCGACCGGCGTCACCACCGCGGCGGTGCCGCAGGCGAACGTCTCGACGAGCTTGCCCGCCTCGGCGTCGGCGCGCCACTGGTCGAGGCTGTAGCGCTCCTCGCGCACCGTCAGCCCCTCGTCGCGGGCGAGCGACAGCAGGCTGTCGCGGGTGATGCCGGGCAGGATCGTGCCGGTGAGCGCCGGCGTTAGCAAGGTGCCGTCGGCGAACACGAAATAGAGGTTCATGCCGCCCAGCTCCTCGATCCACTTGTGCTCGGCGGCGTCGAGGAAAACGACCTGATCGTGCCCGCGTTCGATCGCCTCGGCCTGGGGGACGAGGCTGGCGGCGTAGTTGCCGCCGCACTTGGCCGCGCCGGTGCCGCCGGGCGCGGCGCGCGTGTAGTCGGACACCCAGATCGACACCGCCGGCGCGCCCGACTTGAAGTAGTTGCCGGCCGGACTGGCGATGACGAGATATTTGTAGCGCTTGGCCGGGCGCACGCCGAGGAAGGCCTCCGAGGCGAACATGAAGGGCCGCAGGTACAGCGACGCGCCTTCCGCCGCCGGGATCCAGTCGCGGTCGACGGCGACGAGCTGGCGGACCGATTCGATGAAGGTTTCCTCGGGCAGTTCGGGCATGGCCAGCCGGCGCGCGGACTGGTTGAACCGTGCTGCGTTGGCTTCGGGCCGGAACAGCGCGATGCCGCCATCGGCCTGCTTGTAGGCCTTGAGCCCCTCGAATATCTCCTGCGCGTAGTGCAGTACCGCCGTCGCCGGATCGAGCGGGATCGGCTGGCGCGGCCCCACGGTGGCGTCGTGCCATTTCCCAACCCCATCGGGCCCCTCGATCCAGTCGATGGACACCATGTGATCGGTGAAGTTCGTGCCGAAACCGGGGTTCGCCAGCACCTCGGCCCGCTGATCCGCGGGAGTCGGCGCAGGGTGGGGCAGGCGGGTGAACGTGACTTCGGATGCGGCGGACGACGCCATGGGCAGGAATCCCCTCAGGTTACGCGTTGGCGATTTGATTGAAAATTACGCGAACGGCAATTGAAAAGACATAATTGATAAGTGTACTTTCTGCAATTCCGGATAGGGGGAAACGCGCCGCGAGGGAAGGGGCGAACCGAAAGGCGGTCGGATCGGATCCGAAAGAGTCGCAAAGCGGCAAGGTGTCGAAATGAGAAGGGCCGCACCCGGTCCCGGGTACGGCCCTTCGCATGGTCAGCGGCCGGAAGTGCCGCCTACGAAGCCTCTATCGCTTATTCGGTATCAGCGATAATGCCTCGCGACGGAAATTGCCGACCTCTCTGCTGGACCATGAGACATCGGATCACCTCCTTTCGCGCTGTTGAGCCAAAAGCGCCGCTATTGCGGCAGGGGCGGTTCAGACCGGAGCCCGTCCCGTCCTGCTTCTATATTTGGCGGTTTCCGCACCGGACAACAAGACTTGCGTTCAATTTGTTTGGCGTCATTATCAACCCTTCCGCCAATTATCCCCAGTTTCGCTTCAGCGGCAATCCTCGACGACGCGGCTGATTTCGGGCCAGCTCGGAACATAGAGCGGCGCCAGGCCCGGCGCTTCCACCGCGAAGCGGCCGCGGCTGAAGATCATCGCGTCGAACAGCGGATCGCGGGCTGGCAGCGTTACGCCCAATGCTGCTTCGGGGCCGGGCAGCGGCGCGGCCGAAAGTGCGCGCACGGTGCTGGTCGTGGTGATCGTCATCGGCCGCGGACCGGACGCCCGGCCGGCGGCCTGCAGCGTGATCGCGCCGGCGCGTTCGCAGCGCAGCACGAGCGCGCCGCCGGCGAAGCGTGCCACCGACCGCCCGCCTTCTATGCCCCAGGTCCAGTTGCCGGGCGTGATCGGCGCTTCGCGCCAGTCGCGTGCGGGCGCCGGCGGCGGTGAGGGTGGCGCGGGCTGGGGGCGGGGTGCGGGCGCGGACGCCGGGGGCGGAATGATGCGCGTTTCGGAGCAGGACGCCGCCAGTGTGGCGAGCATCGCTCCGGCGGCGACGAGGAGCGGGCGCAAGCGACGATTTGCCTTCATCCCCGACGTATGGAATCTGTCGACCCGCGCCACAACCCCGGACCATCGTGAATACCCAGCCCAAGCCCCGTCCTGCCGCAAAAGCGCGCCCGCCCAAGAGCCGTGTCGACCAGTTGCTGGTCGAACGGGGCCTTGCCGAAAGCCGCGCGCGCGCGCAGGCGCTGGTGCTGGCCGGCCTCGTCTTCTCGGGCGAGAGCAAGCTGGCGAAGCCGGGGCAGACGCTGCCGGCCGACGCCCCGCTCCAGGTGCGCGGGCGTGACCATCCCTGGGTCTCGCGCGGCGGCATCAAGCTCGCCCATGCGCTCGACCATTTCGGGCTCGATCCGGCGGGCGCGGTCGTCATGGATGTCGGCAGTTCGACCGGGGGCTTCACCGACGTGCTGCTCAGCCGCGGCGCGGCCCGTGTCTTCGCGGTGGATTCGGGGACCAACCAGCTTGCCTGGAAGCTCAGGCAGAATCCGTGCGTCACGGTGCTCGAGCAGACCAGCGCGCGCGTGCTGACGCCGGCGATGATCGACGCGCCGTGTGACTGGGTGGTGTGCGACGCCAGTTTCATCTCGCTGGCCAAGGTGCTCGAGGTGCCGCTGCGCCTCGCGGCGCGCGAATGCCGGCTCGTCGCGCTGATCAAGCCGCAGTTCGAGGTCGGCCGGGCCGAGGTGGGCAAGGGCGGCGTAGTCCGCGATCCGGCGCTGCACGCGCGCGTCTGCGCGGAGGTGCGAAACTGGCTGGAAGGCGAAGGCTGGGACGTGCAGGGGATTACCGAAAGCCCGATCACCGGCCCCGAGGGCAACGTGGAATTTCTCATTTCGGCACAGCGGCGGTAGAGATCGTTCGGCAGAGCTGCCGCGGGGCCGGAAAAGAACGCCTAATGCCGTTGTCATGGCTTCCCGCGCCCGTCACAAAGCCGGCATTCTGCGTAGTGATTCGGGGGTGTCGCTGTCGATGGCCGAGCTTGCCTCAAGGAACCAGTTGCGTGGCAGCCTGTTGCGATGGGCGCTCGTTCTCGTGCCGGGCGTGCTGCTTCTCGGTATCCTGTCGGGACGGCTGGCGGGCAGCGGGGCCGATAATCCCTGGCTCGCCGACCTGGCCAAGCCGCCGCTCTATCCTGACCCGACGGTCTTTGGGCTCGTCTGGATCGCGCTCTACATCCTCATGGGCCTGTCGCTGGCGATGGTCGCGGCGGCGCGCGGCGCGCGGTGGCGGACGGCTGCGCTGGTGGCCTTCGCGGTGCAGTTTGCGCTCTGCCTCGCCTGGCCGGCGGTGTTCTTCGGCGCACACCGGATCCTCGCGGCGCTGGTTCTCATCGTCGTGCTCGATGTGGCGGCGATCGCGGCGATTCTGCTCGTCCGGCTGGTGCGGCCGGTCGCGGCGCTGCTGTTGCTGCCCTATCTCGGCTGGCTGCTTTTCGCGACCGTGCTGAACTGGCAGTTCCTCGTGGCCAATCCGGGCGTCGATGGGCAGGACGTTTCGGGCGCGGTGACGCGGATCGAAATCTAGCTTGCCTCCGGCCCGCGATCTTCCCATCTAGGCGCCATGCAGAGCGAAAACCACCTGATCGCCGACTTCGTCAAGCTGATGAACAGCGCCGCCGGCACGCTCGCGGGCATGACCCGCGAAGCGCGCGAAAGCGCACGCGAACGCGCCCGCGAGGCGATTGGCGGCCTCGACTTCGTCAGCCGCGAAGAGTTCGACGCGGTGAAGGCCATGGCCGCCAGGGCGCGTGAGGAGGCGGAAGAACTCAAGGCGCGCCTCACCGCGCTGGAAGTGAAGCTCACCGCGCTCGAAGGGAAGTGATGGCTTCCCGCGCGAAGGCGGGGATACGGTTGAATTCATAGCCGCCTGCGCCCACAGCCACGCCCATGCACATCCGCGCGCCCGCTGTCGTCTGCGCCAGTCGCCCGCATGGCGAGACGGCCGTAGTGGTCCGGCTGCTGACCTCCGGCCACGGCCTCGTCGCGGGCTATGTCGCGGGCGGGCGCGGGCGCGAGTTGCGGCCCGTGCTCATCCCCGGCAATCTCGTGGAGGCGGAGCTGAAGGCGCGCTCGGACAGCCAGCTCCCCTATGCCCGGATCGAACTGCTCGCCAGTCGCGGACCGTGGCTGACCGAGCCGCTGCAGTCGGCCGCCATCGCCTGGGTCACCGCGCTCACCGCCGCCGCGCTGCCCGAGCGCCAGCCGTACCCCGCGCTGCACGAGGCGCTGACCGCGCTGCTCGACGCGATCTGCCTCGCCCCTTCCGCGCGCGGCTGGGCCATGCCGCTGTTGTCCTACGAGGTGCTGCTGATGCGCGAACTGGGTTATGGCGGCCCGCTCGCGCCTCCCGAAACCGGGGACTGGACCGCGCTGCTCGGCGCCTTCGACCGGTTGGGCCGCGATCTGCAACGCTATCCGCTTGCCCATCGCCGTGCCGATGTTATGGCGGCCCGCACCATGCTGCGCGAGCGGCTGGCCCGGATTGACGGAATATAACGGGAATTTCGCTGGATGAAGATCGCGGTTTTCGCAGGTGACGGCATCGGGCCGGAAGTGACGCGCGAAGCGGTGTGCGTGCTCGAAGCGCTCAATCTGCCCGGGCTGGAACTGGTAGAGGGCGATGTCGGCGGCGCGGCCTATCGCAAGCATGGCCATCCGCTGCCGCCCGAGACCCTGGAGATCGCGAAGTCCGCCGGCGCGATCCTGTTCGGCGCGGTCGGCGATTTCAGCCTCGACGGCCTCGAACGCCACCTGCGCCCCGAGCAGGCGATCCTCGGCCTGCGCAAGGAACTGGGCCTGTTCGCCAACCTGCGCCCGGCGCGGGTGTTCGAGGGGCTGGAGGACCTGACGACGCTACGCCCCGAAGTGGCGCGCGCGATCGATCTGCTGATCGTCCGCGAACTGAACGGCGACGTCTACTTCGGCGAAAAAGGCACGCGCACTCTCCCCGACGGCCGCCGCCAGGGTTACGACATCATGTCCTATGCCGAGGACGAGGTGCGCCGCATCGCCCACGTCGCCTTCCGCGCGGCGCAGGGCCGGCAGAAGAAGCTGTGCTCGGTCGACAAGGCCAACGTGCTCGAGACCTCGCAGCTCTGGCGTGACGTGGTGATCGAGGTGGCGAAGGATTATCCCGACGTCGAGCTTTCCCATATGTACGTCGACAACGCGGCGATGCAGCTCGTCAAGAACCCCGGCGCTTTCGACGTGATCGTCACCGGCAATCTGTTCGGCGATATCCTGTCCGACCAGGCGAGCATGTGTGTCGGCTCGATCGGCTTGCTCGCCTCGGCCTCGCTCTCGGAAGGCACGCTGGGGCTTTACGAGCCGATCCACGGCTCCGCGCCGGACATCGCCGGCAAGGACCTGGCCAACCCGATGGCGACGATCCTTTCGGTCGCCATGCTGCTGCGCCACAGCTTCGGGCGCGAGATCGAGGCGAAGCGCATCGAGGATGCGGTCGCCAGGGCGCTGGCCGACGGCATCAAGGGCGGCGACCTCGGCGGTAGTCACGGCACGGCCGCGATCGGCGATGCGGTGCTCGCAAGGCTCTGAGCCGCCATGCCCCTGCAACTCGCGGTCGTCCTGCCGACGCTCAACGAGCGGGCCAACCTCGGCTCGCTGGTGGAGCGGCTGGAGGGCGCGCTGGGCGGCATTGCCTGGGAAGCGATCATCGTCGACGACAACAGCCCGGACGGCACCGCCGACGAGGCTAGGACGATCAGTCAGCACGATCCGCGCATCCGCGTGATCCAGCGTATCGGCCGCCGCGGCCTCGCCTCGGCGGCGATCGAGGGCATGTTGGCCACTGCCGCACCGATCGTCGCTGTGATGGACGCCGATCACCAGCACGATCCCAAGCTGCTGCCCCAGATGCTCGCCGCGCTCGAAAGCGGCGAGTGCGACGTGGCGGTCGCGTCGCGCTTCGCCGAGGGTGCCAGCACCGATGCCTGGGGGCGGCCCGACCGGGTCAGGGCCTCCGGCATCGCCAACGCCATCGCCCGCAAGCTCACCGGCGTCGAGCTGACCGACCCGATGAGCGGCTACTTCATGCTCCGGGCTGAAACCGTGCGCGCCGACGCGCACCGCCTCTCGGGCGTCGGCTTCAAGATCCTGCTCGACATCCTGGCGACGGTGGACAAGCCCTTGCGCGTCCGGGAGTTTCCGCTGCATTTCGCCGCGCGCGCGGCGGGAGAGAGCAAGCTCGACCGTACGGTCGTCTTCGAGTTCCTCGTCGGCCTCTACGATCGCTGGCTCGGCCGGATCATCCCGACGCGCTTTGCTCTGTTCGGTACGATCGGCGCGGCGGGCGTGGTCGTCCACATGGCGGTGCTGGCGACTTTCCTGCAGATTTTCGGCGGGCCTCCGGTGAAGGGGCAACTCGTCTCCGCCTTCGAGGTCGGCCAGACGACCGCGGCCATGGTCGCGATGACCTTCAACTTCGTGCTCAACAACGCGCTGACCTATGCCGACAAGCGGCTGATGGGCTTTGTCCCGCTGCTGAAGGGCTGGTGCAAGTTCGCGCTGACCTGCTCGGTGGGCCTCACCGCCAACGTCGGCGTCGCGGCGATCCTGGTGCGCTTCGGGGTGCACGAATATCCCGCGGCGATCACCGGGATCATCGTCGGCTCGGTGTGGAACTTCGCGCTCAGCTCGCGCTTCGTGTGGGGGCGGTACTGACTTTCGATCCCTCTGGGGATTGCATTACGATCGTCATGCTCGGCGGCCGGGGGAGGTTGTGCGGGGTTCTCGGAAGAACTCTATCGCCAGCTTCGCAGCCACATCCACTGGATGTAGGATCGGCCTCCTTCGTGCAGCTTGGCCGCTGAGATGATTGGATAGAACCAGACGAACATCGCCCCCGCCAGCGTCAGCGAGATCACGGGCAACCATGGCCACCGACCGCCTTTCTTCCACAGCGCGTCGAGCGCCAGCGCCAGGCAGCCCATCAGGAACGTGCCGGGCAGCAGGTAGTGGTAGTAGAACTGGATCGGCTTGCTCGAGACGATCCACATGCCGAGGCTGGCGAAGTAGAGCAGCGCGAAGGCCAGCGCATCGGCGCGGCCACGCCATATGCCTGCCCAGATGCACCAGGCCAGGGCCGGCAGGCCCGCCAGCATGGTGAAGGGATTGCCGATCGTCAGCACCCCGCGCTGGGAGCCGTCGACCACCTCATAGAGATACCAGATGGAACGCCAGTTGAGCACCCATTCGTACCAGACGCTGCGGTAGGGGTGCAGCTTGCGGACGCTGCCCTGCAGCTCGAGCATGTAGCGATGGCGGCCGACGAAGTCCCACCAGGCGACCGGGTTTTCGGCGTAGAAGAAAGTTGGCAGGTAGGTCAGCCAATAGACGACCAGCGGCACGCCGCCGAGCCAGAAGGCGGCTTCGATCAGCGAGATGCCGGGGATCGGTCGCGTGTCGCTGCGGCTGAACAGTCGGAATCCGTGGTCGCGCAGACGCAGCGCCAGGAACGCCAGACCGGGCAGCATGGCGGCGGGCGCGATGTTCCATTTGGCGCCCATCGCCAGGCCCAGGCAGATGCCCGTTGCCGCCAGCCGCCAGCGCGCCTGCCGGGCGGGGAGGCGCAGCGCCGCTGCGAACTGCCACAGCGCAATCATGCCGAAGCCGGCCATGAACATGTCGAGCATGGCGATCCGGCTCTGGATGTACCAGAGGAAGCTGGTGGCGAGCAGGAACATCGCCGATAGCGTGGCGAACCGGCGCAGGCTCGCCCACCACATCAGCCGGCCGAAGGCGAACAGGCCGAGAGCGCCGAACAGCGCCGAGGGCAGCCGCCAGGCGAGCGGCCGGTCGCCGAGCAGGGTTAGCGACGCGGCGATGATCTCCTTGCCCAGCATCGGATGCTCGGGATTGACCTGGACCAGTTCCAGTAGCTTGCGCGCGGCGGGAACGTAGTGAACCTCGTCGAACATGATCTTCGAGGGGATGTCCAGCCGGTGCCAGGCGAGCGCCAGGAACGCGATGGCGATCAGGGCGGTCCAGACGAGGGGGTCTTTCTCGCGGCTGGCTGCGGCTTCCATGGTCGAGCGGATAGTTGGCGGGGAAGGCAAGCGCAAGCGGGCTCGATCGTTGTCACGGCCGAAGTTGGAGGCGACGACCGCTTGCGTCGTCGGGGCACGACTCCTAAAGCGCCGACATGAAACGCTCTACCGGACAGGACCGCTCGATCACCTCGAAATGGCGCCCCGCCACCCACGCCGTGCGCGCTGGCACCTGGCGTTCGGAACAGGGCGAGACGAGCGAGGCGATGTTCCTCAACTCGGGCTACTGCTACGACAGCTCGGCGCAGGCCGCGGCGCGCTTCGCCGGGACCGAGCGGGGGATGACCTATTCGCGCACGCAGAACCCCGGCGTGCAGATGCTCGAAGAGCGCATCGCCATGATGGAGGGGGCGGAAGCCTGCCGGACCCAGGCGTCGGGCATGGCGGCGATGACCGCGGCGCTGCTCTGCCAGCTCAGCGCGGGCGATCATCTCGTCTCCGCGCGCGCGCTATTCGGTCCGTGCCGCTGGGTGCTCGACAACGTGCTGGCGCGCTTCGGCATCACCCACACGCTGGTCGACTCGCGCGACAACAATGCGTGGGAAGCCGCGATCAAGAAAAATACCAAGGTCTTCTTCTTCGAGACGCCGGCGAACCCGACGATGGATATCGCCGACATCGAATATATCTGCGGCCTGGCCAGGGCGCACGGGATCACCACGGTGGTCGACAACGCCTTCTGCACCAGCGCGCTGCAGCGGCCGCTGGAATTCGGCGCCGACGTCGTCGCCTATTCGGCCACCAAGCTGATGGACGGGCAGGGCCGGGTGCTTGCCGGCGCGGTCTGCGGATCGGCGCAGTTCGTCAACGACAAGCTGCTGCCCTTCCAGCGCAATACCGGCCCGACGCTGGCGCCGTTCAACGCCTGGGTCGTGCTCAAGGGGCTGGAGACGCTGGACCTGCGCGCGCAGCGGCAGAGCGAGAGCGCGCTCACGATCGGCTGCTTCCTCGAAAGCCGCGTGCCGCGCCTGCTCCATCCGGGCCTGCCCAGCCATCCGCAGTACGAGCTGGCGCGCAAGCAGATGAGGTCCGGCGGCACCATCTTCTCGCTGATCCTCGATGGCGGCCGCGAGCAGGCCTGGGCGCTGCTCGACGCGCTGGAGCTGATCGATATCTCGAACAACATCGGCGATGCACGCTCGCTGATGTGCCATCCCGCGACCACGACGCACCACTCGGTCGGCCACGAGGGCCGCGAGGCGATGGGCGTCTATGAAGGCATGGTGCGGATGAGCGTCGGTCTCGAGGACCCGGACGACCTGATCGAGGATCTCGATCAGGCGTTGCGCAAGGCCGGCCTCTGATAGGCGGGGTCTCGTCCGCAGACCATTCGCCGGGTTGCCGCACGCGGGCGATTGTCCGCTGCCGATTCAATCGCTAGTCTGGCACGCGTCATGAAGGAGCTTTTCCAGCATGCCGCGATCACGCCGGTCAGCATCGTCGACGCGAGCGACGCGGCGCAGACGTCGTCCAGCGGCGGCATCACCGTCCGCGTGGCGGTGAATTTCCTGCCGGAGCAGTCGCGGATCGACGCCGGAAAATGGTTCTGGGTCTATCACATCCGCATCGAGAACGATTCGGACGAGACCGTCCAGTTGATGACGCGCCACTGGCGAATCACCGACGGGCGCGGGCTGGTGAATTTCGTCGACGGCGACGGCGTGGTGGGGGAACAGCCGGTGCTGCGTCCCGGCCAGAGCCACGACTATGTCTCGGGCTGTCCGCTGACGACGCCGCATGGCAGCATGGAAGGGCACTATACCTTCCGCCGCGCCGACGGTTCGGAATTCCAGGCGGCCATTCCCTTCTTCCCGCTCGCCGCCCCCGCCACCGCGGGTTGAAACGGCTATACGCATTGTCGTCGCGGCGAAAGGTGGGGCCGACGGCCTCGGGTTGAGCCCGGACGACGCGTTCCATCGGCACGCATTGTAACCCACCGGCCTTTGCCATAGTGACCGACGCATGAAGCGCACCCATCTGCCTTTGAACGCCTTGCGCGTGTTCGACGCTGCGGCGCGGCACCTGTCGTTCACCCGCGCGGCCGACGAACTGGCGGTGACGCCGGCAGCGGTCGGCCAGCAGATCCGCGCGCTGGAGGATTTGCTCGGCGTGGTCCTGTTCCGCCGCACCGGCAAGGGGCTGGAACTGACCGACGAGGCGAGCGCGGGGCTGGAAGCGCTGCGCACCGGTTTCTTCCATTTCGAGGATGCCGTGCAGGCCATGCAGGCCGGCCAGTCAAGCCACGTTTACACGATCGCCGCGCCGCGGGACTTCTTCGTCGCCTGGCTGGCGCAGCGGCTCGCGGCGTTCCGCGCGGCAAACCCGCAAGTCCGCTACGTGCTGGTCGACGGCGAGGCGACCGATTTCACCGAGGCCAATCTCGACCTCGCCGTGCGCTGGGCCGAGGGGCCGGGTGACCTGGAGGGCGTGGCCCTGGGGCCGGGCGAGCGCGTGGTGGTGGGCGAGGGCGAATGGATCGCCTGGCCCGGCGACCTTGCGCATATAGAGGGGCAGGAACAGGCGCCGCTGATCGTCGGCGATGCGGGGCAGGCCATCGCGGCGGCGGCGGCGGGGCTGGGCCGCGCGCGCGTGCCGGCCCTCCTGGCGCAGAACTGGATCGACGAAGGCCGCGTCGCGGCCAAGGGGCTGCCGGAAAGCAGCCGGCACGCTTACTGGCTGGTCGCGCCCCTGCCGCAGTGGCGCCAGAAGAAGGTCAAGGCACTGGTCGCGTTCCTTACCGGGCAATAGCGCGCGCGCCTCCTGGTCGGCGGGCTGTGCATTGCCACCTCCGCCGATTGCAGCCAGAATGACGCGACATGTTTCCTTGGGAGGGGCGAACCATGAAAAGCCGACGTTTCTGGCCGTTGGGCCTTGCCGCCATCGTGCTCGCCGCGACGTCCTGGACAGCGCGGGCGGGCGCAGCGCCCGCCGAGCCGGCGACGCCTCCTGCGGTGCCCCCTTCGGCGCAGGGCGCGGTCGCCGGCTGGTCGGAGTTCGTCGAAAGCCTGCGGACGCTGCCCGACCGGATGCTGGCCAGGCTTCCCGAGCCCATGCGCAACGATCCGCAGATTCGGCAGGAAGTCGCCCGCCTCGCGCTCGAGGCGCTTGCCTCGCAGACGCTCGATGCCATCGCGGGTGACGGCGACGCGCCGCAGTTCGTGCCGTCGATCGGGCAGATGCTGAACGTCGGCCAGCCCAACGCCGATACGATCTATCGCAGCGCCAATATTACGTCCGGCGGCAGCTACCGCCTGCGCGGGCAGCGCGGCAACGTGACCCTGGCGATCATCCAGCAGGTGCTGCCCCCCACCGATCCCGGCCGCGGTGCGGCGGCGCAGCTCGACCTCACGACGCTGCGGGTGGACGCGCAGGACCGCTATGACGTGCTGCTCAGCCCGACGAGGCCCGATGGCTATACGGGCGACTGGTGGGAACTGAAGCCGGACGCGACGGGACTGATGATCCGCATGGTCAGTTCCGACTGGAGCAGGGAAACCGATCCCACCGTCTCGATCGAGCGCGTCGACAAGCCGGTCGCGCGCCCGCGCCCGCCGGCCGCGTTGCTGGAGCAGCGGCTGCGCGCGCTGCCGCGGAAGATCGACTTCATCGCGCAGCTCTTCGTCGGTCACGTGGAAAAGCTGCGGCAGGACGGGTTCGTCAACGCGCTCAAGATCGTCAACCCGCCTTTCAGCACCGTCCAGGGCCAGTTCTATTACGAGGGCGTCTACGACCTGAAGGACGACGAGGCGCTGATCGTCGAATCGGACATTCCGGCCAAGTGCGCCTATCGTTCGCTGATCCTCACCAACGAGTTGTACGAAACGACCGACTGGTACAACAACCACTCCAGCCTCAACGGCGCGCAGGCGGGGCCGGACCCTGACGGCAAGCTGCGCATCGTCGTGTCGGCGCGCGATCCGGGCGTGCGGAACTGGCTCGACACGGCCGGCTATCCGATCGGCGTGATCCAGGGCCGCTGGGTGGGCTGCGATACCCAGCCGGTCCCGACGGTGCGGAAGGTGAAGGTCGCGGATGTGCCGAAGGCGATGCCCGGGGGCGTCGCCACTGTCACGCCCGCGCAGCGGCAGGACATGGTCCGCGAGCGCCGGCGGGCGCTGCAGGAACGGCCCTTGTGGTGACGCGTGGTCCCGGCGAAAGCCGGGATCGCCGGCGGCCTCGCTGAAAGTTCCCGCGACGAGGGCGGCAATCCCCGCTTCCGCCGGGACGACTACGCCGCGAATGCGCTCGTCGCCAAAGGAAAGGGGCTCCGGAACCGAAGTCCCGGAGCCCCTTCCTGGCAGACGTTCGCCTGCGATCAGAAGTCGAATTCGTGGATCGGACCATCGAAGTTGCCGCCCAGCAGGTGGTTGGCCTTGGCAAGCTTCTCCTGCGGCACGCCGGCAAGGTAGCCGTCGATGATCCGCTGATAGTTGCTGATCAGCCCTTCGATGTCCTTCCCCAGGCGCATGAACTCGAAGCCCTCGGCGTGAAGGCCGATCTGCTGGATCGGGATGTTCGAGTAGTCCTGCCGCGGGATCGGCGGGAATTCCGGGCTGTCGAAGGGCAGGATCGTCGCGCCCATGACCGGATCGGGCTCCTCCCCTTCGGGGAACATGGTCAGGGAGTAGATCTCGAAGAAGCAGCTTTCCGGGCCCAGCGGCCGGATGCGGTAGGCCGAGAAGCTGGTGAAGTAGGGCAGCAGGAAGTAGTGCGGGAACAGGAACTCGACCGCGTTGATCGGGTGCGAGACGTTGACCTCGCACAGGTTCGGCACCGGCTCGCCCTTGGCCTGGAGTTGCTTGGTGATCTGGTCGGCGACCATGCCGTACCACATCGGCACCGCCTGGCTCAGATCCTCGGGCAGCCCCTCGACATCCAGCAGGCCGCGGGCGATCTCCACCTCCTTGGCGTGCAGCATGCCGGCCATGCCTTCGCTCAGGCGCTCCATGGAGAGCATCTGCGCGTCCAGCGCCTGGCGCAGCGTGACGCCCTCGGCCGCGCTGCGCACGCGCGGGTCGCCGCCCGCCGGCGCGCCGGTTTCCGAACCGTAGCGGTCATCGTAGAGGCCGTTGGTCGCGGCGTAGAGCTGCGGGTGCGTTTTCATCACGTGGTAGCCTTCCATGAAGGCTTCCATGGCGAGCTTCCAGTTCGCGGGAAGAACGGTGCCGAAGCACCATTCCATGCGCAGTTTGTCGACGTGGTGCGCGTCGAGCCGGTCGAGCAGCGGACCCATGCATTCGCGCACCGAAGGCGCGTCGTCGTCGAAGTTGATCCAGGCGGCGCCGATCGCCGTCTCGACCCGACAGGGGATCAGGTTGAGTTCGGCATGTTCGAGCTGACGCTCGGAAAAGAGCTGCTTGCCGTAGACGAAGGTGCATTCGCCATGCATGTCGAACCGCCAGCCGTGGAAGGGGCAGACGAAGCCGGACTGCTTGCAGTTGCCATGGTCGCCCTTGCCCAGTTCGTCCTTGCGCGGGTGGCCGGCGATCGGCACGCCGCGGTGGCGGCAGGCGTTGTGCCAGGCCTTGATGCCGCCCGCGCCGGTGTTGACGACGATCACCGACTTGCCGACGTTGTTGTATTCGATCCAGTCGCCCTCGTCGGGGATCTGCTCAAGCCGGCAGGCCATCTGCCAGACGTGCGGCCAGAGGTGCTCAACCTCCAGGTCGTAGAATTCCTGGTCGAAGTAGCGCTGGACCGGGATGCGTTCCGGGTCTTCGATAGGGAACGGAACAGCCCGCAGGCCGGTGTCTGCTGATTTGAGCACTCCCACACCTCATTTTTGGATTCGTGTTCTGCTGAACATATGTACAACACCCCCGAAGCGAAGCAATGGGAGAGTTGGCCATCTGCTGGTCGGGCGGACTGTGCCACAGCGCGGCCGGTGCCTCAACCGCGGGCGCGCGCGAGGCGCGCTTGCGCCGCCGCCGCGGGCCACTTATCGCCAAGGCGAACCAGGGGAGGGCGGACATGACCGGCGAGGAACAGGCGCTTGATCCGGAGCGGGCGATCATCGATCCGCACCTCCATCTCTGGGACATCCCGCGCCGGGAGGGCTCGCTCCAGGAAGCGCAGCGCTTCCTGCTGCCAGAGCTTCTGGCGATGGTCGCGGCCAGCGGCCACAACGTGACGCACACGGTCTTCGTCGAATGCGGCCAGATGTATCGGCCCGACGCGCCCGAGCACTTGCGCTCGCTGGGCGAGACCGAGTTCGCGGGCGGTGTCGCGGCGATGAGCGCCAGCGGCATCTATGGCCGCTGCCGCGTCGCCCACCGCATCGTCGGCAGCGTCGATCTTCGCCTGGGCGACCTCGTGCGGCCGGCGCTCGAGGCGCACGTCGCGCGCGGCGGCGAGCGGTTCCGCGGCGTCCGCATGCCCGTCGCCTACAGCGAGGACGGGCTGTTCGGCTTCCCGTGCGCGCCAGAGCTGCGCGGGATCATGGGGGATCCGCGCTTCCGCGCGGGCGCGCAGGTGCTGGCCGAGTTGGGGCTGAGCCTGGACTTGTGGTGCCTGCACTCCCAGGTCGACGAACTGGCGCAGCTCGCCGACGCGGTGCCTGACCTGACCATCGTGCTCGACCACATTGGCACGCCCGAGACGCAGGGCCGCTGGGTGGATCGCCAGGAAGAGGCGCGAGCGCAGTGGGCGGCGCGGCTAGGCGAACTGGCAAGGCGGCCCAACGTCGTCGTCAAGATCGGCGGCATGGGCATGGACCTTGCGGCCCCGATCCCGGCTGAAACCGGGCGCGGCAGCTCGGCGCAGCTCGCCGCGCGATGGCGGCCCTGCGTCGAGACCTGCATCGAGGCCTTCACTCCCGCGCGCGCCATGTTCGAGAGCAACTTCCCGCCCGACAAGGCCGCCGGCAGCTATGGCGCCGTGTGGAACGCCTTCAAGATCATCGCCACCGGTCTTTCGGAGGACGAGAAGGATCGCCTGTTTCGCGGCACGGCGGAGCAGATCTATCGGATTTGAGATGCGGGGCGTGCGAAATCGTCGTCCGGGCCCGACCCGGGACGATGATGGACTGCCTCCGGTTCGAAACAAGTAAAATCTCCGAAAATAGGGATGAGAACCAGAAACAAACTCCATTATGGTCCCAAATCCCCTCCGATCGGCGGGCCGTACACTGGACATTCCGCCGCAATCGGAACAGGTGACCGATCGGAGGCGGCAGCGCATCAGTTGCGGCCGTGCATGGGGGCAATAATCACATGGAGTGCTTTGCCGACGATCCTGCTGATTTCTTTCGGGATCGGTCGAGCATCGCCCATCATCTCCCGATCGAGGAACAGGCGGAGTTGCAGCTTGCGGCGGTACGGCAGCGTTTCGGCGAGCTGCGTGGCGAAATACCGCCGCTCGAGGCGCTGGCTGATGCCATGGGCGTCGACGAGATCCGGAAGATCGAGGATGTGGCCCCCGTCCTGTTTCCGCACGGCTTCTACAAGAGCTTTCCGCAGCACCTGATCCACACGCGGGATTTCGATGCGCTGGGCGCGTGGTTGAGCCGCCTTTCGGTCAACGACCTCGGCGCGCTGGCCGGCCGGTCTTTCGAATCGATCGATGGCTGGATGGACGCGCTGGATAACGAGACCGAATTGGAGATAACGCACAGTTCCGGGACGACGGGGGCGCTTTCGCTCTATCCGCGCGGCAAGCGGGAAAGGGCGCTGCAGGCCGGCATGTATCACATGGTCGTGGCCGAATGGCTCGATCCAATCGATCTCTCTCGGCGGAAGGCGGATCATGCGACGGACTATGCGGTCGTCTGGCCGAGCTACCCCGGCGGCCGTTCCGCGATCCTGAAAGGGGCGGGCATGTTCCGCGACGCGGTCGCATCCGATCCCGCGATGTTCCATGCCTTGCTGCCGGCCCCGATGAGTTCGGATTGGCAGATCTACGTGCTGGAGGCGGAGCAGGCGCGCGCCAGGGGCGCGCCGCCGCCGGCGCCGAGCGAATATGTGCGCCGGAAGATGGACGAGGCGGAGGAGATCCAGCGTACTTACGACGATCGCCTGCATCACCTGCTCGACACCATCCGCTTCGGGCTTGCCGCGACCCCTGTTGTCATCGCGGGCGGCCCCGGCAACCTGCATCGGCTGGCCGCCGAGGGCCTTGCCAGGGGAATGGAGCCGGCGTTCGCGCCGGGCAGCATCGTGCGCACTTTCGGAGGGCTGAAGGGTTTTCCCGAGCCGGAAGGCATGGAAGCCACGATCAAGCGTTTTGCGGGCGTCGATGGCATCGGTGCGGCCTATGGCATGACCGAGGTGATCTCGCCGTTCAACGCCTGCGTCGAAGGCAACTTCCACGTTCCTCCCTGGGTTGTCCCCATGGTGCTCGATCCTGCGAGCGGCGCACCCATGCCGCGCGAGGGTGTCCGGAAGGGGCGCGCGGCGTTTATGGATCTTTTGCCGACAAGCTACTGGGGTGGCATCGTCTCGGCGGACATCGTCGAGATGGACTGGGGCAGGTGCGGCTGCGGGCGTACGACGCCGCACGTGCGACCAGCGATCGTCCGTAGCCCGGCAACGGGGGCCGACGAATACGGGGTCGGCGCGGCATCGGCGGATGCGATTCATGCAGCGCTTCATGCGCTGACCTGGGATATCGGATGACCGGCGCGTCGCGCGCCCGGCTTCAACTCTCGCGGAAGGGCAGGCGATAATGGCGGCATCCCGGCTCGAACGGCTGCGCGGCTATCTGGAGGCCGACCCGCACAATCTTGCGCTGATCGAGGACGCCGCCACTGCCGCGCTGGACGAGTCGGCGCTGGAGGTCGCGGCGGACCTCATCGCCCGCTATCGCGCGCTGGCGGCGCTTCCGCCGGGACTGGTCAACGCGGAAGGTATGGTGGCCATGCGGTCGGGCGATTACGCGACCGCCCGCGCCGCCTTCGTTTCGCTGCGGGATGCGGGGCATGACCATCCCGTGGTCCGCTTCAACCTCGCCTGGCTGAGCGCGCTCGAAGGCCGCTTCGCCGACATTCCCGAACTGGTCGACGACGCCGTGATCGGGGGCGTGCCGCGTGCCGCCGCGCTCAAGGTTCAGGCGATGCACCATCTGGGCGATGTCGATGGCGCCGTGGAACTGGGCCGGCGGCTAGTCGAGCGCCTTCCCCACGACGACGCCTTGCTCGGCGCCCTATCCGTGGCCGCGATGGACGTCGACGATCTTGCCCTTGCCGCCGAGATGGCCGGGCGGGCCGGCGGCGGCGCCGATGCGCTGACCACCCGCGGGCTTTTCGCCCTCGACGGCGGCGAGCCCCGGCAGGCCCTGGAGTTGTTCGACCGCGCCCTGGTCGAGCATCCCCACGCCCCGCGCGCGTGGCTCGGCAAGGGGCTGGGCTTGCTCGCGATGGGCGATGCCGATGCCGCGGCGCCCTGTCTGGAAGAAGGCGCGCGGATTTTCGACGATCACCTGGGGTCGTGGATCGCCGCCGGCTGGGCCCAGTTCATTCGGCGCGATCTTGCGGCCGCCCGGCGCGATTTCGAGCGCGCTATGACGCATGACGAAAATTTCGCGGAGACGCACGGCGCGCTCGCGGTGCTCGATCTCGCCGAGGGCAAGTTCGACAGCGCGCGCCGGCGGTCCGAGGTCGCGTTGAAGCTCGACCGGACTTGCTTCGGGGGCGCGCTGGCGCGCGCGCTCCTGCTCGAGACGGAAGGCAGGCCCGCTTTGGCCGAACGCGTTCGGCGGCGCGCCCTGGAACTGCCGGTCGGCGTGGAAGGCAAGACGCTCCTCCAGACCATTTCGGGGATCGCCGGTGCGAGAAGCGGGGGGCGGCTGAATTGAGCCAGGGGCAGGCGATCGACATGCTCAACCGGCTGATGTGGGAGGCGATGATCATCGCCGGCCCCTTGCTCGCGGCGGTTCTCATGGTCGGCCTGCTCATCTCGATATTCCAGGCGACGACGCAGTTGCAGGAAATGACGCTGAGCTATGTGCCCAAGATGTTCGTTTCGGGTCTGCTGCTGATCTTTCTGGGCCCTTGGATGATCGGCCGCATCATGCAGTTCGCCATCGGCCTGGTCCGGATCGTTCCCAGTCTGGGGTGAAGCGATGGATGGCGACCGTTTCGAAATCTGGGTGGCGTCCGGTTTCCTGCTCGGCTTGCGCGTCATGCCGGTTTTCGTCTTTGCACCGCCATTCAGCCTGCTGCGCGTACCCCGCCCGTTCCTCGTGATCATGTCTCTGGGATTTGCCGCAGTCCTGATTTCGGCGATGCCCGAAGCAGACCGGCTGCCGCATGTCGACGCTGCCGTTCTGATGCTGGGCGGCCTGCGCGAATTCTTCGTGGGGCTGGTGCCGGTCGTGGTGCTCCAGCTCATGTTCGGCAGCCTCTATATCGTCGGTCGCACGATCGACGTTCAGGCCGGTTTCGGCCTGGCCTTGCTGATCGATCCGATGACGCGGGGGCAGATGCCGCTTGCCGGCACGATCTTCGCCTATGCCTTGGCCGCCACGTTCTTTGCCATGGGCGGCCAGTTCGATCTGCTGCGCTTCTTCGCCGCCTCGCTCAAGGCCGTGCCGCTGGGCGGGGCGATCGAGATCAGCGGGGTCGCCGCGCTGGCGACTTACGCCACCACCGTCTCGCTCGTCGCCCTGGGTGTCGGCGGCGCGGCGATCGCGACCCTGCTGATGTGCGATCTCGTGATCGCGATGCTGTCGCGAACGGTGCCGCAGATGAATGCCCTGCTTCTGGGCATCCAGGTCAAGGTCGCCGTCATGCTGGTGGTGGTGCCGCTGGTGCTGGGCGTGTCCGGCGCCCTGTTCGTGCGGCTTGTCGCGGTCGCGCTCGAAGCCATGCCGCGGTTCGTCTGAGCATGGGGGCCGTCTGACCATGGAGGAAACGGAACTCGACAAGAGCGAGCAGGCCACGCCGTTCAAGCTCAGGCGGGCGCGGGAGAAAGGTTCTGTCGCCCGCAGCATGGATCTGGGCTTTTTCGCCGCTCTCGTCGCGGCGATCGGCTTCTTCCGGGTGGGGGCGCCGCCGCTGGCATCCACCATCGCCTATGCGGCCGGCGAAACTCTCACCTCGGCCGGCATGCTCGCATCCAGCCCGGGCGTGCTCGGCGCCGTGGCGGCGCGCCTCGTGGCGGCGGTCGCCATGCCCTTGCTTGCGTTCGGCGGTGCGCTGTTCGGCATGGCGCTTGCCCTCGATTTCTTCCAGGTCG
>Ga0172382_10001271_pt1 | contig 45473 bp, 42 predicted proteins | sample Leawel138RmetaG_FD_122245 | JGI IMG/M metagenome (GOLD analysis project Ga0172382, IMG submission 122245) | Leachate microbial communities from a municipal landfill in Southern Ontario, Canada - Leachate well 138R metaG | ecosystem: Engineered > Solid waste > Landfill > Unclassified | place...
GTCACTCTCCTGCCGTATTTGGGGACGAAGTGGTTTTTATCAATCCAGCGGAGCCTTTGGTTTTCGGGACCAACTGCAGGATGTGCTTGCACTGCGAGCTCTCGACCCGTCGATTACCAGAAGCCAAATCCTCAACGCCGCCCGACATCAGTTTGAGGAAGGTGACGTTTTACATTGGTGGCACCCACCCACAGGGCGGGGAGTGCGCACGCGCATTTCTGACAATTTGCTCTGGCTCCCTTATGTCACGACGCTGTATGCTGAGGCCACTGGGGATAGTGCCATCTTGGATGAACAGCTACCTTTCCTGAGCGCGCCGCCATTACAACCCAACGAAAAAGAGCGCTATGCTCAGTATGGCTGGACGAATCAGTCTTACTCGCTCTTAGAGCACTGCCGGAGGTCGCTGCAAAAAGGCGCCACGATTGGTTCACACGGTCTGCCGCTGATTGGTTCTGGCGATTGGAACGATGGCTTTAACAAAGTAGGCGCTCAGGGCAAGGGTGAAAGCACCTGGCTGGCCTGGTTTTTGGTCGAAACCCTCAATCGGTTTTCGGAAGTCTGCGACCAACGAGGATTAAGTGCCGAAGCAGACAAGTTCCGCGGGCAGGCTCAGGCTTACATAAGCGCAATCGAGCAAAATGCCTGGGATGGCGATTGGTATCTGCGCGCCTTTTACGACGACGGCACGCCGCTTGGAAGCCATTTATCTGATGAATGCCAGATTGACGCGATCGCGCAATCCTGGTCAGTGCTCAGCGCTGGCGGGGGGCAGGTCCGCAGCGCGCGGGCTATGGAACATGTCTGGCAGCGTCTGACCGACCCCGACAACAACCTGAGTCTGCTCTTCACCCCGCCCTTCGATAAAACTTCTCACGATCCCGGCTACATCAAGGATTATCCGCCAGGTGTGCGTGAGAATGGCGGGCAGTACACTCACGCTGCCGCCTGGACAACCTGGGCCTATGCAAAATTAGGAGACAGCACCCGCGCCTGGCATCTGTTTGACATCCTCAACCCAATCTACCAGGCTGACAGCGAGGCAAGGGCACAGCAATATCGCGTGGAACCCTACGTCTCGGCCGCTGACATTTACAGTCAGGGTTCAAAATTGAGAAGAGGGGGTTGGACCTGGTACACTGGTTCGGCCAGCTGGCTTTATCGCCTGGGCATCGAAGGGTTGTTGGGATTCCATAAAAAGGGAAACTATCTCTATCTTAACCCTGTGATTCCCTCCAGATGGGAGGGTTACACCCTGCAGTACCGTTATTTTGACAGCCTTTATCACATAGAGGTGAAAAACCCTGAGCGCGTTTCGAGTAAGGTCAAAAAGATTAAGCTGGATGGGCAGGTAGTGGAAGGAAAAGCAATTCCCCTCAATGATGATGGGAATGAGCATTACGTAGAGGTCGTGTTGGGGGTTTAGCATAGAAATTAAACCGCCCAATAAAAAACTGCTGATGAAATAGGGCCAACCATTCCATGGTGGAGGTGAGTTGAGAAAGTCACTGGAAGTGATTGCGGTTTCAGTTCTATTGCTGGTGCTGGTCGCTGTGATTCTCGGCGGCTGGAACCTTGTTTTACAGGGATTGAAATCAGCTGGTAATACTGCCATCAAGTCCGCTTTGATGTTGGTGGTGTCTTTTATCGTAATCGGTCAGATACAGGTACTGCTTAGCAGAGAAAGAATGGACAGTTGGCTGGGGAAATACAGCGGGATCAAGGGAATTGCCATTAGCGCGATTGTCGGTGGTCTCATCCCTGGCGGGCCTTATGTCTACTATCCCTTCGCACGGAGTTTTACAGAGAAGGGATTGCCTGCCTACATCCTGATTGCCTTTCTTTTCGGCAAACACGTCTACGATTTTTCTCGCATCCCGATGGAAATCACCCTGATTGACCCGCAAATTGCTTTGATCCGAAACCTGATTACGCTGCCGATCCCGATCATTGCCGGATTGTTGGCTGAGTACCTTCTCAAAAACCGGTCAGTAGCGAACCTTTTCTCTGAAGGTGAGATCTAAGATGACCCTGACCACCGCAGTTCTCAGCGCTGTGGCGCTTATTTTATTCTTTGTAAACAGGAAGGAAAACGGAAAACAGGTCGAGGGTCTGAAAATCGGCGCCAAAGAGATGTGGCAGTGTTTACCACTGATACTGGGGGCCTTTGTCCTGGCGGGGATGATCGAGGTTCTGATTCCGGGAGAGTTCGTCAGAGACTGGCTCTCGGCTGAGGCTGGATTTAAAGGCATCGTCTTAGGCACCTTAGGAGGTCTGCTCCTTGCGATGGGACCCTATGCTGCTTTCCCCATTATCGCTTCCGTGCTGGCATCGGGAGCAGGACTGGGCACAGTTGTCGCGCTGATTGCAAGCTGGTCGCTGCTGGGCCTGAGCAAAGCCCCCTTTGAATCGAGCTTCTTTGGCCTCAAATTTTTCGTTTATAAATCTATCCTGAGCCTGCCGTTTTGTCTGGCAGCAGGGCTGATAGCACACTGGATCGAATTGCTGCTAAGGTAACACTGGTTGCCAGTGCTGACTATCAACGCTTTGGCTGTAGCAAACGAAATACAGGAAAACCCGACGCTTCAATCCCTTTTTCTGGTTTGCTGGTTGTTTAAGCAGGAAGTTAACAGGATTTTTATACAATGCTTACGTCAAATGCCACCGTAAGGCAATATAAAATGAAGTAAGCTGAATAAGCCCGCGGCTAAGCGATCCAGTTTTCTGAAAACCATCGCTCTGGGCTACAACAAAATGAACTTCTCCCGTGTGGGGAGTTGCCATAACAAGAGAGGTATAGATGACCAACGACAGTTCCTACAATGAGATAACGACCAGGCTTTTCCCAACTTTGAAACAGTATGTACCTGTCGTCGAAAGAGTCCACGGGGGTTCCCATCCTGAATTTCACCAGGTACGGGCGATATTCAACCAAATTGTCGATAAGACCGAGGCGGCAGGCTCAGCCAAACCCGAATTGACAGACGAATTTACCCAGCTGCGACAAATCACAGCAGACTACACAGTGCCTGGTGACGTCTGTGAGAGTTACGAGGCTGTTTACAATATGCTGTCTGAAGTTGATCAAGCCTACTTTGCTTAACAGCGAAACTCCACAGTCAGAAAGAGGAAAGTCTTGCAGAGAGTCATTCTAAGTAAGAAAAACCAAATCGCCCTGATCGGTGGTGTCTTAATCGTCATCGGTTTCCTCAGCAAATTTGCCTTTGATAACGAGGTTATTGCCACCTGGGCTTTTGTAATCGCCTCTATTCTGGGAATCGCGCCTATCGCTATCCAGGCTTACCAGGCACTGCGGGTTAAAGTCGTCAGCGTAGACGTTCTGGTCACCATGGCGGTCATCGGCGCATTCCTGATTCAGAACTTTGAGGAATCAGCCATAGTCACCTTCTTGTTTTTATTCGGTGCCTATCTCGAACAACGAACTCTGAACAAGACGCGATCTGCCATCAAAGAACTGACAGAGATGGCACCAGAGAGCGCCTTGAAGCGGCTGGAGAGCGGTGAATACATCGAAGTAGAGGTAGATGAAGTCGACGTCGGCGACATTTTGCTGGTAAAGACCGGCGCGAAGGTTCCTGTAGACGGCACTGTACTGTCGGGCGAAGGCTACATCAACGAAGCCAGCATCACCGGCGAGTCCGTTCCGGTTGGTAAAGACCAGGATTCAAGTGTCTACGCCGGCACGATTCTGGAAAATGGCACACTCCAAATTGTGGCCGACCGCGTGGGCGAAGATACCACTTTCGGCAAGATTATCGAATTAGTAGAAGAAGCGCAGGATTCCAAATCAGCGGCAGAACGTTTTATCGACAAATTTTCAAGGTGGTATACCCCGGCTGTGTTGGCACTGGCGCTGATCGTTTGGCTCTTTTCACAGAATATTGAACTCGCCATCACCATTCTGGTGCTGGGCTGCCCTGGCGCGCTGGTTATTGGCGTGCCGGTTTCCAATGTCGCCGGTATCGGCAATGGTGCCAGACATGGTGTTTTGCTGAAAGGGAGTGAAGTCATTGTCGATTTCAGTCGGGTCGACACCATTGTTTTTGACAAAACCGGCACCTTAACCGCCGGCGAACCTCAGGTAGCGGATCTCCAGTTTTACTCAGTTGACGCTGAAACTGTCAGGGCTTACATGGCCAGCGTGGAAAACGAGTCTGATCACCCTCTGGCCAACGCGATTGTTGAGCACATCGGCCAGACACAACTGTATCCGGTCGAAAAAACAGATGTCGTCAAGGGCGGTGGAATTGTCGCCCAGGTGGACGGCCACACGGTAGCCGTCGGCAATGTGGCCCTCATGGAGCGGGAGAACGTCCACCTCTCGGAAGAAGCCCGTTCTGATATCGCTCAGTTCGAAGCCAACGGCAACTCACTTGTCCTGACTTCTGTGGACGGTGAATTGCGCGCTCTGGCAGGCATCCGCGACCAGATTCGTCCGGGCGTGAAAGAAGACCTGAAGAAAATCAAGCGGCTGGGCGTTAAGAACCTGGTGGTGCTCTCGGGCGATAACCAGGGCACCGTCGATCGTGTCGCCCGCGAGCTGGGTCTGACCGAAGCCCACGGGCATATGCTTCCGGAGGATAAGGCCGCTTACATCCAGAACCTGATCGACAAGGGACATGTCGTTGCTTTTGTTGGAGATGGGGTCAATGACAGCCCGTCATTGGCTTTGGCGCACATCGGCATCGCCATGGGAAGCGGCACAGATGTCGCCATCGAAACCTCAGATGTCGTGCTGATGAATTCAGATTTCAGCAAACTGCCCCACGCGCTGGGGCTGACTAAAGCGACAGCCAGAAACATGCGCCAAAACATTGTCATCGCGATTGGCGTTGTGTTAGTCTTACTGGCGAGCGTATTTTTTAGTGATTGGATGAACATGTCGATTGGCATGTTTGTTCATGAGGGAAGCATAGTCGTCGTGATCCTCAATGGCATGCGACTGCTGCGTTATCAATTAAGAACTTAATCTAAAGAAGGAGACACAAAAATGCATAAAGCAACCATCCAATTAGAAACACTAACCTGCCCGTCCTGCGTTATGAAGATTGAAAACGCGACCAAATCATTGCAGGGTGTGGATAAAGACAGCGTTAAAGTGCTGTTCAACTCCAGTAGGTTGAAATTCGACTTTGATGAAGAAAAGGTCGCGATCGAAGACGTCGAAAACGCCATCAAAAAGCTTGGCTACGAAATAAAGAAGTCACAAGTAAAAGCTTGATTAAGACAAATCCCGGAGAATAACGTCCGCTTTTCTCCGGGATTTTCCATTTTATGGATTACAATTTTCAGTCTGCGTGAGCTCGATATTCGCCTGAAAGCTCATCTGTGGGTATCGCTTGAGGAGACCGGCAAAGTCAGGTCAGTGCTCGCACATACCTGACCAATGGCTCGATTGCCTTACGTGAGGAGCGATCAAAAGAATGCTCCATAGCGGAGAGAATCTCATTTTGCGGTCCTTCCTTATTCCTTCTGGCAGCCATGATCCTCCTCGCCAAATTAACAAGAACTCTGTCAAACCCCCGCATTTTCTGGTAATTGAAACCGCTTTGAAAATAGAAGAAGGGAAGATTTGAATCTGGAGGCAGGTTATCCATTCGGAATCGCTCGATTTCAGCGGCTTCCGTAGCCGGCGTGGCGCCAGTCGCGAAGATGATCAGCCTTGTATTTGGCAATAATTTCTGGATTTTTTTGACAAAACCGATGCCACCTATCCTGCCAGCACGAATGCCGCCTCCTAAGATGATCAGATCATAATCGGAGAGGTCGACCATGTTGACGTTTTCCAAAGGGTAAGCTTCACAGTCCAAAGCTTCGGCAATCCAATGGGCATAATTTTCAGTAAAACCCGTCTTCGTTTTGTAGATCACAACCACATTTTCCATTTGACGCCTCCATCCAAGGGAACTTACCGCCTAATGACACCAGTAATAATTCTATCAGCAAGCGGAGGCATTAGGCTCCGCAGGTACATCAGATTTCATGGGTTGGCGATCTTTAATCGAAGGGTGGGGCACTCGCTGGCACTGCTTGTCTGAGAAGAGTTCTTACACTCCAAAAATCCCGGTCAAAACGAAGACGAACATCGAACCAACGATGATTCCCAAAGCAGTGTAATTCTCATTGCCATGCTTGTGAGCGGTCGGGATGAGTTCGTCCAGCGTGATAAAAACCATCACTCCGCCGGCAAAAGCGAGAGCGCCTGGCAAAAGAGTGGTGAAACGCACCAGGAATGAACTGGCCAGCAAAGCCCCCACCGGTTCCGCCAAACCCGACAGAAAAGCAACTTTCAGGGCGTCTTTCTTGCAAATCCCTGCTTTGCACAGCGGCAGAGCAGTCGCGATCCCTTCCGGGATGTTGTGCAGCAAGATGGCGGCAGCGATAAAAAGACCGAATTGGGGGTTATGCAGATAGCCAGCGCCAACAGCGATCCCTTCTGGCAGGTTATGCAGACTGATGCCGATAGCCAAAAGCAAACCGGTATTTACCAGCGAAATGTCGAGATCCTCGCCTTCTCGGTTGAGGAATCTGCGCCGGTTTCTACCCTTGCGTCTACCAGGCTGGTCGGTTAAGGCCTGATTTCGCAGGCTATGCTGCTCGTGTCTTACTTCACGAACCCCAAAACGGATGTGAGGAAGAAAGAAGTCGAGCAAAAACATTACGATAGCACCCAGTCCGAAGCCAATTGTTGCAGTTATCCAGTCGGACATCTGGATGGACTCCTGAACCAGCTCCAGAAAAGCCAGACAAATCATCACGCCCGCGGTGATTCCCATCAAAAAGCCGTATGACCTTTTACCTGGTCTGCGGATAATTGCGATCAACCCCCCAAAGGTAGTGCCGAGACTGGCCACAAAGCTCAACAAAAAAATGTTTACGATTGGGTGCAAATTTTCAAACATGTGGTTCGGTGCCTTCTTTCCTTAAAAAGCCAGGTGCATGATTATACCTGCTTCCTGTCCGGGTAAGCAATTTTAGCACCTTGCCGAAGGGTACAATTCTTGCACAGATTACGGCAGGAATTGCAAGCCATGATTGAGACCCTCGAATTCGACCCGATATTGACGTTATTTCCCTACGCGTTTCTCTACTACGCGCTGCTGCTTCTCTCCAGCGGGGTAGCCTTTTTGTCAGTTAATCGCTCGGGCAGGGTCGATAAAAACGTTCCGCGGACAACCCTGGCGATCATTTTCCTTATCCAACTGGTTTTGTTGATGATCAATTTGCTCGCCTACCAGGGTTTTCAATCGCTGCAGATTCTTTTCCCCATCTTACACCGTGCCCTCAACCTGATTTGTCTGGTCTGGCTGTTCTGGGCGCTACTGCGCATTCCTGACCCAGCCTTCCCCAGCTGGCTTCTAGCGGGGCTGACAATTTTTGTCTTGATAGCGGCCGTTTCGACAGGACTGTGGTGGCTGCAGATGCCTCCTGGTCAAGAGTTCAACCATAGCTGGATGGATTTCGTCTGGGCTGGTTTCACATTGTTATTGATCTCGATCAACGCTGTCTATTACTATGCGAAGTATCGCGCCAGGGTTGTCGAAGCCTGGCTGATTCTAATCATCCCTGCGCTTGGTTTCGCGCTCTACCTGATCTTGCCCTCTGCTGGCAGCCTGCCCGCAGCAGTCATGCTCAGTCAGCTGTTTTATTACCCGCTCCTCATCAGCCTTGCCTGCCATTACTGCGGGGGTGATCAGGATCCTTCCATTGATAAAAAACATCCATCCGGGCAAAGCGAGCGCTTGCGCGCCAATGTCGTCAATGCTTTTCTCGATATCAGTGTGCAGCCCACTCAGGCCGAGGTTGAAAAAACCCTGACTCATAGCCTTTGCCTCTATCTGAGGGCCGACTTGCTTGGCCTGATAAGGTACGACCTGACCAACAACCAGGCCAGCCTCAATCACACCTATGACATAATCAGGGAAGACCACATCGCTAACCTTGAGCTTCCGGTCAGCCAGTTGCCAGCCCTGTTTGAGCCGCTTCGTCAGGGGGAAACCCTGATATCCAACCGGGAATCTCAGCTCAAAGAGGAAAAACTGCAACTGATGCAGGTCAGTGGTTACAACCAGATTGGCAATCTTTTTCTTTATCCGCTGGACACATCTTCCTCTCATCTAAAGCAGGCACTGCTTGGGCTGAGCCCTTACACGAACAAAGAATGGATGCCAGAAGATCTGCAGCGGCTGGATCGCTTAAAAGAAAACCTCTCCAAAGTGCTCGAAAATGCTGCCCTGCTGAAACGATACGCCCGCCAAACCGATGACCTCCGCTCTCTTCTGCTTCAAAAAGAACGGCTTCTAAACGAGGTCTGTAAAAATTACGAACAAGTCCAGGCTGAATTACAGAATGCCGACAGCGGTCTGCTTCAAACTGGGCGTGCCTGGACAGAAGAAGTGACCCTCTGGATAGAGCGTCAGAAACAACTCGAAGCAGAGCTGGACAGACTTGAACAAACCATCCGCGATAATCAGGACAGCGTCAACGAAGTGGATGACCTGAAAATGCAAAAAAAACAACTTGAAGAGACCGTCGCCCTCAGTTCAGAGCAAACCCTCAGGCTTAAAAGCGCCATCCGTGAGGCCAGCCAGATGCTGGAAAAATTGACCCGTATGGATGATAACCAGAATTTTGAGGAAAGGTGAGAGGGGTTAGCATTTTATGCGATTCAACAAACACCAGACTGTCACGCTAACGGTCATTTTTATCCTCTGCATGTCTTTTATCGGGGTCATCCTGGGGAGCGTCGCCATTACTGCCATGGCCCATTCAGATAGCGCGCCTTGGTATATCAGTTTATCCGGCATGGAAAGGACAGCCACGCCTTTTCAGCCCAACTCCTTCGCCAATATTCTTGAAGATGGCAGTATCGAATTGATCCCGCAGCCAATGTTCACGCCTACGCCGGTGCCTGTCATACCGGAGGGTGAGTTGCCGAAGAATCAGGTCAATATCCTCATGCTGGGTGCGGACGATTTTGGAGCCAATAACTTCCGAACAGATGTGATCATGCTGCTATCGATCAATCCCAAACACAAGACCGCCACTCTGATCTCGTTCCCAAGAGATTTGTATGTCACCATCCCCGGATATTGGTCAAACCGAATCAACACGGTCTGGCAGTTGGGTGGGTTTCCACTGTTGCAGGACACGTTCGTTGTCAATTTTGGCTTCCATCCTGATTATTATATGATGGTCAATTACAACGGCTTCAAAGATGTGGTTGACAGCATTGGGGGCATCGATGTGGTCGTAAGCGAAGAACTGCAGGACAGCTGCCACACCCACCCGAGCGGTTGGTGTGTCATCCAGCCGGGCGAATTACATATGGAAGGCAGCACCGCTCTCTGGTATTCACGCTCGCGCCTGACCACATCTGACTTTGACCGCAATCGCCGGGCACAGGAAGTGGTCATGGCAATTTTTAAGAAGGCGGTCAACCTCAACATGCTTACCAAAGTGCCTGAACTGTATGGTCTCTATCGGGAGTACGTTGACACCGATCTGCCCCTGACTCAGGTTATGTCGTTATTACCCATGGCCAAACCTTTAATGAATCCGGATAACATCCGCCGATTCTCGGTCAGCAATGAGATGGTCACAAACTGGATCACCTATGAAGGCGCCTGGGTGCTTATGCCAAATTATTACGCCATTTCCGATATGCTTAACGAGGCACTCTATCGCAATGAGTAATTGAATGCGAGTGTCACTTGATTTGCTATCTGATTTTCATTTTATAATTGTTTTCACAAAATTTTAGTTAGCTTAAACTTTTTTCAGTCTCATATTTTTGTCATAGGTTAACCCAAGGAGTTTTTATGTCGCCTATCTTACAAGCCCATAAACTGGTGAAAAAATTTGGAGGTCTAACAGCAGTCGACGATGTCTCCTTCGATATCCGGGAAGGCGAAATTTTCAGTTTGCTCGGGCCAAATGGCGCAGGCAAGACTACAACCATCTCCATTCTATCCACTTTACTTGAACCGACCAGCGGCGATGCCCTGATCAATGGACATTCCATCAAAAACAACACCATGGGTGTGAGAAAGAGCATTGGCATTGTCCCCCAGGAAATCGCTTTATATGATGACCTGACTGCCCTGGAAAATCTTAGATATTGGGGGAAACTTTACGACCTGAATGGTCCTGAACTGGAACAACGCGTCGCTGAAGTGCTGGAACAAATCGGCCTGACTGAGAGGGCCACAGATCGACTCAAAACTTACTCGGGAGGGATGAAACGTAGAGTCAATATTGCCGCAGGGTTGCTGCATAAGCCAAAATTGCTTTTTATGGATGAACCAACGGTAGGGATTGACCCACAATCAAGGCGAATGATCCTGGATACAGTTAAGCAGCTTAACGAACAGGGCATGTCGATCCTGTACACTACCCATTATATGGAGGAAGCACAGGAATTGTCCGACCGGGTCGGAATAATTGACCAGGGTAAACTGATTGCGATCGGAACACAGGCGGAACTTACGCTCCAGGTTGGCGAGAACGACTCGATTCGCATCCTGACCGACCCCACCGACGATCTTACTGCTATCACTTCCAGACTTCAGGGTTTCGAAGGGGTCAGCCGTGTGACAGTTGATGAAAACGCTCTCACCTTGATCACACCAGACGCGGAGAGCTATCTGGCGCCAATCATTACACATGTCAGCCAGGCAGGCGCAAGGATCAAATCCATCGAGATTGTCGAACCGAATCTGGAAACCGTTTTCCTTCATCTTACGGGGCGCGCTCTAAGAGATTGAGACTATGAGAAAAATCTGGTATATCACACAAAAAGACCTTTTGTTGATCGTTCGCGATCCCATGGCATTGGTTTTTTATCTCCTGGCACCTTTTTTGTTGACTCTTGGCATGGCAGCCATAAGTGGATCCTTCAATTCAAGTGATAAGGGGCTTTCCAATATCCCTCTGGTAATCACCAACGCAGATCAAGACCAACTGGGAGATCGCCTGGTGACCGTTTTGCAGTCCGAAGAGTTGAATTCATTGATTTACCCGGTCTTGATAGACGATTTTGAAGAAGCGCGCAGGTTCGTCGACCAGCGTAAGGCCGTTGCGGCGCTTCTGATTCCGGTAGGTTTCACCCACAGCATCATTCCTGACTATAGACAACCTGTCTCTGATGAAGTTGTCATGCTGGAACTATTTACAGACGGAGAATCAACTTATTCTATTGGCGTTATTCGGGCAATTCTCGAGACATTTCTAAATGAAGTGGAATCTTCGCGCATCACCTATTCCACAGCCATGATCCAATTTGTGAATAATGGGCTTATCGCGGCTGAGGATTTACCCCTATTTATTGCCAATTTGTCATCTGAGATGGGGACTGCCGGTGACCCCAATATTGGATACAAAATTGTGAGCGATGAAAAGGTGGTGGAGAGTAACAACCTCAATTTCCTCGCTATCATGGCCCCGGGGATGGCCTTGATGTTTTTGATGTATAACGTGACTTCTGCCGGTGTTTCATTTTTAATTGAACGTAGAAATTACACTTTACAGCGGAACCTGGTCAGCCCGACGCCCAGCCTTCAGATAATAATCGGCAAGACCTTTGGGATCTTCCTGCGAGGTTTTTTGCAGGTTCTCATCCTGATTCTCGCTTCCACCTTACTCTTCGGGCTCAATTGGGGTGACTGGCTCGGGGTTGTAGTGTTGATCGCGCTGGCTACCTACGCGGCGTGTGGATGGGGAATGTTCCTCACCAGTATCATGAAAACTCCTGCCCAAGTTACCGCTGCCGGAACGGCAGTCGGTCTCATTTTCGGAATGCTCGGCGGGGGCTTCCTGCCAATGGCAACGATGCCTGATTGGCTTCAAACTGTTGCCCGAATTTCACCAAATGCCTGGGGCAGCCAGGGTTTTATCATACTTTCCTCTGGCGGCACATTGGTCAATCTAAGGCTGATCCTCCTGGCGCTCCTCGCTATGGGGACAGTATTGCTTGCCATGTCTTCAATCTTTTTCCGACGAATTATCCTCCAGGGAAATCATTAACCATGATCAAAATAATAAACATGATCAAAAAGGATATCAGACTGTATTTTAATTCACCAGTCTCGCTTGTGTTTTTCATCGTCTTGCCGATTTTATTTACGGTCATCCTCTCAGTGGCAACGGGTGGATTTGAGGATACCACTGTCGTGTTAAATTACATTAATCAGGCTGATTCTCCGCTTGCAAACAGCCTGTTGGAAATATTAAATGAGGATGATGCAATCGAACTGAAAGAAATCGATTTGGAGAATGCCCGCGAAAGGTACGAGTCTGGTGACCTGGCAGTATATATGGTCATCCCGGCAGATTTCAACAGTGACAGTCTGCTAAAGGGGGCCTTGACCGTCCAACTTTATCAGCAGCCTAATCGTATAGTCAGTCAAACCATCTACCAGGTGCTGCGATTGTCTCTTTCAAAGCTGACCAGCGCCGAGGCCAAACTGGAATCGGTGATGCGGGTCTATCAAAGACTGCATCCGGAGGTCGATAAGGCAGCTCTGGACGATTTGTCACAACAACTCCGGTCACAGATACAGCTGGAAATTGCTCAGGCACCCAGCAGACTGGTTCAATCAGACAGCCAGACAGACGATGAAATCGTCTACGACGCAGCCACGAGTTCTTCGGCCGGGCAGCTGATCACCTGGGTTTTCATTCCGTTGGTAGGGCTGGCTGGGGGGATGGCTTACGATCGCCAGTTGGGTACCCTCAAACGTCTGCTTGCTACTCCGACCAGCCGTCTGACCTATTTTTCAGCGACCATGCTGGGAAATGTCTTGATCGCGCTCGTTCAAATGTCCTTATTGATGATATTCGGCGCCTTGGTCCTGAAAGCACCCTGGCTGGAGCGTCCTCTGCCAACCTTTTTACTCCTCTTCACCTTTAGCCTGGCCTCGGCTGGGCTCGGGGCCTTTCTGGGTAGCCTTGTCAAGACTGAAGGGCAGGCTTCCTCGCTCAGCACAATAATTGGAATGACTTTTGCCCTACTTTCAGGAGCCTGGTTCCCTATTGAGCTTTTTCCTGACGTTATGCAACAAACGGCTAAGATTTTCCCCACCTATTGGGGCATGCGGGGATTGAAAGACATTCTGATCAGTAACAAGCCTCTGGAACAGATTTTACCAACCATGGGCATTTTGCTCGGTTTTGCGGCACTTTTTCTGGCTTTGGGTCTGATCTTCTTCAAGACCGAATAATGCAGAGGACCGATTTTTTTCGAGCCCGCACAGGGCTTGTCTCTCCTCATTGGTTGGCGCTGCGATTATGCCAGTCTCCAGCCCGACCGCCGGCAAATCAAAACGGAAGGAGCCTGTCCTTCCGTTTTAGTTGAAAAACAATCAAACGCAGTTTTCTAAGACTTGCCCCTCATGCGGGGGTCAAGTACATCGCGCATCGCGTCGCCAACCAGGTTCCAACCCATCACAAACAAGGTCAGCGTCAAGCCGGGGAAGACCACAATATACCAGTAGCGATCAAGGTTAGTAATCCAGTTTCGCGCGAAACTCAGAATCTGACCCCAGTCCGCGTAGCCTACCTCAGTGCCGATACCCAGGAAAGAGAGCGCAGCGAAACCGAGAACCACGTCGCCTATACCCAGGCTGGCCAGAACCAGGGTGGGGAAGATCGCATTTGGCAGGACATGTTTAAACAGGATACGGTTTTTCTTGACACCAGAAACGGTGGCTGCCAAAACAAAATCTCGCTCTCTAATCGAAAGAATGTCCGATCGAATCACGCGCGCGTAATGCATCCAGCCAAAAGAAATCATGGCAATCAGCGGCGGCAGCAAGCTTCGACCGAGAATTGGCGTCAGCACCGCCGAGAAGATCAGCGCCATCATGATATACGGCAGGGTCATGAATATATCCGTTATCCTCATGATGACATTATCCACCCAACCACCATAATAGGCGGCTATTGAGCCCAGGATAACACCGATGGTCACCGTTAAAGCCACCACCAGCAGACCGGTCTTGAAGGCAGTGCGGGTGCCCCAAACAATACCGTAGAGGATGTCGTACTGACCCTGGGTAGTACCCAATACATGCGTCATTTCGGTTTTTCCTGTCAATGGCTCGTACCAAAACGGCACATCGGGCACTTTGCGCCCCCATTCGGCGCCGGGGGCTTTTGGCTCACCGCTGTAACCATCACGGGGCATTTTGAAGGGGTCTTTGTCCACTGGGGGCATGATCACCGGGGCGAAAATTGCGATCAGCACAAATAAGAATATTAATATGAAGCCAACAATGGACGCGGGCGTCTTGACCAATCCTTTAACAATTCTGTAGTTGTCTGTTCCCAGCGTTCTTTCCAGCCACGTGATCTTTCGATCGCTGTAAACCTCATCGAGTATGCGGTTATCACCGCTGGGGATCAATTCAGAAGATTCATTCATCTGGGCTCCTTAAGCGAGGCGGACCCTGGGGTCAATAAAGGCATAAACAATATCTATAACCAGGTTAGAAACAATCAGTATCGAACCGCTAAAGATTGCCAAACCCAGAACCGTGACGACATCCAGCTGGGCGGCTGCGTCTGCGGCAGCCTTACCAATTCCAGGATAGTTGAAAACTGTTTCGGTGATGACAACACCGCCCAACAATCCCACTATGCTTGAGCCAGCCATGGTAACGATAGGCAGCATGGCGTTAGGGCGGGCATGCTGGTTGATGACCGTCTTTTCACTCAAACCCTTGGCGCGTGCTGTGGTCACGTAGTCCATTCGCAATGTTTCCAACATGGAAGAGCGGGTCACACGCACATAAGTTGCCCAGTTGATATAAGACAGGGTGAGAATTGGCATGACCATGTGCCTGAGGGCGTCCCAAAATACATCAAAGCGTAAATTGAGCAGCGCGTCTATCGAAAGCAGGTGGGTATATTGCTTGAATTCACCCGAATAGACCAGCCGACTTACCCAGTCAGACATCTTGCCCGGGAAAAAGTATTGCGGTCCGGCATAGAGCAGCATCAGCAGCAACAAACCGAACACAAAGGTAGGAAAGGAGGTGCCAATAATGCTGTAAACCCTTGCAGCCTGGTCGATAAATTTGTTTTGGTTCACCGCGGCTTTCACACCCATCCAGATACCGACAGAGAGCATTGGAAAAATGGTCCAGAGCGCCAGGTCAACCGTGTTGGGAAAGCGATTTTTGACGATGTCGATGACGTCCTGCGATGCTGTCCGCGAATAACCAAAATCGCCAAACAAGATGCCCCCCTCACGCTCACCGGTGACAGGATCTTTGATGCCCGTGAGCCAGATGCGGTATTGCGTCAGGAAAGGTTTGTCCAGACCGTATCGGGTGATAATGCCCTGGATTTGTTTATCGTTTTTTGGAAAGTCTTTGACATACAATGCTGACCGCTCGACCGGTCCGAGCAGCTGCAGCATCCCAAAAATGATCAGCGTGACACCAATCAACAGCAATGGCACCATCAACAGCCGACGAATGATGTAATTGGTCATAAAAGTTATCCTCTCAGTCCATTTTGCCTTCGGAACAGGCAGAAAATATTTTTCTACTCATTCCGAAGAAAAATGACTCCGGATTTGCGGGAGCCCTTACGGGCTCCCGCTTTTTGAAGCAAACTAAAGTTATTACTCAACAAAGAAGTTGAAGATCAAGACATCCTGCTGCAGAGCGGGACGTCCGTAATACAGGCGTAGCGGTTGCCCATTGCCTTCTTCACATCCTTCGGTAATGAAGCGATCCAAACCGAGGAGGGAAGTATCAACAGAGCAGACGGGGATCGGGTCGTCATAGGCATTGGTCTCAGGATTGTAGATGGCGATTTCGCCAACCAACTGATCAACCTGAGGACGCATGGCTGTGTCGACATCGATGTAGTCAGCTTCACCTGCCTGGAGCATGGCAAAACGAGTGCCGAATTCCGGTACGATTTTGATCGCAACGCGTTCGGTTTTCGCGGGCTCGCCCCAGTAACCTTCGAAGGCGGTCATGACGATTTCTTCACCAGGTGTCCAATGGTCCAGTTTGTAAGCCCCGGTTCCATTGGTGATCTTGCTGAAGGGGTTGTCGGCAGACACCATGGCATAGGTATTCTGCCAGGTATCACATTCGCCATTCCAACCGCCGTTTTCAACGACCCATTCCTTGTCCATGATGGATCCCCAGCCCTGAGCGATAGTGGGCAACCAGGGGCCCCAACCTTGCGCGAGGGTGATGGTGACTGTATTGGCTTCATCATCGGTCTCGAAATGAGAATAAACAGTTTCGCAGGCACCAATCAGTGTCTCTGCAGGATTGGCAATCAGCGTCTCGCGGCTGTCAGCGGAGGCAAAGTCATCCACAATACCGGTGATGTCATCAATGCCAACACCGAGGATAGGCTCAGCCAGCATCCACTGGGGTGAAGAATAACCACCCTGCAGCAGACCGCGGACAAAGGAATAAACAACGTCTGAAGGGGTCAGATCGCCACCTTCGTGGAACTTGACGCCGTCGCGCAGTTTGAAGGTCCATTCGGTACCATCTTCGGAGACATCCCAGGATTCGGCAAGCTGACCAACGAATTCGTCAGTCTTGATACCATCGTAGTACACCAAAGTCTCGTAGACGTTCTGGATGATCTCACCGCTGGCGGTGTCGTAGCTCAAAGCCGGGTCAAGAGTGTCGGCATCACCAATGCTGGCATTGACGATCGTGGTCGGATCAGCTCCGCCGTCTTTGGCGATAGTTTTGTAGTATTCACCGGCAAAAATCGGGTTATAGATACGACCCGATAACCAGGCTTGTTCGTAGGTGTGCTGGGTAACCAGTACCACCGGGATACCAACGGCTTCATCGAAGTAAAGTTGGTTGAATTCTTTGTAGACTTCATGACGCTCGTCAGGATCCACCAGGGTTACACCTTCGTCCAGCAGGGCTTTGAATTGGACCTTCAGGTCGTCAGGCAGGTTCTGGCGGTTGCCATAGGTGCCTGTGGTGTAAGGCTGATACCAGTTGTGAGCATCGTGAATATCTTCCAGCCAGCCAGCGACCATAATGGGGAGTTTGTGGGCGCGTTGGGCAGCCAGGTAGGCAGCCCAGGGCAGGCCAAGAACTTCAAGGACAAATTTGTCGTTGATCTCAGCCAGGTTGTTCTGCAGAATTTCCGCATATGTCTGGCGGGTGGCATTACCGGAGTTGTAACCCATCTGAAGTCTGAAACCCATCTCCCAGATATCATCGGGATCTTCCCCTGCGGGAATACCGTCTTTGTCTACGTCAGCCAATTTGAATTCTTCGGCAGCCTTTTCGAGGTCGAAGGTAAAGTAATCGGCATCAGGATCGTAGCCAGGCATACCAATCAGGGACAGAACCTTAGATTGGACGGCTTCACCCTGATAGATTTCATCGATGACAGCATCCCAATCAAACGCGTACGCAAAACCGCGGCGGACGTGGACATCATCGAAAATGGTGGGGGGGGCACCGTTGCCATCGAGCATATTGGAACCGAGGTATTGGCTCATAGCAACCGGGCCTTCCTCAGTGGGTTCCTCTACAGGTTCTTCCACTTCGGGTTCTCCCTCTACAGGTTCTTCCACTACCGGTTCAACCACAGGCTCTGTGGCGACGGTTGCGGGTTGGCAGGCTGCCAAGAGCATGCCCACAACCAACAGCAAAGCAATTAAAACTGAAAACTTACGCATTTTTCTCCTCCTTGAGAGAAATAAATTTGGATTCTTTGTTCTTCATCTTCTTCATATATTTTTTTCCTCTGATGTGACCTCCTTTGAGCGTATGGGCAGCTCGGTCTTGAAACATTCCACAAAATGACCGGGAAGGACTTCGCGGAATTCGGGTCTCCCCTTCTCACACTCCTCATCCGCCAGCGGGCAACGCGTTCTGAAACGGCAGCCAGAAGGCGGGTTGATGGGTGACGGGACGTCCCCTTCCATTACGATCCGATTGCTCTTTCGGTAATGTTCGGGGTTCGGAACCGGGATTGCTGACAGTAAAGCCCTGGTATAGGGATGGAGCGGGTTGTTGTAGATCTCGTTGCGATCGGCTAATTCAACTATAATCCCAAGATACATGACCGCAACACGATCGCTGATGTGCTGCACCATGGAAAGATCGTGGGCGATGAACAAATAGGTCAGATTCAGGTCACTCTGCAGGTCTTCAAACAGGTTGACAATCTGCGCCTGGATCGATACATCCAGCGCCGAGATGGGTTCGTCGCAGACGATAAAATCGGGGTTCATAGCCAGAGAACGGGCGATGCCGATGCGCTGGCGCTGTCCTCCGGAAAACTCGTGGGGGTAGCGGTGCATGAAGTCTGGGTCTAATTTCACCAGGCTCATCAACTCTTTCACGCGTTCATCAAGTTCCTTACCAGAGGCCATTTCAAAGGCCACCAGGGGCTCTGAAACAATATCCCTGACGGTCATTCTTGGGTTCAGGCTGGCATACGGGTCTTGAAAAATCATCTGAATGTGTTTGCGCATCTGGCGCATTTCTTCTTTTTTCAAACTGACGAGGTCAACGCCCTTGAAGAGGATCCTGCCGGCGGTGGGTTCATAGAGCTGAACGATGGCCCGACCTGTGGTTGTCTTCCCACAGCCCGATTCACCAACCAGTCCCAACGTTTCACCTTTCCTGATTTTGAAAGAGACCCCATCCACAGCTTTAACTGAACCCACCTGGCGCCGGATGATACCGCGGTAAATGGGAAAATGAACTTTCAGATCTTCAATTTGAACCAGGGCTTCATCATGGTTATTATTCTGCATCGCGTATGCTCCCATCTTCAGTGTTTACCCAACAGGCTGCCCGATGACCTTCTTCAATGGGAAGTAAGGGTGGGTTTTGCATCCTGCATTTTTCAACCACCCACTTACAGCGGGGGGCAAACGGACAGGAGTGAGGCATTTTATAAAGCATCGGGGGCATGCCATCGATGGAATATAAGCGTTTGCGACCTTCAGCCTGGATCTGGGGCAGACTGCCCAGCAGACCAATAGTATAGGGGTGCGAGGGTCTGCGGTAGAGATCATCTACCAGAGCGTCTTCAATTACAAAACCACCATACATGACGTTCACGCGGTGGGCAATACTGGCGACCACGCCCAGGTCATGAGTAATCCAGATGACTGACATGCCCAGCTCTTCCCGCAGGCGGATTACCAGATCAACGATCTGTGCCTGGATGGTTACGTCTAAAGCGGTAGTAGGTTCATCGGCGATCAAAATCTGCGGGGCGCAGCTGAGCGCCATTGCGATCATGACACGCTGACGCATACCGCCGGAATATTGATGGGGATAGTCTTTCAGTCGGTCTGCCGCCCTCGGAATGCCAACCAGCTCGAGCAATTCAACCGAGCGAGCCAGAGCCTGCTCGTGAGAAAAGCCCAGGTGAAGCATCAGGGGCTCAGCCAATTGCTTGCCGATAGTCATGACCGGGTTTAGTGAGGTCATTGGATCCTGAAAGATCATTGAGATTTGACCACCCCTCACATGACGAATTTCGTCGTTGGTCATCTTAAGCAGGTCTTGCCCCTTGAACATTGCCTCACCCGCAACGATTTTGCCGGGGGGCTGCTGGATCAGTGAAAGGATGGAGAGCATCGAAACACTTTTGCCGCAGCCGCTCTCACCTACAATGCCCAGCGATTCGCCTTCATTGAGTGTGAAATCGACGCCATTTACGGCATGAACAACCCCTTCGGGGGTGTTGAATTGTGTCTCCAATCCTTTTACATTCAATAGTTCATTTGTCATTAATATGTCCTTAATTGAACTGAGGTTATTTTCTTATGGGTATGGTAATACCATTCATTTATGATGTTAGGGTAGCGGAAAATTTACTGGCTAAAATTATATCATCAAAAATTTTGTCAACTTTGGATTTTCCTGGCGTCTCAAAAAGATAAAACTCGATGTGCTTGAACTCCGGTTTGATGATCTCACAGAAGGTCGGCTGCGAGTAAACAACATGGCAGAGTGCTTCCTGGGTGTCGAATTCGACGACCACTTTCATGACTCCCAGGTAATTATCGGAGGCTATCAATGTGAGCTTATACGGCTCCAGGACCAGATCTTCCAGGGGGCGGACGACAGTCAGGTGCATCTTGCGTGCTTCCAGTTTGTCGACCTCCTGATTGTAATAAGTCGCGCCGTTCTTGAGAAGGGTGTCTATCACGGCTACGGGTTCACGAAAATGACTGGTCACTAGCATATCAGCCGATAGGCCCGTCCCGACCATAATCGCCAGACAGACAAACATGGGCATCCAGCCGCCCACCAGGCTGGAGGAAGCCAGGCTTTGGTCGATAAGCAGGTTTTCAAGAATGCCACATAAAACACAGCCACAACCAATGGCAAAAATGCCAAAAAACCAGTAATGACCGATGTTATTCAACGCTTCGATTTTTATAAGGGGAATGTAATCCGGTTCTATCTTACCGATCGCCCAGGGAACAAATTTCAGCGGCAATAACAGGGTCATGTAAGTAAAAAGCACAGCTAATCCCAGCCACAGCAGCAGAGTCACAACTCCGGATTCGAACCTGGCTGTCAGATAACCTGCCAGAACGCTCGCCGGCAAGCAGACCAGCAGTGCTGGGATAAATTTCACGAAGGGCAGGGAAAGATTGTGGCGGTTCAACAGCCAGGCATCCATTCCCCAGGCTGCCAGCGTGAAAAATAATCCGGCTATGAAACCGTATTGAAGGCCCAGACTGATTCGCTTTCGCGAGACGCTACCAAACATTTTTAAATTATAATCCTGTTGAAGTTTTCGGGTAATCTGCCCATCAGTCAATAATCTGACCTACTCTCACTACAGGCAAGCGCGGGCGTTGTAACAGGAGCAGGGTCACAGACGCTCCCAGTGAGACTTCTGGTTAGGTCACACCCGTCACAGGACTGGATTTTCTTTTGACAGTTCAGTCACCTTTATGGTAGCGTTGACAAGAACTTGCTTAAGGGCTAAACTTAATTTTGTTTTATATGACTACACGAAATGTTGGAGAGACAATGAATCAAAACAACGAGGCGATCAGCGCACATATCACTGAGAACACCCTGCTCCAGCCGGCTATTCAGGCCTGGAAATTTTTCCTTCGGGATCAAGGCCGCTCTCCTCACACGCTCAAAGCGTTCGAAGCTGATCTGATGTTATTAGAAGAATTTATGCCAACAGACAAGCAAATTGGGCAGATCGCCACGAAAGACCTGGAAGATTATCTGACCTGGATGGAAAAAGACCGTGGTGTTCCCTGCAGTCCGAAGACGCTTTCGCGGCGAATCACTTCGTTGAAATCATTCTTCCGCTGGCTGACCCAAGGTGCTGTTATCGCGCTGGATCCGGCTGAAAAAATCATCCAGAAGACGGTAACCAGTCCGCTGCCCGCTGTTCTCACCCCTGAAGAGCTCCAGACCGCCCTCGAGGCGGCCGATTCCATCCGCGATGCGGCAAGCCCTGATCCCCGTCCGTATGTCTTGTTGACGCTGGTGCTCGAAACCGCCATGAAAAAAGGGGAATGTCTCAGTTTGAAGAGCAATCATCTTGAGTTGAGTAACCCTGATGAAGCCTACATATTTGTTCGTTACCCTAATCAACGCTACCGCTTCAAAGAGCGAAAAATCCCGGTGTCGCCAGAATGGGTGGATGCCTATAACCAATACGCTGAAAAATACGAAATCAAGGACCAGGTCTTTCCCTGGTCTCAAAGACGTCTTGAATACCTGCTTGAAGACATTACTAATGCTGGCAAGATGGACAAACACATAAGTTTTGACATGCTCCGCTGGACAAGCGCATTAAATGACCTGACCAGCGGCGTCGAGCAGGATAAAATTCGTCAAAAACTGGGTATCTCAAAAATTCAATGGCGCGAAGTTAAAAGCAAACTGCGCAGCCTGGCTCTGCTGAATGGCTACCAGCTCCCAGAAGAGGATCAAAACCCGGGCTAATCCGCGCCCCAAACACAGGAATAAAATGACCTATACAACCCGTAATGAACGCAAGAGCGGTTTTCCTTTTGGCTGGATACTGCTCCTGATCAGCCTTGCGCTTGTCGTCTTGGCAGGCATCAGTATCAACAAAATTCGAAACGGTCAGTCAGGTTTTATGACCAACCTCTGGATGGCGGAAACAGACCCCGAACCTGACCCGTACCTGGACGGTAGCGCGCTGGCTCTGCCGGTATCTGGCAAGGTTAAGACTGTCATGCTGCTGGGCTCTGACTTTCAACCTGAAATCGGCTTTAGAACGGATGTCATGCTTCTTTTAGCAATGAATACTGATACCAGCGAATTTCATCTGCTCTCTTTCCCCCGCGACCTGTGGGTCAACATCCCAGGAGTGGGACCGCAGCGTTTGAACACTGCCCTGCCGTTTGGCGGCCCCGAACTGCTCAGCGATACTCTGGCACTTAATTTCGGTTTCAGACCAGATAATTTCGCTATGGTCGACTTCGACGGTTTCAAACACATCATCGAGGTGATGGATGGCATCGATGTGGACGTTGAAAAACACATGGAGGACGGCTGCTGGTTGAACGACACCGGCTGGTGCGTGATCGAACCTGGCAGGCAATTCATGACTGCCAATGAAGCCCTCTGGTATGTGCGCGCCCGCAAAAACACATCTGACTTCGATCGTAACCGCAGGCAGCAGGAAGTGCTCAGGGCCATGGTTGCCAAAGCACTGCGACCCTCAGAATTGACCAATCTCGACCGGGTGATCAAGGCCATTAACGCCTCTACGGAAACAGATTTGGTCCTGGGAGATATGTTTTTGTATGTTTTCCCGCTTGCCAAGTTTTTTGACGGTCCAGATATCACCAGTTACCAGATCACTCCGGCAGAAGCCGTACCTGGCACCACCGACGGCGGCGCGGCAGTGCTCTATCCGGACATTGCTGCCATCCAGGCCATCATTCGCCAGGCTCTCTGGATTGAATAGGATTCAGCCCGGCGCGATAAGTTCGAGGTGCAGCACCTCGTGTTCATCTCCGGTTAGCCGCCAGGCCTGAGCGATCCTCAATCCGGCCACCCAAAGAATCGACCCCGCGCTGCACACCACCGGCCATAATTTGCGGGCAGCGCGGGGAATTTTTTGATTAATAAAAAAGTCGCTCATCTTCTGACGTTTATTCACCATGCCCAAAGGCGACCAGCGTTCCCCCTCAAATGGAGCCCTGATCCTCAGCGGCCATTCCAGGTCAGCCGGGTTGATCCAAGCGTGCGCGGCAGCCTGCCGAACCTCGATTGGCAGGCGCTCGTACTCTTCTCGCTCTACCAGTTCTGACTTGATCTGCCAGCCAGACTGAAGCTGAACGGCGTTTTCCAAATCGAGCAGGTGAGGGCTTTGGCTGTGGAGCTGTGGTAAATCGTTCCGCGGCAAGTGAAATTCACCCAGCGAAAGCAGAAAGGTTTCTTCTTGATTTTGGATGAGGATGCCGGCTTTGAAATCGCTGCGGGGTCTGTGTAAGTCCACGGCACGTTTCGCGCGCTCAAGTTCAGCATAGCCAAGGTCACGAAGACCGGGAGAAAGCTTGGCTGCGGCTTTCATCAGGAGGCGGTACTGAATGGCCACCTCCAGCTTTTCCCAGCAGGGACGGTCAAATACCAGGGCTTCGCCCGGATAGGTGGCTATCAGGCAGTCCTCCCAGGCGCATTGAGTCAATTTTTCTAACACCTGACGGTCGAGATCGATCACCCGGGCGTTCCTTGCCAGAATTGACCGAAATGATGGTTGGATTTCTTCAATCCGTGGAATCAGTTCATGTCTCAGTCGGTTGCGATAAAAGCGCACGTCCTGATTTGATTCATCTTCAATCGGTTTGATCTGATTTCGAGCGCAATAAGCAAGGACGTCCTGCTTGCGGGTCTCCAAAAGTGGCCGCCAAAGGGGAATTCGATCTGAAAACTGGGGCAGTACTTCGACCTTGCGCATGCCGGTCAGCCCATTGATTCCGCTGCCCCGCAAAAAGTGCATCAGTATGGTCTCAACCTGATCGTCAAGATGGTGGGCAGTCAAAATGGCCTGCGCGTTGCTCTGCTCGGCTACACGTATCAAAAATTCATAGCGGCAGAAACGGGCAGCCTCCTCCAATCCCAGTTTGCTCACTTTGGCAAATTCGCCTACATCTCCGCTGTCCGAGCGGGCAGAGAGCCCCCATTTCTCCATGAGCGCTAAAACCTCCATGGCTTCGTCACCCGAACCTGGTCTGAGCTGGTGATCATAGTGCGCGGCAATAAGCTGCAGTCCCGACTGCAGCAGCAGGTGCGTCAGGCACAGGCTGTCAGCCCCACCCGACACGCCTATCACCACAGGCTTGCGCGGGTCAGGCTCAAAGCGTGCAAAAAATGAGGTAAGAAATTGAGCCGAATCCATGCAGAGATTATAGCTCAACCCCAACTGCTCCTGATCGTTTGTGAGCCGGGTTAATAATCAAGGTACAAACAGAATCCCACCACATTCTCTCGCAACCGCCCTCGTCTGCAGTATACTTAATCTATGTCCCGTAAGCCTTTTGTGATTGGTTTGACTGGCAACATCGCCTCCGGCAAAACCGTGATCCGTAATTATCTGGCAAATTTCGGCGCGTACGCAATCGATGCCGATCTGACCGCAAAAGACACCTACCTGCCCGGCTCTCCCGCCTGGCAGGCCATTCTCGACCACTTTGGGGACGATCTGCGCATGGCGGATGACCAGATCAACCGCAGCAAATTGGGTCTGATTGTGCTTGCAGATTCAGCTGAGTTAAAGGTACTCGAAGATATCGTTCACCCCATCGTCGACCAGGTCATTTTGAACCAGATCGAACAATGCAATCGCCCGATCCTGGTAATCGAAGCGATAAAAATTCTTGAATCAAACATACTCAATTACTGTGATCAAGTCTGGACTGCCGCGGCGGATAAAGACGTCCGCTTCAGGCGTCTGGTGGAAAGCCGGGGACACAGCGAAAGCCTCGCCTGGGAAAAGGTCAATTGGCAGGCCCCTCAGGAAGACAAAATTGCCCGCTCGGACGCGGTCATTTGGACAAATGGCTCTTTCGCTGAAACTTACCAGCAGACATCACAAATTCTCTCCGATTTGGAGCTGCCCACAGTCAGGCAGGTGAGTCGAAATGCTCACAGCCTCAGAACCATGGACGAAACGGAATTCCCCCTGGCCTGTGACCTGATTTCTCAACGAACGGGACGGGAATGGACCTGCGACCACATCTACCAGCTTTTGGGAGGCAAACTTGCTCCGGTGCTGCACTGTGATGACAGGATGATTCAGGTTCAACGGCTTAGCAACCGTCAGCAACTGGTATTGTTGACCAGCCAGGCGCCAGTCAAAACGGAAACGGTAACCACCCCTGAAGCCATGGCGCTCCTGCAGGCATGGCTGGGGAACGCTTACTCTCTTTTGGCAGTTACCCACGACGTCCTGCCAGCCAAAGAAGCCTGGCAAGCCAGCTTTTTGCCCAGTGAAGACCTGCCTGAGGCTGTCCCCTACCCGGTTTATGCTTCCTTTTTGAGAGAAAACGGTTTAATGCCCGGTGAAGTCTGGATCAAGCCCCTGCGGGGTGATGAATAACTGCGCATCAGGCAGCATAGCCGGCTCCCACCCCGGATCATTTGTGATGCAGCATTCCCAAACCCGAAAGGTCGTAAAACCACCCACGTCATGAGCCCGACACCGTGTTCAAATACCATCCGTCGATAAAATTTATTTTCCTTCCTGATTACTGTTATAAATTTTTCGAATGCAGCGATGAAAGAGGTTATACTATTTAATGGTTAGCAGGTATTAAAATGCAAGAATTATGGAACAACCTCATGTTTATCCTGGAACGCTTCACGTGGTTCAGTCTTCTTGACATTCTTCTGGTAACCGTTTTTTTCAGCCTTCTGCTTTACCTTCTGCGCGACACCGGCGCCCAATCACTTTTACGAGGCGTCTTTTTACTGGTCATTTTGGTGTTTTTGCTCACCGCTCTGGTGAATTTGCCTGCTTTTTCCTGGCTGGTTCAAACTATTTCGCCTGCCCTGATAGTGGCCATACCCGTGATTTTCGCGCCAGAACTGCGGCGCGGGCTCGAACGTATGGGCAGCGTGGGCAGGTTTGGTTTTTGGCGGAACCTGCAACGGTCAAAAGCCAGCCAGGAAATGGAAGATATGCTCAATGCGGTTTCCAAAGCTGTCGTCCAACTGGCAGAACGGCGCCACGGCGCGCTGATCGTCATCAGCCGGCGGGAAATGCTGGATATGTATTATAAAAATGGGGTCATGATGGACGCTGATGTCAGCCCCCAATTACTTCTTCAGATCTTCTACCCCAACACGCCCTTACACGACGGTGCCGTCATCATTTCGGATAACCGCATCCAGGCAGCCGCCTGCGTGATGCCTCTTTCTACCAGTGGGGTGCTCAACAGCACTGCCGACCGCTCGCTGGGGCTGCGCCATCGTGCTGCCATGGGCATCAGTGAAGTCACCGACGCGCTGGCGATCGTGGTTTCAGAAGAAGCCGGCACCATTGCCATCGCCCACCGGGGAAAACTCATCCGCAGGCTGGATGGGGAACGCCTGCTCAACAGCATGCGTGCTATCATGACCACCGACCAACCTGTCAAATCAAACCGCCTGAAAGGATGGCTTGGAAAGAAAGAAGTTGAAGAGACAGAGGAGGAAGCAGAATGATCGACTTTTTAAAGAAACTGGTCAGGCTGCTGCCCATCTTCTTCACCGCGCTGATCCTGGCGATCATTGTTTGGTTGTCTTCGGTCAGCTCCAGCGATCCGAACCAGGTGGTCACCTACTCCAACCCGGTACCTCTGGTCATTCTGGGTCAAAACCCCGATTTGTTGATTACTGACAAGAGCGCTTCGGACATCACGGTAACCTTGCGGGCCCCTCGATCCATCCACGAGCAGATCTCGCGAAATTTCAACCTGGTCAGCGCTCAGATCAATCTGTCCGGTCTCACTGCTGGAACTTACCAATTGACTCCAGAAGTCAATGTCAGGAATTTCAAACCGGTTCAGGTTGTGGAAGTCAACCCCCCAGAGGTCACCATTTCGCTCGAACTAATCGCGCAGCGTTCACATGAGATCACCTTGCTCCAAACCGGTAGCCTGCCTGTCAGTTATGAGGCCAGTGATCCGGTCTTGAGCAGCGAAAGTGTGCAGCTGCAGGGACCCGAGTCTAAAGTTAATGAAGTCATTGATGTCGTCGCCACAATCGACCTCACCAACGCCACCACGACCATCACCCGCATCGTCGAGCTGCGCCCAATCGACCGACGGGGCAACGAGGTCCAGGGCGTCAGTTTAAACCCAGCCTCGATAACAGTTGAAGTCCCGATCAAACAGCTGGTTGGTTACCGCAACGTATTCATAAAAATTGTTACCACGGGCAGTATTGTCCAGGGTTACCATCTGACCAGCCTGGTAGTCAACCCCCCCAGTGTGACCATCTACGCCTCCGATCCCGCGCTGGTTCCCAGTATGCCGTCTTTTTTAGAAACTGAACCGATTAACTTGACCGGTGCGGTTGCCGACTTCAGCACCAACGTTTCGCTCCAACTTCAGGATGGTATCGTTGTGGTTGGCAATCAGGAAGTTACCGTTGAAATTGGGATTGACGCCATCGAGACTTCTATCCAGATTCTTGACGTCCCGGTTGAAATTCTCAATCTGGGCACTAACCTGAGAGTCAATATTTCACCGGAGACTGTCGATCTGTACATCTCTGGTCCAATGAATGTGCTCGAGACACTGTCTGCCAAGGACATTCGGGTCACGCTCGACCTGAGAAACCGCATCCCGGGGACCTATCAAATCACGCCAGACGTCCTGTTAAACAACTCGGAATTGAAGCTCGATTCGATCCTGCCCGGGACCGTCCAGGTGGTGCTCTGGCGCTGAGGTAGAAAGATCAAGGAATCCTGTATGCAAAAACCTGTTGTCGTCCTGGTCGGCAGACCAAATGTTGGTAAAAGTACCATCTTTAATCGCCTGGTGGGTCAACGCCTGGCGATCGTCGATGAGGTAGCGGGTACCACCCGCGATCGGCTGATCGCTGAGGGAGATTGGGCTGGACACGACTTTTTCGTGGTTGACACCGGTGGGATCGACCCCAACAAGCAGCGCTCGCAGGTGCCACTGTCGATCGGTTCTGCCGATTTCATCGATGAAATCCGCGCGCAAGCAGAAGTTGCCATGCAGGAAGCCGACGTGATTCTTATGGTCACCGACGCGCTGGAAGGCGTCACTCAGGCTGACCGCGAAGTTGTTGAAATTCTGCGCAAACGCCGAAGAGGCAGCGAAACGGATTCCCCGCCAATCCTTTTGGTGGTCAATAAAGCCGACAACCCTTCTGCTCGTCTAAACGCCCTCGATTTCTATTCGCTTGGGCTGGGCGAGCCCTTCGCCATTTCCGCCATCCATGGCACCGGCACTGGCGATTTGCTCGATGCGGTTGTGGAACAGTTCTCTACCAAGATTGATGAGGACGATGAAGACGAGAGCATCAAAGTGGCCATTGTTGGCAAACCTAATGCTGGCAAAAGCAGCCTGCTCAACAAAATCACCGGGCAGGAGCGCTCGATTGTCAGCAATATCCCTGGCACTACTCGCGACGCAATCGACACAAAGATGTTCTTTGAAGGGCAGGAATTTACCCTGATAGATACAGCTGGGATTCGCAAACGTGGCTCTGTCATCCCCGGTGTAGAAAAATATTCTGTCCTTCGTGCCATGCAGGCAATCGAGCGCTGTGATGTTGCCATTCTGGTCATCGATGCCGTCAGCGGCATCACCGCGCAGGACACGCATATCGCGGGCTACATCAACGAGGCCTGGAAAAGCGTTTTGGTCGTGATCAATAAATGGGATTTGATTGAAAAAGATCAAAACACAGCCATTGAGTTTGAAAAACTTCTCCGCCACGAATTGAACTTCTTGCCCTATGTACCCATTCTGTTCATCTCCGCAGAAACAGGCCAGCGCGTGCATCAGGTTTTGCCCCTGGTCACCGAAATCCAGCAGGAGCGCGTGCGCAAGATCCCCACTTCTCAATTGAATAAGGTTTTGGCAATGGCTCAAGACAAACACCAGGCGCCATCAGGGACCGGAAAACCTTTTAGAATTTATTATGGCACCCAGGTTAACACCGAACCTCCTACTTTTATGCTTTATTGCAATGACCCTACCCTTGGGCATTTCACTTATATGCGCTTTATTGAGAATCAGATCAGAGAGGTTTTTCCTTTCAAAGGCACGCCTATCAAGTTGGTCTTGAAAAAGAGGGTCAGACGGGAATAGCAGCCCCTGACAGGCTTGGTATAATAGGCGGATTGGTCGATTTGACCTGCTTGGACAAATAACTATGGAACAAAACGAAAACACTTACGACAACGACATCTCTGGGGCTGTGCCGGCACTCGATACCAGCAAGGACGGCAATTACCCACCCGCAGGTGAAAAACGGAAAGCCAAAAGTTTTTGGCGCGACCTACTCGAGACCATTGCGCTGGCATTGGTGCTCTTCCTGATCCTGAACGCGATCACATCCAGGGTGAAGGTATTTAACATCAGCATGCAGCCAACCCTGAAACAGGGCTATCTCTTGCTGGTGAATAAAATGGCTTACAAACTGGGCGACCCAGAGAATGGCGATATCATCGTTTTCCACTACAACGGTGATAAACAGGAAGATTATATCAAGCGTGTAATCGGAGTGCCCGGCGACAAGGTGGACATCTCGGGTGGGGTCGTGCGGGTCAACGATGTTGCATTGACCGAGCCTTATATCCTGGAGGTTCCCAACTACTCCGGCAGTTGGCTGGTGCCGGAAGGTCAGCTTTTTGTCCTCGGCGACAACCGCAACCACTCCTCTGATTCTCATCAGTGGGGCTACGTAAAGATGAATTGGGTTGTGGGTAAGGCTGTATTGATTTATTATCCCTTCAATGAAATTACCCTGCTGGGTGTGCCTGACCTGGTGCGAGCTGCTCCAGCACAATAGTCACCCATTTCTCAGACACAAACTGGCACAAACTGAGCCCCAGGGTCTGGCAAATCCGACCAGGAGGCGCTGTTTTTATATCCACTTTAAGTCGCCATAGAAGGCGAAAACTCGCCTTTGCAATCTGAATCTGGGTCTTGGGCCTTACCGAAGTGTAAAGGAGTCAAGATCATGACTTTGTCAGGTAAGTCTGGCTGATTTTTCTGCTGTACACTGATTTAGGCTGACAATAGTTATGTTAATCTTATATCAACTTGTAACCTTTGCGTTGACTTTGAGGGGTTGAAATGCTATCATTTTGTTAATCGTATCATTTAATTTATTCAGCACATTAAAATAGGAGGTTATCATATGAATGCGATACTTATTTCGCGCATTGTCGGCGCAATTGTCCTTGGCATTATTGGTGCATTCACCGGTTTACCAATTTATGACTATGTCTCTGGCTTTATTCCAAATTTATCCCTTTCCCAGGGCGCCACAATAGCGATACACACAACCGTCTTTGCTCTTATTGGGTTTTTAATTACACCATACATCACTATCAAACCCCTGCAGGGTTTGGCCAGATTATTTAAAAAAGCAACTCCGCAGGTACTGATCAGTGGTCTGGTTGGCCTGGTCATCGGTCTGGTGACTGCCGCCATCATGGCATATCCCCTCAGCCTGCTGCCCAGCCCCCTGGGTTCAATTTTGCCATTTGTTGGGCTGGTTATCTTTGGCTACCTGGGAGTTGTGTTGTTTGTCACCCGCGAAGAGGATTTTTTGAAACTTCTCAGAGGCGCGAATCCTAAATCCCTAAAATCCCCAAAAACTCCTGCCGACGCTGACCGGCGTATCCTTGTCGATACCAGCGCGATCATCGATGGCCGTATAGCCGACATCGCCAAAACCGGCTTTTTAGGAGGCAGTCTGATCGTTCCGCGTTTTGTGCTCAACGAACTTCAATTTGTCTCCGATTCTGCTGACAGCCTGCGGCGCCAGCGCGGCAGGCGAGGTCTGGAAGTTCTGGCAGAACTGCAGACCAGCAAGGACATCCCTGTGATCATCAGCGATGTTGACGTTGAAGGTGTCCGCGAGGTCGACGAACGGCTGATCATCCTGGCGCAGCAGATGAACTGCCCCATCCTGACCAATGACTACAATCTCAACCGCGTGGCAGAATTGCAAGGCGTCAAAATTCTCAACATCAACGACCTTTCCAATGCTGTCAAGGTTGTACTGCTGCCTGGGGAAGAGTTTAATATCGACGTGATCCAGGAAGGTAAAGAGTATCAACAAGGCGTTGGATACCTGGAAGATGGCACCATGGTTGTGATTGAGAACGGGCAGCGGTACCTGGAACAACGTATCAGTGTGACTGTAACAAAAATTCTGCAAACCTCCGCCGGTCGAATGATTTTCGCAAAACCAGTTTTAGATCATTAGGAGCAGCCAATGGCATTAAAGATCTACAACACACTAAGCCGCACGAAAGAAGTTTTTCAACCGCTCGAAGCGGGTAAAGTGCGGATGTACGTTTGTGGACCCACCGTTTATGCCGATGCCCACCTTGGGCATGCCATGTCTGCCCTGGTGTTTGACATTGCCCGCCGCTACCTGGAATACAAAGGCTATCATGTCCGTTATGTCATGAATTTCACCGATGTGGACGACAAAATCATCAACAAAGCCAATGAATTGGGCCTGGATCCATTCGGATTGGCCCAACGTTACATCGACGGCTACAAACGCAACCTTGAGGCGCTCAACATTAAACCGGCAACCGTCAATCCCCGGGCAACGGAAGACATGCCCGAGATCATCCACATGATCCAGCAGTTGATTGATATCAACTCTGCTTACGTCGTCAATGGTGATGTTTATTACAGTGTCAGCACTGATGAGGATTACGGTAAACTCAGCGGGCGCTCACTGGAAACCATGAACGCGGGTTCTCGCATCCAGGTTGATGAACGCAAAGAGCACCCCATGGATTTCGCTCTGTGGAAATCAGCGAAACCAGGAGAGCCTGCCTGGGAAAGCCCCTGGGGTCTCGGTCGCCCTGGCTGGCACATCGAATGCTCAGCGATGAATATGGTTCATTTGGGTGAGCAGATTGATATCCACGGCGGTGGAAACGACCTGATCTTCCCGCATCATGAGAATGAAATCGCCCAAACTGAGTCGATAACCGGCAAACCTTTCGCCCGCTACTGGATGCACAATGGCATGATGGGTCTGAAAGACGACAAAATGTCGAAGTCAGCAGACAATATGATCACGATTGACCAATTTCTCAGCGAGCATCCCGGTGATGTCATGCGCCTTTGGGTCTTAAATGGCTCTTACCGCAGCCCCCTGACCTACAACCAGGAAGTCATCGCCCAAACCACTCAGGCTTACAAGCGCCTGCTCAGTGCCAAAAAGGAGGCCTTACCCGGCGCACAAGGCTTGCCTGAAAGCGACCAAAACCAACTGGAAGAAGCTGTGGAAAGCGCCCGCCAGGCTTTTATTGCAGCCATGGATGACGACTTCAATACAGCTCTGGCAATGGCATCCATCCACGAATTGGTCAAGATCATCAATCAGGCACGCGCCGATGGTGCCACCGCGGTCCAACTTGAGAAAGCGCAGACAGTCTTTAACGAACTGACCGGCACGCTCGGTTTAGTCTTACAGGAAGAGAGTCCTGCAGGAAGCTCAGCAGACGCCTTCATCGATTTGTTGGTCCGCCTGCGTCAGGAACTGCGAGCCGAGAAGAATTGGTCTATGTCGGATAAAATCCGCGATGAACTGAAAGATCTGGGCGTGATTATGGAAGACAGCAAAGACAGTACCACCTGGAGCTGGGAGAGCTGATGAAAGAATGGCTCACCGGACGAAATCCGGTTTACGAGAGCCTGCGGGCCAGGCGACGTCATTTTTTCACCCTGCTGGTACAGCAGGATCTGCGCATCGAAGGCAGGCTGAAGGATATCGTTGAGTACGCCAGAGGGTACAACCTTCCGGTGAGGATGGCCAATAAGCAACAGTTAGGCCAAATTGACTACCACCATCAGGGTGTCGCGCTGGAAGCCAGTGAGTACCCTTATGTCGCCCTGGAAGATTTAATCACTCACTCGCAGGAGCAGGGCGAGCCGCCCTTTTTTCTCCTGCTCGATCTGATCCAGGATCCGCAAAACCTTGGTTCGCTGCTGCGAACAGCGGAATTGATGCAAGTCCATGGCGTCATTATGCCTTCCTCCAAGGCTGCCCAGGTGACACCGGCTGTTGTAAACGCTTCATCAGGGGCAACCGAGCACCTTCTCATCGTTCAATACAACCTGGTTCAGGCCATCCAACGCTTGAAAGAACTCGATTTGTGGGTGTACGGGTTGGAAGCCTACCAGCAGTCCAGGACGCCCGACCAACTGAACCTGAAAGGCGGAGTGGCGCTGGTCGTGGGTAACGAGGGCGAAGGCTTGAGGAAATTGGTTCGCAAGAACTGCGACGAAATCATGCGCCTGCCACAATATGGGCAGATCGATTCTCTCAATGCTGCTGTTGCGGGCTCAATCGCGCTCTACCTGGCGCGCCAGGCTCGTGCTGAGTAAATTAGAGTAAAACCACCATGAAGACCCACAGGACGATCATAATCAGGCACAAGAAAAAACGGATGATGGCAGCGGTACCGTAACCAAACGCCAAGGCCTTGGTGCTTTCCCAGGCCTTTTCGTAATTCTTTTCCTGACGAAAGTATTCAAATAAAAACAGTGCCCCCAATGACAATGCCAGCCCGCCCAAAGGCGTAAAGGCAATCCCCCCTACGACCATGATGACCATAGTCAGCAGAATCTCCCACCAGGGGACGCCCTTCTTACGGGTCTTTGAGGCTCCCAAAATATTGTCCAGCAGAGATCCGACCAGCATGATCAAGGTGTTAACTACGAAGATGGCAATCGTCAAACCAAACTGCCAGCCTTCGTGGCTTTTATTAAATCCGACAAAGATTACCCAGATTAACTGCCCAATCCAGGCCACGGTAAGCCCCGGAAAGAAAACCAGGACCAATCCCACCAGACCGACCAAGTTGATCAGAGCGCAAACAACCAGCACAAGGTAATAAACCCAATCCGGACCGACGCTCATTTTCGAATCACCTCTACCCCGCCCATGAGCGGTTTCAGCACCTCAGGGATGACGATGCTGCCATCCTGCTGCTGATAGTTTTCCATCACCGCTATCAGCGTGCGGGGCAAACCCAGCCCTGAGCCATTCAGCGTGTTGACAAACTGCAGACCCGAGCCATCTGCCGGGCGGTACTTGATGTTGGCTCTCCTGGCCTGGAATTGACCAATATTGGAAACAGAAGAGACTTCCAGCCACTCCTGGGTACCAGGCGCCCAGACTTCCACATCATAAGTCTTGTGTGAGCCGAAACTAAGGTCACCGGTAGACTGCAATAGCACGCGGTAGGTCAGCCCCAGCCCCTCGCAAGTGGCACAGGCATCCGCGACCATGTTGTCCAGTTCCGTGTTCGCGTTCTCAGGCAGGCAGTACTTGTACATCTCAACCTTATCAAACTGGTGTCCCCGTTTAATACCGCGCACATCGCGGCCGGCACTCATTTTTTCGCGGCGGAAGCAGGCCGTATAAGCGGTCATGTTTAGAGGCAGGTCGGCTTCTTCCACAACCTCACCCATCATGATACCCGTCAACGGTACTTCGGCAGTCGGCACCCACCAAAAATCCTCTTCGTGGTCGCGGTAAAGGTTGTCAGCAAATTTGGGTAACTGACCCGAAGCAAACATGACCTCTTCCCGCACCATCCAGGGAGGGTAAAACTCGCGGTAGCCCTGGCGGATGTGCAAATCCAGCATCCAAAAGATGAGCGCTCGCTCCAAACGCGCGCCGGCACCCTCCAGCACGTAGAAACGTGTGCCAGACAATTTCACGCCAGCCTCAAAATTGATGATGCCCAGATCGGGGCCTAACTCCCAGTGAGGTTTAGGCACAAAATTGAAGGTCTTTTTCTCACCCACTGTGCGGACCACCACGTTATCCTTATCATCCACACCGATCGGCACGTCTTTATCCGGGATGTTGGGAAGGGAGGCTAACTGGTCAACTAAACTTGATTCAACCGCTTTCAACTCTCCATCCAGTGAGTCGATTTCCTCACCCAGGGCGCGCATTGACTCGATTTTGATCTGGCGCTGTTCCTGGTCTTTCATGCGTCCGATCTCCTTGGAAACTGCGTTTCTTTCCGCTTTTTTGCTTTCCACATCCAAAATCAAGGCCCGGCGCTGATCATCTAGCTGGAGTATTTCATCAATGACTTCAGTCTCGGTGTGGCGTCTGCGCAAACCTTCCTTGACCAGCTCGGTCTGTTCTCGAATCAATTTTATGTCTAACATGCTGACCTCTGCAGTAGTGTATTCCTGCACCCAATTGTACCCCCAAGCCAAAGGTTAAATCGGTGCCGGTAAACCAAGATGCCAAAAAAACAGGCAGTCTTACTGTCAGACAGACGCGATGATGCTATCTGATCGTCCGATTTTTGCCAAACACTGGCATGGGCTTATAAGTGGGTTTTTTGTTTACGAACCAGCGGATAGCGGGTAAGTAAGTGAAGAAAAATAAATGCACTGCCACAGGGCAATGCATTTGCTAAATAGGAGGGAATGAAACCCTCCTTTTTCTCTGACTGAATTTTTATCCGTTGACCAGCTTGTCCTTGATTGCGACCAGGTTTTGATGAATCTCAAAAAGAACGATCAACAATTCTGCGTAAACCCTGGAAACCAGGATCCCTAAGATTATCACTATTGGACCAGCAATCAGTCCGCCCAGCGCCGGAGCGATACTTCCCTGTTGAAAGGCGTTAATAATGCCGCCAAAGAGGGCGACCACCCCGCCGATAACTGAAAAGGCGATGCCAATATAAAACAGGATTTTGATGATCACAGGGGTGATCATCTTATCAAAATTTAAAAGTGAGCGTAAGTTCATGATTTCCTCCAAGAATACTTATATTAAAACAATTATACACGAACGGACAGAGGATTTTACAAAAAACTGAGATTCGTACAAGCCTTAAGATCTTTTTTCAGCGAAAAATCGCGGAGTAAAACGTAAGTCAAAAAACAGGTCAATCAAACTGTGATGATACGGCAGAAAGTCGCCCTTCTCAATCAGCGCGTGAATGCACTCCGCGTCAGCCCAGCCTACCTGCGTGACCTCCTCGGGCTGCAGCCGCAGCTTATCAAGCTCGAGGTCAAGCTCTATCAGGTAAATATCGTCGAAGCCTCTTTCAAAATTGAACGTGAACGCTGGCCGAACCTGACTCAGGTCGGTCACAATCCCTAATTCTTCCGCCAGCTCTCGCTGGGCCGCCTGCCAGCTCAAATCGCCTTTTTGCGCGGCCCCTCCAACGCTGACATCCCACAGCCCAGGCCAAAGAAGCTTGTTTTTACTGCGCAGCTGAATTAACATTTGCCCTGCTCGGTTGAACACACAAATGTGCACTACCAGGTGGTAGCGCCCCGGGGGTAATTTTTGACCACGCTCAATGGTTTCACCTGTTGGGATGCGGTCTCGGTCATAGAGATCAAATAATTCCATTTTGCCTCGTTGATTGTTGCAGGGTGTGCTCATTCTATCACTGGCCGGAGACCTTAATAGCCTGATCTCGAAAAATGGATTTCACTCGAACCCTTCTGATATAATCGCGGTCATGTCGAAAAACCACAAAATAGCCATTCTCTCGGACACCCACGTGGGTGATCGGGTCAGCCAGCTCAATCCGGCTTTATTCAGCGCCCTCCAGGATGAGAAGCCTGACCAAATTTTGCACGCGGGCGATGTCTGTACCCCTGAGGCGATTGCCCAACTCGAGACCATCGCGCCGACGCTGGTCGTGCAGGGCAATCGCGATTGGTTTCTCGGCTACAAGCCGCCCAAGGATGTGCACCTGGAGATTCATGGTCTCAAAATCGCCCTGGCCCACGGTCACTTCAGCATCTGGCATTGGTTTTGGAATTATGTGCACCTCTTTCTCACCCGAAAAGGGCAGGATCACCGCTTTTATCAGGAAAAGCTGGCTAGGTACTACCCTGACGCAGACGTTATTGTCTTCGGACATCTGCACTATCCCTACAGAGAGGTCAGGGATGGCAAGCTATACCTTAACCCGGGGGCTGGCTACCCCGAGTGGCGCAACAACTACCGCCCTGGCTACATGATCCTGGACATAAAGCCAGATGGCAGTTACACCACGGTGCTGAAATACACTAACCCCCAAGCCGATTGACCTGTATAATCACAGTATGAGTGATCAACCTGCAATCCAATCTCCTCAGAACGCCAAAGTGCAGCTGGTTCGCGCGTTAATGAATCAGGGCAAGGCGCGTCTGAAAAACCAGGCTTTTGTTGCTGAGGGGGCGCGGCTTTTAGAAGACGGACTGCAGTCAAAGCTTCCAATTAAATTCGCTCTTCACAAACAGACGCCATCCAACCGCGCCCTGCAGTTGCTTCGGGAATTGTTGGCTGCTGGGGTGGAGTTAAATGAAGTTGAAGACCAGCTTTTTGATTCACTCAGCGGGACAGAAAATTCACAGGGGGTACTGGCTGTATTTGAGATGAGACCGTTCACCTTGCCATCTGATCCGGATTTCCTGGTCGTGCCCGATCAATTGCGCGACCCGGGCAACCTGGGTACAATCTTGCGATCAGCTGAAGCAGCCGGCGCGCAGGCTGTTTTACTGCCACCAGGAAACACAGACGCGTTCGCACCAAAAGTAGTACGCTCGGGCATGGGCGCGCATTTTCGCCTGCCGATCCAACACCTCCCCTGGGATATCATCGGCGGTTTGCTGGCAGGTTTGGTCGTTTTCCATGCCGATATGCAGGGCACACAAATCTGTTGGCAGGCAAATTTCAACCAACCACTGGCACTCCTGATTGGAGGCGAAGCGGAAGGCATCAGCCCTGAAGGGGCCAGGCTGGCTACCTCGAGCGTTCGTATCCCCATGGTGGGTAAAACAGAATCGTTAAATGCGGCGGTGAGCGCCAGCCTGCTTATGTTTGAAGTCGCCCGCCAACGTGGATTGGAGCAAGCATGAAGATCCGTTCCATCACAGTTTTTTGCCAACCGGGCTTCCCTATCAATCGCCTGCTGCTGCAGAAGGTAGGCATTTTTGCGAATCACGCCCGCAAGTTATATCAGGACAAAGGCTTTGAGGTGCAGTCGCTGCGTCTGGCAACCCCGCCCTTCGAGCAATTCATCGCCCCGGTCGATCTGGCGGTAGCGGCTCAAGGCTATGCGATCGAGGCTCATGCCGATGGCTTTGAATACATTTCGCTGGGTCCAGCCTCCGCGGACACAAACGCCTGGCAGGCAATCCCGGAAGCCCTTTCAAAAAGCGATCGCATCTTCATCAGCGCAAATCTCACCACCCCTGCTGGCGCGGTCAGTCTGGCAGCAGCCAGAGCCTGCGCGCAGACGATCGTACGGCTTTCTGGTTTGGAACCGGATGGTTTCGCGAATTTGCGTTTTTGCGCGCTGGCCAATGTGCCGGCGCACACGCCCTTCTTTCCTGCTGCCTACGCGCAGCTGGGCCGCCCGGTTTTCGCCCTGGCGTTAGAAGCAGCTGATCTGGCCTTGCAAGCCTTCAGCCACGCCCGCACACTCCAGGAGGCTTCCTCAAATCTCATCTCTGTGGTGGAAAGCCAGGCCAGACAGCTCGAAGAGATCGCTAACCATCTCAGCCAGATGTATGGCTACGAGTTCAAAGGGCTCGACTTCACGCTGGCCCCCTTCCCCACTGAGACGGTTTCCATCGCTCGGGCTTTAGAGAACCTGGGGCTGGAGTCCTTTGGGCAATCCGGCAGTTTATTCACCTGCGCTTTTTTGACCCAGAGCCTCGATCAGGCTGTCTTCAAACGAACCGGTTTCAACGGACTGATGCTTCCTGTTCTTGAGGACAGTGGCCTGGCCACCAGCGCGTCTGACGGTCACTTGAGCCTGAGGGACCTGCTCTTGTTCTCTGCGGTCTGCGGCGCCGGGCTGGACGTGATCCCGCTGCCAGGAGACACCACTGCGGAGCAGCTGACACCCCTCCTGCTGGACCTGGCAGCCTTGTCTTTGCGCCTCACCAAACCCCTGACTGCCCGCCTGATGCCCATTCCGGGTAAAAAAGCCGGCCAGATGACCGCGTTCAACTTTGGCTATTTCGCCAACAGCCGCATCCTGCCCATCGAGAAGTCCTCCCTGCATGGCAGATTGAGTGCTGACGAACAGGTCACGATCGCTCCGCGAAAACCGCAACAATAAGATTAAAAATCCGGGAAATTAGTCAAACGTCAGCGACCTTCATTCTGGGGAAGGTTAATGCACCCACCCGCGCGGAGTAGAGCCAATGGGCAATTCGGTCAAAGATATTTGGTGATTGAAGTGAATTTATTCCCTTATGACAACCTTCAACGTGGATTTAGTTGGGAGTTTCCTGCACTTGTTTGTAATTCACGAGCAGCAAATTACCATCGCACTCACCGCTGATGCTCAACTGCACCTTGGCTGAAAGTGGGTTGCCATCAGGGTCAAATAGCTGGATAAACAAGCTGTTTGATCGGATTTGCTGGTTCTCGAGGGCGAACCCATAACCGCTTTTGCCATACAAATCGAACTCACCGGATTGGCTGGTGAAGTCGACAGTGCTGCCGCCATAGGTTCCCGTCAGCCTGACGGTCATACCTTTCAGCGGGGATTCACGCAGATCCCATACCTCGCCGCCAATAAAGAGGTAATCTTCGCATTTGTATCTATCATAAAGCAGCGTGTGTGGGAAGGCAGCCGGCGTGCCCCGGATTACAAAAGCAGCTGACCAGGGGGTGGAAGTTTGGCTTGGTGGAAATGTTTGGGTGGGCACGGGCGTGTCCGTCGGAATCAGAACCGCAGCTGCGGTGACGGTAGCGGCTTCGGTCTGGAGCCCCGCAGGGGTTATGAAGTAATTGGGTGTCGGGTTACCGTCAGTTACTGCCGGCGGAGGTGTGATTTGCGCTTCGAAAGGGGAGGAGATCACACCCGTCAACATTAAAACTACCAGGCCGATCACGACAAAAAGAAAAAGAATCGCGCCAGCCCCCGCGCAGCCAGATCTCTTTGGTTCCGGCTCAGTCCGGCGGACCGCCATTGGGCGACTCGAAGCCGGCGGGTTGTTTGGCGAACGGCGGCTCTGACTCATGGCAGATCGAGCACAATCTGGGCTGAAGAACGGGCCTGAGCCAGCCAGTCTTCTAAAGCCCGGGATTGAAGGGAGACCCTTGCATCGGTGGTCAGTGGCTGTTCGGCCTCGTGCCCCAGTACGAGTAAGATGTGATACCCAATTGCCGATCGGATAATTTCCGAATAGCTGCCCGGTTCCAGCGAGAAAGCAGCCTCTTCTACTTCCGGATACAGCAGGTAGCCTCTTGGAAACCAGCCCAGTTCACCGCCCGATTCCGGGCTGTACTCCCACGCCAGGGTATTAAAATCCGCGCCGGCGTTGAGGCTGTTGAGCGCGCGATCTGCACCCGTCTGGGTGCTGGCGAAAATCTGCTGCGCGCGGACTTGTTCGACCGCATCAGGCACGCTCTGGGCAATCTGGTCGCGCTGCCAGGCGGCTTCCATCGAGAGCTGCAAAGCCAGACGGAATTCAGAATCGTCATAATGATTGCTCTGCATCCAGTTTGTCAGCGCGCCGCCCGATCCCAGTTCACTCACCAGCAGATCGATTCTTTCTTGCAGTTGTTGGTCACTGACCTGATAGCCGTTTTGCCTGGCTGCCTGTGCCAGCAGCTGCTGTTCAACCAGGTATTCGAGCACCTTTGTTCTGATTTCGTCTTCTGTGGGCTCAGATGTCTGCTCTGCCAGACCGTCGCGGTAGCGCAGAATTTCATTTTGATAATAGCTCACAGGGATACTCTCGCCGTTTACTGAAAAGGGAACAGCCATCTCGGTCGCGGTGGGCAGCAATTCAGGTAGGCTTGTGGAAACCGTTACCGTGGGCAAGTCGGTCGCTGGTGTCAGATCTGCTGGTGGCTCTTGTACAGGATCGCAAGCCCCAATCAGAACAGAGGCGATCATCACAATAATCACAGGGACCAGGTAGTTGCCGCGCTTTTTCATGTGCCTATTATACCCATTCTTCCTTCTGGTAAGCCTGACAATGAGCCCGAAACCTACCGCCAAAGGTAGCGGGCGGAAACTTAACCGCTAAACTGGCTTCTTGAGCCGAACTTAATAACTCAGATCTTGACCTCGGCCATCACCCATGCGGGCAGCGCCGGGGGAAAAACCGTTTTTCGAGATGAATTGAAACAGGAGAAGGCTTGCCTTTTTTTACAATCGGGCAAAAATGGTATACTTGACAAAACAAAAGCAGTGAGATTAATCTCATTATTTACCTTTCTATTTACTATGGATTGAGAGGAAGTTATTATGGCAAAGAAACGATCCGGGAGTCTGCTGTCTTCCTATAGAAAAAAAAGACGTAACAACAGGTCTGTGCTCATTTTAATCGCCGTCCTGCTGGTAATCGCAGGTTTGGTCGTGCTGGCCTTGTGGGCTACCGGTGTGATCGGAGAGGGAGCGAGTCTGTTTGCAACCAAGACACCAACCCCCACCGTGACGCTGACACCCACGCCAGTGACCCCCACCAACACGGCCACCATTACGGGTACCCCAACTGAGACACCTACGATCACTCCAACAGCCACACTCGATGGACCTTTCGACTATATCGTCCAGGCCGATGACTTCGTCTGTGCAAGTATCGCTGAGAAATTTAACGTCGAACTTGATCTGCTACTTTATGTGAACGGGCTCGGTCTGGGAGACCCATGTATCATTCGCGAAGGCGACATCATCAAGATCCCGGCTCCCTGGCAGCAAATGCCCACCTCAACGCCTGTCCCGACCGATTTAGCTCCCGGAACGATCATCGACTATTACGTGGAATCCGGCGCGACCTTGGCCTCTGTATCAGTGTTCTACCGATCAACGGTCGCCCAAATCATCGCTGAGACCAACCGCTATCGTTCAGCCCAAGGCATCAGCCCGCTGCTGAGCGAGACCACCAATCTGATGATTGGCGATTTGCTCAAGGTGCCGGCCAACATCGCCACGCCAATCCCAAGCGCCACCCCTACCCGGACGGTCACCCCGACTTCGCCATAAAATATCGGTCAACAACGAAAGCAAAGCCCCTCTCTGCTGATCAGAGAGGGGCTTTTTAGTTCAGTTTTGCAGCCTGTCAGTCACAAGTATCGCAGGGTTCCAGGTCATGATATTTTTCGCTGGCCTCAATGGTAGCGAACTCTTCTTCAAGAAAAAAGTTGATCAGAAATCGCAAGAGAACGATCACAAACAGGAATATCAGGTCTGACAAAGTCGGTGAGATGGCTACGCGCAGGATGTCTGAGGCAAGCGCAAACTCAAGCGCCAGACTGAGGCGATGACCCAGCCTCAAACGTAAAACCTGGGAGGACCGAATCCTGCGGGAATAGTTTTTATCAACCAGGCCTCTCAGAAAGTTAATCGTCACTTCGACCACCGAGACAGCAACCACCAGCATGGCAGCAATCTCTGCGATTAATATCGCATAGCCTACGATTAGTTCCAGCACACCTTCATGGGGGATATCAATCGCCCGATCGTCCAGAGGGAAAGAGCGGAACATGTACAACAGCACAATGATAGCCACAATCAGGATGAAGGGCAGCAGCCACTGGTTTGACTTAAGAAAGTTGCGTTTTTTTGATTTTTCCTGTCGATCGTTTTGGTCCATTAGATAACCTTTTTTTGATTTATTTTAGAGATAAACGAGTTTACCATCTTCTATCGCCGATTGGAATATCGCGTCAATAACAACCATGTTATTGATCGATTCTGACAGAGGATAAAGTGGAACTTCTTTTTTCATAACCACCTCATAGAAATGTTCAACCAATCGTTGTGAGGTGTCTTCAGGTCGGTAATTGATTCTCTGGACGTCGTCACCCCGCTCGATGATGGTGGTCACGTTTTTGCCCTTGGCGCTAAAGGGCCACTCCAGGGTCATGACCCCCTCCGTGCCCAGAATCCTGACCATGTTTTGAAAAGTGGCGTTAAAGGCGACGTCAAAACTGCCAAAAATCTGGTTGCCAAAATCGAGGCTGACCTGCATTTGCAAATCCACACCTGAACCGCCTTGGTAACACCGCGCTTGCAGCGCCTCTGGTTCGCGGCCAACTATCAGACGCTGAAGATCAATGCAATAGCAGCCGAGGTCATAGAGCGCTCCGCCACCCTTGGCAGGCACGAGACGGAAATCATCGGGGTTATTCAACTGGAAGCTAAAGCTGGAGTGCAAAAAACGCAGTCTGCCCAATTCGTCTTTCTTGATTGACTCTAAAACTTTTTGAATGCGGGAGTGATAGCGATAATTAAAGCTTTCCATCAAAACCAATGACTTGTCCACCGAAACGCCGACCATTTCCTGTGCTTCGTCTGCGTTCAGCGCCATCGGCTTTTCAACCAAGACATGTTTGCCAGCCTGCAATGCCTTAATTGTCCAGGGTTTGTGCTCGTCATTTGTCAGGGGAATGTAGACCGCCTGGACGGTGGCATCCAGCAGTAACTCCTCATAAGACCCATAAGCAACCGGAACCTGCAAACCGTCGGCAAACTGGCGCGCGCGCGTCAGATCACGGCTTGCCACAGCCACGACGCGGTTGTTTCGGGTTGCATTAATAGAAGGGATCATCTGTTTGGCAATGCGCGCTGTGCCCATGATGCCCCAATTCAACTCCGGCTTCCGGAACAAATTGCCTGAACCTGTCTTTAATGATAAGATATCCATCTTTACTCACCTTTTCTAGTTTTTGGGCTCTAAACAGTAGTGTATATAACTTTATCATTATACTATCCCGACCGGGATAAACCGAGGATAGTTGTAAAAGGAGAAAAATATGACCTCGCAGGAAATAATCAGCCAGATCCATCGCAAAACCGAAGAAAAACGAGAGGACATCCTCAAATTTATGCGCGAAATCTGCGCCATCCCCAGTTACGAATCATTGATCGGTCCCGTAGGTGAACGCATCGCTGAAGAAATGAGGAAGCTGGGCTTCGATGAGGTCCGCTTCGACAAAATGGGCAATATCCTGGGTCGAATCGGCAACGGACCGCGCACCTTGGTGTTTGACTCTCACATTGATACCGTCGGAATTGGCGATCCGGATGAATGGCAGTGGGACCCTTTTGAAGGCAAAATCGAGGACGGCGTCTTCTACGCCAGGGGCGCCTGTGATGAGAAGGGTTCAACACCTGGGATGGTGTATGGTATCTCCTTTGCCCGTGACCTGGGTTTATTGGATGGCTGGACTGCCTGGTATTTCGGCAACATGGAAGAGTGGTGTGACGGGATCGCGCCCAACACCTTTGTGGAGGTCGATCCGAAAATCAAGCCCGATTTTGTGGTTATCGGTGAGCCCACAAAAATGGAAGTCTACCGCGGGCACAAAGGACGCATCGAATTGAAGGTGGTGGCCAAAGGCGTTTCCGCCCATGCGGCCAGTAATCACCTGGGCATCAACGCTATTTATCTGCTCCTGCCGATAATCGAAGGTATCCGCGACCTCGAACCCGAGCTGGGAGACGACCCCTTTTTAGGGCATGGCAAAATCACCGTGTCGGATATGACCGTGCAGACCCCCAGCATTAATGCCGTGCCTGACGAGGCTGTCATTTACATCGACCGCCGCATGACTTTCGGCGAATCCAAGGAAGACGCCATCGCTCAGATTGAAGCCCTCATTCCTGAAGAAAGCAAGGAACGCGTCTACGTGGAAGCACTCTTCTATGACGAACCCTCCTACACCGGTTTCGTCTTCCCTGTAGATAAATATTTCCCGGCCTGGGCTCTGGATGAGGACCATGATCTCGTGCAGGCGGGCCTACAAGCACGCGAGTTGATTGGTCTGGAACCAAAACCAGCCAGTAAGTGGTCTTTCAGCACCAACGGCATTTATTGGGCCGGCAAGGCTGGTATCCCCTCGATCGGTTTTGGTCCTGGCGATGAAGTCACCGCCCATACCGTGCGCGACAGCGTCATTCTGGGAGACGTGGTCAAGGCCACTGAGTTCTACGCCATTCTGCCAAGCCTGATTGCTTAGGCCTTTTATGTATCCTTCAAAAAGCTGGCAAATTTGCCAGCCTTTATTAATGCCTAAGGGTCTAAAAACCTCCTTCAGAATCGCGCCCGGACCTCTCGCCTCGCGGCCGCTGATGGTTTTGATGGTCAAAGCAGGGCTTGCTGAGTATAATTACGCAAAGACATCTCAAGGAGAGAAAAATGCAAACCTTTCTGCACGGCCGAGATCTGATCGGCGATCTGGATTTTTCTAAAGAAGAAGTTGAAACTGTATTAGATGTAGCCTGGGATTTGAAGCGCA
>Ga0172382_10001272_pt1 | contig 45443 bp, 54 predicted proteins | sample Leawel138RmetaG_FD_122245 | JGI IMG/M metagenome (GOLD analysis project Ga0172382, IMG submission 122245) | Leachate microbial communities from a municipal landfill in Southern Ontario, Canada - Leachate well 138R metaG | ecosystem: Engineered > Solid waste > Landfill > Unclassified | place...
AAGATGCCGAAACCGATGGCGCTTCCCGATGCCGTGTGGATAAACAAACCGTTGCGTGAGAGTGACGGAGAACTACACTAAATGTTTTATAAAAGTGTCTCATTTTCATTGACACGTTCCGCCGGTGCATTTCCTGAAGGGCCTTTTTATGGTCCGTTGTATGGACGAGCCCGTGATTACACAGGACAACGTCAAATGATCTGTCGGGAAAAGGCAGTTCCTCTGCATCGCCCTCCCCGAAGGAGACGTTTCGAATGCCTCGTGACCGTGCCTTTTCGCCAGCCAGTTCCACCATCCCTGGAGCCAGGTCGATACCGGTTATGGTGCCGCCCGGCATGACAAGCGGCGCGGCAAGAAGCGAGGGGATATTGATCCGCATCGAATCCAGCCATAGAATTTTTCCCTTTTGCTGTTACAATAAAACGGGAATGCCGTGATGTCTGAAACGTGAGACCGGGAACTTTAAACCACCCGGCGTACCTGGTCGCGGCCTACCCCCCGCCGATCGGCGGAAAAAGCGCTACAGTATCGCCATCTGCCAGAGGTGTCCCATCCTCCGCGTGCCGCCCGTTGATGAGTATCAGCAGTACCTGCTTCTTCGTGAGCCCGTACTTTTTCATGACATCATGCACCGTCGTACCTTCTGCAAATTGCTCGTCCCGGACCTCAAACCGGCCAAGCTGAAGTGTCGCGAAAAGCTTTACTGTCACCTTGATCATACGTTTACGCTTTCCAGCTCTTCATGTCCCGGGCCAGGGTGATTATGAGATGGTTCCTGTTCTCGAGGCGCTTGTACTCGATATTGCTCGAAAACCGCTTCATCGTTTTTGTGCTGAGCCGCGACCCCTTCGGGTCCGGGTTTAAAGAGCCTATGAAAGGGTCATCTTCGAGAAGCATATTGAAGGGCTTCCCCGAATCGATTATTGCAAGGACAAACTTTCCAAATTTATCGATATTGCACGAAACCTTTATTTCTCCCTGGGAGTTGTCAAAGGTAAATTGCATAACATTCCGAAGCACTTCGTTGAGGACCTTTCCTACCTCATCGATGCGATCATCGGTAAATCCGCACTCACGAGCGTGTCCGGAGGCGAATTCGATAAACCTCTCGATGCATCCCATTTCCGCCGGGAGTGTTTCCTCGCCAAGCACCTGGTAGCGTCCCTGCGTCTTGTTTTCGCCCGTTCCGTTTTCTCCATCCATAATGTAATTCCTTGTATGTTATTTGCTTGATTTGACAGCTCCTTGTTTATACCATTACCCGTAACCTGTAGCCCATTATTTTTCAATTGGCGGTACTAATCACGTTATTGCCCGCCTCGAGGGCCTCTTCGACCGCCGCGACCAGGGGGTCTATCCCTTCTTTTTTGGATGCCGAGATCGACACTGCGTTGTAGCGCCTCTCGACATTAGGGATAAACGTTCTATCGACCTTGTCTATCTTGTTGAAGACGATCAGCCGTTTTTTGTGTGAGAGCCCAAGGCTGTTTATCACACCTTCGACGGACTCGATGCGGTCCTCGAAATCGGGGGCACTTATGTCGACAAGGTGGAGCAGCAGATGTGCGTCCTCAAGTTCTTCGAGCGTAGCCATGAATGCGCGCAGGAGGACCTCCGGAAGGTGCGTTATAAATCCGACGGTGTCCGTGAGGATTATTTTCTTTCTCTCTGGATATTTCATTATCCGCGTTGTTGGGTTGAGTGTTGAAAACGGCTTATCCTCCACCTCGACCTTGCTCTTTGTCAGGAGATTCAGCAAGGTCGATTTACCCGAGTTGGTGTAACCCACAATCGAAACGATAGGGATGAGTGATGCCCGGCGCCTCTGTCTTTTCTTGTCCCTGACCTTTCTGATCTGCTTGAGCCGACGCTCAAGGAACGATATCCTGTCGCGGACCCTGCGGCGGTCCACCTCCAGTTTTTGCTCGCCGGGCCCGCGGCCACCGATGCCCCCCATGAGCCTTGAGAACGCCGTACTTTTTTCGGTAAGCCGCGGCATTATATAACGAAGCTGGGCAAGTTCGACCTGAATTCGTGATTCTGTCGTATTTGCCCTGCCGGCAAAGATATCGAGTATGAGCTGGTTGCGGTCGATAACTTTCAATTCGGTTATGCCGGATATGTTCTTTATCTGACCCGGGGTAAGCTCCTCATCGAAAACGAGAAGATCAGCCCCCAACTGCTGGCACTTTATGACTATCTCCTCGATCTTGCCCCTGCCTATAAGATAACGCGGATGGAGTTCCTTTGGCCGCTGAACGACCGTGTCGATGACCGTGATGCCTGCCGAATAGCACAGATCTTTCATTTCAGCCGTGTAATCATCGACATGTTTTTCCCGGCCTGGCAGGACGACACTTACGACAATGCACCTGTCGCCCGTTTCTTTCGTAGCATAGAACCGGCCACGTTCCCTGACAAATTCATTCTCGAGCTCGGTGATAAATTCCGTAAAATCGACATGAAATTCGCTAACCGGGACAGGCTCCATGAAGTCCCATGTCCTGCCCCCTCTGTTTTCCGGTACGAGATATCCGACATGGATGGTCTCCCCTCGTTCGCCTCTCATTTCGGTTATACAGGCGACGAGGTCGAGTTGAAGGAGGGCCAGGTCGGTCAGGTCCTCTCGGGAGAGCAGTTCACCCTTTAGATGCGTGTGGACGAAACGTACGCCACGGAACCTGGCGCGGCCCGTACGCTCCGTGGATAACGGCGGGATCTCGATACGATGGTTGTCCCCGACAATAACATATTCGATCCCTCCGCGCCGGTTGATGATCAGGCCGATCTGCCGGGATGTTTCTTTTGAAATGTCCATGATCTGCCGGGCGAGGTCGGCAGTTATGATGACAGACGGCTCTAGCCGTTTCCCGTAGAGATTGGTGAGGCGTCTTTTTATGAGAGATTTCAGCCCCTGTGTGTTTCCGTAGATCTCTATTGGCATGCCTTTAAACTATTTACGCCTTCGTGACCAATTCCCGGTGAATTTCCATACGGGCACAATAATCGACACCCTCAAGAAGAATGGCAATTCTTTCCTTGCCGTCGAGCTCTCTTTCAAAAATACCGCCGAAGCCTTTGAAGGGGCCTTCCTGTATAATGATCTTTTCACCTTTCTTAAAGGTTTTCCTTTCAACCGTGGCCACGCCTTCGACCAGCCGTCCCCGGATAAACTCGATAAGCCCTTTCTGGAGGGGAATTATACGGCCGTTAAAATTAACGATGGTCTTTACGCCGCGTGTGTACTTCACGAGGTGGAATTCGTCCACAGGATGAAATTTCACAAAGATGTACCCCGGGAACATAGGTTCAATGATATCGATAAATTTTCCTTCTTTCCATCGTCTGAAGCGAAGCTTGGGAGCAAGGACCTCTATACCTCCCTGCTCGAGGTTCATCGCGGAGCGCTCCTCGTTGCGGGGCTTGGTATTTACTACATACCACTGTCTGGATTCCATATTTAATTATCGTTTATAAAAACATATTTTTCAAGAGAATCAGCGACAGGACGGCGTTGCCTGCTATTGACAGGCCTCGATCTGTCGTTTAACATTAAATACTTTAATTGTATTGGAATAAACGATGGCTGATGAAGATCTCTCAAAACTGAAGATCGATAAAACGCAACCCGCATTCAGGAAATCGGGAAAAAGGAAAGGAACGTATCTTATCGCCGGTATCGTGTTGGCGATACTCGTTATCCTTGCCCTGGCAGGTGTTTTTTCGCCGGCTGTACGGGTGGATGTCGTGAGTGTCCAGCAATTCTATCCGGCCCAGTCCTTCACGCTCCTGAATGCCAGCGGCTATGTGGTGCCGCAGAGAAAAGCGGCTGTGGCTTCAAAGATAACGGCACGGCTCCAGGAATTGTTCGTTGAAGAGGGCAGCAGGGTGAAGAAGGACCAGGTCCTCGCCCGCCTAGAAAATGCAGACCTCGCCGCAACTCTCAGACAAGCCGAGGCCAATCTCAATGTCACCCGGTCCGCCGTCGATCAGGCCAGTGCCGAACTCCATGATGCCAGGGTGAATTTCGAGCGGGAAAAACACCTCCTAGCGAAGGAATTTACGACCCGATCCGTTTACGATGCTGCCGAAGCACGATACAAGAAGGCACTTGCAGCTTTTTCAGGCGCGAAGTCACAGGTCAGGGCGAGCGAGGCTGCTGTCAGGGAGGCAAAGGTATCCGTAGAGTACACGTACATACGGTCACCGTTTAATGGTGTTGTTCTCACGAAAAATGCTGATATCGGCGATATTGTCACCCCGATTGGTGCCGCAAGCACGGCAAAGGCGGCAGTCGTCACGCTCGCGGACCTGTCTACGCTGAAAGTCGAAGCGGACGTTTCGGAATCAAACCTGGGTAAGCTGAAGTTGGGCGAGCCGTGCCAGATACAGCTTGACGCGATACCGGATGAGCGTTTTGACGGGACGGTCCATATGATCGTGCCAACCGCGGACAGAACGAAAGCGACGGTCATGGTCAAAGTAAGTTTTACCCGGCTTGACCCGAGGATACTGCCCGAAATGAGCGCAAAGGTCGCTTTCCTGTCGCGCGAGGTGTCAGAAAGCGAAAAGATATCGCGGCTTGCGGTCAATCGCAAGGCCGTCGTCGAGAAAAACGGCAGGAAATATATTTTTGTCGTACGACAGGGACGTGCGGTGCTGACGGAAGTGACCACCCGAGACACGTTCGGTGACATGATCGAGATAAAAAGCGGTGCAGCGTCCGGCGATAAAGTGGTCTTGAACCCTCTATCTCGTCTGTCGAACGGCTCCCGGGTAAAGATAAACGAATAATGGGGTCCGGGATAATCGTCTCCATATCACAATTGTATAAATCCTATCATCGAGGGGATCAGGTCATCCATGTCCTCAGCGACATTTCATTCGACATTGCGGAAGGTGAGTTCCTTGCTCTGATGGGTCCTTCGGGCTCGGGCAAAAGCACACTGCTTAATCTTATCGCCGGGATCGATCAGCCGGACAGCGGGTCAATTACGATCGGCGGGATCGATGTCACGCAATTGTCCGAGACCGAGCTCGCGCACTGGCGAGCGCTCAATGTCGGCTTCATCTTTCAATTCTACAATCTGATCCCGGTCCTGACGGCCTTCGAGAATGTAGAGCTGCCACTCATTTTAACATCGCTTTCCCGGGCCGAGCGCAGAGAACACGTAGAGATGGCCCTGAAAGTCGTCGGGCTCGCGGACAGGATGGACCATTATCCGGGACAGCTGTCCGGCGGGCAGGAGCAAAGGGTCGCGATAGCCCGTGCGATCGTGACCGACCCGGCCATCCTGGTCGCCGACGAGCCGACAGGCGACCTCGACAGGGTTTCCGCGGGGGAGATAATGGGCCTGATGGACCGGCTGAACAGGGAATCGGGGAAAACTATCATCATGGTCACCCATGACCCGCGGGCTGCGAGAGCCGCCCATGTCGTGAGACACCTCGATAAGGGGATCCTGACCGATGCACATTCTCAAGATACTCTTTAAGAACGCGTTCCGGCATAAGCTCCGTACCGGTCTTACCGTCATCTCCATCATGATCGCGCTCTTGGCTTTCGGGCTCTTAAGGACGGTTATCAACGCCTGGTATGCGGGTGTTGAAGCGTCTTCCGCCTATCGCCTCGTAACCCGGAACGCTGTTTCGATAATATTCCCGCTTCCCCTGTCATACAAGGACAGGATACGCCAGGTGGACGGTGTATTGGAGGTGTCCTGGGGCAACTGGTTCGGCGGCATCTATATCGATGAAAAGAACTTTTTCGCCAATTTTGCGGTTGACGCACAGACATATTTTGATCTTTACCGCGAGTATGTCCTCCCCGATGATCAAAAGGCGGCTTTTTTGCGGGACCGCAAGGGATTTGTTACAGGGCAGAAACTGGCCCGCCGGTTCGGATGGAAGATAGGCGATATCGTTGTCCTCAAAGGGACGATCTTCCCCGGTAACTGGGAATTTGTCGTGCGAGGCATTTACCATGGCAGAGACCCCAATGTCGATGAGACGGTATTCGTATTTCACTGGGACTACCTCAACGAGTCTCTCAAGAAAGCCTCGTCCACTCGTGTCGACCAAGTCGGTTTTTATATGGTGGGGATTAAGGATCCTGCCCGGGCCACTTCAGTATCCGAGGCGATCGACAGCCTTTTCAAGAATTCATATGCCGAAACAATCACGGAAACGGAAAAAGCCTTTTCCCTTGGTTTCGTCGCCATGTCGGACACCATTATCACGGCCATCAAACTTGTGTCTTTTGTTGTCATCGTTATTATTCTCGCCGTCGTCGCAAATACGGTGGCGATGTCCGTCCGGGAAAGGACGAATGAATATGCGGTTTTTAAGACACTCGGTTTCGGAGGCTGGCGAATTGCTGGACTGATCCTCGGGGAATCTGTCGTGATCACCATGATGGGTTGTGTCTTTGGTATCGGGGCGACATACCCTGCGGCTGTAGCCTTCGGCAAGGCTATGGGGGCGTATTTCCCCGTGTTCCACGTAAGCACCGGGACCATTGTCCTGGATATCATCTTCTCCCTCATTGTCGGTATCCTGGCGGCTGTGATACCGATATACCGTACACTCAATATACGCATTGCCGACGGGCTAAGGATGGTCGAATGAAGGGGATTCCGTTTGCATACAGTTTGAGGAATCTCTGGACTAGGCGGCTTACGACGGTCCTGACCATTTCGGGCATGGCGCTCGTTGTTTTTGTGTTCACGACGATCCTGATGCTTGCCGAGGGTCTACAAAAGACCCTCGTCGAAACGGGATCTTACGACAATGCAGTGATCATACGCAAAGGTTCGGGATCGGAGGTGCAGAGTTGGATCGACCGGGCACAGGCTGGTATTATAGAAACAGACCCCATCGTTGCAACGGGTACCGACGGAAAGCCGCTTGTTGCACGTGAGCTTGTCGTTCTTATAGGGCTTCCGAAGAAGGATACGGATAAAATATCGAATGTGACCATCCGCGGCATAGGCGGAGCCTCCCTTACCCTGCGCCCGCAGGTTCACGTGGTGAGCGGCAGAATGCCGAAGATGGGCTCGTCGGAGATCGTTGTAGGATTGAGTGTCGCGCGGCGCTTCAAAGGCGCCGATCTCGGAGGCGAGCTTCGTTTCGGGATGCGTCAATGGAGGATCGTCGGGATCTTCGATGCGGGGAATACGGGCTTTACGTCCGAAGTATGGGGAGATGTCGAACAGCTCATGCCGGCCTTCAGGCGGCCGGTCTTCTCATCGATGATCCTTCGCATGAACAATCCGTCGCAATTCGAAGTCTTCAAGAACAGGATCGAAACAAATCCACGGCTCACGCAGGAGGTAAAACGGGAACGTCGCTATTACCTGGAGCAGTCCGAGGTGATGGCGAAATTTCTGAGAATACTCGGTATTTCCCTGACCCTCATTTTTTCCCTCGGTGCGATAATCGGAGCTATGATAACGATGTATGCGGCAGTAGCGAACCGGATAGGGGAGATTGGCACCTTGAGGGCCCTCGGCTTCAGGAGGAGGAACATCCTGATCTCATTCCTCATGGAAGCGCTTCTTCTCGGGCTCGTCGGCGGCTTATGCGGCCTCATCTGCGCCTCGTTCATGCAGCTCGTCACGGTTTCTACGGTTAATTTTCAGACATTCTCGGAACTTGCGTTCAAATTCAGCATGACCTTCAGTATTGCCGTGAGGGCGCTCTTTTTTGCGGTCACAATGGGATTCATGGGTGGCGTCCTTCCGGCGCTCCGGGCTGCGCACATGAATATCGTTGAGGCACTCCGGACAAAATGAACTAGATGTGTGACCCTTTTTGTGGCGGCTGTTGAAATATTTTATTTCTTTTGGGCATCAGCGACTTTCGACGCGAGGATCGCGTATTCAAAACCGTCGATGAGGGCAACGAAAGAGGCCTGATTTATATTTTCGGATATGGCGACAACACTCCAGATGTCCTCGCCAGCAGAAAAGATGATGTTCACCTCGACCTGAGCTGCAGTGCCGGCGCGTGAGTCCTGGATACGCGATGAAAAATCGACGAGAGATATCCCCTGGATCACGGGGAATATGGAAGACAGGGACTTCTTCAGGACGTTTGCCAAGGCATCGACCGGTCCCACGCCTGTGGAAGCCTCATGCATCTGTTTGTTCTTCGCTTTTATTATCACGGTCGCCTCAGGCCTCAGGCCATCGTCTATCAGCCGGTACGTCCCGACGACCTCGAACGGGGCCTTATAGTCCTTTTTGGACCTCAGGATGTTGAGGTCTTTTGTGGCGTTGATAATATTGACGAGTTTACTCACTACTTCTTCTCCTTTTCGATGAGAAGCTTGTAATCAATACTGTCGACCAGTGCTCGCCAGCTTGCCTCGATAATATTTTCGGAGACGCCGACAGTGCCCCAGGTGTGTTTTCCGTCGCTCGACTCGATAAGGACACGGGTGGGAGCCCCTGTACCTTCCCGGGTCGAAAGGACACGAACCTTATAATCGACGAGGTCCATTGTCTTCAGATCGGGATAGAATGTTTGAAGCGCCTTGCGCAGGGCATTATCGAGGGCGTTGACGGGGCCTTTGCCGAGTGCCGCGGTATGTTCGACCCTGTTACCGACCTTTAAAAGGATCGTAGCCTCGGTGACCGGTTGTGATTTTTCTTTTTTCTCGACAATTATCCGGAAACCGATCAGCTCGAAATATGATTTATGAATGCCGAGTTTTTTCTTGATCAGGAGCTCAAGTGAGCCTTCGGCCCCTTCAAACTGGTATCCGCGCATCTCCATTTGTTTTATTCTGCCGATGATCTCTTTGGCGAGGTCCGGGTCTTTGTCTATATCTATATCGAACTCTTTTGCCTTGTACCGGATTGAAGCTTCACCGGAAAGGTCCGAGATAAGAACCCGCTGCGAGTTCCCGACAAGGTCCGGCCGTATGTGCTCATATGTCTCCGGGTTCTTTCTGATGGCGCTCACATGGATACCGCCCTTATGGGCAAAGGCGCTTGCGCCGACATAAGGGCGGTGTTTATCCGGAATAAAATTGGCCATTTCGTCGACGAAAAGGCTCAGTTCCCTTAAACGCTCGATCTTTTCCCTGTCGATGCCGGTATATCCCATTTTCAGTATAATGTTCGGTATGATGGAGCAGAGGTTCGCATTGCCGCAGCGCTCCCCATAGCCGTTGATCGTACCCTGAACCTGGGCGCAGCCGGCCTTTACGGCCATGAGGGTGTTGGAAACGGCGAGCTCCGTGTCGTTATGGGTGTGGATTCCGAGGCGCGTTCTTGCCGTCTTGCCCACGCTCTGGGTTATATCGAATATCTCGAAAGGCATTGTCCCGCCGTTCGTGTCGCAAAGTACGATGACATCGGCGCCCGAGTCCCCGGCCGCCTTGAGGACGCTTAGGGCATATTCGTTATTGTGCTTGTATCCGTCGTAAAAATGCTCAGCGTCGAAAAAGACCGTCTTGCCGAGAGCCTTGAGAAAACCGATAGTGTCGGCGATCATTTTCAGATTGGTCTCGAGGCTGACCTTAAGGGCATCCCTGACATGGAGGTCCCACGTCTTTCCGACAATGGCAACGCAGTCCGTCCCCGCCTCGAGGAGGGCTTTCATAACGGGGTCGGTCTCGGGCCTTGTATTTGCTTTAATGGTGCTGGAGAATGCCACGATGTGGGCATTCTTAAGCACGAGATTTTTTACTTCCTTGAAATAATGCAGATCCTTGGGGTTGGAGCCCGGCCAGCCGCCTTCGATATAATGGATACCGAAATCGTCGAGCCTTTCCGTTATCCTGAGCTTGTCTGTCAGGCTAAAGGCGATGTCTTCCGACTGGGCCCCGTCCCTGAGGGTGGTATCGTAGAATTCTACCCTCAAGCTTCCTCCGTCACATCCTCTGCGTCAAGACCGAAATTTGTGTGGAGGGCACGAACGGCCAATTCCCCGTACTTGCTTTCGATAACGCACGATATCTTGATCTCCGACGTGGAAATAAGCTGTATGTTTATCCCTTCCGCTGCAAGGACGCTGAACATCTTGGACGCAACACCGGAATGCGAGCGCATGCCGATCCCGACGATCGAGACCTTGGCCATGTCCTCATCGACGGCTACCTTCGCGCCGATCGATTCCCCGATCGCTTTCGTGATCGTGAACGCCTTTCTGGCATCTGTTTTGACGACCGTGAATGTTATATCGTTAAACCCGTCATGGCTTACATTCTGAACGATCATGTCAACGACAATACTTGCCTCGCTCAAGGCCGTAAATATCTTTGAGGCTATTCCCGGTTTGTCGGGGACCCTGCTGACCGTTATCTTTGCTTCGTTTTTATTATAGGTGATGCCTGAAATGACGACTTTTTCCATCATGTCTCTTTCCTCCTTGCAGACAAGCGTTCCTCTTCCCTCTCCGATAAGGGATGATTTGACCAGAATCGGGACATTGTACTTCTGAGCCAGTTCAACCGACCGGATCTGGAGTACTTTTGCCCCGAGGGACGCCATTTCCAGCATCTCCTCGTATGATATCCTGTCAAGACGCCGTGCTTTCTCGCATATGTTCGGGTCAGTCGTGTAAACACCGTCGACGTCCGTGTATATTTCGCAGAGATCGGCCTTGAGGCCTGCCGCCAAGGCCACGGCTGTGGTATCGGAGCCGCCCCTTCCGAGGGTCGTGATAGAGCCGCTTTCATCGACACCTTGGAAACCGGGGACAATGATAATATTGCCTTCGTCGAGCTTCGCACGGACCGCTTTTTCTTCAATACTGGCGATGCGGGCAAATCCGTACGTTGAATCACTGATGATCCTGATCTGGTCTGCGAGAAGGGAGATCGCCTTATAACCCATTTCGATAAGGCTTATGGCGAGAAGGGCCGAGGTGACCTGCTCTCCTGTCGAGATAAGCACGTCGGTCTCTCTCAAGTCGGGAAACTTCGCAATGTTTTGCGCAAGGCTGAGAAGACGGTCTGTCTCGCCTGACATCGCTGAAACAACGACGATGACATCCGTCCCGCGCTTTTTGTAATCGATAGCGCGCCTTGCCACGTTTTGGATCCTTTGCACGTCCCTGACGGATGTGCCTCCATATTTTTGAACTACGAGCATGGTGAACCTCCGTGGATAAAATATGGATAACTCAAGGAACTAAGAGGTCTTTTCTACCGTCTTCATGGCTGTCAGCCTTGGTTTTCCTACATGATAATAACAATTTTTCGCTCCATTTCTCCAGTGATTTCTATATGTATCTCGATCACCCCTTCCCACCACGAGGACCGCTCGGCCCATTCCACGGCCACTATTCCGCCCGCGAGGAATTCCTCGATATTGAGGTCCGCAAGATCACTGCTCTCGAGACGGTACAGGTCGACGTGGCAAAGGGTCATATTCCCTTCGTAGACGTTCATCAGTGTAAACGTGGGACTGACGACATACTCCCAGTCCGGCACGCCGATGCCTCGGGCGATTCCTTTGATGAGTTGGGTTTTGCCGGCACCAAGGTCGCCATAGACGGCATAGAGTTGCCCGGGCTTTGAGGTTAAACCTATCGATTCACCTATTTGAATAGTTTCAGAGAGATCTTTCGATATATATTCGATCTTTTCCATTGCGGATCTCCTCGATCGTGCGGCCGAGTCCGGTGAGGAGGTCAAGGGCGAGGAGGTCCATGTTGGAGTTGTGCTCAACCCATGTATCGGCCATGTAGCCATGCAGATATGCCCCGAGAAGGGTGCTCTCGACAAGGGTATATCTCTGTGAGGCCAGGCCCCCGACAAAACCGGTCAGGATATCGCCGCTTCCACCTTTGGCGAGCGATGGGTTTCCTGTGGGGTTTAAGAATATCCCGCCATCGGGTGCCGCAAGAACGCTTCCGGCGCCTTTGAGAAGTATGTTCACCCCCCATTCGGAAGCGAGCGACCGGGAGGTTTCAATCCGGGAGGAATTTACTTCTTTAGGTGTTGTACCGATAAGCCGTGCAAGTTCACCCGGATGGGGTGTGATGACCGTCTGCCTTTCAGTATTTTTCAGAACATCCGTGTATCCCTGAAATGCGTTGATCCCATCGGCGTCTATGACAAACGGTTTGTCTATCTCTGCGTATATTTTCCGTACAAGTTTCCCGACCCCGTCATTTTGTGAAAGCCCGGGTCCCATTATGATAACGTCCTTGTCCCGGGCGAAAGACGCGATATCGTCAAACGATTCTGGCACGAAAAAACCCTTGCGGTCATCCCTGACAGGAAATGTCATAATTTCTGTCGTCTTGGTTTCCAGAATGGGATTCAGCGTCTCGGGTATAATGAGCGTGACAAGGCCGGCGCCGATCTTCAAGGCCGCGAGCGATGCCATGTGTGCCGCACCTGTCTTGCCGGGCGATCCCGCAATGACGACGACGTGACCGAAGGACCCCTTATGCGATGAACTTTCACGCTTTTTAAGGAAACCCCTGATAACCTCTCCGTCCGTTATCTGTCCGTCATAACCTACTTTAGTTTCAACAAAAGGTGGGATGGAGATATCGATGACGGTCAATCGGCCCGTATATTCGGACCCGGGGCTCATTACCTGGCCCAGTTTCGGATATGCATATGTGAATGTGTGCTGTGCACGGACGGCGGTCCCAAGCACTTTGCCCGTATTGCCGTCTATGCCCGAAGGGATGTCCACTGAAATGACGGGTTTGCCGGACGCATTGATGGTACCGATGATGATCTCTTCCATGCCCCCTACGTTTTTCGACAGGCCGGTGCCAAAAATTGCATCGACTATGATATCCGCATTCTTCAGAGCGGTTTCAAAACGCTCGAACGGCTCCGTCAATTCAATGATCTCTCCCGACAAGGATTCAAAGAGGTTCATGTTCAGTGCGGCGTCACCTTTAAGGTCAGTCTTCCGGCCTATAAGACAAACGGATACCGCAAAATTGTCGATCAGTGCATATCGGCCGACAACAAAGCCGTCCCCGCCGTTGTTGCCGCGCCCGCACACAATGGTGATATTCTTGCGGCCATCGAGATAATTTTCTTTCATCAGCCGGTATGTATTTCGCCCGGCATTTTCCATAAGGACTGGAGATGGAATACCCCATGTTTCTATGGCGTACGTGTCATATTGTGCCATTCTCTGTGGTGAAAGGACCTTCATGTGCCGCCCCCTGTTCCCTTAAGCAGATATTTACGTTCTACGTTCCATGTTCTACGTTCCGGGCAATGGAATTATTTCCAGAAGCCCCTGTTATTGCATATTCTTTCAACATCACTACGGATACTGCATACGATTTTTCGTGGGAGATGCTGACATCGTCGTATCTCACGCCACGATAGATGATATAAGGTTTCCCGATTTCACTTAACACTTCGATGTCCCTGAACACGAGCCGCCTGCCGGACGCCTTCATAAACGCCTCCTTGGCTGCAAACCTTCCCGCCAGCGATTCTTCCTTCCGCCTCTTCTTTTTTGCGTAGCTGACCTCAGCTGGCGTAAATACCTTCTCAAGAAACCTGTTCCCATAACGCTCCACCATCCCGGCGATACGGCGAATATCAACTATGTCTATCCCAATCATAACAAAACCGTTTCAAATCTCAGGTCTCAAGCTCAAAAACCAAAAGAATAATTTCCTTTATCTTTTGCCTGAGACTTGAGACTAGTTTTTTATTAGTTCTATCATATCTCTTACCGCCCGGTCGAGGCCGACGAACACTGCCCGGGCTACGATGCTGTGCCCTATGCTCAGTTCGTGTATTTCCGGGATCATGGCAATATCACGCACGTTACGGTAATGAAGCCCGTGTCCTGCATTGACCTTAAGCCCCAGTTCCTTGCCAAGCGACGCCGCGTGAATCACCTTTTTGAGTTCTGTTTGACGTATCCGCTCCGTCCGGGCGTCGGCATAGGCACCTGTATGTATCTCGATCATGTCAGCCCCGGCTTTCGACGCAGCCTTGACCTGTGATTCTACGGGATCGATGAAGAGACTCACAGCAATACCATGTTTCTTTACCGTTTTGATAACTCTTTCGATCTTGGCGGCAGATCTTATTACATCGAGGCCGCCCTCCGTGGTAAGTTCCTGACGTTTTTCCGGGACGAGAGTGATCATGTCGGGCTTCGTCTGTTCGGCGATCGTGGTCATTTCGGGTGTAGCGGCCATTTCCAGATTCAGTTTTGTCCGCACAACCTCGCGCAGGATCGTGAGATCCCTGTCTTTAATATGCCTGCGGTCTTCCCTGAGGTGTATTATAATACCTTTCGCGCCCGCCATTTCGACTATCCCCGCCGCGTAGACCGGGTCCGGATAATGAATACCCCGTGCTTCCCGCAGTGTCGCAACATGATCTATGTTGACCATCAACTCAGGCATGCCTTACCTCCGAAAATAAACATTTAGTTCGCACTACATCTTCAAGCGTCACGATCCGGGACCTATTCCGGGTTATCTCTCCCGCTGTGTTTTTTCAGCGTTATCCTGATATTATCCGGTCTTACATTAGTTTGGTGTACATCTTCGAGATCCAACCCGACCGTAACGGTCTCTTCGTTGTGGTGGAGATCGCCGTTTATTGGCATAGTATGGATGGTGGCCAGTTTTTCCAACAATCTCCGCGGGCCCTCTGCGGTCACGTACTGAGGGCTGACGGAACTGATGTCGTACCTGCCCTTCCATTTCTTGTCCAATTTCGGCAGGACCTTGAGACTTTTTTCGAGTATCCTGTCAGCTGTCAGTCGCAGGGTCCCCGGTCTAATATCGACAACCTCAATGCCCCGGGGGACGTTTACATTTGCTTTCGAAAAATTAAAGACCGCTTCGCCTTCTTTTATGCCGTTCAAATTAATGACGACACTTACATCACGGTCTTTGAGGTCCTTAAGCAGTGACACCCGGCCGCTGACCGTCACGAAGACACGTTCCGGATCCATTTTTGTTACCATCATATTTTTGGGAAGATGAGCTATAGAGACAGGAATTGTCAGGTCCTTCTTTGGCTCGCCAATCTGGAAGACCGTATACCACAGCATGATCGCAAGAACGAGGGAAAGAAGCTTCAGCTTCCAATCTTTGATCACGTAGCGTTCGAGCACATTCTTCACCATAATATCCTTGTCTTAGCCTATCAGGCCAATACTTCCTTGAGGACCTTTTTTAGTTCTTCGGTGGTGATGTTTGAATGTAACTGGCCATGCTGGGCATAGGAGATTATACCCTGTTCCTCTGAAACAACGATCGAAACGGCATCTGTGACCTCCGTAATCCCGATCGCAGCCCGGTGGCGTGTACCCAAGTTTTTGTCGATCTCCTCTGCAGTCGTAAGAGGAAGCACACAACCGGCCGAAACTATCCTTCCCTCGCGGATTATCAATCCGCCGTCATGCAACGGCGAAGCAAACTGAAATATGCTGACGACCAATTCTGCATTGACCTCGGCGTCGAAACGAACACCGGCTTCCATGAACTCTTCGAGGCCCACTTCGCGTTCAAGGACAATAAGCGCGCCTATGGCCCGCTTTTTCATTACCAGACAAGCGTTGGCAAGTTCATCGAGGAACATGGTCTCCTTGAGATAGCTGATCTTGCGGAAAAAAGGGCTTCTTCCGAGCGCAAGGAGCAGGCGCCTCAAGTCATCCTGAAAGATAACTATGACCACGAATACAATCGAGCCTATAAAGCTGTTGAATATCCAGCTCAAGGTGAAGAGTTCCAGCCGCTTCGCGATGGCAAAAACAAACATAACGATCACGAGCCCAAGAAGGAGCTGTATGGCCCGTGTGCCTTTTATCAGGAGGAATACCCGGTATATAATGAAAGCGACAATAATAATGTCAACGATGTCCTGCCAGCGTATCTCGGGTATCATGCGTCCATGACCGCCTTTACCATCTTAAGGACCTTGCTGGTCCGACCCACATCATGGACCCGAAAGATGTCAGCCCCGTTCATGAGGGCGACCGCAACCGTCGCGAGTGTGCCTTCAACCCTTTGTTCGAGGTTGGAGTCAGTGATCTTTCCGATAAATGATTTCATTGACGTTCCGACAAGGACCGGTTTCCCCAATTCCTTAAATACATGCAGCATCTTCAGGATGCGCAGGTTATCTTCGATGCGCTTGCCGAAACCGATGCCGGGATCGAGAATGATCTTTCTCTCGTCGACCCCCGCTTTTACAGCGTAATTCGACTGACGCCGCAGAAATGCCATGATCTCGGTAACGACATCGTCATATACAGGATCTACCTGCATATTTTTTGGCGTGCCCCTGATGTGCATGATAACCGTATATGCGTCATGTTCAGCAATGACTTGCGCCATTTTCTCGTCGTACGTCAGGCCGCTTATGTCATTTATGATATCAGCCCCTGCCCGGATGGCTTCATGTGCAATCGATGACTTGTAGGTATCGATAGATATCGGTATGTCCGATATATCACGAACTTTTTCTATAACAGGTATTACCCTTGACAGCTCTTCATCTTCGTTAATCGGCTCAGAGAACGGCCTTGTCGATTCACCGCCGATATCGATTATGTCCGCACCGTCCTCGATCATCCGCTTCGCGTGGTTGACGGCATCCTGAAGGGCAAAATGCCTGCCCCCATCGGAGAATGAATCTGGGGTAACATTGAGGATCCCCATTATGACGGGGTTATTACACGGGAAGACCCGGGGCATCGCCAACTCTGATAATGGAATCGATCTCCTGGCCATCCAGCACTTCTTTTTCCAAAAGCGCATTTGCAAGTGCATGAAGCGATTCGATGTGTTTGGAAATAAGGTTCTTTGCCCGGGTATAGCAGTTATCTATAAGTTCTTTAAGCTCCTCGTCAATTCCTTGAGCTGTCTGCTCGCTGAAATCCCGATTGCGGGAGATCTCTTTGCCGAGGAAGATGTGTTCTTCGTTCTTGCCATAATTCAGAGGGCCGAGCCTGTCACTCATTCCCCATTCGCATACCATTTTTCGTGCAATTTTGGTCGCCCGTTCTATATCGTTGCCGGAACCGGTCGTGAGTTGCCCTATGACAAGCTCTTCTGCAACGCGTCCACCAAGCAGTATCGAGATGCTATTGAGGAGATAATCCTTTGAATATGTATGGCGTTCGTCTATAGGCAACTGTTGGGTGAGCCCCAGAGCCCTCCCTCTCGGGATGATCGTGACCTTATGGATGGGGTCTGTGCCGGGGATCATCTTTGCGACCAGGGCATGACCCGCTTCATGGTAAGCGGTGAGCCGCCTCTCTTCGTAAGGGATTATCATACTGCGCCGTTCGACACCCATAATGACTTTATCCTTGGCATGTTCAAAGTCATCCATCTCGACCGCTTTCTTGTTGCGCCGGGCGGCTATCAGGGCAGCCTCATTGACAAGATTTGCCAGATCGGCCCCGGAAAAACCGGGTGTACCGCGGGCTATTATAGAAAGGTCGACATTGTCTGAAATAAGGGTCTTGCGCGTGTGTACCTTCAGGATCTCCTCACGCCCCTTCACGTCGGGCGTCGATACGACGATCTGCCTGTCGAAACGCCCCGGCCTCAAGAGCGCCGGGTCGAGAACGTCGGGCCTGTTCGTTGCCGACATGACTATAACACCTTCATTGGATTCAAAACCGTCCATTTCGACCAGCAACTGGTTCAATGTTTGCTCACGTTCGTCATGGCCGCCGCCGAGGCCTGCCCCGCGATGCCGTCCTACCGCATCGATCTCGTCAATGAATATGATGCATGGGGCGTTCTTTTTCGCCTGGTTGAAGAGGTCACGCACCCTGGAGGCGCCGACTCCGACGAACATTTCAACGAAATCCGATCCGCTTATCGTAAAGAACGGGACATTGGCCTCACCCGCTATTGCGCGCGCCAGAAGGGTTTTTCCCGTGCCAGGGGGCCCCACGAGAAGGACTCCCTTCGGAATGCGGCCGCCGAGTTTTGTAAATTTCTTGGGGTCAACTAGAAAATCTATTATTTCCTGAAGCTCTTCCTTCGCTTCGTCGATACCCGCGACATCATGAAAGGTGACCCGGTTCTCGCGTCCGGTGAAAAGGCGGGCCTTGCTCTTACCGAAGGACATGGCCTTTCCGCCCCCCGACTGCATCTGGCGCATAAAAAAAATCCATACGCCGATAAGGAGAAGCATGGGAAACCACGATATAAAGATGTTCTGCCAGATCCCGGATTCCTCATCCGGCCTAGCGCTGATTCTGACACCCTTTTCCCTTAGCCTTTTTACTAGGTCGGGGTCCTCAGGCGCGAATGTCTTAAACTCCTTCCCATCCTTGTACGTCCCGGTTATGTTCCTTCCCTGTATCATTACAGATGCTATTTTATCCGCGGAGATTGCCTCGGAAAATTCGCTGAACGGTATATTGTCGTGGTTCTTTTTCGGTTTGTTATAGATCTGAAAGACGAACAACCCGAGAAGAATGATAACCAGTACAGCTACGATGCTTTTGTTTGTAGGTCCCTGTGCACTTTTTGGCATAGGCCATAGTTTATCATAAATGAGGCTTATTTATCAATATTGTCACGTTATTGGCTCGATGTTTTTCTTGCATTTCTGAAACTGGTGTGTAATAAGAATGCGAGATCAATTAAGATAACGGATCACAGGTAATTGTTTATGGGTAATGGGAAACCAGGACAGGTCCTCGCGCTGATCGCGTCACCCCGGACTCTCGGGAATTGCGAGACATTTACCAAGGCAATATCCCGCCGTGTACCCGAAGAACATACGTTGAAACTCCTTAGACTGACGTCTCTTACTATACGGCCGTGCCTGGCATGCTATGGATGCGTCATGGGCAACTCGTGTCCCGAAGAAGATGACATGCAGTTCCTGCTCGATGAACTCGCGGCTGCCGATGCGGTCATCCTGGCATCCCCGGTCTACTACCTCGGGGCCAATGCGATCGTAAAGAGCATATGTGACAGGGGTTTTCTCTTTTTCAGCATCCTCGAACAGACATACAACAAACCGATAATCCTCCTCAATTTCTTCGGTATTCCCGATCGTGTCGGCATGGCTCCCCAGATGCTCGAAACATTCGCGATGTTCCTCGGCATGTCCGTCAAGGCGAGCCTTTTGGTAGAGGCCGCCCTTCCCGGTGAAGCCCTTATGAACGAGAAGAATGTTGAGCTTGCCGACCGGTTAGGAAAGATACTGTTTTCCCCGGACTCCCTCAAGCCCGAACGCGGTTGCCCGTTCTGCGGTAGCCAGATCATGCGGGCTAAACAGAAAGATTTTATCTGCACCGTCTGCCACGGCACCTTCAACATCGACGCGGACGGAAATTTTATTCCCCTGAAAGAGGGCGGGATCATCGGCCCGCCCGAACACATGCTACTTCACCGCGAGTGGCTCCGCGGCATGAAGAGAAAATTTCAGGAGAACAAAAAGAAGATCATCCAGACGATCGCAGGTTACAAAGACGACGGCGAATGGATAAAACCGCCTCCCCGCACCTAAGCCACCCCGGGTTTGACCCGGGACCCAAGATTTTGTTTTTGTTCTTTTTTCGGTGTCACTTATCTAAAAAGATTTGAAAAAAACCCTGTATTCCGGCAAGCCGGGATGACGGCGAGTGGTGGATTTCAGTATTTTGCTCGCAACCGGAAGGTGGAAAATAATTATGACACAGCCTCTTCGTGGGATGAGGTGAGGCGTAATGGACATGCCTACAGTTTATTGATCCCCTTTACCGCTTTGCGCACTTTCTTCGGTAGCCTGCGCGGGTTTCCCTTCTTGGGACGGGGAGCGTCGGGATAGTCGTCCTCTTCATCGGGTTCGTATGCAGGGGAGGACAGCATTTCAGCAAATGTGATCGGGATCAGGAAAGTCACGCCCCGCGATTTCGCCTCGTCGATGATGGCACGGTCGGAGCTGACGACATAAAGGCTGGCGGGCCTTTTGCGGATCCACCCGATAATAACGTCATCGGCGGTTTCTCCTTCCTTCGAATAAATTACCTCGATTCCCCTGTAATTCTCTGAATGTCTCCCCGGGGAACGACTGCCGTATGCGTCGAAAACGACGGTTATCCTGATCGATCGAAACTTCTTGTACCGGGCACACTTTTCCAAAAAATCCCGCTGGAGAAGGTCCATCGATGACCCTTTCTGAACCGCGGAGCCGTTTATACGGTGAATGTAGTTATATCCGTCGATGACAATGTGCATAGGAACTCGGCGAACGGCTAAAGGCTAACGCTGAGGGATTTAATCCGTTCGCCTTTCGCCGTTCGCCTTCAGCCTGTATTCTTTATAATGATCCCTGAGTATCCGATCCAATACTCCGTTTATGAACTCTCGGGAATCTTCGCTGCCATACTTTTTTCCCATTTCTATGGCTTCATCGATGGCGACCTTCGGCGGAACGTCTTCGGAAAATATCATCTCGAAGATCCCTATCCTGAGGACGTTCTTGTCGACATATGCAATACGGTCGATCCTCCAGTGTTCGCATGCCTGCCGAATAAAGTCGTCTATTTTCGCCTGATGGGCGCTTATCCCGGCAAGGAGATACCGGGCGTACTCTACAATATCTTCCTGATATGGGAACAGCGAGCAATACTTGGTAAGGGCCCGACCGGAGTCTTCCCCGTTGGTCTCCACCTGATAAAGCATCCTCAGGGCTAGCTCTCTCGCTTTCCGTCTGCGCACAAGTTGTTTTCCTTGATCAGGTTGACCATTTCAATGGCCGACATGGCGGCATCGTAGCCCTTGTTGCCGGCTTTTGTGCCCGCCCTTTCGATGGCCTGTTCGATGCTGTCGCTTGTTATGATGCCGAACGCTATCGGTTTTTCGAGCTCAAGGGATGACTGGGCTATCCCTTTGCTGACTTCCGATGCAACATAGTGGAAATGGGGTGTCGCACCCTTTATGACCGCACCGAGACAGATGACCCCGTCGATCTCTTTTTTTCTGGCAACCAGTTTTGCGGCCAAGGGGATCTCGAAGGAACCGGGGACCCGGTATATATCAATTTTGTTATCGTCGGCCCCGTGCCGTTTCAGGGCATCGAGTGCGCCTTCTACCAGCCGGTCCGTGATGAAGCTGTTGAACCTGCTTACGACGATTGCAAACCTGAAGCCTTTTGCGTTGAGCTTGCCCTCTCGTACCATGTTCACCCCTTATATGTTATTTAAGATATGACCAAGTTTCTTCTGCTTGGTCGTGAGATACGCTATATTGTCTTTTGTCGGGACCATTTCTATCGGCACCCGCTCCACCACAGTAAGGCCATATCCCTCGAGGCCTTTTATCTTCTTCGGGTTGTTCGTCATGAGGCGCATCTTATGGACGCCGATATCCTTGAGGATCTGGGCACCGATGCCATAGTCGCGAAGATCGGGCTGAAAACCGAGCGCAATGTTCGCCTCAACCGTATCATGGCCGCAATCCTGAAGGCTATACGCCTTGAGCTTGTTGGCGAGCCCTATGCCGCGCCCTTCCTGGCGCATGTAAACGAATACGCCTTTCTTCTCATGCTCGATCATCCTGAGCGCTTTCTGCAGCTGTTCTCCGCAATCGCAGCGCATCGAACCGAGGACGTCGCCGGTAAAACATTCGGAGTGGACGCGCACGAGGACCTCATCGTTCGACCCGATCTGACCCTTTACGAGTGCGAGGTGTGTCTGCTCGTCAACATCGTTTTCGTAAGCGATAAGCGTGAATTCCCCTCCGAACCGCGTTGGTATACGGGTCTCGGCGACGCGCCGGACGAGCTTTTCCTTTTTCGTCTTATACTTGATGAGGTCAGCAATGGTGACTATCTTCATGCCGTGTTTTTCGGCAAACACCTCAAGGTCGGGCATACGCGCCATCGTACCGTCCTCGTTCATGACCTCGCATATAACACCTGACGGGTACAGGCCCGCGAGCCGTGCAAGATCGACGGATGCCTCCGTATGGCCTACCCGGACCAGCACGCCACCATCGCGGGCGGCAAGTGGAAATATATGTCCAGGCCTCGTTATGTCGTCGGCCGTCGATTTCGGATCGATCGCAACCTGAACGGTCTTCGCCCTGTCGAATGCCGAGATGCCGGTAGTGATGCCTTCTTTTGCTTCGATCGAAACGGTAAATGCGGTATTGTAGGGCGACGTGTTATCATGGACCATGAGTGGAAGATCGAGCTGTCTTACACGCTCCTCGGTAAGTGACAGGCATATGAGGCCGCAAGCGTAGCGGGCCATGAACGTGATCGCTTCCGGCGTCGCCTTTTCGGACGCGATCATGACATCACCTTCATTTTCCCTGTCTTCGTCATCGACAATGATGACCATCTTGCCTTCGCGTATATCCTGAAGGACATCTTCGATGCTCGATATTGCCATTGCTACTCTCCTTTTATAAATCCATGGCGGGAAAGGAAATCGATATCCAGTTTCTTTCCCTCCCTCTTTTTCAGAAAACTGTCCACGTATTTTCCGATGATATCTGTCTCAATATTTATTTTATCCCGCTGGTTCTTTTCAAGAATGGTGGTTCGCGAAGCGGTGTACGGAATAATATTGATCGTGAATTTATTATCACTTTGATCGTTTACTGTCAAGCTTATTCCATCGATCGCGACCGAGCCTTTCTTCACGATCGATCTAGCTAATTCCGAGGAAATCTCGATGGTTATCCGGATCGAGTCACCCTCGCTGCGCATGTCGGAGATGACGCCCGTCCCGTCGACGTGGCCTGTCACAATGTGGCCGCCGAACCGTCCATCCACTGCCATGGCCCTTTCGAGGTTGACCCTTTGTCCGACCGCTTTATCTTTTAATGTTGTAAGCCGGAGCGTTTCAAGCGAGGCATCTGCCCCGAATGTCCCGTTACCGATCTTGGTTGTTGTGAGACAGACGCCGTCCACACTGACCGAGTCACCCTCGCGTACTGTACCGGCTTCAAATGCCGTTTTTATGACAAAGACCCAGCTGCCGCTTTTCTTTTCTATGGCAGCTATGGTCCCTACGTCTTCAATGATTCCTGTGAACATACCCTTCGATGTAAATATTGTCTTTTAGTTTTTTGAGTATGGTAACATCGATCCTGTGTGCGTCTTTCAGGAAGTCGATGCCTTTTCCGCCGACAAGATTGAGCGCCGATTTGCCACCGATGAGGATCGTGCCGTAAAAAAGCACCACCTTATCGACAAGACCTTCTCGTAAAAGGGTGCTGTTTACTTCGCCTCCCCCTTCTACGAGGACGCTTGTTATAGCGCGCTTGTAGAGTTCCTGACAGATATGGTTTACCGATACCCTGCCAAAGTCATCCTTCGGCACTCTGATGACATCCGCTCCACAGGCTTTCAGCCTGATCTCTTTGTCTGTACGGGAATCTTCGTTCGTGAAGATCCACGTCTGGTATTTGTTCGATGTCTTCACCACATCACAGGCAAGAGGGATTCTGAGTTTCGAGTCAAGAATGATCCGAGTCGGTATTTTCTTCGGGTTCTTCATTCGGGGCACGAGCATCGGATTATCGGAGATGACGGTATTGATTCCGACCATGATTCCGTCATTAATACATCGCAAAATATTTGCCTGGCGTCGTGATTCTTCATTCGAGATCCATCGTGAATCACATGTTTTTGTTGCTATCTTGCCGTCTAGGCTCACCGCGGCTTTCATCGTTATAAAAGGCCGCTTTTTTTCCATGGAACCGATAAATGCCTCATTGAGACGGCGGGCCTCATTTTCGAGCATCCCCACCTTGACATCGATCCCGGCCTTGCGGAGCGTTTCGACTCCTTTGCCATTTACGAGCGGGTTTGGATCGAGCATTGCCACAAAAACCCGTTTTATCCCTGCCGCTATAACCTGGTCTGCGCACGGTGGTGTCTTGCCGTAATGTACACACGGCTCAAGGTTAATATACAGTGTCGAGCCTGCCGCATTGGGTCCCGCATCCTCGATGGCACTTATCTCCGCATGGGCTAAGCCGGCTTTCCTGTGATAACCTTTTCCGACTATAGCGTTATCCTGTACAAGGATTGCCCCTACCATCGGATTCGGCGATGCCGTACCAATCCCTTTTCTGGCCAGTGAAAGCGCCATGCGCATATATTGTTCGTCTTTCACGGTGTGATCACGTTTCGTTCTTCTTTAAAAGGAGTTCCTTAAGCTCCGTCATGAACTCATTTATATCACGGAATTGCCTGTAAACGGAAGCAAAGCGGACATATGCTATCTCGTCAAGTTTTTTCAGCTCGTTCATGACCATCTCGCCTATTTCCGATGCTTTTATTTCCCGTTCCCCTTTTTCAAGAAGATTGTACTCGATCCTCGACACGATCTTTTCAAGGTTTGTAACGCTGATCGGTCTTTTTTCGCAGGCCTTTTTCAGCCCGCCAAGGATCTTCTCCCGGTCGAAGATCTCCCGCCTGCCATCCTTCTTGACGACAAGGGGAAGGCCTTCTTCAAGCCGTTCAGCCGTCGTGAATCTCTTCCCGCACTTGTGGCACTCCCGCCTGCGCCGGATCGTGTCCATCTCCTTACTCATGCGAGAATCGAGCACCTTGCTTTCGGGATAATTACAAAACGGGCATTTCATGTTTTCACCCAGTAAGGAGTAAGGAATAAGGAGTAAGGAGAGAGAAGAATATTCAGGTTTTGTTTTTTACTCCTCACTCTTTATTCCTTACTAGTAACGATCCCAAACCCTGTCGAGTTTCGTTAGCTTGAGTTTCGCCTCGTCTATCATATCCAGGGACAGATCGTCCGGATAACCTTCTTCGTAATGTATCTCCTGTATGCCGGCATTGATGAGCATCTTGATGCATATCGAGCAAGGCAGATGGGTACAGTACAACTCGGCGCCGTTGATAGACACGCCATGGTATGCCGCCTGGATAATAGCGTTCTGTTCGGCATGAAGCCCCCGGCATAATTCATGTCGTTCCCCCGAGGCGATATTCATCTTTTCCCTGAGGCACGACACCTCGGCGCAGTGCTTTAAACCCGACGGGGCGCCATTATACCCGCTTGCGAGAATTCTCTTATCCTTAACGATAACCGCCCCGACGTTGCGACGCAGACAGGTCGATCTCATGGAAACGATCCGCGCTATCTCCATGAAATAAGGACCCCAGTCAGGGCGATAATTGCTCATATGTCGTATATGCGTTTATAAAAGGGGAAGCCTTTGCAGAGCTCCCGTACCTTCACCCGTGTTTTTTCCATGAACGATACATCGTTGAGACGCTTCAAGACCTGATCGATCATATCACAGATGATTTCCATTTCCTTTTCCTTCATGCCCCGTGTTGTAACGGCCGGAGTTCCGATCCTGATACCGCTCGTGACATTGGGGCTGCGGGTATCGAAGGGAATGAGGTTCTTGTTGACCATGATGCCGCTCGCTTCGAGGGCGACCTGAGCATCATTCCCTGTCACATTTTTGGTGGTAAGATCTACGAGGAACAGGTGGTTGTCCGTGCCTCCCGACACGATCCGGAAGCCGAGATCAGACATACACTGCGCCAGGTGCTGCGCATTTAAGATTATCTGGCGCTGGTATTGTTTGAATTCATCCGTCATGGCCTGTTGGAGCGCGACAGCTTTTGCTGCGATGACATGCATTAACGGCCCACCCTGGATACCGGGGAAGACCGCCGAATCGATCTTTTTGGCAAGATCCGCATTGCACATGACAAGGCCTCCCCGTGGGCCGCGCAGGGTCTTATGGGTTGTCGTTGTGATAAAATGGGCGTGTCCGACAGGGGTGGGGTGGAGGCCGGCTGCTACAAGCCCCGCTATATGGGCTATATCGGCCATTAAATAGGCACCGACCTCGTCCGAGATCTCCCTGAATTTCTGGAAATCTATGATCTTGGAATAGGCGCTTGCGCCTGCTATGATGAGCTTCGGTTTCTCTTTGTGGGCAATGCTCCGGATCTTGTCGTAATCGAGCATTTCGTTCCTGGATGATACAGGATAAGATACGGCGCGATACCACTTGCCGGAAAAACTCGGCCGAGCCCCATGTGTCAGGTGCCCGCCATGTGCAATATCCATCCCGAGGACGGTGTCGCCCGGCTGAAGGACGGCATAAAAAACAGCCATATTTGCGGAAGAGCCGGAATGAGGCTGGACGTTGGCGTGCTCGGCCCCGAAAAGTTCCTTTGCCCGTTCAATGGCAATGCTTTCGATCTCGTCGAGATAAGCACATCCGCTGTAATATCTCTTGGAAGGATATCCCTCAGCGTACTTGTTTGTGAGGACGCACCCCTGTGTGGCAAGGATGTCTTCATCAACATAATTCTCCGAGGCGATGAGTATCAGGCTGTATTCCTCACGGTCCAATTCACGCCTCATCAGCTCGAATATCTTTGTGTCTTTCCCGTCGAGTTTCATATCTTACCTATAGTTTTTGTTTTCAAAAGCTTCTATTTTGGCTACCCGTCCGCTGTGCCGGCCGCCTTCGAATCCGGTGGAAAGCCAGATCCTGACAATCTCTTCGGCAAGCCCTCTTCCCGTAACGCGTTCTCCGAGGACAAGCACATTGGTGTCAAGGTGTTTCCTGCTCTGCCCGGCCGTGTAGATATCATATGCAAGAGCGGCGCGGATTCCTTTTACCTTGTTCGCGACAACGTTCATCCCCATCCCCGTCCCGCAGACCAATATCCCGCGGTCAGCTTTTCCGGCTGCTACGTCCTTTGCTACCTCGAAGCCATAATCTGGGTAATCTACGGATTGTGGTGAGCTTGTCCCGTAATCCGTGACCTCATAATCCCCACCGGCAAGGACATTCCTTATATACTCTTTTAGTTCAAAACCCGCATGATCTGAGCCGATGGCTATTTTCACCCTTCAAACCTCTTCATGGCAAGAACACAATTCGTACCTCCAAAACCGAAGGAATTGGAAAGAACGACATTTATTTCATGGTTGCGGGCCTGGTTCGGGACATAATCCAGATCGCAATCAGGGTCCGGCGTTTCGTAATTGATTGTAGGAGGACAGACCTTGTCCCTGATCGCCAACGTAGAGAAAATTGCCTCAATCGCGCCTGCCGCACCGAGAAGGTGCCCGGTCATGGATTTGGTTGAACTGACGGGTATTTTGTATGCCCTTTCTCCGAACACCCTCTTGATCGCAAGGGTCTCCGTCTGGTCGTTAAGGTCCGTAGATGTCCCGTGTGCATTGATATAATCGACTGAATCGGGGTTAAGCCCCGCATCCCTGAGCGCCATATTCATGCAGCGGGTAAACCCATCCCCGTCAGGGCAGGGAGCCGTTATGTGGTATGCGTCCCCGTTGTACCCGTATCCTACCAGTTCGGCGTATATCTTCGCGCCGCGCTTTTTCGCATGTTCGAGTTCTTCGAGGATAACTATACCGGCACCCTCGGCGACGACGAATCCGTCCCGGTCCTTGTCAAAGGGGCGAGACGCTCTTTGGGGCTCGTCGTTTCTCGTGGAAAGGGCCTTCATCGCATTGAAGCCACCTACCGTCAACGGCGTGAGGTTTGCTTCGCATCCTCCTGCCACCATCATATCGGCATCTCCGTACTGGATAATGCGCATGGCATTACCTATCGAGTGGGCCCCTGTCGCACAAGCGGTCACGATGGAAAGGTTGGGGCCTTTCATCCCGTAATTGATTGCGATATGGCCCGGTGCCTCGTTCGCTATGAGCATCGGGATAAAGAACGGAGATATCCGCCCCGGACCCCTTTCAAGGTAGACGCTGTGATATTTCTCGAGGGTCGGCAGGCCGCCGAGGCCTGTGCCGACGACAACACCGGCGCGCTCCGCGTCCTCTTTTGACATATCTAGGCCGGAATCGTTTATTGCTATCTTTGCCGCGGCGAGTGCGTACTGGATGAACAGGTCCATCCTTTTCAATTCTTTGACCGAGATATATTCATCGGCCTTGAAATCTTTTACCTCGCCGGCTATTTTCGTATCATGCGGTGTACTGTCAAATCTGGTTAGTGGTGCGATCCCCGACTCTCCGTTGAGAAGCCGTTTCCAGACATTATCTATGCCCATGCCCACTGGCGTTACGAGACCAACACCGGTAATGACAACCCTTCTTTTCAAACCGGCACCTCTTTTGAATTATTTGCCTGCCAGACGGTCTTCGATGTATTTGATCGCGTCTCCGACGGTTTCCATTTTCTCGGCGTCTTCATCCGGAATTTCAATGCTGTACTCGTCTTCCAGTGCCATAATAAGCTCAACGATATCGAGAGAATCGGCGCCGAGGTCATCAATAAATTTCGCTTCCGGAACAACTTCCGATTCACTTACCCCGAGCTGATCAACTATCATCTTTTTGACTTTTTCAGTTATTGACATCAATCCACCTCCTATTTTATTGAAAACTCCCTGAACTTCACTCTGGCAATACCCTCATCTCGCGGATTTGCCTTTGAGGGTTGAGAATGTCTACATATACAACCCGCCGTTTACGTTTATCACCTCACCCGTGACATAACTGCTGTATTCCGAAAGCAGAAAGTATACCGCATTGGCAATGTCTTCAGGCTCGCCGAGCCGTTTGAGAGGGATCGCGGCAAGGCTCGTCTCCCTGGTCTTTTCGTCTAGAATGTCGGTCATTTTGGTGCGAATGAACCCGGGGGCCACCGCATTGACCCTTATCGAACGCTCTGCGTATTCCTTTGCGACACTTTTCGTAAACCCGATGATGCCTGCTTTACTTGCAGCATAATTTGCCTGCCCAGGGTTGCCCATAACCCCAGCTACCGAAGATATATTGACAATGGACCCGCCCGTTTTCAACATATGCCGAATGACCGCCTTCGTGCAGTTGAACACGCTTTTGAGGTTGACCCTCATAACACGGTCCCAGTCGTCTTCTTTCATCCGGACAAGAAGCTTGTCCATTGTAATACCCGCATTGTTTACGAGATTATCGATCTTTCCCATGTCCGCCGCCGCCTGATCGACAGCGCCCGCGACCGCCGGGAAATCCGATACATCTACATTGTAAAGTGCACAGCGTTTACCCTTGCCCTCTATAGCGGCAACAGCCTCTGTCCCGTCAATTATATCGAAAATGACGATATCACTGCCTTTGTCGGCGAGCAGTTCGGCGATCGCCCTGCCGATGCCCTGGGCAGCACCGGTAACGATAGTCACTTTTTCATTCATGCAATAAGCCCCTTTACAGATTCGATCTCGTCGAACTTTTCTACGTTTGCGCACGCGATGCCGGGAACGACCCTTTTCACGAGATTGGACAGGACCTTCTGGGGACCGACCTCGAGGACCACCTCTATACCCTCGTCGCCCATTTTCTTGATGGACCTTTCCCACTGGACGGGCGAGAACATCTGGCGATAGAGCTTGTCATCGACATCTGCCTTTTCTTTCCCAGGGGTTGCGTCGACGTTGAAAACAACCGGGATCGTGAGATCGCCGTGGCCAAGTGAAGCGAGTTCGGTTTTCAGCCGGTCCGCAGCAGTTTTCATGAGCGGGGAATGGAACGGGCCCGAAACGTTAAGGAAAACCGCTTTCTTATAACCGACGCCTTTGAGTTTTTCGACTGCCTCTTTGAGCGCTTCTGCGTCTCCCGACAGGACGACCTGTTCCGCAGAATTGAGGTTTGCCGGGACGACGACATAATCGTCGTGGGATATCTCGACGAGGACCGGTTCTATCTTTGCCATGTCGGCGCCGATCAGGGCCACCATCCCGCCCTTTCCCCTGGGGCAGGCTTCTTCCATGAGGAGCCCCCTCTTTCGCGTGATCGCGAGGGCTTCTTCAAAAGTAAAAAATCCGCTTGCCGTAAGCGCCGTATATTCCCCGAGGCTATGGCCCGCGACAAGCGCAGGGACAAGCCCGGTCTCTTTTTTTAGTACCTGGTAGACGGCATAACTTATGAGAAGAAGTGACGGCTGGGTGTTGTATGTTTGCCTCAACTCATCTTCCGGGCCGTTGAAACACAGGTCTGTAATGGAAAACCCGAGGACCTTGTCGGCAGTGGCAAAGAGATCGCGAACATAATCGAATCTCTCGTAAAGGTCCTTTCCCATGCCGACACACTGTGATCCCTGTCCGGGAAATACTATCCCTGTCTTTTTCATGTATCCTCTCGCCGGTTTAAATTAATTTTTTCCTCGCGAGATCAGTATCTCACGTTATGATCTTTTCTTCGAGGCCGATTGCTTGACGAGCTCGAGCCCGATTATATTCCTTTGGATCTGGTTCGTTCCTTCGTATATCTGAAGGATTTTCGCGTCGCGCATCATTTTCTCGACCGGGTATTCCTTCATATATCCGTAGCCGCCGAACACCTGTATCGCGTCAACAACGACCTTCATTGCCACGTCACTGGGAAAAACCTTGCTCATGGCAGATACCTTCGAGAAATCCCTGGGATTACTATCGATGTACCTGGCCACGGCATATACGAGTGCGCGTGCCGCCTCCACCTGTATTGCCATGTCGGCCAGCATATGCTGTATTGCCTGAAAAGAGATTATTTTCTTTTCGAACTGTTCTCTTTCACGCGCATACTGTATGGCCGCATCAAGCGCGCCATGGGCCACGCCGACCGCCTGCGCACCAATGCCCGGGCGGGTTCTGTCAAAAGTCCTCATGGTCAGGATAAAGCCCAGACCTTCTCTACCTATAACATTTTCCTTTGGAACTTTGCAATCCTGAAATACCAGTTCCCGGGTAGCCGACGCCCTGATCCCGAGCTTGTTCTCTTTTTTGCCGAAAGTGAAGCCATCCATGCCTTTTTCAAGGATAAAAGCGGTCGCGCCCCTTCCGCCCTTCGAGCGGTCCGTCATTGCCACGACGGTGTAGATCTCGGCCTCGCCGCCATTAGTTATCCATTGTTTTGTCCCGTTCAGGATGTAGTGGTCCCCGTCCTTTTTTGCCTCGGTGCGGATGCTCTGCGCATCGGAGCCCGCATTGGCCTCCGTAAGACCGAAAGCGGCAAGTTTCTCGCCGCTTGCTATCCGGGGAAGATATTTCTTTTTCTGCTCCTCGGAGGCCCCGAGCAGAATAGGGTAGGCGCCAAGGAGGCTCGCGGCGTAGCTTACGGAACAGCCAAGACATGCCTTGCTGAGTTCTTCCACAACGATGCAGTTCTCGAAGGATCCGCCTCCCATTCCACCGTATTCCTCGGGGATACTGACACCGAAAAGCCCCGCCTGGGCGCAATGCTTCATGACCTCCCAGGGAAACTGCTGGTTCTCATCGAGCTCCGCACGAACAGGCACAATCTTTTCTTCAGCTATTCTTCGCGCGAGTTTCTGGATGTTTTTCTGATCTTCAGATAAAAAATAATCCATATATTACCTCTCCTTCAGTCTCTGCATTGATTGGTAGTCCCGCATGGTTTCGCTTACGGATTCCTTGAGGCCTTTCTCTACAAATGTTTTTGCCAGGAGAATTGCGTTACGTATGGCCTTTTCATTCGATTTCCCATGGCAGATGATAGAGACCCCGTCAACGCCCAGCAGGGGCGCTCCGCCGGTTTCCGAATAATCCGCCTTTTTCTGGAAGTCCTTGAAAAGGTCTTTCAGTAGCAGATACCCTATCTTCGCCTTCAGGCTCTTCTGGATGCCGTCTTTAAAAAACGCATAGATCAGTTCCGCAACCCCTTCACTTATCTTGAGCGCTATATTTCCAACAAAACCGTCGCTCACCACGACATCGGTCCTGCCATTATACATATCGGTTCCCTCGACGTAGCCGAGATAATTGAGCCTGAGCTCTTTTATCAGAGCATGTGCCTCCCGCGTAAGTTCGTTGCCTTTTGTCTCCTCTTCACCGTTTGAAAGTATTCCAACTCGCGGCGAATCTATCCCGAGGACGGAAGCGGCAAACGCGTTGCCCATCAATGCAAATTGGACGAAGTGCACAGGCTTGCAGTCGACGTTGCCCCCTGCATCGAGGAGTATGGAAAGTCCCTCTCCGATACGCGGGTGGAGCGTGGCGATGGCCGGCCTGTCGACCCCCGAGACCCTGCCCAGGGTAAATATAGCAAATGCCATTGCCGCGCCGGAATTTCCCGCTGACACCACCGCATCGACCTCGCCCCTCTTATGCAACTCGAACGCGAGGTTCATCGATGAGTCCCGTTTTTTCCTCAATGCATTGGACGGAGATTCGTGCATCTCCACACAAATGGACGTATGAACCATGTCGAGATTGACATTGTCCGTCAGATAAGGCTTCATTTTTTCGACATCGCCGACAAGGACTATCGATGCGAGGCCGTCACGGGAAACTGATTGCGCACCTTTAACGATCTCAAGGGGAGCAAAATCGCCACCCATTCCGTCAACGGCAATCCGTATCATCCGTTATCAGGCTTCCTCGACCGCTATATACTGTTTTCCTTTGTACATCCCGCACTTCGGGCAGACCACGTGCGGAGGCTTCGGCTCTTTACAATTCGGACAGGCTACGACCGCAACAGGGGACGCCGTATAATGGGCACGTCTTTTGTCCCGTCTTGCTTTCGCAGTTTTTCTTTTTGGTACAGCCATGATCGACTCCTTGTTAATTTAAGAAAGATTTCAATTTTTCTCCGAGGAGACTTGAAGGCGCCTCGGGGCAATCGCATTTTTCGGTGTTCCGGTTCTTCCCGCACTGGGGACAAATGCCCTTACATGCCTCGCTGCACAACGGCCGCACGGGAATGTTGAGCATTACCTCTTCGTAGACAAAAGGATCTATGTCTATTTCATCCCCTTCATAATAATAGACGTCGAGGTCTTCGCCATGGAGTTCCTTTTCGGGCGACTGTGTCAGTTCGGTCCCAGGGACCAGCTTAATGGACAATGTCAGGGCGAGTTCGATATCGAATTCTTCGAGGCAGCGCCCGCACTCGAGCCTGGCGGCCACATTGACGGGCCCGTCGATAGCCACGGTATCGTCGAACTTTGCCACCGTAAGCTCATATGTCACTGGTTTCAACAGTTTTAGATCAGTATCGCCCATCTGCTGGAAACGTACAGTATCCATTTCACCCTTCAGGACCTGAGTATCTTCAATTTCTGAAAGTCGTATCAACAAAGCCGCCTTCTTTTAAAGATAGATAATATAAAGAGTTTACCATTTTATTGTCAAGTAAATTAACCTGTTGTAACTCTTATACTTTTTTGGTGTAAGTCGTAAGTCGTAAGTCGTCAGTTGTCAAAGGGCTTTTTATCCTTCGAGAATTTGAACCTCATAGCCAGTTCAAGGAGACCAGACATTTTTGCCAACATCCTTTACGTAGCCAGGCGCTTTTTACACCTTACCACTCACGACCTACGACTTACGATCTCGCAAAGCAGGGCATCGAATTCTTCTTCATCTATAGGGATGTCGACGATCTTTCGCCTATCCTTCTCGCCCCGGACGATCTTGATTGCCGATCTTTTCACCTTGAGGACCTCGGATAGATACCGCACCAATTCCTCATTCGCCTTGCCTTCAAGAGGCTGGGCCGTGAGACGCACTGTAACGAGCGATCCGTCCCGCGACAGCATGCGTTTCCTGGCATTGGGTATGACCTTTATCTCGATCTTCATGGCGGATCAGAGCCTGAGGGCGAGCTGGAGCAGAAGACGTGTGAGGATTCCTTGGATAAGTATAACGGCTATCATCAGGAGAAAAGGAGCAAAATCGATCATTCCGATCCGCGTGGGCAGCATTCTGGCGATGCGATAGGTCACGGGGTCGACAAGCCTGTACACTAATCTGATGACAGGATTGTACGGGTTCGGCCGTATCCAGGAGAAGAGGGCCCGGGCGAATATTACCCAGAAGTATACTGTAAAAGCGGCATCCAGTATCTTGGCAAACCATGTCAAAAATATTCCCGCGCCGGACATTACTGACCTCTTAAATAACGATCGATCACCATAACGTACAACAAAAGGTTCTAAAAGACAACGGCAAACCCCAGAAAGGGACGGTGGGAGGATCCTTATTCCCGGGTCGTGCGCCCTATGACCGTCCCTGACTCGACCCGTTCGATAGTCACCTCAGTGACCTTGTTTTCATACAACTTATTATAAGGGATATGGACCGGGATATAATTCTCCGCATAACCCCGCATGTACCGGCCAAAATAGCGTTTGGTCTCGGGTATGATCAGCGCCCGGGTCCCGACGAAACGCCTGTGGAAGGCCTCACGTTTCGCTGAATCCAGGGCTTTAAGTTCTTTCACCCTCTCTTTCTTTTCCGTCTCGGGGACCGCGCCATCCATCGATGCCGCGCGCGTTCCCGGCCGGGGCGAGAACGGGAATACATGGAGATAGTAGATGCCGGCGGATTCGAGAAAGTCTCTCGTTTCCTGAAAGCACCTGTCGTCTTCTCCCGGAAAGCCAGTTATGACATCCATGCCAACGCCTGCGTCAGGTATTTTCTCGAGCAATCTATCAAGCAGTTCACGAACGTGGTGCGCATGGTAGGGCCTGCCCATTGCATCCAGGATCCTGTCGCTCGCGCTTTGAAGGGGAATGTGAAAACTCTTTGCTATCTTGGGGGAATCGGCGGCGACCGCGATAAAATCATCATCGAACATCAGGGGGTCTACCGAGCTTAAACGAATGCGTCGGGGTGAGGTAAGATCGTTGAGTGCCTGCAGGAGGTCGGTTAGCCCGTATCTGTATTCCCTGTCCTGCCAGGCCGATATCTCGATACCTGTCAGCACTACTTCCTGGACGCCGGTTTGCGCCAGTCTCTCCATGGCGCTGCGTATCTCTTCAAAGGGCCGCGAGCGTGGTGCACCTCGCGCAAAAGGAACGATGCAGTAGCTGCAGAACCTGTCGCATCCGTCTTGGATCTTCAGGAATGACCGGGTTTTTCCTTCAAGACTTATGTTCCGGGGCATCTCTTCCATGACAAGGGCCTCCCTTGACGAGACAAAACACCCGTTGGAATCAATATATTGACCGATCAAAAATTTTTCTGCCTGGCCAAGGACCGTGTCGGCCCCGAAACTATCTTCAGGATAGGCCTGGGCGTGGCAGCCGGCAAGAACGATGCGTGCAGACCGGTTCTCTCTTTTGAGCCGATTGATGAAGCGGCGTATATCGCGGACGGCACCCCGGGTTACCGTACAGCCGTTGATGATCACGAGCGAAGCCTCGTTTTGCGGGGCCGGATCGAGGCCGGTTTCTTTAAGGCTTGCCGAAATCACGGAACTGTCCCACTGATTGGCCTTGCATCCGGTTGTATAGATAAAAAAACCTGGCTTCATTTCCTGTATAGGGGGGACATCTCGCGAAGCCTGCCGACAATACCCGGGAGGACCTCGAGGACGTAATCGATATCATCCTCGGAAGTTTCCCACCCGAGGCTGAAGCGCAGGGCGCTCTGGCACACGGGGCCCGGTATGCCCATTGCCAGAAGGACATGGGATGGCTCGTCGGAGCCGGATGAACAGGCAGACCCTGACGAAACGGCGATACCTTTTCTGTCGAGCGAAAACAGGAGGGACTCTGATTCGACGAATTCAAAGCTGAGATTGAGGGTATTGGGAATTCGCTGCGTGGGATGGCCGTTCAGCCGGACATGGTCTATGGTTTCAAGTATTCCATCGAGGAGGCGCCTGCGCAGGCGTTCGAGCCTGGCGGTGTATTCATCAGCATGTATTCCGGCCAGCTCACACGCCTTTCCAAAGGCGACTATGCCGATGACATTCTCGGTTCCCGCCCGTCTGCCCGCTTCCTGGTGGCCTCCGTGGATCAGACTGTCAAGGACGGTCCCTTCGCGTACGTAAAGGGCACCTATTCCCTTGGGGGCGTATACCTTGTGCCCGGAAAAGCTGGCGAGGTCCACACCGAGGTCCGTCATATCGACTTTTATCTTGCCGAGCGCCTGCACCATATCGGAATGGACAGGGATGCCCCTTTCATGAGCGATCTGCGCGATGTCCCTGATGGGCATCACCGTCCCTGTCTCGTTGTTGGCATACATAATGGAAACGAGGATCGTATCATTCCGGATGGCGTCTTTGACATCTTCGGGGTCGACCAGCCCGAAACCATCGACAGGAATATAGGTAACGGAAAAACCGCGGGTCTCGAGATACCGGCACGCGTTGAGCACAGCGGGATGCTCGACCGTCGATGTAATGATGTGGCCTTTATCGTTTCTCCTCACACAGGCTATGCCTTTGATCGCGTGATTGTTGGCCTCGGAACCGCAGCTTGTAATGACGACCTCGTCGACCTTCGCTCCGATCATGGCGGCAATGCTGTCTCGCGCGGCATCGTACGGGGCCTTGACGTCCCTTCCCGCAAAGTGGATGCTTGAAGGGTTGCCGAACAGTTCGTTCAAAAACGGTTTTATGGCTTCGGCCACCTGGGGATGAATAGGTGTCGTGGCGTTGTTATCAAGGTATATGTGGCTCATCGTGCTTGTTACTCGAGGGACACGCTCATTGCCTTAACGGGGCAGACCCGGACGCACAGTTCGCAGGCAATACAGCGCTTGTAATCAAATTCTATGTTCATTGACCTTCTGTCCTTGATATAGAGGGCCTCCGGCGCGCAAACACTTGTACAGACCCCGCAATGGACGCACTTGTCCTCATCCCGGTTGATATCGCGCTCCATCGGTTCCATATCGATGCCAAGGTCTTTCAGGTATTTGATACCTTTCTTGAAATTCGACTCGGTCCCTTCAAGCTCCATGACCATGAGAGATTCCGCTTTCGGTGAAATATTTGCCCTCAGGATATTGAATACGAGATTGTAATCCTTTACAAGCCTGTATACGATCGGCTTGTCGATCGTGTCTTTCTTAAACCGGAGAATGATCCTCTTTTTCATTGGTTCCTCTCATGGACAGAACATGCGGACCGGGGGTTGAGGGGTTTCATACCTCGACCATGTCGAGGTCGCCCCATACCCCAAGCTGATCGCCCAGAATAATCAATATTGCCGTTATATCCGGAAATTTCTGTCCTTCTTCGATCGCTCTGGCAATATCGTCCTTCTTTTTTACAATATTACCGAGGTAAGTTGCAAGTCCGTCGGCAAACAGGGCGGAGCGTCCGAGGATGCACACTGCATCGGCCTTCCCGAAGCTCAATGAATGGCCGACAGAGCCCGACGACGTGCATACTCCCCGTGACCCGGCTGACCGAGGCAATTTGATGCCGATATGTTCGCTGAACGGAGATGTGCCCGCATGGACCTGTATAGTCCTTTCGACCGATGTCCTCAGATAGATGTCACCGCCGTTCTCAATGATGAAATCACGTGTGAGGCCTTCAATATCCCTCCCTATGTATTCGGAGATAGCACCGGCGACGGTCGCCATGGGGCCAATCCCGATAGCAGCCGATGCGCGGACCATCTCCCGCACGATAGGCGGAGCGACCATGTCGTCATTGACGGGCACAAGGCTTTCCCGGAATAAAGGGTTTATCTTTATGTATTCTTCGAGCTGGTACCTGTATGCAAGGACGCGTTCCTTTATGAAGCTGCTGAGATCATGGCCGGTACAACAGAACAGGTCTGTTTCTTTATATTGCACTTCGTAGCAGACCAGATCGGCCGGACGTGAGATATTACGGTAAAATCTTTCCTGGTAGTTCGTCAATTTTTTATTCACATGAACACTCTTAACCCGCTTTTGGGATTATCCCGCAAACTGACAGCATATTATAATATCTTGGATTGATTATAGGAAATCTTTTCGCTATAATGTGCAAATGGAGATTATGTCAGCCAAAGAGCTTTCGAAGTATCTCAGGATAAATGAGAAGATGATCTACCGTCTCGTGCAGGAATCGAGACTGCCTGCGGTCAGGATCGGCGGCAAAATATCCTTTGCCAAAGAACTTATCGATGACTGGATACTGGAAAATACCCAGCGCGAGAAACTGATCTTTATTGCGGGCAGCGATGATCCCCTCCTCAAAAAGATACTTGATCTCTTCAACGCCTCCCAGAAAGGAGTTACCGTTTTTTATGCGTCTGTAGGAAGCATGAGGGGGCTCGAACTGCTCAGGGACCATATCGCGTCGGCTGCCTGTGTCCACATCTATGACGTGGAGAAGAAGGCCTACACTCTCTCGTATATCAGGCGCTACCTCGAGAGCGAAAATTACGCGGTCATTAACTTGTTCTTCAGGGACCAGGGCATTTACGTCCCGGAGGGTAATCCTGCCGGGATAACGACGATCGCCGATCTCGCGTCAGAAAGTGTTCGTTTCGTCAACAGGAGAAAAGGGACTGGAACACGTCTCCTTTTCGATTTTCTCTTGATGGAAGCGGGTATCGATCCAACAAGGATCAACGGGTACCAGCGCGAGGTTGAATCGCACCTGGCGGCCGGTACAGAGGTTGCAACGGGAGGCGCCGATGCGTCGGTGGGCATCCGGTACATCGCCCATGTACTTCATTTGGATTTTGTGCCGCTTTTCAAAGAGCGGTTCGATCTTGTCGTACCCTATGAAAGATTCGGCAATGCCCAGACAAAGGCTTTTTTGGATTTTCTTCATGAACCTCTTCTTATGCATTCGATGAAGGACCATCAAGGCTACGATTTGTCGCAGATGGGAAGCATCCTCACGAAGGATATGCGTTGATCACATTAATGCACGTCTTTCTCCCTATCAGCACTCTCAGAAGATCTCTGCCAGGTGAAACATATGCCTTCAGACCATGACAGGCAGCCAACAGAAAAGCGCGTTGACATTGTGATCGATCCGGGGGCATATGAACTGCTTCCCGAGGATATCTATACCATCCATTCCCCGTCGGGATTATGGATAGTTGAAGAAAATTCCGACACCATCATGCGGGCTTATCCGGAACATGTGGAAACCTACATCGAGGCAGTGCGTGTAAGCGGCATCAAGGTCGGCAAGATCACGATCATCGAAGAGTGCCGGCGCGATTATGCGGAAATGGCGCGGAAATATTTTCGCCCGGTGTCCGTCGAAGATATCGTTATACGGGCACCCTGGAATGCTAAGCGCAAGGGGGTCAAGTATATCACGATCGAGCCGGGCATGGCTTTTGGCACGGGACGGCATGAGTCGACACGGCTCATGATGAAACTGATGAGGGATGCAGATTTCGAGGGCAAGGAGGCCCTCGACCTTGGATGCGGCTCCGGTCTTTTGTCCTTGTATGCACGCCTGAAAGGCGCCAAACATGTATACGGGGTCGACAACGATATCGATGCAGTTCTCTCGGCTCAAAAAAACGTTCTTCTTAACGAGACCTCCGGTATCGAGCTTATTTGCGCCGATATCAAGGATGTGCGGGGAAGATATGACATTGTTCTTGCCAACCTCGATATCCGGACATTCGCCCTGTACTCGACACATATAAAGGATCTCTGGAAGAAAAGGAACGGCACTCTTATCATATCCGGGATCATCGGCCGTGAAAGAAAAGAAGCCTTGGGCCTTTTCCTGCCGTGTGAACCGGTGACCGAGGTGAGAAAAAATTCCTGGAGAAGCTATCTTTTCAAACGATAATGTAAGCGGGTATATCATGAACATAGGCTTTCTTGCATCTCACAGCGGAAGCAACATGCAGGCAATAATCGATGCAGCAAAGGACGGGACCCTCAAGGCGTGTTGCGTTGTCGTGATCAGCAATAACAGCGATTCGACCGCCTTGGGGAGGGCGCGAAAGGAAAGCATACCGTGCTTCCATTTGAGCGGGAAGACACACCCCGACCCCGATAGCCTCGATCAGGCGATCCTTGATACCCTGATCTCCTATAAGGTCGATATCGTTGCACTTGCCGGGTATATGAAAAAGCTGGGACCGAAAACACTTTCCCATTTTAAGGGCCGTATTCTCAACATCCATCCTGCGCTCCTTCCAAAACACGGAGGAAAAGGGATGTACGGCATCCATGTTCACGAGTCCGTCATCGCTGCCAGGGAAATAGAGTCCGGGGTGACGATACACCTCGTGACCGAAGAATACGATCGGGGTCCCATCATCGCGCAGGTGCGCGTTCCTGTCGAACCTGATGATACCCCCGAAATCCTCGCGGCACGCGTACTGAAGGAAGAACACAAACTATACTCCTCCACCCTCCAGCGCATCGCGACAGGCGAGATCAACCTCGAGAACTATAAGTAAACTCTCTCACCTTGTGGCTCGAGCCCACGAAAAGCTGTGTTATATAGCCCGGTCATTCCGGCGCCGTGATGACGATGATATGTTATACCTGGAAATGCAATGCATGGCCCTGGATGACTAGACCGGAAATTGCGACGCAGCCTCCAAGCTTGGAATGACGTTATTGGGGGATTCCGGCAACGATTCTGACCTGGAATGAGAATCCCGGTGGTTTCTTCCTAATTACTTTTATTGCCTTCGGTGTATTCCGTGAGCTCAAGCGAAGCGGGCGAGAGGGCGTCTTTTAATCGAACATCGCTTCTGCGAAGTCTTTGGCATTGAACGGGATGAGGTCGTCTATCTTTTCGCCGACGCCAATATACCGCACCGGTATCTTCAGAAGATGTGCGATGGGCAGGATGAAGCCGCCTTTCGCGGTGCCGTCGAGTTTTGTAATGACGATACCGGAGATGCCAACGGCGTCGTTAAATGCCTTTGCCTGTGCTATAGCGTTCTGACCGTTCGTGGCGTCGACAACGAGAAGGATCTCGTGAGGGGCGTTTTCGACCTCTTTGGAAATGACGCGGTGTATTTTTTTCATTTCTTCCATGAGATTTGCTTTTGTATGAAGCCTTCCTGCCGTGTCGAGAAAGACGATATCGCTTCCGCGTGATTTTGCGGCTTTCACGGTGTCAAAGGCTACCGCCGCCGGGTCCGATCCATCCGCATGTCTTACCATTTCGACATTGAGGCGCTTCGCCCAGACATCGAGCTGTTCGATCGCTGCCGCACGAAAGGTGTCACATGCACCAAAAAGCACCTTTTTTTTGTCGCCCAGATAAATGCTGGCAAGTTTGGCGATGGTCGTTGTCTTGCCGACCCCATTCACGCCAAGGGTCAGGATGACGAATGGCTTCGTGTCATTGACAGCTATGGGAGCTTCGATGGGAGCCAGTAATTTTTGTACTTCTTCTTTCATGGAAGACTTTATATCCTCGACAGTCTTGATATACCCGCGCTTCCATTTTTCTTTCAGCGCGCCGACGAGGAGTTCCGTTGTGTCAAGTCCGGCATCTGCCAGGATCAATGCCTCTTCTATCTCATCGAAGGCATCTTCTTCGATGGGTTTTCCCTGGATTATCCATTCAATTTTCGTTTTTATCTGGTCCCTGGTCTTTGTGAGACCGTTCTTTATTTTTTCAAAAAAACCCATAATTCAATCACCTTTAGAAACGGGCGCTTTTGTCGCGGGAATAGAAACCCACGTTATCATATATGTAAAGCTCCATTTCTTTTTCATACCATCGTGCCTGGTCCTCAATAAGAGCTTCGAGGCGAGCTTTGTCGATCATGCCGGATTGCCTCATTGCTTTCACGTCTTGAATGGATTCGAGGGGATAATCAAAACTGTAACGTTTGATATAGTCGTCAAGGGCTTTTAGTCCGAGCGCGTGGTCCGTACTGAGAAGTATGAGGACCTTATATCCGTACATGCGCAGGTACGACAGCCTGTCAAGAGGGCTTTTTTCCGCCTGATCGATCAAGTCAGCGGCGCTTTCAAAGTGACCCTTTTTGTACGCTGTTGCGGCAAGATACGTAAATACGGCCGCGTCTTTTTGAATCCTCTGTGCATCCTGAAAACATTTCTGTGCTTCGTCATATCTGCCCGCATTGAAAAGATCTTTGCCGGCCAGGAAATTCCGCGAATAAAGGGCATAGGTTGTGCATGAGAGCAGAAAGAATGAAATGGTGATTATTCCGATCCCTGAACGTACGGTTTTCCACATATTTTGCAAATACCTTTCTCATCAATAACACCGATGCATGTCCCGTCGCTGCAGAGGACCCGGTTTGAAAAATCATCGTTCTCCCCGGACACCTCCGGTTCGCATATCTCGTCGCTTATCACCAGTTGTGCGCCGCACAGGTAGCAATTGGGGCCCAGCCGCAGTACGTCTTCTTTGCATTGCGGACAGGTGACCGATCCAATTTCTTTTGCACATGTCTCACATACGGTTGTCATTTGTCTGCTTTGACCACCTTTGTTACCGTTCCGTGATCGAACTCGACATAAACCGTGTTCTTGTTGTCAGGCATGATCTTCCAATCCGGGCGATATGTCCAGAGGATCTTGTTGTCGTGTGTCAGGCTGACCATTGTCGGCTCGCCCAGTTTTTTGCGCACCTGGTCCTCGTTCATTGATATGAGGGAATTCTCGATCATCGGCTGGGGCTTTCCCGTTATGTTCTTCATATATGAACAGGAGATCAGAACAAAACAGGACAGAAGTATTATGCAGGCTCTTGAAAAGGCAGGACTTTTAAAACTTTTCCACAATTTTTGTGGAAAACCTGTTGATAAATTGTACAAAGGCCTCTGTAACTTGTTGATTTCACTCATACAATCTCCCTGTTGCCCGTGCAGCGTGCAAAAATTTTCATCAATGTTTTCAAAGGCTTTCATTCCCGGTACACCGCCTGATAGTTTGCATCGAGGATACATTATCACGGATAGTCCAAATTTTCAATTATTGTCCGGCAACGGGCTGCCATGCCTTTTCGATGCCTTTTTGAGCCTTTCCATAATGGCGCGTCCAATGCCCTTTTCAGGCAGTCTTTCGGCGTAGATCATGTCGACATCATCGCGGTCAAGTTCAATGAGGAACGAGAAAAAATTGGATGCCGCTTCCCGAAGGTCTCCCGCGGAAGAAAGGACCTTGATATATTTCACCCTCGGAGGCCTGGCTGGTTCCCGAAATGCCAGATAAGACGAATTCGCATTCGTGGCATCGGACGGGCCGTTGACAAGGCGCAGGGGTTTCAGGGGTGAATAATGGTAGGGCAATTCACCGGGGGCCTGGCACACGGTTGACGGCTTTTCCTTCTCAATTATCCGGACATGTTCTGACAATTCCTCTAGCGTGACCGCACCATGGCGATGAATTAACACACCTCCTTCATGGAACGATATGATCGTCGATTCGATCCCGTGCTTCGAGTTGCCTCCGTCGAGGACGAGAGGCACGCGTTCTGCGAACGACTTTGCGACATGGTGCACGCGCGTGGGGCTCATGTAGCCGAACTGATTGGCGCTTGGTGCGGCGATGGGTTTTTTGAGCATCTTGATGAGGTCGAGCGCTACCGGGTGAGAGGGAACCCTGACCCCTACGGTGGGCAGTCCGGCCGTAACGATGTCGGGAATGATCGGCCGTTTCCTGAATATCATCGTGAGTGGGCCAGGCCAGAAAATTTTTATGAGCCTCTCGGCCTCCGGCGGGATATGCTCGACGTATTCCTCGAGCCTTTGCGGGCCGCTCAAGTGGACGATCAAAGGATCGAAATGAGGCCTTCGTTTTACCTCGAAGATCTTTGCAACGGCGTAAGCGTTACAAGCCACTGCGCCCAGTCCGTAGACCGTTTCGGTGGGAAAGGCTATTATGTCGCCTTTTTCAAGGAGCATAATGGCCTCGGCGATGGACGCTTCATTTTTTCCGTCAAGGATCTTCATGTTTTTTCAATGGTGAGTATTTTATGCCGGCGATATGATAGCTTCGTAATTTTTCGAACAGCGGTTAAACAAAAGATTACTTGGGTTCGATGGTTTTTTTTGTTTTTTCGCCCGTAATTTTATCGTTCTGGTCGGATGTGACATCGATGGAATCGGGTTCGTTCATGGACTTTTTAAAGCCCTTTATGCCTTTCCCGATAGCCCCGCCGATCTCAGATATTCTGCCCGCCCCGAAGATAAGCACTACAATGATGAGTATTATTATTAGTTCCGGCATTCCCAATCCGAACATATCTCCTCCTCGGTTATCTACCTAAATTATAATAGGAAATAAGTTGAAAGTATAGCCTTTTGTCGTTTTTCTGCTGGATATCCCGCTCCTTTTCTGATAGTATTCATGCTTGGCGGTCCCATCGTCTAGCGGCCTAGGACGTCGGCCTCTCACGCCGAAAACACGAGTTCGATTCTCGTTGGGACCATATAAAAAATTGTTCTACGTTCTATGTGGTAAAAGCCACGACATCGTAGACTCCATTATTACTACCGCAACCTGTAATCAAGTTCATCTATCTGCTTTCTATCCAAAACAGCTTTAACTTCTGTTCTCTGACATCAATAGTGGCTGTCACATACTCACGATATGGCTCCGGGGGGACCGGGAAGTACTCCCCGAAAATGTTTATTTTGAGGTTTTTGCGGACAAGCCTCACTACATGATATTTGCCCGTCTCCGGTTTTTTTATCCGGTGGACCGGAAGATTTTCTTCCCTTGGGAACCTCAGATGACTGTGAGATGTTTACAGGGCTTTTATGGGTGCAGATCCCTTCAGTCTGCTGTATCGATACCTGCTGTTATGGCGTTGCTCGAACTCGAGAGATGCGCTCCCGAACCCTTCCCGTGACAATATGATTCTTCTGCCGGGGAACAACTGCTGGTACCGGGCGTTAAAGCTCTCGATCATCCCGTTCCTCCAAGGCTCGAACGATGGTATGAACCAAGGTTCGACGCCATTGTGCAGGCAAAGCCTGATGAGCGGTCCTATTCCGCGGGGATGCGTTGGGCTTCCGAATAAGGACATGTCGTTATCGACCTGTATTCTCTCCAGTATTCCCATTCTTTTCCATATTGCCCAGATACCATCCGCAACAGCCTGGCCCGACTGTGAAAGGTACGGTTGGATGCCACAGCGGAAGGTCACAGTATCCAGAACATTAATGCTGAAGAAGCGGACAGGCCCTTTAAGATAGAAGGGACCGACGAGATCGGCCTGGTGTGTCTGGTTCGGTATGGACGAGGGCAGGACGGGATACAGGGCTCCTGCAGGCCTGTATCTGCCCTTCCGGCACCTTACAAGGCCGCCACGCTTCAAAATGCGGTTGACAGTCCTGATGGAAGGCGGGGGAGAGATGCCGAGGTCCTCCATCTCCCGCATGATCGCCTGTGCCCCGCAAAAAAAGTCTTTTTTGGGCAGGTCCGCACGGATTGTCCTGATAATCTCCTAGATATTCGTTCCTGTGTGCATGGGATTCATCAAGGGCCGCCGGGAACGGTCTTCGGGCCATGTTTCCCCGTTTTCTCTGTACCTCTTCACCCACTTATAGAGCCATGCCTTGGATTTCTTGAGGGACGCGCAGATTGTCCTACTGTCTTTACCGCTTTCAAACCACTTGACCGCCAAGATCCGATACCCTCTCGACTCGTCATCCATGGATGCCCCCAGGCAATGGGATGCTCACAGGATGACATAAGCCACTATTTATTTGTCAAAGAACCAGTCTACGATGTCGTGGCACTCAACATCTAGGTTCTGGGTTCCAGGTTTAACCACCCTCCGCCATCCCGGCCTCCGGAGGCTGTGTCACAATTATTTTCTCACACACTATTGAGCGGGATTCAGTTTTATCCGTCGCCCCGGACTTGATCCGGGACCCCAAGGTTTTAAAGT
>Ga0172382_10001274_pt1 | contig 45394 bp, 31 predicted proteins | sample Leawel138RmetaG_FD_122245 | JGI IMG/M metagenome (GOLD analysis project Ga0172382, IMG submission 122245) | Leachate microbial communities from a municipal landfill in Southern Ontario, Canada - Leachate well 138R metaG | ecosystem: Engineered > Solid waste > Landfill > Unclassified | place...
ATTTCCTGCCCTTCAATCGTGGACGGATCACGCAAAGGAAGAGATTAAATATTTTTCCGGTGAAGCAATCTACAGCACCGCTTTCACGGCTCCGGAAAAAGGGAAAGCCGTTATTCTTGAATTGGGTGAAGTTGTAGACATAGCCGTCGTTCGGGTAAATGGTCAAGAGCTGGGAACGCTTTGGATGCATCCTTATAAACTGGATATTTCCACGGCCTTGCAGGAGGGTGAGAACCTTCTTGAAATTACCGTGATCAATCCCTGGAGAAATCGTCTTGTCGGCGATGTGACGCCGGGCGTAAAAAGTGCCGGTACATTCACCAGCCAGCAAGTGGTCAAAGAGTCAACAGAATTAAAGCCTGCGGGACTCTTAGGGCCGGTGCAAATCATCTTAGAATAAAGCCATCTGTCCATGCAGAACAAGGTGTGAGAGAAACGATATCATGATAATTTTGTCCTGTCCTTACAGTCAAAACCAAGGTCTAAATGCCCCTTCAAGTGTTGTTCCTACGTTGCGTCACAGTTATCTCTATTGATTATTTTCTTCTTATTTATTCAATGGGGCAGACATCATTGTCGGTGCGGATGCGTCTTTGGAGCAGCTAATCTTAATAAATATGAACGTTAGGATTTTTTCCGAAGTTTAAGGAGTTGTTTGATCCCTATAGAGGCAGGTATCATAAACGCCAGACTTGCACTTCATTGGCTCTTGGCAAATACACCCCACTCTTGAGTATTATGCAGCGTACACAAAACTCGCTTAAACCACCACTTCCCGATTCTATGGAAACAAGTTTCAATACTGCAGCAATAGATCATATATTAGAACGTATGGGTCGAAGCCCGGACGTCTTGATTCCCGTTCTTCAAGCCATTCAAAAACACTATAAGTACCTGCCGGAAGAAGCATTGCGTCATCTCTGTGCACACAGCTCCATCACGCCTGCGGCAGTGGAAAGCGTGGTTTCATTTTTTGGACAGTTCCGACGAAGCCCCACAGGAAAACATATTATCCGTGTGTGCGACGGGACTGCCTGCCACGTCAAAGGCGCCACCGATGTATACGATGCGGTGGCAGAACACCTGGAACTGGAAATCCATGAGGATACCGATGCCGAAGGGGTGTTCACGGTTCAAAAAGTTGCCTGCCTGGGTTGCTGTACCTTGGCTCCCGCCGTGCAGATCGATACCGTCACCTATGGTCACGTGGAATCCGACGCGGTGCCCGCCATGCTGGAACACTTTCTAGCTGAACAATCACAGCTTAAACGCACCAACGAAAGTGTCGATCGCAGCGCAGCGGTCGCGGCGGGCGAAATACGCATCGGATTGGGATCATGTTGTGTGGCAGGGGGCAGCAAAAAGATCCATGATGCCTTGTTGGAAGCCCTTGACAGTTTGGGCATACAGGTTCATGTTAAAGCGGTGAGTTGTGTGGGCATGTGCCATCAAACGCCCATGCTTGAAATTATTTTGCCGGAGCAAGCGCCTCACCTCTATGCCAAAGTCAATCCGGATGATGTAGAAAGTATCCTCTTGCGGCATTTTAAGGCGGCCAGTTCTTGGCGTCGTACGCGAACCAGAACCAAACATTGGCTGCAGCGTGCCTATTTACGTGAGGGGAAAAATATTCCGGAACACCATGCCCTAGATGTACGGGATACGCCTGTGTCCAATTTTTTAGGCGCTCAACAACGGCTCGCAACAGCATATTGTGGAGAAATGGCGCCCACCGACCTTGAAGAATATCAGCGGCTTGGAGGATTCGAAGCCTTACGCGCCTGCTTGCAGGAAGGGGATGAAACACGGCGTTACGCGTATTTGACCGGCGACGCAATTATCGCGGAGCTTCGGTTGAGTGAGCTGCGCGGCAGAGGCGGTGCCGGATTCCCAACTGCCGCCAAATGGGAAATCGTTAAAAATACGACCGGCGATCAAAAAGTTGTCATATGCAATGGCGACGAAGGCGATCCGGGCGCGTTCATGGACCGTATGATCTTGGAATCCTATCCCTTCCGCGTCATTGAAGGTATGATTATTGCCGGTTTGGCGACGGGCGCCGAAGAAGGCATTTTCTATATTCGTGCTGAATATCCCTTGGCGGTGTCGCGGGTCAACGAAGCGATCGCCTTTTGTGAAGAAGCCGGGTTTGTTGGAGACGATATTCTGAAAAGCGGGCGCTCCTTTCACTTGCGTGTGGCACAAGGGGCAGGCGCTTTTGTCTGCGGTGAGGAGACGGCATTAATCGCTTCTCTTGAGGGACGCCGCGGCGCGCCATCGCTGCGTCCCCCCTATCCGGCAAAACGCGGTCTCCACGGACATCCAACTTTGGTCAACAACACAGAGACCTTTGCCCTTGTACCTTGGATTCTTCGACACGGCGGCAAGGCATTTGCCGCTTTAGGCACCGAACACAGCAAGGGTACGAAAGTTTTTTCGTTGGCGGGGAAAATTGCGCGAGGCGGTTTGATCGAAGTGCCCATGGGCCGCACCATACGGGAGATTGTGAATGAGATTGGCGGCGGCGTGGCGGGCGGCCGCCCTTTGAAAGCGGTACAAATAGGCGGTCCTTCCGGAGGCTGCATTCCCGCCTCCCTGTGCGACACTCCCGTAGACTATGAAGCGCTCCTTGGAGCAGGCGCTATGATGGGTTCAGGAGGTTTCGTCGTACTGGATGAAGATGATTGTATGGTCGAGATGACCCAATACTTTCTTTCCTTTACGCAACATGAATCCTGCGGTAAATGCACCCCTTGCCGGGTAGGTACGAAACGTATGCTGGAAATTTTGGACAGGCTATGCCTCGGTGAAGGACAACAGGGCGATTTAGAATTGATGGAAGAACTCACTCAAACAGTGAAAGAACAAAGCTTGTGCGGGTTGGGAAAAACAGCGCCCAACCCGGTCTTGACCGCCTTACGGTATTTCCGTGAAGAATTTGAAGCTCATCTTGAAGGGCGCTGCCCGGCGGCAAAGTGTAAAGCGCTCATTACCTACCATATTACAGACGCCTGTATCGGCTGCACCAAGTGCGCACAGGTTTGCGCACCCGAAGCCATTGCCATGAAGCCTTATGAGCTCCATGTCATTGATCAAGAACACTGCACAAAATGTGACAATTGCCGGGTGGTCTGTCCTGTTGATGCTGTTGAGGTGACTTAATTTTATGCCCACGATTACGATTAACGACCATATCATTGAAGTGCCGAAAGAGACGACCATACTGGAAGCTGCGGCGCAATTGGGAATCACCATCCCCACCTTGTGCCATGCCGATACGAAGCCGCCCATAGGTTCGTGTCGGATTTGCATGGTCGAAGACAGCACTTCCGGCCGTCTGATACCTGCATGCAGCGCTCTCGCAGAAGAGGGCATGCATATCCTTACGGAGTCTGAAAGAGTACGACAAGGACGCAGGGCTGTTCTCGAACTGATGTTGAGCGAACACTTGGGTGATTGTGAAGCGCCTTGCGAACGGGCCTGTCCCGCAGGGTTAAATATTCCGCTCATGCTGCGCACGATGGATCGACGGGACATGGCAACAGCGCAGCAGATGGCGCGCCGTGCCTTGGTGTTGCCGGCAACGTTGGGCTGGGTTTGTGTAGCTCCCTGTGAGGCGCGATGCAGACGGGCCGTCTTGGACGACGCCGTCGCCATACGCGAACTGCACGGACAATTAGGTGACATGTCCACCGATACGGAAAGCTTGTCATCTTTTAAAGATGCACCCTCTGGTAAAAAAGTCGCTATAATCGGGTCGGGTGCTGCGGGGCTTGCTGCCGCTTTCATCCTGACGCAATACGGACATATTTGCCATGTCTATGACAAAGCTGCCCGTGCGGGCGGAGCGTTGCGCGCTTATACGAAGGAGGAATTGGATCCGCAATCTTTGGAAAACGATTTGAGTTATTTAGAGGAAATGGGCGTCGTCTTTTTCTTGAATACGGAAGTGGGAATCGCTGTCACCCTCCAATCGTTAATGAGTGGTTACGATACCGTCGTCAACGCTTCCTCCTATGATCCTTCTCCGGAGAAACTCTTATTTCATGTTAAAAAGCATCGCCTTCCCGTACGCTCGGTGGCATTAGGCAAAGCATGTGCCGAAAAAGTGCACGCCCATCTCACGGAGCAGCCTCTGCAAACCAAGGAAGTATACCAGTCCATCCTTGGCTCTGTTTCCGCAAAGCACATTGATACTTTTGTTAAAGACAGAGTGGAGGAGGTGACACTCTCTTACCCGCGCAATCCGCAAGATCCTCTGCAAGAGGTGAAACGGTGCCTCCATTGCGATTGCCACAAACCTGTATCGTGCAAATTGCGAGATTATGCTACGGTCTACGGCGCGCGCTCAAAAGTGTTTCGAAACGCTGAACGGCCGCCGCTGCACAGCGTGAAACGGTTCAACGATATTCTGTTCGACAGCGGAAAATGTATTAAATGCGGGCTCTGCGTTGAACGAACCAAAGACAATCTGGAACCGCTGGGGTTGAGCTTTAGCGGACGCGGTTTCAACATGGAAGTGACGGTTCCTTTTCAGGAATCCCTGGAAAAAGCATTGACACGTTCCGGGGCGGAGGTGGTTGTTTTGTGTCCTACAGGCGCTTTGGCCTTTGATCCTCTTGAAGAACGTGGTTCAACCCTTAGGGCAGAGGAAGTGACGGGGACACAATAAAAAGTCGCTTCACCGCAGATTAGAGAAGACTGTCATGTTTCAGTTATTTTAAGTGCTTATTTAACCACGCGAAGGCGTCGTGCTGCATTTCCACATTAAATACGTGGGGCACATCCCAAACACGCGTTTCCAAACGATCCGCCACGCCTTGACTCTCATAAACCTCCTTTATAATGTCAAAGGCAGCAGTCACGCCGGGCTCCGGAAATAAGGGGTCGCGAGATCCGTTGTAAAAGAGCATGGGTTTAGGACAGGCTATGGATGCGACGTCGGGATAATCCAAAAAATTGCGCAAGCCCGGATGGGTCATGGTGAAGGCCGATTGGCCCCGCGTTTGATTATTGCCTTCGCTCATGAGGGTCGGCGTATCGCCCAGCCAACAGATGGCCGCGCCCACCTTAACAATATCTGTGGCGGCGCAAAGATTCCAGCAGCGATGGGCGCCCATGGATAAACCCACAGCACCGATGCGGTCCGGTACGACCTCGGGCAGGCTTTGTAAGAACCGTGCGCATCGCAGATCATCCCACGTGATTATTCCCGCCCAAGATTGCCCCAATTGCAATATATTGGCTGCCAATTCCTGTTGTGCCTCGTGCTGCACCCCTTCGCGCCGGCCTCGATCCCCCCAAAACAGCGCATCAGCGGCAAAAACAACATAGCCTTCGTCCGCCAACACATCGCCAATGAACCGACCGCCGTAACACTGTTCAACCCACTGTTGCGCATCTTCCAGCCGTTCTTTGGTTTCGTTGAAAGGCCGTATCACTTTTTCTTTTCCAATGGTAAAATGGGCGCCGTGATCGTGGAGTGCGAGGACGGCAGGGAAAGGCCCCGCTCCTTTGGGAACCAACAGATAGGCGGTCACCCGTTCATCACAGGAAAGGTTCAAGGCGAGTTTGCGTGCTTCATAGCTGCCCCGATCTTCCACAGCAAGAAGCTTTGTTTCAAAGGGGGCTGACTCAGGCGCTGGCAAAAGCGAATCCAAATAACGGTTACGCGCCGCCACACGCCATTGGGCAAAATCCATGCCGGCGTGCCGCCATGCGAGCGGGAAATCCATGCCTTCGATGCGTGCTTCGTGAAATGCAGGAAGCATGGCACGCATCCCATAGCGGCTTGTTGTCGACACGGCACGTGAAGGCGCACTGTTCTTGCTCGTCAACTTGTTTTGGATCGTATGGAAAAATTGCAGCAATTCTTTTTCGCTGTGCGCCGCGCAGACAAAACCCTGCATCGTAACGGGTCCATCACCACGAAAGGCGATATCCAACGTGATTTCAATCTCATTGGAATTTTCGGAACTACGGCGCCACGCTCGGCCATTGGACAGCAGGAGCCCAACAACGCCTTCCTCATCAAAAGAACCGGTTAATAGCAGCGGCTGTTGGTCGGACAACGCTCCGGGCGCACAAGGCCCGTGTACGGTATATGCCTTGACCGAATCCGCCGCGACGGGATGAAATACTACATTCAGGTTCATCGGGATCTGCGAGGGCGGATAATACTCTTTCGGCGACCATGTATAAGACCAGTGCGCCATATCCGCAGCGACGGTAACAGACTTGTTGAACACCCTTTGATCATCCTCTACGACCCAAGAAAGGGCTTTAGCAGACGCCTCTTCACAGCGTGCCGGCGCTGCGGCAGCGAGGAGCGGCAGCGGCATCTCGTCACGCAATTCCAATATAGAGCGATTATTAAAGCTAAAGTGAAGAACAGCCCTATCATCGGCGCCATCCATCTTTAGTCCCCGTTCAGGTATGCGGGCAAGTACCTTAGCGAGGGCGTCATTGCTCTGAAACAGCCGTTCCACAGGACGATGTTCCAAATAAAAGTTGAGCGTCTCAAAGAAATGGGCGAGTCCTTCGGGAGACGAATAATCGAGGGAAATATCTCCCTCTTCATAGTCTCGGGTAAAATCACGGTCTTCAGGGGACTTATACAAATCGTAAATATTTTGTTCTTCCAAAAGTCCCGTGCTTTTCTCCCACCCTGCAAGTCCGCACAGAATGTTTCCGGAAATGATAAATCCCTGTAAGCGCGCCGCCAGAGCGCGTTCAATGACATTTAAACAATCGCTTATGGATTCTCCTCTTTCGTACAACACCTGTGCGGCCCGTGCTATCTGTGCGCTATGTTCCATGCCTTGATCAATGATCATCCAAGTGCTTCGTGGATGGGGATAACGCCACCCGCCCAAGGGATCCTGCGCCTTTGCTTGGAAGTTGGCAACGGCACGAATCACAGCGAAAAGATCGGGCGTATCGGGTTTCTCTGTGAGTAATGCGGGCAAGCCTGCCAGTGCATATCCGAGAATATAGGGTTTGCCAAAAGGCGTATGGTAGCCCCGGGCATCGTCGTCGATAAAAGGCAGGTTTTTTTGAATGGCTTCCCCGCCTTGACTGAAAAGATAGTCTTCATCTAAAAGACCGCGCAATTCGTCGAATAAACGTGATGCTTCTTTTAGGTAACACGCCTTGCCCGTATAGCGGTAAAGCGCCATAAAATCAGACACATCGCCGATATTTCGGGCTTCTCCCGTGTTCACATGAAGATGCGTTTGCGCATACTTCAATTGGGCGTTTAGGGCGGTCATGAAGCGCGGATCCCCCGTCTCTTCGTAGGCGAGAAAAAACGCATCCATGCCTTTAGTACAAAAGGTAGAGGCCCCGTTTGTCCGCCACATGAAATTGGGATCATCGGCATGCTCCTTTTCTTTGGCAGCGCCGGCATTGTTGTAACGAGTACCGCCTATGGTGTCATCAGGCCACCACCAAATCGATAAGTCGTGCATATTCTCACACCAAAGAACTGCTGTTTCCACGAGGTCGGCATCATTGCTGCGCCACCCTTCGAAGAACAGGGCAGGACAATGATTTAAGCGATTCATGCCATAGGCGGCCCCATGGTCAGAGGACGCAGAATAGGAGGTCACATTACCGAAATCATCTCCTATCCGCCTGCTTCGAATCAGCCCTTGGCGTGTGAATTGGCGCAGAGCTTCGAGTATGGGATAGCTATCAAGGGGTGTGGACAAGCCGAAGCCATAGAGGGTATTATAAAATTCAGGGGAGATGCTTGTGTCCACGGTGTACGCGAGCAGGGCGTTTCGCGGAGAGGATCCGGCGGGATCAATGGAGAAGGCCGCAGATCGCAGGGCACTCGCCTGAAAGGGCACCTGCTCAGATTTTTCACAACGCAAAAAACGAAGGACGCCCTGATCCGCTTCCACATAGCCCCGCTGCTCTTGGGCAGCCCGTGGAAATTGCAGCTCAAAACGCTGGTCCCCGGAATAAAGGCTTGCAGGAATACCGTCGGTGAAAACGTGACGCGCCGTATCGGCAACATGCAAGCCGGAAATTGTCCATCCCAAATCATCACAGTAGCCATTTCCCGGGATCATACGTTGGACGGAAGCCAATAGGGCGATACCGCCCGTCCCATCCATGCGCAAATCAATAATGCGCGGCCATTCTTCATCAGGCACAAGCAATCGAATCCAAAGATAAAAGGCGCCCTCTTCAACAATTTCCAGTTCCGGTTGCAGGTCGGCACGCCGTGCAGGGGCTATCAGATCCGCCTCCCACGTGTCGTCCTCAGAACGACGGAAAGACACCTGCTCCGGAGAAATCTCTAGTTCACCAAGGCGTGTGGATACATGAAATCTTGAGTCTCTTTGCTTATGGGACAGCAAGAGCGAAGGAGATGGGATATGATCCACCAATTTTAAGGTGAAGCGAAACGAGCGAAGTTCCGTAACGTAAAAAAGAAAAGTCAGCAGTCCGCGCCGTACTGAACGGGGTTTACCTGGATGACAGCTGAGAACACGAAGATCCGCGTTTATCTCCTGCCCCTCACAAATTGCTTGCACCGATAAATCGGTAGAAAGGCTTCCCGGAAGAAAAGGAAGAGAAAGACGAATCAACTGAAGTCCTTTTTTATCCGGAGTAATTATGAAGGAAGGCAGCTCATGCGTCGCATCAGCGGTGACTCCCCCACTTTCCGCTTCAAGAATATGCATCCGGTGGGTTTCTAGCCAGCTGCGGGACGCTTCAGCAAAAGAACAGGATGCCGTCAAAATACTTAAACACAAAAAGGCTCTATAAACCATGATGACTCCTTCTCGGAATAGACCGGCGCTTATTCAAAGACCGAAACAAGACCTTCATTATATAACGTAGTGCAGCCGTGTGATACCGTGGTACCGAACGGCGTGTCCTGAGCTATGCAGCCGCAGTTTTGTGAGGAGGCGAATCGCAGAGCCAATCTAAGGCGAAGCACGATTATTTGTGATGGACGGAATGGACAGTATGGACACAATGGACGGGATGGACACAATGGACAGAATGGACAGGATGGACGCAATGGACGGGAGGCGCACAAAGCTTTCCGATGAAGGGGCGCGATTTATCGCGCCCGAGGCTTTTGTGTCATTGAGGCGTTGCGTTATGCACCTTGACTTGAATGCTCACATAAATCTTGAGGCATGCAATAAAGCCTTTGTGTAGGATCTTGGGCGCGATAAATCTCGCCCCTACAGATGTCACGTCGAAACGAGAGTGCAAGGTGTTGCAGAGACGCGCGCATAGAGCAAGCCGCAGGGCCACGCGGTCTCCATCACCACCACCATGAGATTCTTCGTTGCGGGGCCGATGGGAAACTCTCATTATGCATGGATCAGTTTACGGGGCACACCGGGAGAACCCTCTACTATATCTTTTTTTTGAAAGGATTGGCATCTCTTTTTTGAAGGAAGTTTCTTGTTACAATAGATACACTTATAAGCTGTCAAGTTTTTTCTCTCACGTAATCATTTAGACAGTAGATCTTTTTTAAAAGCGCAATTCGTAAATATATTTTAGAAAACACAAAAGGATTAAATGAGTTTAGCACATGAATGCCGCTGCAATTATTCTCATCTTTTTATCCTTCTGTTTAGGTGTCATCGCCTATCTTTGTACTGGTGATCTCGTCCTTTTCGCCTGTACATTGTGTATTGCCATAATTTCTTCATGTCCGCTCATCATTATCTATTTCGCATACCTGTCTTTTTGTCTGATCATCAATTTCCAGTTGAATAGCCTTTTCCTATCCATAACAAGCACAGAAATAACGCTCCTTTGGTCCGTACTGCAGCTTGGGATACTTCTTGGTTTCAGTCAATTTAAAGACCCCGTCTCCCGTAGTTTTTTAACTCAGAAGCGAGTTGTTTCAATAATAAGAACTACCTTCATTCTTGTCGCCACTGTATTAACTACACTTTTCTTTTTCCGAAAATTTCCACTTTATTATGGTATTTGGTCGATTATTTTTCTTTTTTATGCTCATCGAATATCTGCTTTTCAAATGCGCCCTTTACTCTTGAAAGGTCTTGGCTTTATTTTTTTCATAGCCATGATCTTCATTGTTTTAGAGAGTAGTACACGGTTGATACTGCCTGTCCAACAAAGCCAAAACAAGGTATTCGAAAGTGATGAAGAACTTATCTATAGTCTGTCTCCCGGCGCTTCACTTCAACAAGTTTATTATGACAATGAAGGCAAAAAAACGGAATGGACGGCCACTATTTCATCTCAAGGAATTCGGGATCGTGAATATGGACCCAAGAAACCAGATGAGTTTCGGATTGTGACCATTGGTGATTCTTTTACCTTCGGAATGCCTTTATCTGACCCGGAACATACGTTTCAACGACAATTGGAAAAGCGGTTAAATAGCGGGAAATTGAGTAAGGAATTTAAAGTTATCAATTGCGGAGTCACGGGCTATGCCCCTTGGCAAGAACGGCTTTTTTTACAGAAACGGGGTTTTGACTTTGAACCGGATATGGTTATATTGCAACTTTTTCCGGCAAATGATATTGCAGGTTCTTATACAAAAGTAGGGAAACGTTTACGCGCATACGAAGTGAAGTGGGAACGGGACTTGATTCGTTATCAACGCCAACAGGAATGGCCTTTTTATATGGAAAGATTGTGCCAAAAATATTCGAATCTTTATCGCGTCGTGGATACAAGATGGTCAAATTTAGAATTAGTATCTAGACTGATGCTTGCCTGCCGCTTTATTCCCTGCACTAACTATGAACTTTTAGAACCGAGCACTCCGCGCAATCCGCTCTTCGAGGTCTGTTTAGTTCATTGGTATCCTGAATTATATGAGGCATGGACAATTTTTGAAGAAAGCATTCAACAAATTCGTGATGATTGCCGCCATCACGATATTCCTTTGATCGCCTTTGTTCACGGCAACTGTTATACTTTTCAACCGGAGAAATGGGAGCAGCTAGAAAAGGAATTTCCGGACACCCCTTACCAAAAAGATAAAGATTTTGATCTGACCCATCACATGTTGACTCAACTGAAAATACCCCATCCCGATATGGTAACCCCTTTCGGATCAGCTCCCAATCCAGAGGATCTATTCTACTTGCGAGATGGTCACTTCACTCCGGCGGGAGCCGCTCTTGTCGCGGAAGTATTACATGACTTCCTATTGCGTGAGTATTTTCCATAGAGTGAGAAACAAAGCGAGCAGATCGGAGAAGCGTGAAAGAATGCTTGTGCGGCAGCGCAGAAATGAAAAAGGCTGAGGAAGTCACGGGAAGTGCTTCTATGCGTTTGTCTTGCTGTCCTCGGATGTATAATAATTGACGCGTACTTTGCATTGTCCGGATTCTATTCTGAGCGAAAAGATAATTGTTGACAATGTCAAGAGTTTTTGGTACACTTACCGCGTAGTGTTGTCAATTGAAATAACATTTACCGGAGGGTAAAGAAATGCGTAAGCGTTATTATCTCATGGGCTGTGCCGGATTTGTGGCTCTGGCAATCGTATGTGCTACCTTGCTGAGTATGCCCGTTCATGCGCAGTTATACAATCCTGATGTGGATCTTCCCAAGCCTACGGGCATGGAAAAAGCCCTGACCAAAATGGGACGTGGTATTTCCAATATCGTTTTCGGCTGGGCCGAAATTCCGATGACCTTTGACAAGAATTTGAAAAAAGGTAAGCCCCTTGGTTATCTCGTAGGCGTGACGCCTGTCTTAGGCGGCGCTCGTGCTGTCATGCGTTCCGGAACAGGTGTCTTTGAAACGGTTACCTTTCCCTTTAGCGACCGTGACGTGAACTATAATGCGGTCTTAGAACCGGAATACCTGTTCTAACCACGCGCTCTATAGGGCTTCCGTTTTAAAGAGCTGTGCTTGCGTGTAGAAATTATTAAGGTCGACACTTATCTTGTGTCGACCTTTTTTTGTAGCGATATATCGAGCTTTAGGGTTGGGATCTGTCCGCAGGCGCGCGCCTATGTGAATTCTTAGAGGCGCATAAAATTTTCAATTATCTGTTCCCCTTGGGGTGTCAAAATACTTTCCGGATGAAACTGCACACTCCAAATGGGATATTCCTTGTGGGCAAGCCCCATAATCACGCCCTCTTTCGTTTGTGCGGTTACTTGAAGACAAGCCGCGTTGTGCTGCGGGTCGACTACCAAGGAATGATAGCGCGTCGCCACAAAAGAAGAGGGAATGTTTTTAAATAAAGGATCTCCCTTGTGATAAATCTCGCTGGTCTTCCCGTGCATAATTACGTCGGCTCGAAGTATTGACGCGCCATAGGCCGCGCCGACAGCCAGATTTCCTAAACACACGCCCAGAACAGGGATCTGTTTTCCGAGGGCACGGATAATCTCCAGAGAATTACCTGCCTCTTCCGGGATTCCGGGTCCGGGCGAAATCACGAGTCGATCCGGTTTCAGGGTTTCCAACTCAGCGGCCGTTATTTCATCATTCCTAAAAACCCGAATATCCTTTTCGAATTCATAAAAACTCTGAACAAGGTTATAGGTAAAGGAATCGTAGTTATCAATCACGACTATCATGACTCTAAACCTTTCTCTGCGAATTCGACGGCTTTCATGAGGGCTTTGGCTTTGTTTACCGTCTCTTCGTATTCACGTTCCGGATCACTGTCATAGACAATGCCCGCGCCCGCCTGCACGTAGGCGTAGCCGTCTTTTAAAATCATGGTTCGGATGAGAATGCAGGTATCCATATCTCCGGAATAGGAGATATAACCACAGCCGCCGGCATAGGGTCCGCGCCGCTCAGGTTCGAGTTCGTCAATGATTTCCATGGCTCGTATTTTAGGGGCGCCGCTTACGGTCCCCATGGGGAAGGTGGCTGCCAACGCATCATAAGCGCTGCAATCGGGGCGCAGCGTTCCTGCCACTTCACTAACGATGTGCATGACATGAGAGTAACGCTCAATAACCATCAGTTTGTCATTGACGGGTGCTACCGTGCCTGCCTTGCTAATCCGTCCGAGATCGTTGCGTCCCAAGTCTACCAACATAACGTGTTCGGCGATTTCTTTTTCATCGGCGAGCAATTCTTGCTCCAACTGCAGATCTTCCGCTTCCGTCGTACCGCGTTTGCGCGTTCCTGCGATGGGGCGCAGCATGGCACGTGTACCCTTCACTTGGGTCATCACTTCAGGACTGGATCCGACGAGTGCGAAATCAGGGAATTGGAGAAGCAGCATATACGGGGATGGATTGATGCAACGCAAGGCCCGGTAAAGGGTCACCGGACTCATTTCCACTTTTCTGCGGAAACGCTGGGACAGGACTACTTGGAAAATATCGCCGGCACAAATATAATCTCGGCATTTGCGGACGGCGTCGCAAAAGTCTTCACGCGTGAAATTAGATTCAATGGTCGGTCCTTCAGGCGCGCTGTGCAACCGTTCCGTAGACACGACCAAGGGCCCCCGCAGCCGTTCTTCAATCTCATGGATTTTGCGAAGCGCCTCATTGTACACAGCATCAGGGTGATCGGTGACATGGGCGTTCGAGACAATTTTGATTTTATTGTTCACATGATCAAAGACCACTAAGGTGTCGGTGATCATAAAATATAGATCAGGCAGCTGCAACAAGTCGGGATTATTGTCGGGCAAACGCTCGAACTGGCGCACTTGATCGTAGGACATATACCCAACAGCGCCGCCATGAAAAGCAGGCAGCCCGGGCACAGCTGCGGGTTTATAGCGCGCCATAAGTTTCTGCAGTTCATCAAGGGTATTCTCTGATTCGAATGGGCTTTCGACGCCGTCGCGGATAATAACTCCTTTGGTACCCCTCGTACGGAATATGAGGGAAGGATTGGCGCCGATCAAGGAATATTGCCCGATTTTATCTGCTTTTTCGACACTTTCCAGCAGGAAGGCATAAGGACAGTTTCGTGCAATTTTTAAATAGGCCGTTACAGGCGTTTCAAGATCGGCGAGGATCTCTTTATAAACAGGAACCAAGGCGTCATCATGGGCAATATTGCGAAAATCATTTAATGAAGGAACGATCATTGGGGGAACTCCTCAAAAAGAATGAAAGGAATAAAAGACACAAAGGGGGTGATTTGGGAAAAAGAAGATTAAAGGCACGGACGTTGTGAGCGTCGCCAACGTCGAACCTGCCGTTCCAAGGTCTGTGTCTTTGGAAAGGCTTTTTGAATAAAGCGTGTGTTTTTCCTCAGCATTTAACCGGGCTCATCCTTTTAAATGGAATTAACCATTGCTTCCTTTTATACATCATCCAATTGCAGGTCTATTACAAGCGCAGCCTATAGCCTATCCCTCTCGCTATGACCTTATTGCAATAACGGTTATCGTTCTTTTTCTATTCCTATGAGCAGCCGCTGAGACACAGCTAGCAAAGAGGAATCGACATATACCACTTCAATGAAGTCCTTGACCTTTAAAAACAAAGGTATCAATACCAGCGGTGTTCTTGCTCATTGGTATCAGATTCAGCGCTTTCATCGGGTTCATCCACAGCCTCCGCTTCCGGAGCCTCCGGTTCGGATGCTAAGGGCGGCAAGGCATAGGGGTTCTCTTCTAGGGGAGCCGAACTCGCGTCATCCTCGGTTTCAGGCGTATCAGCGATGGGATCTTCCGACGCAGCTTCTTCTTCTTCCGTCAGATCCGAAGCATAAGGCGAAAGGGGCGCATCTTCTTCCGATGGGGTCAGCACTTCTTCGTTGCTGTAAGAATCGACGCTATCGATCACCAGCGGTTCCAAGACCGGCGTTTCCGTTTCTTCTTCAGAATGATCCGCTGCAGGCATCGCTTCTTCTACTTCATCGGAGGTATCTTCCCCTTGAGCATCGCTTTGCTCTGCTTGCTCTACGGTTTGGGAATCTGAATCCTCTGCCCCTTCGAGTGCCTCTTCATCCTCGGCGGTTTCTACGGCACTCTCCTGCTCTGTGTCATCGCATTGTTCTTCTTCAGCTTTTTCCGGCGCTTCTTCTGTGGAAGTCACCGTTGCAGCCGCTGCATCGTCACAAGGATCACTATCTTCGTTGCAGACCGCTGGGGCTGCTGTGGAGTCTGTGGGTTCTGAAGGAGAAAGAGGCGTGTTATCAGTGGAATCTTCATCTAAGGTAACCGATGATACCGGCGGATGAGCCAGTGCGTAGGCACCTGTTTCTTCTCCGCTCATGGCGGCGGCGATTTGTTCGCGCATCTGCTTTCCGACAGCAGCCGCATTTACATGGATACCTTTGATATTCAGTTGTATGGTACTTAAATCTTCCAAGCCCAAAACATCCGAGGCTGTGCTTGCAAGACAATGGGCGACCATTTTCGCGCAGCGCCGCGTTCCTATGGAGGCACAGTTTTTCAATACAACATCAGCACAAATCAAGGCGCGCCGTTTGTCGGCATCCGGTTTTACCTGCAAATTTATAGCATAGATTTCGGGCATCTTGCGCATCACTTTCAGCAGAATCTTGCGCACGTATTTGAGTTCAAGCGTAATATCGCCGTGAGCGCCGCGAAAGGTAATGGTCTTTTTTCTGCCCAATACAAATCTGGGAAAAAAACCATAGGCGCCGAGAAGTACCAAAATAACCCCGCATACAATGCCGGGCAAGCGCAGGTTCAAACTGCCATCGGTTTGTTTCGGCCAGAATTCAAGGGCTTTGTTTTGAACTTGTTGTGCTTGCTCCAAATCAAAGGTGAGCCCTAAAATAAAGATCCCGCTAATCAACACCAACAAGCAAACAACTTTCATTACAGTCAATTTCATGAGAAACATCCTTAACAATTAAGATTGAGTGCTGCATTTGTTCCAAAAATTAACGCACAGCGCTATCGTTAATGAGAACTCTATTCTATCATAAAGTCTTTAAATTCGGCGACTGCTAAAATCGAAAGTTTAGTGAGGAGACAGCACGATTTAGTTTGAGCGTCAGCAAGGCTTTTGTTGAATTGTTTGGCGTATTTATGATACCCTCCTAGAACTATAATGAGAAGTTAAATTTTCCTTTTTGCTCGCGCTAGATGGGAAGTTAGCGGTGTCCTGTAACTCGCAATCCGCTTCAGCGAGATTGAATTCCCATCGGAGGGCAGTTTGTCCTTTAGTCAGGTTTGGGGCACGTGGTGTTGACGATTGGGTCCTGCTCAACGTGAATCTGGCGAACCCGGTCAGGTCCGAGAGGAAGCAGCCGCAGTCAGTTTTTCACGTGTGCTGCAGGGATGCCTGGTCCGAGCCAACGACCGCCAAGGCCGTTCTGGGCAACTGTTCGATGATGGGTGCGCGGGCTTTTTTCTTTTAACGCAGCGGAAACACATATGTTCTAAAGTAGGTCTGTCATGGGTAATACAAAATATGTAGCAATTGCGCGCAAGTGGCGCCCCAAGACCTTTAGTGAGGTGGTCGGTCAAGACCATATTACGCGGACCCTTACGAATGCGATTAAAACGGGTCGAATTCACCACGCCTTTCTTTTCATTGGTTCCCGTGGAATCGGTAAAACCACGACTGCCCGCATCCTCGCCAAAGCCTTGAATTGTGCCAGTGCTGACGGGCCGACCCTCGAACCATGCAACACCTGCAGTAATTGCGTTTCCATCAGCGACGGCAACAACATTGATGTCTTAGAAATTGACGGTGCTTCCAACAACCGTGTGGAAGATGTGCGCAATATCTGCGACAACGTGCGTATGGTGCCGACGAGCGGCCGCTATAAGATTTATATTATTGACGAGGTACACCAATTAAGCGGTCCCGCCTTTAACGCCCTTCTCAAAACCTTAGAAGAGCCTCCCTCCCACGCCATCTTCATCATGGCAACTACGGAAGCGCATAAAATCCCTGCCACCATCATTTCACGGTGCCAGCGCTACGATTTCCGACGGGTGGTTGTAAGCGATATTGTGGCACTGCTGCGTAAGATCCTTGAATCGGAAAATATTCTTGCCAGTGATGACGCATTGTATGCCATTGCCCGCGTTGCTGAAGGCGGCGTGCGGGATGCGCAGAGTATCCTTGATGAACTCATCACGTACTGCGAAACAAAAATTACCTTCGAAGATGTCTTTGATGTTTTGGGACTGGTCAACTGGGAATATTTCCATAGCTTGTTTGACGCCATGCTCGACGGGAATGTCTCACGGCAGTTGGAGATCATCGAAGAGATTACGGCTGCCGGCAAAGATCTCTCTCAATTTATCAAAGATATTTTGCGTTACTACCGCAATTTGCTGGTTTGCCAGACCGCCGGTTCGAATGAGGCGCTGCTCCGTCTTCCTGAAATTGAAATGAAAAAAATGCAGGAGCGGGCAAAGAAAATGTCGGTGGTCAAGCTGATCAAATTGGTAGAGCAATTTTCAGAATTAGTGAATGATTACGATTCTCAGATCGCGCAAAGAACCGCTTTGGAAACACTGCTTATCCAACTTGCCCGCGTCGATGTAGATATTTCCATTGATACGATCATGGAGAAATTGATTTTGTTGGGTCAGGGCGGTATTGCCACGGCGCCGATACAAGTCAAGGAGAACACGCCCCCGCCAAACCCTCCTAAGACCGGATTGCCCGTTCGTAAGAAGGCAGTTCCGGTCTCCGCAAAAGAAAAACTTAGGCTGGGAAAAACGCAGGATGATGCGTGGCGTGAACTTTTAATCCGTGCCGGCGAAGCGAAGGGAACCTTAACAATCCACCTTGGCCGCATCAAGCCGATCGGATTAGATTCTGACGGCGTATTAACCTTAGTCTTTGAACCTGGCGCCGATAAAGCCCGTGCCTATTTCAAAAAAGAGGGCAATCTCGAAAAATTGGAAGCCTTGCTCCAAGACGAAACAGAAAATGCTCGGGCTGTCTTTTTCGCCGATCTTGCCAAATCTGCCGGCGCTGATGAAAGCGATACTGTGGATAGGTCGTCCCCCGCGCCCGACCCGGGTATGGATGAGGAAAAATTTAGTGCCCTAGCCAAGGATCCGGGAATTGCCGCCGTCTTGGATGAATTCAAAGGGACGATTGTTGATGTACGCCAAACTCCTGATAGCCCAAAATAGTCCTGCGTGACAGCATCCCTTTATCCCCGCAAAGGACACTACAAGATACTATCATCCGGTCAAAAGGAACGTGATATGAATGCTCTTCGTGGAAAAGTCGGATTTCTAGGCTATGGAAATATGGGTGAGGCAATCCTCTCCGGTTTATTAAAAAATCAAGTATTGCCTCCCCAATCTTTTGGTGTCTATGATCCGCTTATAACACGACGAGAAGCCGCCGCCGCCCATGGCGTTAAAACCTTTGAATCCGCCACTGACCTTATTCCGCATTGTGACACGCTGTTAATCGCGGTAAAACCACAACACTTTGATGAGGCAACGGAATCGCTGGTGGGAACCATGGCCCCTTCCATGCGCGTTGTTTCCATTATGGCTGGGATCTCCATTACACGCTTGCAAGCGCGATTCGGAGATTCAATACGCGTCTTGCGCGTCATGCCCAACACGCCTGCCCTCGTAGGCGCGGGAGCCAGCGCCTTGGCGTGCAGCGATAATTGCAGTCCTGAAGATGTTGATGCGGGAAAGATTATTTTTAGTGCCGTCGGGATTGTAGAAGTTGTGCAGGAAGCGGACATGGACGCAGTGACCGCGCTGAGCGGCAGCGGCCCCGCCTATTTCTTTTACTTGACGGAATGCATGATTAAAGGAGCCGTTTCAGAAGGATTGCCGCAGGATTTAGCGGAACATTTAGCGGCGCAAACCCTTCTCGGCGCCGGTCAGTTATTGAACCATACGGGAAAATCAGCGGCGTTATTGCGTGAACAAGTCACCTCCAAGGGCGGTACTACCTTTGCAGCCTTAGAAACAATGCGCCATCACCACTTTGAAAGTCTTGTGTCGGACGCCATCAAGGCGGCGGCGAAACGGTCGAGGGAATTGGGCAGTACCCCCTGAAGAGATGTCCGGCCCCCCAACCGGCAGCTGCAGAAAGAAGAAAGGAAAGGCGATGAATACGGATACTCCCGAAATGGATGCTCCGAAGCATTTTGACGTGTCACCAAGCGAGCTGATTCATAATAAATTAAAAACACGAATTTTGGGAGGCTATCCTAAAAGAGAGGTGGACATTTTATTGGAACGAGCGGCTGATGCGTTGGCGGCGCTTCAGGAAGAAAATCAGGTGCTCCTTCGGAAAAGCAAAGAAACTGAAAAGATTCTGGAGAACAAACAGGAACTTGAAGATGCGTTGCGCGCCGCGCTGATCAGTGCAGAGAAGACAAGAGAAACTATTGTCACTGCAGCCAAACGAGAAGCCGAAATTTTAATGAACCGCGCCACCGTATTCCGCGCACAAGAAGAACTGAAATTGAAAACAATCCCTGACGATCTGAGAGCAGAGATTAAAAAGTTGAGCGAAGCACGTGATCGATTCCGGGATGACTTTGTGGCACTCCTTGAAACCCACAAGGCGCTGTTGAATCGGATCCCAACAGCAGGGGTGAGAACACCTGTCGAAGAGCTCGCCGGCTTCACACCCGAGTCCTACACAGAACGTGAAGACTTAATCGAATTACCGGAAGACGGTGAGCTTCCGGGATTCCTACCGGAGCCCGATGATGATGAAACCGAAAATGAGTCCGGCTATGTATCCCTTTAATCGTAAATATAGTCTCATATCCGTGGGTAAGATCGCGGTGTTCCTCCCCCTCTTGGTGCTCTTTTATACCTTTGTTGTCCATGCGGAAGAGGATCAGCAATTCGATGATTTTTTCAAAGCCTTCAGAAACAAACGGGATGATATCGGCTCGCTCCAAGCTGATTTCGTACAGAAAACCATCTTGCCCCAAGAGATCATCACCTCTGAAGGAAAACTATTCTTTTCCAAACCTCGCAGAATTTTATTCGCCACAACTGACCCCGAACGGGCTACGCTGGTGGATGAGCGGGTAGGCTATGAGTACGATGCAGAAATCAGGCAATTAACTGTCTTCACCATCGAAGACCATCCCCGTGCCAATATTTTCTTTCTCGGATTTGATGACGACACGGAAGCGTTGAAAAGCGCTTATGAATTGACCTTATTCGAAAGCGATGATCCCCGCGGCTCTAAGGGCATCAAAATCAAACCCCGTGCCGATACAGACGAAGAAGTCTATTTTCTGGAAGCCAATCTCTTTCTTCGTGATGAAGACTATTTGCCCTACCGTATTCACATCGTAAATGATCAAGAATCGCAACTTTATATTGACGTCCAAAATATACTTAAAAAGAAAGAGCAAGATTGGGAAAGTGTCCGTTTCTTTATTCCTGAAGGCGTCAAAATAGTAGAGAGTGATCGTGTCGTTGAAACGGTGGCTGAGGGGGGGCGCTATATTCCCGTCGAACAACAAGGCCTTTTAATACAAGAACGAGAATTGCCGGCGACGACCCTTGACCCCAAAAATTGAGCCATACTGCTGCGCCGCTCCCCTGTCTTTCTCTCGGATAATCGGAGACTCGTGGCGCGACCGCAGGGTTACAGCCGACCTATTTCCTGAAAGAGGCGGCAAAACAAATAATGCATTTCCAAGCTCAAATCAAGTAGTATGTATAGAAGCGTATCTTGCTGGTAAGCGCTTCCCGACTATAGAACAGATACGCTTATTTTCAGCCGTGCGTGTTGCATCACATAACAACCATTAATCACGGTCTCCATTCGCCCTTCAGCTCCTTACAAATAGAGGCTTAAAATCATTATGAATACACAGGATCCTTTCATCATAGCCGGTCGCACGTTTAATTCGCGGCTCATGATCGGCACGGGAAAATTCCCGAGCAACGACGCCCTTCACCAAGCCATCGAAGCAAGCGGCGCAGAAATTATTACCGTTGCACTGCGCCGTGTTGATTTAAGCAAACAAGAAAATCAAAGCATTCTTGCTGCTATCGATCCGAATAAACAACTGATCTTGCCGAACACCAGCGGCGCACGGACGGCAGAAGAGGCGCTGCGTCTGGCACGTTTGGCACGGGCGGCGGGACTGGAGCCCTGGGTGAAACTTGAATTAACGCCTGAGCCGCGCTATCTGCTTCCCGATCCGGTTGAAACACTCCGTGCCGCGGAAATGCTTGTGAAAGATGGATTCATCGTATTGCCCTACATCCAAGCGGATCCCGTGCTCGCCCGCAGACTTGAGGATATTGGCACGGCAACGGTTATGCCTTTAGGAGCGCCCATCGGCAGCAACCGCGGTATGAAAACCCGCGATATGGTGCGCATTATTATTGAACAAGCCCGTGTGCCGGTTGTGGTAGATGCGGGATTGGGCGCGCCGTCTCATGCAGCGGAGGCTATGGAACTGGGCGCTGATGCGGTACTGGTCAATACCGCATTATCTGATGCCCGTGATCATGGTATGATGGCGCGCGCCTTCGCCCTCGCCGTAGAAGCGGGCAGATCGGCTTATAACGCCGGGCTAGGCCCGCAGCGTGCTACTGCCGACGCCTCCTCCCCACTGACAGGATTCCTCTTTGAAAGGAATGAGGAGCGGTAGAAACTGAGCCTCCGCGGCTCGTTGCGTGAAGCCCTTTTGCGTTCTCATCGCTTTATTCTAAGGGACTCAGTTCCTCCAACACTTCTTCTAGCACTTCCGGCGGCGCTTCCCATCCTCCGCCCAGCGCCTTATATAAGGCGACAAGGCTGGTCAGCACATTCGTTTCACAACTGATCTGTTGGTCTTCAGCGGCAAACAAGGTACGTTCCGCATCCAATACGTTGAGGAAATTGACCAGCCCTTGTTTGTAAAGGTCGGTGGCAATATCCAAGGCTTTCCTGCCGGCATCAACACTCTTTTTAAGTTCGACCAAACGGTTTTGTTCTTTGGCGTACAAGACCAAGGCATTTTCCACTTCTTCAAAGGAAGATATAATGGTTTTTTCGTACTGTAACAGGGCTTGTTCCTGCCGGATATTTTGTATTTCTATGTTGGCACGAATGCGTCCGGCGTCGAAAACAGGCCAGCGTACTGCAGGTCCGATAGACCATGTTCGATTCGAAGACAAGCGCAAGCCTGAAAAACTGTCATCGGTCCCGGAGAAAGAACCGGTAAGGGAGAATTTGGGAAAGAGGTCGGCTGTCGCCACACCAATGCGTGCTGTCGCCGCGGCCAGATCCCGTTCAGCTGACCGTATATCAGGGCGTCGCTGCAATACTTCGGAAGGGATGCCGACCAACACTTCCGGAGGAGCCGCCGGCAAGTGTGTGGATTCCGACAACTCCTCCTTCAATGTTCCGGGCGCCTCTCCCGATAATATTTCGAGGCGGTGAATGGCTTGTTCAATAGCATATTCAAAAGTCGGTAAAGTAGAACGCATGTTGGCGAGGTGGGTTTCAGCTTGTTTTACATCCAGTTCATTGGTTAATCCCGCAACGAATCGCGCTTGCACCAATTCCAAAGACTCTTCCAACGCCTCAATGTTCTTTTTATTAATCAAGAGTCTATTTTGATAAGACCGTAGATCAAAGTAACTGCGTGCCGCTTCGGCCGCGACCATAACGAGTAAGGAATTTTTATATTCTTCGATAGCCTGCACGCCTGCCCGCGCCGCTTCCAAAGAGCGACGGGTACCGCCGAAAAAGTCGAGCTCCCAAGAAGCATCAAATCCCGCGAGATATAAATCAGAATAACGGCTTGGCTTTTTCGCCATCCCTTCCGTACCCATGGATACGCTGGCGGTTGAGTTGCCGCCGCCTGTTATATCAGGTGAATACGAGAGAGTCGGTCCGCCCGGCGTGGATCCTGAAACGGAGACGCCCATGAGCCCATTCCGGGAAAATACTGCGGTGCCTCGTCCGGAAGGCGCGCCTCCCATAGCGGGCGGCTCCACACTGTAGCGGCGTTTATAGGAAGCGGAGGCATCTAACTGAGGCCACAACGCAGCGCCGGTAATGATTAAGCCTGTTCTCGCTTCCAAAATGCGCGTTTCCGCAATCTTCAAATCAAGATTATTGGCGAGGATACGGGCAACCAGATCGTCCAATGTAGGATCGCTGAATTCTTTCCACCAATGTACGCGATCGGCAGGATCTCCTTTCTCGCCGCCTTCCAGGTCTTCTGTCCATTGGTCGGCGACTTTAAAGTCCGGCTTTTCATAATCGGGGCCGGTCATACAGCCGGCAACAAGGACGGTCAACAATATACTGCCTATATAGAGACGGATCTTCATGAGGTTACTTCTCCTTCTCCTTTGTCATCACGGGCTTTTTCTCCGGGTGGAAGGGGCGCAACTTTCGGCTTTTTCCCCAGTTCACTGATCCATTGAACAATCACAAAAAAGAGGGGAATAAAGAAAATGGAAAGGAAAGATGCAGACATCATGCCGCCCATTACGCTGCCGCCAATAGAATGACGTCCGGCGGCGCCGGCGCCTTTACTCAAGACCAGTGGTAAGGCACCGAGAATGGTCGTGACAGCAGTCATCATAACGGGGCGCAGCCGCAGTCGTGCCGCTTCTAAGGCAGCCTCAACAATCGTCCTGCCTTCCGCCCGTTCCGTTGCGCAGAATTCAATAATAAGAATAGCCATTTTCGCGGTCAGTCCGATAACCGTCAGCAATCCAATTTGGAAATAAATATCAGCGTCTTCGTTGCGATACCAGACCCAGAGTGTGGCGCCAAAAGCGGCGAAAGGCACACTGAGCAGCACGGTCACGGGCAGCGACCATTTTTCATACTGAGCCGCCAATACGAGAAAGACCATGACAAGACCAAAGAGAATGACATAGATCGACTGGTTGCCTGCCCTGACTTCTTGGAAAGACCCGGAGCTCCATTCCACGTCAAAGCCTTCGGGCAACTTTTCCCGCGCCAGTTCTTGAACCCGTTTAATGAGCTGACCGGTACTCACGCCGGGAGCGGGAGCGCCGGTAATCTGTACGGCAGAGAAGCTGTTGAATCGGCTCACCACGTTCGGGCCCGCCTCCATCTCCACGTCAACGACACCGCCCAATTCGACCATGTCGCCGGCGGAAGTGCGTACGTGAATCTTTTTAATATCATCGGGGCTTTCTCTAAACTCAGGGTTGGCTTGTAATTGAACGCGGTAAACGCGCCCATAAATATTAAAGTCATTAATATAATAGGAACCCAAATAAGCTTGAAGGGTGTTATAAATATCGCCAATGGGAATGCCCAATATTTTGGCGCGTGTTTGGTTCAGATTAACACGGACTTTGGGTTGTTCGATATTCAGGACGCCGGAGACTCCTTCAAACATGGGATCTTGATTTAATTCCGCCACAAAATTGTTCATGACGGTGGCTAATTGGTTGATGTCGCTGCTGCCTCGGCTTTGCAGCTGCGCCTCAATCCCGGCGCGCAGCCCCAAACCGAAAATAGGCGGCGGAATAAAGGCAAGTACCGTCGCTTCTTTGAAGTTGCTAAAGCGCGCAAAAACACGCCCCATCACCGAAGAAGCACTATTCTCCGGATCCGGTCGTTCATCCCAATTCCTCAAGCTGACATACATGGTTGCAGAGCTCGACGTGACAGCGCCGGAAAGCATATCCTGACCGCACATGGCGCTTGTCCCGTCCACCTCAGGCTGTTCTAAAATAAAAGTCTCCACTTCCTTCACCACCTCAATGGTTCGATCCAAGGAAGCGCCCAAAGGCAGCTGCACCACAATCAGGAAAAATCCTTGGTCTTCTTGCGGAACAAAGGCGGTGGGAACCTCTCGCAATAAGGTATAGGTGCCCCAGATCATGGCGCCAAAGATCAGGACAGAGATCACGCCCAGACGAATGACCCATTTCACAGCGGACATGAAGCGTCGCGCGAGGAAGTTAAATCCGTTGTCAAACCAACGGAATACGAAAATCTTGTTGTGGTTGGGCCGCAGCACATTGGCGCATAATGCCGGCGTAAGCGTGAGGGCTACGACACCGGAAAAGGCGACCGCCATGGCGATGGTAATGCCGAACTGCCGATACATCACCCCCGTGCTGCCGCCGAGAAAAGCGACGGGAACATAAACAGCGGCAAGGACCAGCACACTGGCAATGATCGGGCCCGTCACCTGCTTCATGGCTTTGATGGTTGCCTCTCGAGGCGCGAGCTTTTCATCGTGCATCAACCGTTCCACGTTCTCCACGGCAACGATGGCATTATCCACAACAATACCGATGGCAAGGACGAGGGCAAAAAGGGTCAGCGTATTAACTGTAAATCCAATAATCAGCAGCCCGGTAAAGGTACCGACAATGGAAATCGGGATCGCGACAAGAGGAATAATGGATGCGCGCCAACTACCCAGAAACATCAACACAACGATCACTACGAGCGCCGTCGATTGCAGGAAGGTTATCGCCACTTCCCACAGAGACACTTTGATAAATCGGGTTGTATCATTGGGAATGCTGTAATACATTCCTTCGGGAAAGTTCTCGGCCAATTCATCCAAAGCAATCTTAAGGCCGGTCATAGTCTCCAAGGCATTTTCCAAGGGCTGCATAATAACCGGAATAATCGCCGTTGTTTCTCCGTTGTAGCGCCCTTCAGAACCATAGCCTTGCGCGCCTAATTCGACGGTGGCGACATCCTTAAGCCGCACCAAAGATCCATCAGATTGGGCAACAAGAATAATATCTTCAAATTCGGCAACCGTAGTAAGACGGCCGGGAGCCAGTACAGGGAAGGTGAACTCAAGTCCATTCGGATTGGGCCGTCCACCAATTTCGCCTGCGGCATAGAGCCCGTTTTGCTCACGGATGGCTTGCGCCACATCATTAACGGTCAAGCCTTTCATCACGAGCAGATCCGGATTGACGGATATGCGCATGGAATAGTCTTTGTTGCCGAAGACGCGCATTTGCCCCACACCATGCACACGCTGAAGGGTGTCCTGCATATAAATCATGGCGTAGTTGCTCAGGAAGAGGGAATCGTGTTCGGGGTTGGTGGATTGCAGCGCAATGATCCCCAGGAAAGTATTCATACGCTTGGATACACTAGTGCCTTGACGGATCACTTCTTGCGGAAGACTGGGTTCGGCTCTCTTGAGTCGATTTTGAACTTCCACCGCAGCAATATCCAAGTCCGTTCCAATTTCAAAAGAAAGGGTTACGGAAAGACTGCCGTCGTTCGCGCTCTTTGATTGATAATACAGCAAATCGGGAATACCGCTTAGCTGCTGCTCGATAGGTGTCGCCACACACTCCATGACCGTCTCTGCGTCAGCGCCGGGATAAACAGCGCTGACCACAACGGTGGGCGGCGTAATTTGAGGCGATGATTCAATGGCCAACGAAAATAAGGACACCACCCCGCCTATGATAATTACAATAGAAATAACCCATGCAAATACAGGGCGATCCACAAAAAAAGCGGCTAACATAATATTTCCCTACTACAGACTTGAGTTCATTGGTGGGCAGAAGCAGATTCATCGGAGGCGCGCATGTCTGCCGGCACGGTATCGGCTTTGTCGGCAGCTGCCAAAACTACCTCAGCGCCGGCCCGAATCTTTGTCAGACCTTCAACGACGACTTGCTCACCTTCTTCCAGACCGCTAAGAATAACCCAGTCAGTTCCGGACCATGCACCGGTGGTTACCGGCCGTGATTCTACTTTTTTCTCAGCATTGACCACATAGACAAATGCCCCTTGCGGCGATTGACTGACAGAACGCTGCGGCACCACCACAGAATTGGGGCGTTCCCACCCGTTTATATAGACTTTTACAAATTGCCCGGGTTTCAGGCGGCGTTCAAGATTTTTAAAGGTGGCGCGCAATTCCACCGTGCCTGTTTTTATATCCAAATCTACATTTTCGAAATCCAGTATTCCGTGACTATCAAAAGGAGTACCGTCCATGAGGGTAATCTCTACCTCCATGGAATCACTGCTGTTGATGCGGCGCAAAATTCCTTCTTCTTCTTCCCGTTTCCATGCGAGAAAATCGGTTTCAGAAACTTGAAAACTAACATACAAAGGATCAACCTGCTGCATCACCGTTAAAAGGCTGTTTTGACCGGCATCCACCAGGCTGCCCGGCTCCTTGACCGTTTTACCCACATAACCGGTCAAGGGCGCATCAATATGGGTGTAGCTCAGTTCGAGTTCTGTTTTTGCTAGCTGGGCTTTCGCCAAGCGCAATGCGGCGCTGGCACTCTGTCGTTCCGATATCTTTTGGTCGAGATCGCGCTGCGTAATCGCGCCGGGCTGGGTGACCGACTGTAGCCGGGCTACTTCTTGTTCTGCCAGCTGCAGCCGTGACTCTGCCTGCTCCACCATGGCCGCGGCAATTTCACGGTCCGCCTCAAAGGAGCGCGGATCGATACGGTACATTTTTGCGCCCTTCTCCAAATAGCTGCCTTCCATGAAATCGCGAGACTCAAGGAAACCTTGAATCCGTGCGCGAATATCCACAATGCGCGAAGCCTGCGTAATGCCGACATATTCATACATGACAGGAACGGTTTTCAAGCTTACAGTCGCCACTTTCACTTCCGGCGCAGAAGCGCCAGCCGCCGGCGGGCGCTGCGCCTGTGCTGTAACTACAAAGAGTGCAGCCCAAAGGGCAAAAACAAAAATAGAAATGCTTCTTTTCACTGTGATTACTCCGGTAATTTATTTATTTTTTGATTGGGTGCGTCGGATAAAGAGAAGATAAACCGATGATCCTGAGCGTTAACCGTCGTCACTTTCACTGCGCCCTGCTTGCCCCGTTATTTTTTGACGTACCGTCTCTATTCCGGCCAACGAAAAGGCTAAGATATGATCTGTCAAATCGGCAACGGAGCTTTTATCCAACTTAAAAATCCTGCGGGGAATACTATTTTTATTTCCGGGGGTTGCCAAAACGCACTGCCCGGTAATGCTCATTTCACACCAAGCAAGCTCTTTTTCAGGCGCTTCGGAACCCAAAAATTCCTTTAAAATGCTTTGTATAATTTTACGATCTTTTTCAATAACGGTTAATAACAAATCCTCCAGCAAACCGGTGGAATCAAATATTTCTGACCAGCGAATTTGATAGAGGTCGCCGAGATTTTCAGGGTCGAACATACGGCTGAGGTGGGCTTGGATATAAGCACGCAACTTTTCTTCTGAGGAGGCAGACGGTGGTAACGCTCCATCCAGAGGATACAATTGTTGAACGCGCTGACTCAAATGTTCGAAAACAACACGATACAGATTCTCTTTGGATACAAAGTGATAATTGATAGACGCCACATTAGCCAGGGCACACTGACAAATCTCGGCGTGCGTCGCGTCCCGATATCCTTTCTCAGCAAAGACCTTACAGGCGGCTTCAATTATACGCTCTTTGGTACTGCGTCCATTTTTTGGACTTAACATAAACTTGTTCGCCTAAAATTTAAATATCAAATTGAAACAACGATTTGAATTATAAAACAAATGAAACACCAAATCAATGCCCCGATTCGAAGGTGGAAAACATTTTTAACGTTAGAAGAAACGGGGTGAACATGAAGGACAGCAGCAGCTTCCCAAGGAATCAAGAAAGAGACGGAATTAAAGTTTAAAATAATGTTTTTAAAAGTTGCAAAAATACATGTTTTACGTTAAGATTAAACCAAATAGTCTAGTCGGAAATGATCGACTCTCATTAGTGTGCTTAATTTTCTGTTTATAGATTTATTCACATTCAATTATGTTCAATGGTTTTATAACTGACAGAGAAAGGTCGTAGGATGAAGCGTAACGGATTCACACTGATTGAGTTGTTGGTTGTCATTGCAATTATCGGGATTCTGGCTGCCATATTGCTCCCGGCTCTTGCCCGTGCCCGAGAAGCGGCACGCAGAAAATCCTGCCAGAACAACCTAAAACAATGGGGCACCATTTTCAAGCTCTATGCCGATGAGCAAAAAGATTATTGGCCGCCCCTCCAAGTGACTGACCAATCGGGAGCCAACTGGCCTGCCGGTTCCGTACAAGACCGGCTGCGATTGGCTGCCGCGCCGCTGGTCGGTGCTTGGTACCCCAATTACAACGCAGATCCCTCTATTTGTATCTGCCCTTCTGATCCCGTCGATAGTATCAGTTCAATGAAAACCGATGACGGCGATTGGGATATCTGGGAACGGCCTTGGAAAGCAGGTCTCAGCTATATGTATTACGGGTGGATGATGGATCTTCTCGCGCATCCCAATTTGCCCCCCATAAGCATTAACGACTTGGTCAATCTGGACGCCATCTCCTCCGCCTTGAATCTGAACGTGCCCGCCGAAGGACGTGTTCCCGTGCAATTTGGGCACATCGTGGATGGTATGCTCGCCCGTGTGCTGCAACGTATCACCGCCACCCCCGGCGGCGTTGTGTTGCTTCAGCTCGCCGGCGAAGACATTACCGTACCTCAAGGCGTAGGCAATGGTCACGGCACGAAAATCTACCGTATAAAAGAAGGTAATGAGCGCTTTATGATTACCGATGTAAATAATCCACAGAGTTCCGCCATGGCACAAAGCTCCCTCTTCGCCATGTGCGACACTATGGGTAACGAAACTGGTATCGCCTTTTTCAATCATGTTCCCGGCGGATGCAACGTCCTATTTATGGACGGTCACGTCGATTGGATTCCTTACGTACCGCCCGCGCCCGGCCAAAACAATACTGACTCCATGGATCTTGGCGCAACCCAGCCCGTATTACCGAGCATGGCGAATCTAATTGGTGTCTTTACCTCTGCCAACGATATGTAGTCGTTCTTACTCAGTGAAAACAAATGCGTGGTGTGAGAGAGCAAGCCAAGGACTGACGCTCTCTCGCCCACGATCTGCACAAAGGCAAATACCCATTTCAGTGTCAAACTAAAGGATAAGCGATTCTAATTGAACCCTGCCTTGCTATTGACACAGTAATTAGAAAACAAAATTGCCGGTCGGAATAGCACGACCGGCAATTATTTTTTATGCAGCTAGGTTGAAAAGGCTTACACGAGTTTCCACGGGGCCCTATACTCACGACGAATGAGCGCGTCCGCTTCAGGCGCATTGGGGCAACGCAAATTCTCATGGTCCCACTCGAGTTTTTTGTTCAGGCGATAGGCGATATTGCCCAAATGATTCGCTTCCGTCAACAACCCGGAATAAGAGAAGGGACAGGTAGTGGGCGCCCCCGTCTTACAGGCATGTACCCATTCGGCATGGTGCCCTATAGAATCGGGAATCGTAGGTTTAGGGGCTTTAAAGCCCTTGAACTCATTTTCCGGCAAAAGCACGTGTTTTCCATAGTCAGAAAGTAACATGCCTTTATCGCCGATAAATAATATGCCGTCAGACCACTGGGGAATGCCGCCGTCGGTGTGGATTTGCGGTTTATCAAAACCTTGGTACCACGTCAGCTTAAGGGGACCTCGTTCGCCACGGGCCGCATACTCATAGGTTACGTGCATGGACGCAGGCGCTAATTCCGGATGGGGCGGCGGTCCGAAAGCTTCAATGCTCAAGGGATAGTCGAGATCCAATGCCCAGAAGGGCAGGTCGATCCAATGGCTGCCGAGGTCAGACATGGTTCCGCTGCCGAAATCCCACCAACGGTACCATTTGGGTCCCGGGAAATAAACATCATTATAGGGTCGTGCGGGAGCCGGGCCGAGCCACAGATCCCAATCTAATTCTTCGGGAATGGGATCTTCTTCGGCAGGACGATCCTGAACAAAAACAATATCTTTGCCTTTTTTGGCGTCTTCTTCGCTCTGCCATCCCCATGCTCGGGATACCCACACATGGACCTCACTGACGGAACCGATCGCTCCGGATTGAATTAATTCCACAACACGGCGATAATTTTTTTCCGCATGGATCTGGGTGCCCATTTGCGTTGCAACACCTGCTTTTTCGGCGGCCTCGCGTATGATCCGCGCTTCCCAAATACCATGGGTAAGCGGTTTCTCGCAATAGACATGTTTCCCCAATTGGAGCGCCGGTAAGGTCGCAAAGGCGTGGGTGTGTTCGCAGGTGCTGACTACGACGGCATCAAATTCATCGGCGTGATCATAGACTTTTCTAAAATCACGTTCTGCCCGTGCTTTTGAAAAGTGTTGAGCAATCTTATCGAGATTTTTGGCATTCACATCACAAACAACCGTGATATTTTCGCTCTGAACACCACCCAGATTACCGGCGCCTCGTCCGCCCACGCCGATCATGGCAATATTGAGTTTGTCATTCAAATTCTGGCCACGCACAATGGCGGGAAATCCAAATACAGCGGCTCCTGTCGTTAACGCCGATGCGCCCAGAAACTTACGCCTTGAAATGCCTTTGGGAGAACGGTCTTTTGCTTCCGCTGATTTCCGCATGATAAAAATCCTTTCCTTAATGTTTATTAACGAAGTTAGTGACAATAGCCTAACAAAGCACTATTGTCTTCTCCAAATCCATGGCCGCTCTTCAAAGGGAACTCATCTTCCCTCCCTTTTTAAAGAATTGGTTGAACCGCATTTGTCCGGGAAGGCGGCACTCTTTATAATACGCCACATGCTTTTCTTTTTAAGACCTTTGGAAAGGAATTTGATGAAGACACGATGCTTATTTTTACGTGGAGATTTTTCTGCACAAAGCTTGCACCGCTATCTCGCAGTATTTTGTGCCGTTTTTTGGGGATTGATCTTTGCCGCATGGCTAGGCTATCCGCGAGAGAACAGCTATTCTATCCTAACCCACACCTTCAGCTTTTTGGGAAGTTATGAACTGAAACACAGCCCGACCTGGTGGTGGCTCTTTTCTGTGGGACTGATTTTTTGGAGTGTGGCAGGTATACCGCTGATTCTCTATATTTATCGCCGCTTCGCGCGCATCTCCCTATGGGGCGCACGCATCGCCGCCCTCTTCCAACTAATCGGCAGTGTGAACATCGCATTGGTCGGCCTTTTTCCCGATGTGAATACGCCACTGTCGGCAAGCTTGAAAGTGACGGATGTCCACGAAAAAGTAGCGATCCTGGCGGCGGGCATGTTTATCCTCGCCATCATTTTGCATGGACTGTTATTGTTGAAAGGCCGCTATTTCGATAGGAACCGTTCATTCAACTATCGATATTTTCTTCCTCTCTATGCCCTCTGGTTTGCTATATTACTCACCGCAACCTACTTCCTGATCAAATGGGAATATGTCTATGCAAGGCTGAAAGCAGCGGCAGCAGCGCAAGGAACTTCTGTCGGCAGTTCGTGGTCTGAAGCCTTGAACACCATTTATTCGTTTCCGCTCTGGGAAAATATCCTTATTTACAGCCTCTTTTGCTTTATGGTTATAGTAGCGCTGCTCCTATCGAAAGCGGAAAATACGGGCGGCACCGACGCCTCAGCCGCCTCTCAAAAAAAGTGATACAGCAGGACAAACCCGCTCCTTCTACCGCTTAAGGCATAGCAATAATAAAAAAAGCCGACAGCTTCTCTCTTTGAAACTGTCGGCAACTTATTTCCGGTGTAGGCGTCGTTTTAATAAATGTTAAAGGCAGCCTGTCCGCTGATAGCAGAACGGGCAGTACGCACAGAAGTCATAATTGTGTAGGTACCGGGCTGAAGATTGGTCGGCACACGGAAAGGCTGTGAGCTGACCCACGTACCATCGTCGCGGTTGAAACTATGGGTGGACAAATCGGCGAGCACCTTGCCGTCCTTCAGCAGGGAGCGTTGTTCGCTCACTTCCACGCCTGAGCCGACTCCCAAGAGCGCATACTGAATGCTAGCTTCCGCCATCTCTCCCGGGCGCACATTCGCGGGAAGTATTTCGCTGCGTTCCAGCGTCAGCATTTCCCCTTGGGATGGCGCGTAACTATAGGCAGCCATCGTTTGCTCGCGGCTCTGTTCTTTGCGTGCTTTAACATCATGAACAATGAGACCGGTCATCCCGCCCACAGCCGCGCCTATAAGCGCCCCTTCAATGGCATGTCCGCTTTGATGACCGATAATACCGCCGGCCAATGCGCCGAGTCCCGCGCCCAAACCGGCCGCTTCGCCATGGGTCTGACATCCGCTTAAGGACAAGACCATACCGCCGGCGACAATCATAGTTACCAAAAATATAAAACGATGGTTCATTTTCTGCTTCCTTTGTCTTTTCAACTCATTTCCATGTCACTTACTACATACTACTAGACTGCAACAGCCCCTTTTTATTCAATTTTCCCTACACCTAAGATACAACAAATTTTGAAATGAAACTAATCCATGCCACCCCAATAATCATATATTCTTATTGTGAAACATTACAAATTGAGGCGATTTCCGGTAACTAAGTTGTATTCATCCCTATGAATTGGTTATATAGGATGCGCTCCCCGTCACTCTTTTAATCGAAGGTTTACCTGATGAGTGCTTCGGATTGAATTTTGTTTTTCTTCAAGACCGATAAAACCTTCGCGAACAAAAGAGATGACGGTATGGGTGCGCTGTAATTCCCCTTAAAAAAACACATGCTATCCAATGATGAATGGAATTTACTATAACCATGCCTGTACAGGGTTCCCAGTTTCAGTATACCGGGCAATCACTATTCTCAAGCTCTTTTTTATATAGCCTTTTAGTGGTATTTCCGTTGACCTTGCTTCTTTGTGTCCTTGCAGTCAATCGAGGAGCGTGGAGCGGTACCGTGGAAGAGGAAGCCCACGCCCAATCTGCGGAACACCCTTTGGTTTTGTGTGACACTATCGAAAGCCCCCCAATTGCTTTAACTGAAAAGAATAATGATCAGTGGGAGCCCAATTGGTTCATCCTTCCTGCGGTGATCAATGTCTATCCGAAACTGGAAAGTGAACGCTTAATCCGAAAATATTTTAATCCCGGCATGCGCCTCCTCGCGCCCGGATTCGACAATGTGCGAACCGTCTCTTCCTTGCGAGATGATCATTTGCTTTGGGTTCCCGATTTTGCTGTGGGCCGTGTATTGTCTCCCAACTGGGCGCTCTATCTTCACTTTGGATATTCCGGCGGCACCGTTCGCACAAAGGCCAATGATCGTTCCTTACTGCTCTTGCCGCTACGCACGGATTTCGAAATATTTCGTTCTTCCGCTTATCTCGGCTTATGCATTGATGGCTTTCCCTGGGGAATACCGGAGCCTCGAAGGTACAAGGGGATCCGCGATCACCTGCGCCACACAAAACCATTCTTTGGCTTTCGGTTAACACAAAATTATGCCGGCTATAAAGTGAAAGCCAAAGCACAACTCTCGCCGCTGCCCAAGTTTTTAAATTTTCAACAAAGGGAAAACTGGTGGGTCACCACACTCAATCTGAATATTGGCGCAGACATACCTATCAACGAGCGCAACGTGTTTGTGCTGAACGGCGGATATAATTTTTCATTCCACCGCGCATATGACTTTAACGGTGTTGCGATCACCGCAGGGTGGAAACATTATTTTTAAGGAGGCAGCACGCAAAGGCTGTCAGGCGCTGCCTCCGAATCTGCATTGTTTCTCAGAGGGCGTAGCACGTCTTTCACGCACACCCCGTATCATTATTTTCCCAACTCTTTCACAAGCATGTTGCGGAAATAAACGATATCGCCATGACCTAAGAATCCAATATGTCCTTTTGTATTCTTCAGCCCCGGGTGCTCTTTGCCGTCAATGGTACCGTCTTTGCTTGCTTCGTCAATATCCGCATCCACAATGGTGACGCCATTAAGTATGACCTTGATCCGACGGCCATCGGCGATAATCTCCTCCGTATTCCACTCACCGACAGGTTTCAAATGATCTCGTTTCGCAGGGACAACGCCATAAATGGAGCCGTGGGCTTGGTATTCATGAAGATCTTTATACTTGGGATGCCGATCATCTAATATTTGAATTTCCATTCCGTCATAAGAAGCGCTGCCTTTCAGAGGCGCACGAATGCCAACACCATTATTAGCGCTGGGCGTCAATTTAAATTCAAAGCGGAAAATAAAATCGGCATATTCTTTTTCCGTGTAGATGTTGCCGCCCGGCTTGCAGACCATACACCCATCTTCAACTGCATAGCCTTTCGTATCACCCACCCATCCAGACAAATCCACGCCATTAAAAATGGAAACGAATCCTTCTTCACAGCTTTCTTTCGCCTCGTCGGCATTGCTCCACACGCCCAATACGACGAACACACTTACAAAAATCAGGATCCATTGAAAATATCTGGTCATTTTTATTTCTTTCTATACACGGGGGTAACTAACATGGGTATTGGTGAAGGATTTATTATGACATGAAAAGGATATTCAGAAAAAGTGTCCTTTGAAATTTTAACACGTTCAACGCTCGGCGCCGCGGTTTAAACGTCGGTAGATCGCTTTATTGTGCTTGTACAACGCGACGAACTCACGGAAGCAGCGGTCATAGAGCGCTTGTGTTTCAGGGTTGGGCGTGTACGTCCCTTTATAACGGGTAAGCTGAGCCGCCTCTTCGTAGCGTAGTATACCCAGCCCAACAAAAGCGATAAAGGCGGCGCCCAAACTGTTTACTTGAATGGGATTCGCTAGTTGACGGACAGTCAGCCCCAGGATATCGGCGAAAATCTGACACCAAATATCAGAAGCAGCGCCGCCGCCGGTCAAGGTAATGCTTTCAGGACATTTACCGAGGAAGCGTTGCACCGGTCGCAGGAGCCAGCGATTATTAAAAGCAACGCCTTCAAAGAAAGCACGGACAATATCTTCTCGTGAATTGTGGAGCGATAAATTGTGAATGGCGGCACGGATATAAGGATCGTCGACGGGCGAGCGTTCTCCATAACTCCACGGCGTAAACAAAACACCATGACTTCCCGGCGGCGTTCTTTTAACGATGTGATCCATTATTTTATAAACATCGGGCGTTTGGGCTTCACTGAGTAATTCATCTTTATGATAGAGAATTTTATCTCTTAAAAAGCTCAGATTGCCGCCTGCTGTCGCTTGGAGGGCGGTCATTAAAAATCGCCCGGGCACAGCACAGGGTAAAGAGGCAATGGATGAAAAGATATCTGTTTTCTTGAAAGGAACATGGGCTGCCATCCAAGAAGAAGTGCCCAAATAAAGGTGAAGCGCGTAATCTTCGATAGCGCCGGAACCAATGGCGGCGGCCGTCGTATCAATGGATCCCGCGACTACAGGAATTCCCTGCGGCAATCCTAAAGCTTCTGCAACTTCGGAACGCAAGGGGCCCAAACTTTCCGTGCAGGGAACAAGTTCGGGAAATTTATCACGATCCACACCGCTGCAGCGAATAAGCGCGTTGCTGTAGTCTATGGTGGTCGGGTCTCGATTGTCCGTGACCCAAGAGGTGGTAATAGAATCGTAGGTGGCAACGAATCTGCCGGTCAGGCGCAAATTCATAAAATCCAATACATTTAAAAACTTATAGGTTTGTGCGTAAATGTCGGGAAAAGCATATTTGATGAGCAGCATATGTGCCGCAGGATCTTTGCCTGTCAGCGAGGGAGCGCCGCCGGTCAAATGGATCCAACGATACAGTTTAAAAAGATCATAGCCGGCAACGCGGATCAGTCCGCCGGTGATTTGTTTTAGATAGGCAACGCCACGGGTATCCATCCACAAAATACACGGCATTAGGGGGCTTCCGTCACGATCTACGGCTACAGTGCCCTCCCCTTGGGTACTGGAACAAAGAGCGATAACTTTCTCCGCCAGCGCTGCGTTCTTGGCAAGCAACCGTCTGCCTGCGCGCAAAAAGGCCTGCCACCATGCTTCAGGATCCTGCTCGGCGCCGCCGCCAGGGAGCAGTGTAGTCTCTACCTCCTCAAACTCCCAACCCGCCACATGCCCTTGTTTGGATACTAAAGCGACCTTACAGCCGGAGGTTCCGAGGTCGATGGCAAGCACATAGGGATCGGTCTCCATCATGATTCCTCCGTCAAATTATCAATGTTTAGAGACTCATAAACGAGGCTCTGCTGTTAGGCTTTCCATTGTTTTGAATATTTTTTCAAAAAAATCTGATGCATCAATACCGCTTCAAAACGGTTGATACTTTTTGCGCCGCCTAGAAATTCTGCTTCGATAAAAGCCTTACATCCTTTTTCCAAAACCTGACAACACAAGAGCGCTTCGTCGAGATCACGGCCCAAGCAAATTGCTCCATGATTTGCCATAAGCGCTGCCATGCGACCACGGAGCGCGCGCATCGTCTTTTTCACAATGCGTTTTGTCCCGGGCAAGGCATAATCTGCAACACGCACAGAAGGACCGATTAGCTGGGCGACATCATCAAGTACGGGAGGCAGCTCACGCCGGGCTGCGGCAAGGGTGGAGGCATGAGGCGAATGCACATGAATCACAGCATTGATTTCTTTTCGTTGGCGATAGACCTCTATATGCAAATCTTTTTCGCTGGAGGGTTTGGGCCCTACATGGTCGCCGGTCAACAGATCAATAATCGGAATATCTTCATTGGTTAATTGATTGTAGTCGGCACCGCTGGGGGTAATGACCACCTTATCATCAAGACGAACACTGATATTCCCCCAGGTTCCTACGACAAGCCCGGTCTCGACAAGGTGTATTCCCATTTCCCGTACAGCCTGCTGTGTTTGTGTAATGGGGTCCATGATTATTGTTCTCCTGTGAGTACAGATCGATCCACTTTATTAAATACTTTTTCAAAACGTCCCAAGGCATCATCGATAACGTCGTCTGTATCCGCCAAGCTGGTATACAATCGGCTGCCTGCCAAGCTGATAATACCTTCGGCCGTGTAGGCAGCTCCATACTCTTCCATCCCTAATTTGCGCGCCTTGATTTCTTTTAGAACACGGAGAATATGAAGATACTCAAGACGGATAAACATACCGCCCACCGTTTCCAAGTGACAGATAGAACCTTGATTATAGGCGACAAAGGGAAGCTTAAGGCTTTCAATAAGCCTATTAAGCCCTTCGGTGAGGCGGTCGCCGGCCAAGCCCGCTTTTTTACAGGCATCGGTGGCGGCAATTTCTTGTATCGTGAAATAACCGGCCGCCGCGCTCAGCGGATTGGCGGCCAAGGTACCGCCCACATAGGCCCGTTTCTTTCCGCTTTCCAAACCCGCCGCCATCCGTTGAATTAGGTCTCTCCGACCGCCCACGCCGCCGGCAGAGGGATATCCACCGGCAACGACTTTTCCGAATATGGTGAGATCCGGGCGGACTCCAAAATAGCCTTGTGCGCCGCCAAGCCCCACGCGAAATCCGGTCACTACCTCATCAAAGATAAGCAGTGCCCCATATTTGTCGCAAAGCCGGCGCACCTGCTCATTGTGTTCGTGGTCCACGGGGCGCGTACCGCTTTCCGGTCCGACCGGCTCGACCAATACGGCAGCTGTACCGCCGTGCAAGCGATTGAAGAAGAGTTTGCGTTCGAGAGAAGCGATATCATTGGGAGCCGCTTCTACGGTGTATTTGGTGCAGACGCGGGGAATGCCATGGGCTTCGAAGCGGCGCGAGCGGGGCAGCTTTAAACTGTAAACCATCTGATCAGACCAGCCATGATAGGCGCCGCCCATTTTGATAATGTATTTCTTTCCCGTAGCAAGGCGGGCGACGCGTATGGCTGCCATCACGCTTTCCGTGCCGCTGCCAAGCATGCGGAACATTTCCACCGCCGGCATGTGCTTGGAAATTTCTTTTGCTATCTTCAATTCAAATTCATGGAACAAGCCTGTTACGGGGCCGCATTTGCGGAGCAGATCAATGACTTGTTCTAAAACAGCCGGCGGATTGGAACCGAGCACGGTGGGACCGCCTGCCTGTAAAAAATCAATGTAGCGATTGCCGTCTAAGTCATAAAGATAAGGGCCCTCGGCGCGATCCATGACCAAAGGGAAGGGATAGTTAAAGGATAGATTATGCTGAACACCGCCGGGAATATAGTCTTTTGCCTCCGTGATCATCGCTTTGGATTGGGCACATTGGGTATTCAATTTCTCCAGATATTCATTCAACGCATCACGCCGAATAAGCACCGGCGGAAGCGCCATCAATCGGTCGATTTTACGATAAATTTCTTTGACGTCCGGATACTGGCTGATCGCATAGGACATAGTCCATCACTCCTATAGGCTTATCTCGAAACGGGATTATGGTGTTCTCCCAATTTTCAAGATGATCTAACAATGATTGAGCACAGGCACGAATCACCTTTAATGATTGCGCTTGTCGATGGGCAGCGGGCTCGCCGCGTCACTCCATTTCTTTGATCTTAATGTTGCGGAACCAGATTGGCGCACCCGCATGTTTTCCTTGGAATCCGATTCTGCCTTTAGTCGGCAGGGTACTCAACGGTTTACTCAACCAAGCAGGCACTTCCGAACCATCAGGATTGGTTTTCGCAGAGGTATATTCATCCATATTCATGGCTACAACGGCTTCACCATTCAAAGTAACCTCAATATCTTTACCCATACAGCGAATGGTGAGACGATTCCATTCACCCGGTTTTTTGACCACATTTTTTGTTGGTGCCAAGTGTCCGAAAACAGCACCACAATGCCAGTTCGCGGGAGAATCTGCCCATTTGTCGGCATGGTCATCAGCAATCTGGATCTCTACCGAATTGGGAATCCAGTCCGCCATGTCGCTGCAGTACACGATTACGCCGCTGTTGCTTCCTTCGGCATTCTTAAATTCCAAATCAAGCACAAAATTTTCATAGTCACGACCGGTCCAAAGGGATTCATCCTTCGTTGCAGTCAACTCACCATCCGTACAGCTCCATACCCCTTCCGGTTTAACGGCATTTGAAAGATCTGCAGCGAACAAGTTTTCCCACGCAGCACTATCGGGATGCGCTAAGGATTCTTTTGATTCGGCCTGTACTGCTGCAGCATAGAGAACTAAAGTCAAAAGGATCATGGAAATAAAGAGTCTTTTCATCATCGTATTCCTTTGTTGGTTAAGATTATCTGTACCGTTAATTATACATAATCGACCCTAGACAGTCATGTATAGCCTTTCAGGTTATAGCTTGAGCCTTTATCAGAAAAAGAACAGGATTTTTTTACTGCAGCTCTTTCCCCAGATCAATTCGGAGACTATAGAGGGTGATGAAGCGTTGAAATACTTTAAGGGTGTGAAAGGTGTACAGCTGCCGAAGATACCGCGGGATACAGGGCATTTCACTGCGTCGGCAAACTAAAAGATTTTATAGCTTGTCGCCTTCGGCCAAATCGTGAAGGAGCGATTTGTTTGTCAACTCGATACGTCTGCCTTTCATAAGAATGATTCCGCGGCGCTGCATCCGTGTAAGGGTTCGGCTCAGCGTCTCCGCCACCGTTCCCAATCGCGCTGCAAGCAGGGTCTTCGTCGTAGTCAGCTCAAATTCATCGGCGTTGTCGGACTCTTCGGATAATTCGAGCAAATGACGCGCCAATCGAGTGGACACTTCTTTCAGCGAAAGATCATCGATCATTTCGACAAAACGCCGTAAGCGCCGGGATAAGATGGCGAGCATATTAAACAGCAAGTCCGGCTGCTTTTCTGCAAGCATTTGAAAATCGCTGCGCCGGAAATAAAGGATTTGAGAAGCTACTAGACTTTCAGCGGTAGCGGGATAGACGCCGCCTTCGAATACGGCGACTTCACCGCAAGGTTCGACACCCGATAAAATATGCAAGATCTGTTCGCGTCCATCAGCTCCGTAGCGACAAATTTTAACCTGTCCCTCCCCTATGATATAAAAGCCATCTGCAATTTGCCCCTCCCGAAATAAGAGTTCGCCCGCTTCGTAGATACGTACAGAACAAAGGGACGCCACTTCACGAATCATATCCAAAGGTAATTCTTCAAAAAGCGAACAAGCAGAAAGTTGTTCAGTACGTTTTTCAATCGATACGGTAATTCTTTTCATGACACTGATTCACACCCTTTAAAAAGAATCTTATGATCCGGCTCTTTTCTCACCGAAGCTATTTTCCTTTTCGCGAAGCGCCTGTTATTTTACGCCAGTTCATGAGTCCGGAATTGTCGCTCGGGAAAACGCCGCCTGCTGCATTTCGCACATCATTGGTTACCACAAAAGCATCCGGTTGGTGTTTCTCCAAAATGGAGGATACCAAAGACAAATCTTTTCGTTTAATAATCAAATAGATTACACGGACTTTGCCTTGTGCTCCTTGCGCCCCCACCAAGGTGGCGCCAAAATGCTTCTGTTTAAACTTTTGCAGAAGAGAAGCCGCGTCATTATGCGTAATGATCATAAGCGATAGAAAGCCCATCGCCAAACGGCGTTCGATATACATCCCCACAAAATTACCTGCAGCAAAGCCGCCCGCGTAAGCGATATAATTTACCCATGAGGTAAGATTTTCCATAATGCGGCTGATGGCAATGAGCCAAATAAGCACTTCAAAGAAACCGCATAAAGGCGCCAATAAACGCATACCTCGGCTAAGAAAGACGATCCTGAGCGTTCCGATGCTGACGTCCAAGACCCGCGAGAAAAAAATCATCACGGGCAGGATCCAGACCGCATGGTCTGCAACAAAGGAAAATAAATAATCAAACATGAGTTATCCTTGCCTTGAGTAAGCAAGCCTTTCTTATAGCGCCCGCGACAGCGCAATAGACAGGGATTTGTAAAGGTGCAATCCTCGACCTAGCGCCAAGACCGGTTCCAAGCCTTAAATCTCAATGCGCCAATTTCCCGGCCGCCTCTGCCACTTTTTTTAAAGTGCTATCCGCTCCCGTAACCACGAAAGCGGCACCCGCCCAATTCGTGTATGACTCAGCCCCGGTACAACTTGGGTATCTCCTGCACAAAAGCCGAAAAGGGCATGTTCGTCTGTAAATGCAATTGCAGTATAACAGTACCAGCCGTGGGGATTATCTTCTAAATTCACCCGATTATGCCACGTCAACCCTTCGTCTGTGGAAATAGCAAGCGTGAAGGGTGTGCGCTTTTTTCGCAGTGCCTCATCAATATTCGCGTGATCATTCCAAAGCATCAACAACGCGTCCGTTCCCGGAATCCTTTTAACGGACAGGGGCGATACTGGAGTTGCCAGTTCCGTGGGGACGGCATCAGACCACGTAATTCCGCCGTCTTCAGAAATGGAACGGTAAAAGAAACCGCTACTGTTGCGCAGCCACATAAGGAGATGCCCGTTTTTAAGTTCGATAACACCCGGCTCTTGGAATCCCGTATTAAATTCCCGAGGCGCTTCCAAGGTGGTCTGTGAAAAATACCACGTTTTCCCGAGATCATCAGAAAGTACGCACATGCTTATCCCACGCTCTTGAAAGGGCTCTCCCTGCCGTGCGTGCAAGGCGGCAGGAATCACGAGGCGCCCTCCGGAGAGCTGTACGATGCGACTGTTATTAATCACGTAATAGCCTATAGGCTCAGGAATACATTCGACCGCATCCCCCCACGATTGCGCCTCATCGTGAGAAATGCGCATCAACGGGCGGCAATCATCTTCCCCATTTTTTCGAATGTAAAACAAGGCGATAGAATCATCCGACAGACGGAGCAAAGATACGGACATGACATTCATCCCGCCTTCATTTTTCACGACGACTTTATCCTTGCTTGTCCAGGTTTTTCCGCCGTCGAGGGAGCGGCGTGATGCCAAGAAGGCGGCATCGTTATCATCTTTTCCTCCATAAAAGTGGGTATAGATGAAAAGAAGGGAACCATCTTTCAAGACGATAAAATCCCCTTCCGAATTTCTGGGATTCTTTTCGTTCGGTAAAAGATCAAGAACGATTTCATAAGGGATCTTATCCGAGACGTCGACCTTCTCCGAAGCATCCCTTACAGCCTTGGAATCTTGCGCGGCCGCACACACCCCAATCATTGCCGTAAAACAAATGATTGTAAACACTATACCGCGGAAGAACATTCTATTTTGACTTTGCATTATTTGTTCTCATCTACCATTTTGTCCAATTCCATAATAAAATCTACAAGCAGAAAAGGTTTCTCTAATATAGGTCTGCCTGTGCTTTCCATAAAGAGGCGACTTTGATAATTTAGCATATCAGCCGTAATAAAGAGAATACGCGGTATGAGATGAGGATATCGCTCCGCTATTTCCAGATAAGTTTGTTTGCCATCCAGACTTCCGGGAATCAAATAATCGAGAAGGATTGCGTCATACTCATTTATTTTAAGTTTCTCCAAAGCCTCCATACCGGTGGATGCCGTATCCGCTCGAAAACCATGCATATATAAAAATGTCTGCAACAAATCCTGTAAGTCAATCTCATCATCGACAATCAAGATTGACTTTTCCAAAACCTTCGTTTGCATCGGTATGGACGGTTCGATTTCTTTGGGAATCTCTTTCATCACCGGCAATTGAAGAACGAAGCAAGCCCCTTTAGGCTCTTTCATCCCTGCAGTACAAACGCTGAGACTGCCGCCATAATCAGAGACCACAGCCCGTGCGAGGCTCAGCCCCAAACCAATGCCGCCTTGTTCACGGCGCGTAGAATAAAATGGCTCAAAGACTTGCTCACGCTTTTCAATGGGTATTCCGGGGCCATCATCGACAACACGCAAGCGGACCAGCTCATTTTTTATCTCTAGCGAACAAAGGACTTGGTGTCGCGCTACATGCAGCGCATTTTCCAACAAGCTTAAGACGATTTGCGCTATTTGTTCCGGTACACATTCGATTAAAGCGGGTTTATCGGGGAACTGCCACGATATAAGCCGGCTTTGTGAAGGGGTCAACATGGGCTGCACTGACTCACGGATCAGCGTTTGAAAATCTACGGGTCTCCGTTCCAAAGGCATGCCCCGCGCAAAATCGAGAAGATTATCTACTGTTTCTTTGCAGCGAAGACTATTGCGCAAGATGCGGTTGACCGCTTCCGCATATTGATCCGGCGGTAATCCTTTCGACATCATTTCGGCAAAGCCCAACACGACACTTAGCGGATTACGCAGCTGGTGCGCTACAGTCGTACTGATTTGTGCGACCAAAGAAGAGCGCTGCTGGCTGACGATTTGATTTTCCAATTGCTTTTGCATTTGCCGGCGATGAGACCGATCATAAACGACATTGATCACATGGGTAATGTTGCCGGACTCATCAAGAAGCGGAATCAACACGACCATGTACCATTTGGTTTCTGACGTCATCATTACGCTGATATCGATGAACTGAAATAATCCCGATTCAAACACATCTTTACACCGGCAATTTCCACTTTTCCCCGCATCACGCCCATGCAGAAAACAACACAAGGGTTCTTGAAAGTCATAGCCCATAGGCGTCAAAAGGCTGGTTTGTTTGGAATTAAAAGAGATGTTGCCATTCTGATCAAAGAGCTGTAAGGGCAATGGAATCATGGGCAACAGATTTTTTTCAACATATTCAATGCCCCGTTGAGAGGGAGATTCCTTTTTTTCTTCCGTATCCAGAAAGAGCACCGCTCCAGCACGACGCCCTTCACTGTCGAAAAAAGGATGACCGGTAATTTCGACTCCAATTTCCCGGTTGCCAAAAGTGATGGCGCCGGGAAAAGAGGCGCGCGTTAAATCGGTTCGTTTATTCTTCAAGAACGAACGCAGCTTTGAAGCAGTCGCCTCATCGCATAATGACAAGAAGTCTGTATTTTGAAGGATGTCGGCATCGCTGTTGATGAGTCGGGCAAATCCATGATTCACCATCTCAATTACGGCGCTGTTATCTACGAGCACCATGGCCATGTCCACCGATTCTAATATGGCCTTTTGCCGCCGAAAATTCATGTGCCGGTCTTGGCGGGTACGGAGCGCGAAATACTCAACGACGGCTTGCTCAAAACAAGAAGAATTGTCATAGACAATACTTAAGATTTCGGCATCAGTTACGCCTTTCACTTGACCAACACACTGCTCTGTTAAGGCTTTTTGAAAACCTTTCAAGGTCAGATAAGCGTCCCCGGTCATAATAGCCAAGCTGCGATTGCGCTCCACGAACTGCGTCGCCCATTCTGCCATGGGGCAGCTCTTACCATTGAGAATCGCCACATTATATTGAAGCCAAGTCTGGATTAAATTGCGCAACACGGTATCTTCTATCATCTTACTGTCTTTAATAAGATGCTCCACCAACTCAGAAATATTGGCTTCGATATAACGTGCTAAAACCAATCGACTTTTCATAAATTTGGCTTTCTTTATACGAACGAGAATAAAAGAAATATTTCGTCTCGGATATGCTGCGGCAGGGCCATGTAAGATTTCCCAAACTTGGTGTTGCTAAAGCTTTAAAACACCCTCGGAATAGGCAATCTTGTGGACTTGATACAGTACAGGCACTGTTTTCAGTTTTTAGCAAATTCGTAATGGTATTACAAAAACATTATATAAAAAACTACCAAGTAATACAATCACTTTGACCTCGCAGGTTCAAACTCGAATTGCAACCCCTTCCTGAAAAAAGACTTCGGCCGGAGTTCTGTAATTAAGTGTTTTCCTTGGTCTATTATTTAAATCTTGAACAGCCCTTTGTAACTGCTCTTCA